>Ga0070717_10001972_pt1 | contig 14352 bp, 9 predicted proteins | sample LARL113metaG_FD_71366 | JGI IMG/M metagenome (GOLD analysis project Ga0070717, IMG submission 71366) | Corn, switchgrass and miscanthus rhizosphere microbial communities from Kellogg Biological Station, Michigan, USA - LAR L11-3 metaG | ecosystem: Host-associated > Plants > Roots > Rhizosphere ... | reverse complement strand
TCCGTCCCGGCGGCCTGCCACGCGAGCAGTTGCGCATACCGCGTGTCGAACTCGGCGAAGAACTCGTCCCCCCGATCCGGCACCGACGCCGCGAAGTAGGCCCGATTCTCCCGCTCGAACACAAGCAGGGCAGGCGCGTGGTCGAGGCGAAGCAACTGAAGGTCTGGCATGGGGAGTTGAAGGCGTGGGGGCGATTCCGTGGGGGCGGGTTTCCCGCCCACGGCCTGCCTACCGAGAAAGGAACATGCACCGACCTCTGGCGCGTCTCGTTCGTCTCGTTCTTCCATGTGTTTCTCTCTTTGCTCAATGATGAATTGATAGAACTTGCCCATTGAGGACTACGCATACTCTATCACCCTGTTGCAACTCTCTCTGTACATCCCAACAATATTCGGCTCATAGCCAGATTTGAAACGTCATGTGCTGGGGCCAGCGCACCACTCCGCATGACCACTAGTTTATGGTGGTCAGAAGATACCGATGGCGAAGTCGATCTTCGCGCTTGCTAGAGAGTAAGTTCAAGCGCAGTGTGAGCATCGTTTTTGACTTCGCCACCGGTACCCGAAGTGGTCAAGAGCCAAGTTATGTGAGAAAAAACAGTCAGATGGCGTCATTTGCAAAAAACAACATGCCAAATACAACGCGGAAAAGTTATGCGAGAGAAAGAAACGGCACTGTTCATCAATGATGCCGCTTCTTAGGCAGCTTGAAGGAATCCACTAGAAAAGTTATGTTATCTGAGAGAAAAACGAAAAGTATCCTGAGAAACATCAGCCGCGCCCCTACTTTACCAAGAGCATGCTTTCTTGTAAAGTAAGAGCGCGGCTTACGCACTGTGTACATTCAGCCCGGTACCAACACTACACTACTTTTCTCACAAGCGCTCTGACAGCCTGTACAATGTCATGAGCGCTGATACCTGCTTCTTCCATCAGCTCGTCAGGCGTACCAGAGCCAGGCATCGACTGGACGGCCAGCTTCACAACCTCCGGCATCAAGCCATCGCGCTGTGTGAACGCATCCAGAACTGCATCGCCCAGTCCACCTTCCGGCCAGTGGTCTTCCACGACTACAATCTTGTTGCCTGTTTCCTCCGCCGCCGCCAGCAGCGTCTCCTCGTCAATAGGCTTGACCGAGTAAGCATCAATCACACGTATGCTGATCCCCTGGCTCTTTAACTGGTCGTAAGCTTTGAGGGCCTCGTGTAGGGTAATACCTGCCGCGACAACCGTAACTTCGTCTTTATCCGATTGACGCGGCACCTTACTGCCGCCAACCACGAACTCTTCGTCCGGGCTATAGATTACAGGCGTCTTCTCCCGCGTGGTGCGCAGGTAGACAATACCATCATGATCGGCCATCTGCGCCACTAATTGCGCCGTCTCATTCGCATCGCATGGATAGAGCACCGTGCTGCCAAAAACGGCCCGCATCATCGCCAGGTCTTCGAGAGCCATCTGGGATGGACCATCCTCGCCGATCGAGACACCGGCATGCGAACCACACAGGCGGATATTGGCGCGCGAAATCGCAGCCATACGAACGAAGTCAAAGGCACGGGTGAAGAATGCAGCGAAGGTTGAGGCAAAAGGAATCTTATGCCGTACGCTCATTCCTACCGCTGCAGCCACCAGTTGCTGCTCGGCAATGTACATCTCAAAGTAGCGGTCGGGATGAGCTTTGGCAAACTCTTCAGCAAAGGTCGAGTTGCTTACCTCGCCATCCAATCCAACCACGTCAGGGTTAGCATCGCCAAGCGCCTTCAACGTATCACCGTAGGCCTTGCGAGTGGCAACAGCCTCTTTGCCGTCATACTTCGGCAACTCCGGCGCCTTTTTCGCAGGCTCAGGGGCAGGCTGGCGATTCTCAGGCTTATGAACGGGGAAAACCTGGCTGCGTACGGGGTTAAGCTCCTTGAGCGCCTGCTCTTCCTGTTGCGTATTGAGCGCTTTGCCATGCCAGCCATTGACATTCTCCAGGAAAGAGACGCCCTTGCCCTTGATCGTCCTGGCAATAATCGCGGTCGGCGAGCCATTTGGCTGCACAGCCTTAGCATACGCCTGGTTTATCTCTTCATAGTTGTGCCCATCGATAACGATAGCGTTCCAGCCAAAAGCCTCGGCACGCAGCGCATAGGCAGTTGTATTCCACCCCAGCTCGGTTTCCCCGCGCTGCCCTAAACGATTAACATCGATGATAGCCACCAGGTTGTCCAGCTTGTAGTGCGATGCATGGTCAAATGCTTCCCATTGCGAGCCTTCCGCCATCTCGCTGTCCCCTAGCAGCACAAAGATATGATAAGGTAACTTATCCAGGTATTTGCCTGCAAGCGCGATGCCTACGCCGATAGGTAAGCCCTGGCCCAGCGAGCCAGTAGCGACATCCACCCAGGGTAATGCAGGCGTGGGATGCCCCTCAAGCCTGCTGCCAAATTTGCGCAGCGTCATCAATTCCTCATCGGTGATGGCGCCCGCGGCTTTATACAACGAATAGAGCAAAGGCGATGCGTGCCCTTTGGAAAAAATGAGGTGGTCGTTATTCGGGTGCTGCGGGTTATCGAAGTCGTAGTGCAGGTAACCGGTCAATAAAACGGCCATTAAATCTGCCGCCGACATCGATGAGGTAGGATGTCCTGAACCTGCGGCAGTGGTAGCGCGAATACTATCTACACGTAATTGCTGGGCGAGGTTTGTCCACTGTTGCACCTGGGGATTCGTTTGAGTTGTTGTCATACACGCTCCTCTTAATCGTAGAGTTAGTAACCTAAAGGCTCAGCCCTACTACACTTATGGAGGCACCGTCTGTCGGCACCCATTCCCTCGTATTATACATCAACCACACTTTTATTGTAGATTGCAGCCAGAAGAACAGCAAGCTGAAGATTTTTCAGTATCTGCTATACTATGTTCGTATAGCAGATGCTTTTCTATTCCCAAGAATCCAACATGGGTAATAGAGGTCACACATAGTTTATAGGATCAAAAATAGGGAATGAATATGCCCGGGCTAGATTCCAACAAGGAAGAGTATGACTATTCGCGCGAACCTGAGCCGGACCGGCATACCAAAGATATGCACAACAATCGATCGCGGTACTTCTTCGCTACAATCAGTTTCCTGGTCGCGCTACTCTTTCTCAGCGCCTATCTCAACAACCATTTTGATCTCGCTTCCGGCTGGCTGCTCATACTTGGCGTTCTGGGCTTTGGAGCCGTCGGGTTACTCTTTCTGTCGCGAGACAGCATAGTGAATCGTGCCACTAACTCAGGGAGGGATTACCAGGACAGCAATAAAGAAATTGCCCTGATGGAAGAAGATGAAGAAGCCAGCGTGCAGGAAGATGAGAATACCGGCAGAGACGAGCTAAGCCCTTTCGAACAGCTTGTCGAGGAAGCTTTGGCCTCTATTCCCGGTGAGTTCCATGAGAGGATGGAAAACGTGCTCGTACGGGTGCAGTACGAGCCAGGCCCAGAGGTACTGAAGCGTGTAGGAGCCAAAGAAGGCTATACCCTCCTGGGACTCTATGAAGGCGTTCCTTTGACTGCTTATGGTCATGACAGGACCTCACAACCCGAGATCATCACCATTTACCAGCGTACGATTGAAGCGTATTGCTACGGCGACCCCGACCGCATGCGCGAACAGGTACGCCACACTGTCCTGCACGAAGTTGCGCATCATTTTGGCATCGATCACGAGGAGATGCCGATCTGGATTCGCTAAAAAGAATGTATCTACAACCAGGTTGAAATTTTGAATTGCAAAGACCTGGATGAAGCCATCGAAATGACTGCCAGGATCCTCGATGCAGTGAGTGGCTCTGTCGAAATCCGCCCGGTCTTAGAAGTGATGCGAGCTGGCTGCCGGGGCAAATCCGCCGTACCTCAACAATTATAATGGAGGCTCTGCTGGTAACTTGAATAACATTATGGGCGCTATGCACGATCTGATCGCACACACTTTTCAACAGGAAGCGGGGCGTGTGATTGCCGCTCTGTATGCCAGCATGCGCGATCTTGAACTGGTGGAGGATGCGGTACAAGATGCACTCGTGCTCGCCCTGGAGCGCTGGCCGGTGGATGGCGTCCCGCGCAATCCCGGCGCGTGGATCACGACGGCAGCCCGGCGCAAGGCTATCGACCGGCTGCGCCGGGAACAAGCGCTGGTTCGCAAGAAGGTCGTCTTGCAAACTCTGATGGAGTTAGAGCAAGAGGAAGACAAGTTGGATGCCGACGAGATCCCCGATGAACGCTTAAAATTGATCTTCACCTGCTGTCATCCCGCCCTTTCAAAGGAGGCACAGGTCGTCTTGACGCTGCATACCCTGGGTGGCCTGACTACGCCTGAGATTGCCAGCGCCTTTCTGGTCATGCTGCCGACCATGGCACAGCGCCTGGTGCGGGCCAAGCGCAAAATCAGGGACGCCGGGATTCCCTACCAGGTTCCGCCCGCCGACGCTCTCACAGAGCGAATAGATGCTGTGCTGTCCGTCCTGTACCTGATCTTCAATGCCGGGTATACTGCCCCGATTGGGAACGAGTTGATCCGCCACGACCTCTGCGCGGAAGCCATCCGGTTGACGCGCATCCTGACGACCTTGCTGGCAAAAGAGCCGGCACTGACTGAAGACGCGGAAGCGCTAGGGCTACTGGCGTTGATGTTGTTGCATGACTCGCGGCGCAAGGCACGTGTCACTCCAGACGGTGAATTGGTCTTGCTGGATGACCAGGACAGGACGCTGTGGGACCAACGGGAAATCGCGGAAGGAGTGGGCGTTCTGGAGCGCGCGCTGTCGATGAATACCCCCGGTCCATACCAGACGCAGGCAGCCATCAGCTCGCTGCACGCACAAGCCAGGCGCCCTGAAGAAACCGACTGGCCACAGATCGCAGCCCTGTACGATGTGCTGTCTGAGATGATGCCGTCGCCAGTGGTGGAACTGAACCGGGCGGTGGCAGTGGCGATGGCCGAGGGGATCAACCGTGGGATGATCCTGCTCGACCGGCTGAAGGATACAGGCGAGTTGAACGAGTATTACCTGTTTCACGCTGCTCGCGCCGATCTGCTGCGGCGCACCGGCAGGCTGAACGAAGCCCACGTGGCTTATACGCGGGCGCTGGAACTCTGCCAGAACAACACCGAGCGATCATTCCTTCAGAGGCGCCTGGCTGAGATCAGGGATCAGTTATCACAGCTTTCAGCGCATCGCCCGGCTTCGCCACCAGCTGAAAGGCCTGTGCAGCCTCTCTCAGGGGGAAACGATGCGTAATCACCGATTCCGCACGAATACGCCCGGTGCGTAACAGGTCTAAGGCCAACCGCGTCTCATACGGTCCGGCAGAGTAGCTGGTCCGCAAGCTGATCTCCTGAAAGAAGAGCGAATTGGGCGTTACCGGCAGTTCCACTGCCGGCGGCGGCGGTGCATAAAGCAAAACCGTTCCACCCGGCCCTACCAGTTCAAGCCCCTGTCTCATCGCACTGATACTCGAAGGCGTAACCAGCACGATATCTGGCTTGCGTCCATCATTCAGCGCATAAATTTGTTCAATTAGCGGTGGCTCTGCCTGCGGATTCAGTGCGTAATCTATCCCAACAGCTAGAGCGCGTTGACGGCGGTAAGCAATAGGATCGACGATCATCACGCGAACAGCGCCGCGCTGTTGCGCCAATTGCGCCAGCATCAAGCCATTACTGCCGGCACCCAGCACCAACACGCCATCGCCGGGCCGGATTGCGGCCCGGTTAATCCCCCGCACACAGCAGGCCAGCGGCTCGATTAATGAAGCAGCCTCAAATGAAAGTTCATCCGGCAAGGGCAGTACATCAAGTTGCACGTTGAGAGCAGGGACGCGAATATATTCAGCTAACCCGCCAGGATACAGTCGCGTAGCTCTGAAAGTAGGGCATTGCGAGAACGCGCCGCGCTGGCAGTAGTGGCAGACCATGCAGGGGACATGATGGTGCATAAATACGCGCTGCCCCACAGCGAACTGCTCTATACCCTCACCTACCGCTACCACAACACCGGCAGGCTCATGTCCAGGATAGATGGGGGCGCGAGGCTTCATATACCATTCCATGACATCGCTGGCACACAAGCCGCAGGCACGGAACTGCACGAGCAATTCGCCCGGGCCAATCTCGGGGATGGGCAATTCGACGATGCGCACATCATCGTTGCTATGGTACTCGACTGCTAACATATCGCTCACCGTTTGGCAGGCACAACACACAGGAAACCAAATGGCTCCTGGCCCAATGTAAAGAACTGGTGCACTTCATTCCCAGGAATATAGACGACATCGCCCACATTCAGTTCGTGCTCGTCATCACGCAGGCGCAGGCGCGCACGACCATGCAGAACATAGACGCCATGATCGTGCGGGTGCTGATCGAGCGAAGTATGACCTCCAGGCTGCACAGCAAAGTAGCGCATGTGGAAATTGGGCGAGTTCTCGCCGGTACCAATCAGAATCTGGCGAGTGGCGCGATCAGCACTACTATTTTCTGGTCCATAGGCGCGTACCGGCACACCTTGCCAACGCAGTTCGCCGTTTTCCATGCCATTGTAGCGATATATAACTCCCATCTCGCTCTGCCTTTCAGAAATCTTATGATAAGCTGACATCTATATTTTAGCACCTGTGCAGAAGCCACGATCATTCCAGGTTTCATACTGCTCACTGGTCGGGGTGCTTTCGCTCCTCATCGCACTAAGGAGTCGTCAGAAAATAACGGTCGCAAAATGAGAGGAGGTTGGTGAGGTGTGATAGACTGTGAGGAACTGCAGGAGAAGGGAGGGACGCCGGAGGGACGGATCCGAAGGAGCGGAGGCGGGCGCAAGACAACCGTGAGCAAGGATCCGAGCCTGCGTGAGGATCTGGAACGGTTGGTGGAGCCGGTGACGCGTGGAGACCCAGAGTCGCCCCTGCGTTGGACGTGCAAGAGTGTGCGCAAGCTGGCCACAGAACTGAGTCTGTGGGGACACCACGTGTCCCATCAGTTGGTGAGCGAGTTGCTCCATGAACTGGGCTACAGCTTACAGGCCAACCGCAAGACGCGTGAGGGAGGTGACCACCCAGATCGCGATGCCCAGTTCGCATATGTCAATGCCCAAGCAGAGCGCTTTCTTGCAGCCGGGGAGCCGGTCGTGTCGGTGGATGCGAAAAAGAAAGAACTGGTGGGCGATTTCAAGAATCCTGGGCGCGAATGGCGTCCGCAAGGGGAGCCGGAGGAGGTGCGCGTCTACGACTTCCCCATCGCCGGTCTTGGGCGAGCGACTCCCTACGGAGTGTATGACTTGGGACAGAATGCCGGCTGGGTCAATGTGGGGATGGACCATGATACGGCCGCCTTCGCGGTGGAAAGCCTGCGACGCTGGTGGAATGCGGTCGGACAGGAGCAGTATCCAGAGGCGAAGCGGCTGCTGATCAGTGCCGATGGAGGAGGAAGTAACGGCTCCCGTGTGCGCTTATGGAAATGGGAACTGCAACAGTTGGCTGATGAGACTAATCTCTCGATCACGGTGTGCCACTTGCCTCCGGGAACGAGCAAATGGAATAAAATTGAGCATCGCCTCTTTGCCTGGATCAGCCAGAATTGGCGCGGCCAGCCGCTCACTAGCTATGCGGTGATCCTGAAGCTGATCGCTGCGACCACGACTGAGGCAGGTCTGACGGTGCAGTGCCAACTCGACACCCATACCTACCCCGCCGGGCGCAAGGTGTCCGATGAAGAGATGGCTACACTCTCTCTTTGGCCAGACACCTTTCATGGTGAATGGAACTATACCCTCCGACCTCGGACAGCTCAAATTGATGCTATTATTCTTTGACAACTCCTTACTGCCGCTTGAGCCGACAGTACCCATGGTTAAGGTAGAGAAATCGAGCGGGTTTGACAGCGAGTTAGCTCAGAGGTGGATTCACCCCTATATCTATACTCGTAGCGGCAAGCCAGCAGAGCCGTGTCTTTGATTTATGAGTGGATCTCAGAAATTACCGCTTGACAAATCGCAGAGAAGCGTATACCTCTCGTAGAGAGAGAACAAAAGGCGTTGAGCGAGGGAAGTAGGTTGGTCTCCCGGCAGCAGAGAACTGGCGGATGGTGCAAGCCAGGGTCGGAGGCAAGCTGAAACTGCCTTGTGAGCCGTGGCGGCGAAATGGTGCTCAGGTGAGCAAAAGTAGCTGCCACCGGGAACTCCCGTTACAGAGCAAGGGTGTAGTTGCACCCGGAAAGGCTGTTCTCGCGAGAGAGCAGAGAAGCAAGGTGGTACCGCGAACATGTATGTGCGCACTGTTCGCCCTTGTCAGGGCGGAGGGCGCATTCTTTTTGTCCGACGCCTGCCTCTACAACACACGGTATGAGCACCACAAGGAGGATCACATGTCGGAACAAAAGGGACACGTTGAACCCACACACCCAGCGGAATCTTCGCTCGCCAGGGTACGTGCACCGCGATACGATTTCGCGACCTTTGAGGCGAAATGGCGTGAACGCTGGGAGCGCGAAAAACTCTACCAGGTCGACCTGTCCCATGCCAGGCGTCCTTATTACAACCTCATGATGTTTCCCTATCCCTCTGCTGAGGGCTTGCACGTGGGCAACATGTACGCGTACGTCGGCTCGGATATTCACGGGCGTTGGATGGCGATGCAGGGATACGCTGTGTTCGAGCCGATGGGCTTCGACGCCTTTGGCATTCACAGCGAAAACTTTGCGATCCAGCGCGGGATTCACCCCCGCGTGCTCACCGCGCGCAATGTCGAACACTTCCGCGAGCACCAATTGAAACGCATCGGCAACCGCTTCGATTGGTCGCACGAAGTCCACACCACCGACCCGCGCTACTATCGCTGGACGCAGTGGATTTTCTTACAGCTCTTCAAAAACGGCCTGGCCGAACGCAAGACCGCCCCGGTCAACTGGTGTCCCAAAGACAAGACGGTGCTGGCTGACGAACAGGTTATCGACGGGCACTGCGAGCGCTGCGGAACGCTCGTCGAGCGGCGCTGGCTGGAGCAATGGTTCCTGAAATTGACCAGGTATGCTCAGCCTCTCCTGGACCATCTCGAATGGCTCGACTGGTCCGAACGCGTCAAGACGCTTCAACGCAACTGGATTGGTCGCTCGGAAGGTCTTGAATTCGCGATGGAGATCGCTGGGATGTCGGATGTACGTGTGCAGGTGTACACGACACGCCCTGACACGATCTTCGGCATGACCTTCGTGGCCCTGGCTCCGCTTCATCCGCTCATCCCACAGATCACTGACAGAGCACAGCTCGCGGCTGTCACCGCCTACCAGCAGACGGCCAATCGTTTGCAAACCGACACGGAGCATACGATGACCGGAGTCTTTACCGGCGCTTATGCCTTGCATCCCTTGACGGGCGAACGCATGCCGGTCTGGGTCGCTGATTTCGTCCTCGAAAGCTATGGTGCGGGCGCGGTGATGGGTGTGCCTGCTCACGACGAGCGCGATAGAGCCTTTGCGAAAGCCGTGGGCTTGCCGGTACGTGTCGTGGTTGTCCCGCCTGCTAGTGCGCATCCAGCAGAGGATCCGCAGGAGGCGTTTGTACAACCAGGAGTGCTTATCAACTCTGCCGGGTACTCTGGTATGACCTCAGCCCGGGCCGATGACGCCCTCTTTGCCTGGTTTGAAGAGCGCGGCAGGGGTCGACGCGTCGCGAAATATCGCCTGCGCGACTGGCTCATCAGCCGTCAGCGCTACTGGGGGCCGCCCATTCCGATCATCTACTGCCAGGAGCATGGAGCCGTTCCCGTTCCGGAGGAGCAGTTGCCGGTTCTCTTGCCGGACGTGGAGAACTGGATGCCTACAGGCACTGGCGTTTCGCCTCTGGCGGCAATCGAGAGCTTCGTTCACACCACCTGCCCCATCTGTGGAAAGCCTGCCCGCCGCGAAACGGACGTCAGCGATAACTTCCTGGACTCCGCCTGGTACTTCTTGCGCTACTTTTCGCACGACGACGAGACGCAGCCGTGGGATCCAGCCCTGGTGCGCAAGTGGCTCCCGGTTGCTATGTACATCGGCGGCGCAGAGCATAGCGTGCTGCACTTGATGTACGTGCGTTTTCTCACCATGGCGCTGCACGATCTGGGCCACCTGGAGTTTGAGGAACCATTCAAGCGCTTCCGAGCCAATGGCATGATTACCAAAGATGGCGCGAAGATCTCCAAATCAAAGGGCAACATCGTGAACCCGGATGACTATATTACCCGCTTTGGCGCGGATGTCTTCAGGGTCTATCTGGTGTTCATGGGACCCTATCAGGCTGGCGGCGACTTCAGCGATCGCGGTATTGGCGGGGTCGTGCGCTTCCTCGACCGCGTCTGGTCGCTGGTCGCGCACCACGCGGAGAGCGCATCCGCTGAAGCCCCGCAGGGAGAAGAGCGGCGCGTCATCCATCGTCTGATCAAACGGGTGACCGAGGATCTGGCGGCCTTGAAATACAACACCGCCGTGGCCGCGTTGATGGGGTACCTCAATTCCCTGGAAATCCGCTCGACCATCACGCAGGAGGAGTTGCGTACCCTGCTGGTGCTCCTGGCACCAATGGCTCCCTACATCACAGAAGAACTCTGGCAGAGACTCGCGCATCCAGGCCAGGAGCACTCAATCCATGCAGCATCGTGGCCTATCTTCGACGCCGGGGCTATAGGGGCTAAGACAATGATCTTGCCAGTACAGGTCAATGGACGGGTGCGTGGCCGCATCGAGGTTGCCTATGACACGCCTGAAGCTGAAATCAAGCGCCAGGCACTCCAGGTTCCTCAGGTGCAGTCGTTTCTCACTACCCAGAAGGTAACCCGGATGATCTACGTGCCCGAGCGCCTGGTGAACATTGTCACGGCCTGAATCCTGTGGCGTTCAGTCCTGTTGCGTAGGCCAGGAGAAGAAAAAGTCCACCGTTCGCAGTGGCCGCACCCCTGGAGGGAGAAGTGTGGCTGGGGCAAAATCACGAGCATTGGAAAGCCTTGAGTTGCACGGTGGTTTCATACTGAAAGAAGCACCAGGAAAGGAAAAATCTGATATACTCTACACAAGGTTTTCAGCCCACGGAAGCCTTTGGCAGAGGCTCCTGTCCTTTGCTCCACATCAATTTTGACCTGAGTGAACGACGGAGGCAGAACAGCCAATGAGCGAGCAGCAGCTACAGCCGCAGGCCGACCGGGCCTGGGCAATTGAAATGTATGGCATCGAGCCGATCGCGGACCAGGACCGGCACGGCAAGTCGTTCGAATTGTTTTGGGTCTGGTTCGCCGCAAACATTGGCATCCTGGGAATCGTCTATGGCGGCATCCTGACCGCAGCAGGTCTGAACCTGTGGCAAAGCATCCTGGTTGCCCTCGTGGCGCCGCTGGTCTCATTTGCCCTCGTGGGTGTGCTGAGTATCGCGGGCAAATGGGGAGGAGCACCGATGCTTACGCTGTCGCGTGCTCCCTTCGGTACGCGCGGGAACCTTGGCCCCACACTGATTAGCTGGATCAGTCTTGTTGGTTGGGAAATAGTAACTGTCATCACTGCGGCATATGCGCTCCTTGGCCTGCTCAATCTCGCCGGTCTACCGGCGAATACGCTCTGGACCATCGTGAGCCTGGTCACGATTGCCCTCCTGGTGGTGGTATTCGGCCTGCTGGGACATGCAACACTCGTCTGGATCCAGCGTGCCGCGACATGGGTCTTTGGAGTGTTCACACTCGTAATCGTCATCTTCCTGATCGCCAGGACAAACTGGTCCACCGTGCTCGCAGCGCCTCCCGGTCCCTGGGATTCAGGGGTGCTGGCAACCCTGAGCATCATCATAGCCGGCACCGGCATTGGTTGGGTGAATGCCGGTGCCGATTATGCACGCTACTTGCCACACAAGAGCAAAGGGCAGTCTATCGCCTGGTGGACGATCCTTGGTTCAACCATCCCCCTCTTTGTACTCATTTTGACGGGTGCCTTGCTCTCGAGCAAGGTCAGCAATCTGGCGACGGCGGCGAACCCTATCCAGGCCATCGGCAGTGCGCTGCCCTCCTGGATGGCGGTCCCGTACCTGGTCACCGCGATTGGAGGCTTAATTGCAGAGGCCGACCTTTCGATTTACTCGTCCGGCCTCAACCTGTTGGCAATTGGCATCAAGGTCAAGCGCTACAAAACCGTGCTCGTTGACGGCGTCCTGATGATCGCGGGAGCCGTCTACGTGATGCTCATCGCGCAAAACTTCTTCGGCCCTTTCGAGAGCTTTCTGCAACTGCTTGCCGATGGGCTTACGGCCTGGGCTGCCGTGTTCCTGATCGATATGGTGAAACGACGCGGCTACGATTCGTCCAGTCTCACCAATACCAGCCCTACCAGCCGCTACTTCTACAAGGGAGGGGTGAATTGGGCTGCCGTTATCGCCTGGCTGCTCGGTATCCTGGTCGGCCTGGCGTTCACGGTCTCGCCATGGTTCAGCGGACCTTTCGCAGTTGGCATCTTTGCTTCGAGCAGCCTCGGCTATCTGATTGGCTTCTGTGTGAGCGCGCTCACGTACTGGGTGCTTCTCTCTATCGGGGGTACGAAAAACCTGACAGCCGAGCTGCAGGGCAAGGTTGCCCAATGAGTACGCTGAGAATACGACCACGCCGGCTGCTCCTTGTCGGCAGCGTGCTCGTGGACATCCTCATGTACGTTGATCGGCTGCCGGAACGCGGCGGCGATTGCATAGCCCGGCGCGCGCTGCTCACCTCCGGCGGGGGCTTCAACGTACTGGTAGCAGCCGCACGTCTTGGAATGCCGGTTGCCTATGCAGGCCTTGTAGGTGATGGCCCTATGGGAACCCGGGTCATGACCGACCTGGCCGCTGCCGGCATCCCACTCGTGTTACCACGGGCTGCTGGCGAGGACACCGGCTTCGACGTCGGACTGGTTGAGTCGGATGCAGAGCGGACGTTCGTCACCGCCCCGGGGGTTGAGTCGCGACTACACCAGGCCGACTTGAATGCAGTACCAGTGTTGCCAGGTGACGCCATTTATGTTTCCGGTTATGACCTGTGCTACCCTATCTCGGGCGCAGCGCTTGAGGAGTGGCTTCCCAGGCTTGGTTCGCAAAACTTACTGGTTATCGACCCTGGACCGCTTGTCGCGGAGATCCCCGGGGAACGGCTCGAGCGAGTGCTCAGCCGCACGGACTTCGTGAGCCTGAACGCTCGCGAGATAGGCCTTCTCACGGGCGCAACGAATCTACCGGGTGCAGCAAGCCGTCTTGTGCCACGGCTCGCGCCCGGCGGTTGGGTCGTGGCGCGGGCGGGTGCCCAGGGGTGCTGGGTAGCGAGTGAGAGTCAACCTGCCTGGCACGTGCCTGCACGGCCAGCGCGGGCGCTCGATACGACCGGTGCAGGTGATGCCCATGTTGCCACATTGCTTGCGCGACTCGCAGCGGGTGACGATATGCGCGCGGCAGCACGTGTGGCTAACATCGCCGCCTCTATTGCGGTCGAAAGAAATGGCCCCGCCACGGGTCCAACGGCCAGAGAACTGGAGGAAGCCCGCAAGGACCTGTAAGTAGTTGATTATGCACGTTGACGAAAACTCGGTTCTGTCAACTACAAGGTGAAGGAACCCACTCCTGTCCTCTCACTCTGAGCCCTGTCTCCCTGAGCGCAGCGAAGGGTCTAGGCGTACCTCGCATCGATCGGCCCGGCGAGCCAGATCCTTCGCTGCGCTCAAGGAGACCATCGCGTGGGACGGGCGACTTCTGGCGGTCGCCCTGGCACCCGTTAGGTGGTGCAAGAGGCCAGGCATTTTCACGAGGCCATCCCAGGAGGCTGAATGGCATCCAGCTGATCAAGATCATCCATATAAATGATACTGTTAGCCACAGTTGGCGAGAGCCAGACGAAGCCTTCTACCTGAAAGGACCACTCTTCGCGGCCTGATGCCGCATCCAGGGCATGGAGTGTGCCACCAGTACTACGCACATAGACGATACCATTGACCTCGATTGGCTCTGGTGCATCGGGATTGAGCTTGCCTACTTGAAAAGACCATTCCTTGTGACCCGTAACCGCATCCAGAGCATACAAACTGCCGTTGGTAGAGAGTAGATAGGCAACGCCATTGGCGACCACCGGCGTAGCTGGTATTATCTGATTTTGACTGGCCCAGATCTTGTCCCCGGATTGCGCGTTTAAAGCATACAAATAGCCATTGTAGTTACTCCCATCGAAAAAGCCCCCATCCACATAAACTACGCCATTAACTACCAATAGTATGGAAAAGTTGAAGCTTCCCATCTGGTAGGACCACTGTCGGTAGGACCACTTCTTGTGGCCCGTTACCGCATCCAGCGCATACAGAGTACTC
>Ga0070717_10001971_pt1 | contig 14354 bp, 12 predicted proteins | sample LARL113metaG_FD_71366 | JGI IMG/M metagenome (GOLD analysis project Ga0070717, IMG submission 71366) | Corn, switchgrass and miscanthus rhizosphere microbial communities from Kellogg Biological Station, Michigan, USA - LAR L11-3 metaG | ecosystem: Host-associated > Plants > Roots > Rhizosphere ... | reverse complement strand
GGTGTTGGTCACGGCGAAGGTGCCGCGGCCGTCGGCCCGGACCTGGGCGTAGTCCCGGACCCGGCGCAGGAGGCGGTTGGCGATCCGCGGGGTGCCGCGGGAGCGCCGGGACAGCTCGGCGCTGGCCTGGGGCTCGACGGGGAACTCGAGGATGCGGGCCGAGCGGTCGATGATCAGCTGCAGCTCGGCCTCCGTGTAGAAGTCGAGCCGGTACACGGCGCCGAAGCGGTCGCGCATGGGCCCGCTGAGCAGGCCCTGCCGGGTCGTGGCGCCGACGCAGGTGAACCGGGGCAGGGTCAGGCGGAGCGGGGTCGCGCCGGCGCCCTTGCCGGAGACGAAGTCGAACCGGAAGTCCTCCAGGGCCGGGTACAGGGACTCCTCGACCAGCTTGTTGAGGCGGTGGATCTCGTCGATGAAGAAGATGTCGCGGTCCTGCTGGTTGAGGAGCATCGAGGCGAGGGCGCCGGCGTGGTCGATCGCGGGGCCGCTGGTCGTCTTGATGGCGACGTCGAGCTCGTTGGCGATGATGTTGGCCAGGGTGGTCTTGCCCAGCCCTGGCGGCCCGCAGAGGAGGACGTGCTCGACGGGCTCGCCGCGCCGGCGAGCGGCCTCGAGCAGGATCCCGAGGTTCTCGCGCACCTGCTGCTGCCCGACGTAGTCGTCGAGCGTGCGCGGCCGCAGGGTCCGGTCGAACTGCTCCTCGTCGGTCCCCCCGATCTCGGGGTCGAGGACGCGCTCGTCGTCCATCTCTAGGGGTCGTCCCTGGTCGGCGGGGCGACGCCTCGGTGGCCGAGTTCGGGCGAAGAGGGCGCTGTCGCGCCTCCCGGGTCCAGCCTGGCAGGTGGCTGCCGGGCGTCAAGGGTCCGCTTCGCCGCTTCGCGCCCTTGACGCCCTCCCGTCCGCAGCTGCGGGCACGGTCGCAGCACAAATGCAGGCCGCTCATGGCACGTTCGCCCGTCGATGGCCCGATTTGCCGGCAAATCGGGGTGTCGACGCCTCGGGATACCCGGATTTGCCGGCAATTCCGGGTATCCACGTTCGGAGGCGTCTGAGGCCGAAGGCGAGGCCAGGGTTGCCAGCCCGCCGCCGGATCGGCCCCTCACCGCCCCAGCGCCTTCAGCGCCGCCGCGAGGGCCTCCTGCATCGCCGGGGCGGCGGTCCAGTCCACCGCGTCGATGCCCTGGCGGGCCTGCTGGGCGCTGAAGCCCAGGCCGCGCAGGGCCGTCTCCACCTGGCGTGGGACCTCGCCGTCCGCGGCGGGAGCGCCAGACCCGGCGCGCGGGACCACCAGCGTCGCCGCCTCCGCCGTCAGCTTCGGCTGCAGGTCGATGATCACCTTCTGCGCGGTTCGCGGGCCCACGCCCGGGGCGCGCCGGATCGGGGCCACGTCGCCGTTCAGGATCGCCTGCTTCAGGACCGAGATGCTGGCCGTGCTCAGGATCGCCAGACCCACCTTGGGCCCCACCCCGTCCACCTGGATCAGCTGCTCGAACAGCTCCAGCTCCTCGGGCGTCGAGAAGCCGAACAGGGCGAGCTGGTCCTCCCGCACGTGCGTGTGGACGTGCAGCTCCACCTGGCCGCCCACGCGCCCGACCCGCTCCCGGGCCGTGGCCGGGATGCTGAGCAGGTACCCGACCCCGCCCGCCTCCACCACCACCTGCTCGCCCGTCGCCCGCACCACGCTGCCGCGCAGATAGCCGATCACGTCGCCCCCTGCACCATCGTCCGCAGGCGCCGGCTCCGGGCGTGGCACAGCGCCACCGCCAGCGCGTCCGCCGAGTGCTCGTCCAACCGCGCGCCGGTCCGGACCTGGAGCGCGAGCATCCGCGCCATCTGCGCCTTGTCCGCCATCCCGTAGCCCGTCAGCGACGCCTTGACCTGGGACGGCTTGTACTCGAACACCGGGACCCCCGCCGCCGTCAGCGTGACCAGGATCGCGCCCCGCGCCTGGGCCACCCCGATGGCGCTGGTCGCGTTGCGGCCCATGAACAGCTCCTCGAGCGCCGCCTCGCCCACCCTGTGGGCGGCCAGGACGGCCCGCAGCTCGTTCACCAGATGTAAGAGCCGGGGGCCGGCGGGGCCGGGCACGGTCTTCACGGTCCCGCACGCGGCGGCGTGGCCGGACTCGTCGAGGAGTCCCCAGCCGGTGGCGGCCAGGCCAGGGTCGATGCCGAGAAGGAGGTGGGTCCTAGACGGATGCCGAGATGCGTTCGAGGACGTCTGCGGGGATGTCGAAGTTGGCATGGACCGACTGGACGTCGTCCTCCTCTTCCAGCGCCTCCAGGAGCCTGAGGACCGCCGCGGCCTTGTCCTCGCCGACCGGCACGGTCGTCTTGGCCTGCATCGTGACCTCGGCGTTCTCCACCGACACGCCCGCCGCCTCGATCGCCCTGCGGACCGCCTCCAGGTCGTTCGGATCGGTCGTGATCTCGATCGTGCCGCTGTCCACCAGGGTGTCCTCGGCGCCCGCCTCGATCGCGGCCAGCTCGACCTCGTCCGGGTCGTGGTCGCCGAGCTGGGCGCTGACCACGCCCTTGCGCTCGAACATCCAGGCCACGGAGTTCGTCTCGCCCAGGCTGCCGCCGTTCTTCGAGAAGACGTGGCGGATCGCGGGGGCGGTGCGGTTCCGGTTGTCGGTGACAGCGTCGACGAGGATCGCCACCCCGGCCGGGCCGTAGCCCTCGTAGCGCAGCTCCTCCAGCGCGTCGCCCTTGCCGGCGCCGGTGCCGCGGTCGATCGCGGCCTGGATGCGGTCGGCCGGCATGTTGACCTCGCGCGCCTTCTGAACGGCGAGCCGCAGGCGGAAGTTGCCGTCGATGTCCCCGCCGCCTTCCTTGGCGGCGATGGTGATCTCACGGCTCGCCCGCGTGAACGCCTGACCTCGCTTGGCGTCGACGACGGCCTTCTTGTGCTTGATGCCGGCCCACTTGGAATGCCCGGACATCTATGCGTTCAACTCCATCACGAACATGCTTTCGGCGATTCTACCCGGGGACGGCTGGGTCCCGCTCCGTCCCCGGGGTCGAGTGTACGCGCGCCATCCCGCGCATGGTCGGCCATGAGGCAGGCGAAGCCGGCGGCGGCCCGGCCGCTCAGGCTTTCGCCGTCACCCGCACGATCCGCTTGCGCCCGACCTGGACCAGGTCGCCCTCGCCCACCGCCCGCTGCTCGTCCGCCGTCTCCCCGTTGACGCGGACCGCCCCCGTCCGGATCTGCTCGAACGCCTTCTTCCGGGTCGGGGCCCAGCCCAGCACGTCGTGGAGGAGGGTCGGGAGCGGGACGGGCAGCTCGGCCACCTCGTGCTCCGGGATCTCCTCGGGCAGCTCGCGCTGGCGGAACTGGCGGTCCCAGTCCTCCTCCGCCTGCGCCGCCGCCTCCTCGCCGTGCAGGCGCCGGACGAGCTGCCGGGCCAGCGCCGCCTTGGCGTCGCGGGGGCCGAGCGCCAGCGTCCGCCCCACCTCGTCCGGCGTCAGGGCCGAGATCAGGCGCAGGTACTTCTCCGTCAGCGCGTCCGGGATCGACATCGTCTTGCCGTAGATCGCGGGCGGCGGCTCCGAGATGCCGATGTAGTTGCCGAGCGACTTGCTCATCTTCCGGACCCCGTCCGGGCCCTCCAGCAGCGGGAAGACGGCGACGTCCTGCGGCTCCTGGCCGTACCCGCGCTGGATCTCGCGGCCGAACAGCAGGTTGAACAGCTGGTCGGTGCCGCCGATCTCGACGTCGGCCTGGATCGCGACCGAGTCGTACGCCTGGTTGAACGGGTACAGGATCTCGTGGGCGCCGATCGGGCTGCCCTCGCGCAGCCGCTCGGCGAAGTCCTCCCGCTGCAGCACGGACTGCAGCGTCTGCTTGCCGAGCAGGCGCAGGATGTCGGCCGCCGACATCTCGTCGAGCCACTCCGAGTTGCCGTGGACCTCGGTCCGCTCCGGGTCGAGCACCTTGAAGACCTGGTCGAAGTACGTCCGCGCGTTGGCGGCGACCTCCTCGCGGCTCAGGACCGGCCGCGTGTCCGAGCGGCCGCTCGGATCGCCGATCCGCGCGGTGTAGTCGCCGATGATCACCACGACCGTGTGGCCGGCGTCCTGGAACGCGCGCAGCGTGTCGAGGACCACCAGGTGGCCGACGTGGATGTCCGGCGCGGTCGGGTCCAGGCCGAGCTTGACGCGGAGCTGGTCGCCGCGGCGGATGCGCTCGCAGAGGTGGTCCGCGACGTGGATCTCGACCGCGCGCTCGCGCAGCCATTCCCAGAGCGGGGCTGACATGGGTGCAGAGCTTACTGAGGGCGGTGGGACATGCGCCTGCCCGCCATGGGCGCGGAGCGTTCGGCCGTGCGATCCGACCCATGCACAACCCCCACGCGCACGCCCACGATCGTGCCCAATGGCTGGTCAGCTGCGTCCCCTCCAGGTGGTCGGCAGGCGCTCGCTCCTGCTGCTGGTCGCGGTGGTCGCCGTCTCGAACGCGCTGCTCGCGGTGCGGACCGTCCGGGCGGTCGACCCCTGCTCGTTCGCGAACGTCAACCCGATCCCCTGTGAGAACGCGCAGCCGGGCACGCCGCAGTCGGTGTGGAGCGTCAACGGCGCCGGCGACCCCGGCATCCAGGGCTTCGCCACCGACATCAGCGTGAACGTGGGCGGCACGATCTCCTTCAAGGTCAACACCGCGTCCACCGACTACTCGCTGACGATCTACCGCCTCGGCTACTACCAGAACACCGGCGCCCGCCAGATCGCCACCGTCCAGCCCTCGGCCGCGCTCCCCCAGCAGCAGCCGGCCTGCCTGACCGACGCCCCGACCGGCCTGGTCGACTGCGGCAGTTGGGCGGTGTCCGCCTCCTGGACCGTCCCCAGCACCGCCGTCTCCGGCCTCTACTTCGCCCGCGTGGCCGACAACGGCACGGGCGCCGCCAGCCAGATCTGGTTCGTGGTCCGCGACGACGCCGCCGCGTCCGACGTCCTGTTCCGGACCAACGACACGACCTGGGAGGCGTACAACGACTACGGCGGCAGCAGCGTCTACTACGGCTCGGCGCCGAGCTCCAACGGCCGCGCCTACAAGGTCAGCTACAACCGGCCCTTCAACAACCGCTCGGAGAGCGCCGGCTTCGGCACGGTCAACGGGCCCCTGTACGCCGAGTACCCGATGATCAAGTGGCTGGAGTCCAACGGCTACGACGTCAGCTACACCTCGACGGTGGACGTCGAGCGGGCGCCGGCGCTGCTCGAGCAGCACAAGGTCTTCCTGACCTCCGGCCACGACGAGTACTGGTCCGCCGGCGAGCGGTCGGCGGTCCTGGCGGCCCGCGACGCGGGCGTCGACATGGCCTTCTTCACCGGCAACACGAGCTTCTGGAAGATCCGCTGGGAGAGCTCGATCGACGGCTCGGGCACGCCCTATCGGACCCTGGTCACGTACAAGGAGTCGCTCGACCAGCGGGTGCTCGATCCCCAGGACCCGCCCACGTGGACCGGCTCCTGGCGCGACCCGCGCTGGAGCCCGCCGGCCGACGGCGGCCAGCCCGAGAACGCGGTCCTGGGCACGATCTTCACCGTCAACCGGGGCTCGGCGGCGCCGGTCATCGGCAGCGACTTCGCCGGGCTCCGCCTCTGGCGCAACACCGCGATCGCCGGCCTGACCGCCGGCCAGACGGTCACCCTCGGCTCCAACACGATCGGCTACGAGTGGGACGAGGACCTCGACAACGGCTCCCGGCCGGCCGGCCTGTTCGATCTCTCGGCGACCCCGGTCAGCGTGCCCCAGAAGATCCGCGACTACGGCGTCAACTACGGCCCGGGCAGCGCCACGCACAGCCTGACGATGTACCGCGCCGCGAGCGGCGCGCTCGTGTTCAGCGCCGCCACCGTGCAGTGGGCGTGGGGCCTCGACGTCCTCGGCCACGACAGCGTCCCCGACTTCGGGCCCGTCACCGCCGACCGCAACATGCAGCAGGCGACCGTCAACCTGCTGGCCGACATGGGCGTCCAGCCGGCCACGCTGCAGTCGGGCCTGGTCGCGGCCACCGCCTCGACGGACACCGCGGCGCCCACCTCCGCGGTCACCGCGCCCGCGGCCGGGGCCACGGTGGCCAGCGGGTCCCAGGTCACGGTCAGCGGCACCGCGTCCGACGTGGGCGGGGCCGTCGCCGGCGTGGAGGTCTCGGCGGACGGCGGCGCGACCTGGCACAAGGCCTCCGGCACCACGAGCTGGACGTACGCGTGGACGCCGGGCGCGCCGGGCCCGACCGCCCTGCGCAGCCGCGCGGTGGACGACAGCGGCAACCTGGAGACGCCCTCGGCCGGCGTGACCGTCACCGTGACCCCTCCGGCCTGCCCGTGCTCCCTGTTCCCGAGCCTGCCGGTCCCCGGCACCCCCAACTCGGCCGACCCCAACGCGATCGAGGTCGGCGTGCGGTTCACGTCGGACGTGGCGGGCACGGTCACCGGCGTCTCGTTCTACAAGGGCAGCAGCAACACGGGCGCGCACGTCGGCAACCTGTGGACGGCGACCGGGACCCTGCTGGCGACCGGCGCGTTCACGAACGAGTCCGCCAGCGGCTGGCAGACGCTGACGTTCGGGACGCCGGTGTCGATCCAGCCGCACACGGTCTACGTGGCCTCGTACCACACGACGAGCGGGTTCTACTCGTCCGACCCGGGCTTCTACACCAGGCAGGTCGACTCCTGGCCGCTGCACGCCCCGGCCGGCTTCAACGGGGTGTTCGCGTACGGCGGCACGCAGCTCCCGACGCAGACGTTCAGCGCCAACAACTACTGGGTGGACGTCGTGTTCGCGATGGCCGGCACCACGACGGCGCTGGCCTCGTCGGCGAACCCGTCGGTCTTCGGGCAGCCGGTCACGCTGACCGCGACGGTGAGCGGCTCCGGCGCGGGCCAGCCGGCCGGCACCGTGGCGTTCTCCGACGGGAGCACGCAGATCGGGAGCGCCGCCCTGAACGGCGGGAGCCCGGACGTGGCGACGCTGACGGTGCCGGCGCTGGCGGTGGGCGGCCACTCGCTGACGGCGGTGTACGCCGGCTCGGGCGTGTACGCGAGCTCGACGTCGCCGGCGCTCACCCAGCAGGTGAACAGGGCGGCGACGACGTCATCTCTGACCGCCAGCCCGTCGCCGGCCACGCCCGGCCAGGCCGTGACGCTCACGGCGGCGGTGGCGGTGGTCGCGCCGGGGGCGGGCACGCCGGCCGGGACGGTGGCGTTCCTCGACGGCGCCACGCAGCTCGGCACGGCGCCGTTGAGCGGCGGCCACGCGAGCCTCTCCACGACGACGCTGAGCAGCGGCACCCACACCCTGAAGGCGGTGTACCAGGGCGACCCCAACTTCGCGGGCAGCACGTCCGCCCCGGTCAGCGAGGTCGTGCAGCAGACGGCGACGACGCTGAAGGCGGCGCCGGCCGTGCTGGGGCTGAACCCGCTCCGGCTGACCCTGCTCAACCTGTCGGCCACGCTGACGCGCACTGACACCGGGGCGCCGGTCCCCGGCCAGACGGTGAAGATGACCGCTGGCAGCACGTTCCTGTGCTCGGCCACGACGAACAGCGCGGGCGTGGCCACGTGCAACGGCGTGGCCGGAGTGCTGGCCATCCTGCTGAACGGCGGCTACACGGCGACGTTCGCGGGGACGCCCGCGTACCGCGGCAGCACGGCGTTCGGGCCGGCGATCACGTAGCGACGCCCGGCGGCCGGCCTCTTCAGCCGGCCGCCGAGAGCTCTACGCCCGGAACGTCGCCTCCTGATCTCGGCGCAGCGACGTGCGGATCGTCTCCAGCTGGCGGTCCACCTCCGCGTCGGTCAGGGTGCGCTCGGGGTGGCGGAACGTCAGCGCGAACGCGACGCTCTTGTTGCCCTCCGCGACCTGGCTGCCGCGGTACTCGTCGAACGCCTGGGCCCGCTCCAGCAGCTCGCCGCCCGCCTCCTCGATCGTGCGCAGCAGCTCGCCCGCCGTCACCTCCTCCGGGACCACGATGCCAAGGTCGCGGTTGACGGCTGGGAAGCGCGGCAGCGGCCGGGCCCGGCGGGCCAGGTCCACGGCCAGAACCGGCTCCAGGTCGATCTCCAGGGCGACCGCGCGGCCCTCCAGGTCGAACGCACCCGTGACCGACGGGTGCAGCTCGCCCACGTGGCCGACCGCCTTGCCGCCGACCAGCACCCGCGCGCAGCGGCCTGGGTGGAACAGCGTCGCCCGGTCCGGCTCGTACGTCACCTCGACCGGGGCCAGCGCGTCCAGCGCCCGCTCCAGCGCGCCCTTCAGCTCCAGGAACGCCCGGCGCGCGGCCTCCGACTCGGCCGGGCCCGTGCGCAGGGCGGCCAGCCGGGTCGGCTCGTCCGGCTGCCCGTGCGGCCGGTCGGGCCGGCGCAGGTACGCGCGCCCGATCTCGGCGACCGACAGGGCGGGCCGGCCGTGGTTGCGGTTGTGCTCCGCCACCCCCAGCAGCGTGGGCAGGAGCGCGGTGCGCAGCGTGTCCTGGTCGTCCGAGACCGGGTTCAGCACCCGCATCGCCCGCTCGCCCAGCTCCAGGCGGTCCAGGAGCACGCCGGACGTCAGTGCCGGCGTGACGACCTCCGTGAAGCCGGCCCCCGCCAGCGCGTGGCGCACCTCGTCGAGCCGGCGCTCCTGGCCCGGCGTCGCCGGCCGCCACCTGTCGCGCCGGTGCCCCGGCAGGGTGGCCGGCACGTTCTCGTAGCCGTGCATGCGGCCGATCTCCTCGGCCACGTCCTCGGGGATGCCCACGTCCAGCCGGTAGACCGGCGGCAGCAGGTCCCACTCCCCGTCGTCCTGGACCCGCACCTGGAAGTCCAGGCGCCGGAGGATCGACTCCATCTCCTGGAGCGGCACGTGGACCCCGAGCACCGCGTCCACCTGGGCCGGCCGGAAGCGCACGCGCGCCGGCTCCTGCGGCCGCGGGTAGACGTCCGCCCACTCCACGTGGACGCGCCCGCCGGCGATCTCGGCCAGCAGCATCGCGGCCCGCCGGGCGCCGGCCAGCGCCAGCTCCGGCGAGATGCCCTTCTCGAACCGCGCCGACGCCTCCGTGCGCAGCTTCAGCGCCCGGCTCGTGGCGCGCACGTTCACGCCGTCGAAGTTGGCCGCCTCGAGCAGCAGGTCCGTGGTCCCCTCGGTCACGGCCGTCTCCTCGCCGCCGATGACGCCGGCCAGCGCGACCGGGCGCTCCGCGTCCGCGATGACCAGGATGTCGGGCGTCACCGCCCGCGTCTCGCCGTCCAGGCAGAGCAGGCGCTCGCCGGGCCGGCCGCGGCGGACGATGATCTGGCGCCCGCTCAGCGTGCTCAGGTCGAACGCGTGCAGCGGTTGCCCGTACTCCAGCGCGACGTAGTTGGTCACGTCCACCACGTTGCTGATCGGCCGCACGCCCGCCACGAACAGGCGGCGCCGCAGCCAGAGCGGTGACTCGCCGACGCGCACGCCGGTGATGGGAGCCGCGATGTAGCGCCGGCACAGGTCGGGCGCCTCGATGCTCACGTCGATCAGGTCGGTGCCCGGCGGCTCCACCCCGCCGGTGAACGGCGGCATGAAGTCGCGGCCCAGGCTCCGGCCCAGCGCCGCGGCCAGCTCCCGGGCCAGGCCCAGGTGACCGAGGCAGTCCGGCCGGTTGGGCGTGACCTCGACCTCGAAGATCGCGTCGCTGGGGATCAGCTCCTCCAGCGGCTGCCCGGGCCGGCCGTCGTCGAGGAGCAGGATGCCGTCCTCGGTGGCCGGGAGCTTCAGCTCCTCCGCCGAGCAGAGCATGCCCCTGGCGTCCGCGCCGGCGATCTTCGCGTCCCGGACGGTGATGCCGCTGGGCACGGTGGTCCCGGGCAGCGCCACCGGCACCAGCGAGCCCGGCACCGCGTTGCTGGCGCCCGCCACGATCTGGCGCACGTGGTCGCCCAGGTCCACCTGGTGGATCCACAGCGGCTTGGTGGAGCGGGGATGCGGCTCCTGGGACACGATGCGCCCGACCAGGATCTGCGACAGGTCGATCAGGACGACCTCGTCCACGTTCCAGCCGGTCATCGTCAGGACCTCGGCCGCCTGGTGCGGGGGCACGTCGCGGATCCCCGCCAGGTCGCAGAGCCACTCGTAGGAAACCTTCATCCCAGCTGCTCCAGGAAGCGCATGTCGTTCTCGTAGAAGAGGCGGATGTCGTCCACGTCGTAGCGAAGCATCGCGATCCGCTCGATGCCGAAGCCCCAGGCGAACCCGCTCCACCGCTCGGGGTCCACGCCGCCGTTGCGGAGCACGTTGGGGTGCACCATGCCGCAGCCGCCGACCTCCAGCCAGCCCGTGCGGCCGCAGCTCCGGCAGCCCGCGCCGTCGCAGACGCCGCAGGACAGGTCGAACTCGAAGCTGGGCTCCGTGTACGGGAAGTACGTGGGCCGGATGCGGATGCGCCGGTCGGCGCCCCACATCGACTGGGCGAAGTACAGGATCGTGCCCTTCAGGTCGCCGACGGTGATGCCCTCGTCGATCGCCAGCGCCTCGACCTGCATGAACTGCGCCAGGTGCGACGGGTCGGTCGCGTCGCGGCGGTAGCAGCGGCCGGGGATGATCACGTACATGGGCGGCTCCTTCAGCCGCTCCATCGACCGGATCTGCATCGGCGACGTGTGCGTGCGCAGCAGCAGGTCCTCGGACTGGTTGAAGAAGAACGTGTCCTGCATGTCGCGCGCGGCGTGGCCCTTGGCCAGGTTCAGCGCCTCGAAGTTGTACCAGTCGGTCTCCACGTCGGGCCCCAGCTCGACGTGGTAGCCCATCGTCTCCATGATCGTCTCGATCTCGCGCTGCACCCGTGTCAGCACGTGGAGGCGGCCGGCGGCCGGCGGGATGCCGGGGAACGTGACGTCGATCGCCTCTGTCTCGCCCAGGTCGGCCAGGCGCTCGGTCTCGAGCGCGCTCGTCCGCCGGGTCAGCGCGTCGGTGATCGCGGACTTGGCGCGGTTGAAGGCCTGGCCGGCGGCGGAGCGCTCCTCCCGGGGAAGCGTCGCAAACGTGCGCGTGACCGCCTGCAGCTCGCTCTTCGTGCCGAGGAACTCGACGCGAAGCCGCTCCAGCTCCTCCAGGTCCCGCGCGGCGGCGATCGCCGCCAGCGCCCGCTCAGCGATGGCCGCGGGTGCGCTCACTTCCAGACCAACCTCCGACGAACTTCGAACAGGAGAACGGCCGCCGCGGCGGCGACGTTCAGGGACTCGACGCCCGGGGCCATGGGAACGGTGACCAACTCTAGATCGTCGCGGCGGAGCCCGTGGGCCTCGCTGCCGAACGCCAGCAGGCCGGTCGCCGGCAGGTCCGCCTCGTCGTACGGGCGGCCCCCGGCGGCCGCCGCGCCGCAGCCGGCGACGCCGGAGAGGTCGGCCCAGGAGCCCCGGGCCACGGCCAGGCGCAGGACGGCGCCCGCGGACGCGCGCACCGCCTTGGCGCCGAACGGGTCGGCGCTGCCGTCGAGGACGGCGACGGCGGGCGCGCCCGCGGCGGCCGCCGTCCGGCAGACCGTGCCCACGTTGCCCGGGTCCTGCAGGCCGTCGAGGACGACCAGCGGCCAGCCCGCAGCCCTGGCCGCGGCCAGGGCGACCGGCATCGGCACCTCCTCCCGGCGCGCGATCGCCAGCACGCCCTGCGGCGTGACCGTCTGGCTGGCGGCGCCGAACGCCCGCTCGCCGAGCGTCACGACCCGGTCGGCCGGCGCCTCGAACCGCACGCCCGCGCGCAGGACGAGCACCTCCAGCCGGACGCCGCCGGCGACGGCCTCTGCGACCACACGCGGGCCTTCGAGGAGCACCTCGCCCGGCTCTCGCCTGCGGCCGAGCCGCCGCAGCCTGCGGACCAGCTGGTTGTCGGGGCTTTCGAGCGGCTGGCTAGAGGTGGTTCCGGGCAACCTCCACCAGCCGCGTAAAGGAGCCCCGGTCGCGCACCGCCAACTCAGCGAGCATCTTCCGGTCGATCTCTACCCCGGCCTGGCGGAGTCCGTACATGAGCCGATTGTAGGGCAGGCCCTCCAGCCGCGCCGCCGCGTTGATGCGCGCGATCCACAGGCGGCGGAAGTCCCGCTTGCGCGCGCGCCGGTCGCGGAAGGCGTAGGCGAGCGAGTGCAGCACGGCCTCGTTGGCCGGCTTGAACAGCAGCTTCCGCGAGTAGCGGAAGCCCTTGGCCCGCTCCAGGATGGTCCTGTGCTTGCGATGGGCGACGACGCCCCGCTTGACCCGTGCCACGCCTAGACCCCGAGCCCGCGCCGAACCGCCTTGACGTCAGCGGCATCGACGAGATGGGCCTGCCGGAAATCACGCTTCCGCTTGGCGGATTTGTGCTCCATCAGATGGCTCTTCCAGGCGTGCTTCCTCATCAGCTTCCCGTTCCGCGTGACGCGGATCCGGTCACTGAGGCCCTTGCGCGTCTTGAGCTTAGGCACTTTGTGAAGCCTCCTTGCGCTGCGGTGCTGCGGCTGCCGCAGCGGCGGGCACCGGGGCCGCCGGCTGCGGTTGGGTCTCTGGTTTGATCTCGGGCTTGGGCTGCGGCTTGTGCAGCGGGGCCAGGATCATGAACAGGTTGCGGCCCTCCATGATCGGCTGGCGCTCGATGACGGCCACGTCCTTGGCGGCGTCGGCCACCCGGTCGAGCAGCCGCCGGCCGATGTCCTGGTGGACCATCTCCCGGCCGCGGAACATGATCGTGACCTTGACCTTCTCGCCCTGCTCGAGGAACTGCCTCATGCCCTTGAACTTGGTCATGAAGTCGTGATCGGCCACCTTCGGCCGGAGCTTCATCTCCTTGAGCTTGATGACGTTCTGGCGCCGCCGCTGGTCCTTCTCCCGCTTGATCGTCTCGAACTTGTACCGGCCGTAGTCCAGCAGCCGGCACACTGGCGGGTTGGCCTGCGGCGCGACCTCGACGAGGTCTACACCCTTCTCTCTCGCGATCCGCTGAGCCGTGTCGATGCTCAGGACGCCCAGCTGGTTGTCCTTGTCATCGATGAGGCGAACCTCCTGGGCGCGGATCTGTTCGTTGATCCGAAGCTCCTTAAACGGGATGGGCCGCTCCCTCAGACGTGTTCAGAGTGTTCGTTTTCTCCTTCGTCAAAACCAAAGAACGGACGGCTGCCGTGCCATCCGCCCACGGACAACTGGTGGAGCGCTCCTCCTGATTCCCTGTGCAGGCCGGGACGGCACCCCGGCTCCGGGCACCAGGCGATGCTGCTCGCGAGTGCGGATCTTACCAAAGCGAGGGCCCGACGACTACTCTTCAATCAGGGGTGCGTGTCCTCTGCGTCGTCTTCCTGACCGTGGCCGCCGCGTGCGGGCCGTTCGGCGGCGTCTCGGACCGCGGTCCGGGGGGCGGTGCCGGCGCGGGCCACGCCCGTGCCACCCCCACGCCGGTACGGCCGGCCGGCCCCGCCGCCGTCCTCCTCCAGCTGGTCTCGCCGGGCTCGTACGCCGTCAGCCTGGTGTTCGACGACGGCCAGGTGGTCGGCCCGATCACGGCCCGCCTGCGCAGCTTCGCGCCGGCGCTGGGCGGCGCGGCGTCGGTCACCCTGCCGGTCTTCAGCGCGTCCGGCTCCCGGCTGTACTACCTGGACGGCGACGACACGGTCCGCTACGTGGACCGCGATGGCACCCGGGGCAGCGCCGGCCACGTGCCCGGCGGGCCCCACGCCCAGGCGGGCTTCGCGGTCAGCCCGGACGACCTGCGGATCGCCGTCGCGACCGTGGACTACTCGTCGAGCCCGCCGGCCACCAGGCTGTACGTGGAGGGCGTCGCTGGCGGCGCCAACCACGTGGAGCTGCCGTTCCCGGTCGGCGCCGACGTCTGGCCGGTGGGCTGGCACGGCGCCCAGCTGGTCGTCGCGGTGGGCTCGGCGCCGACGCAGAGCGTGGCCGGGAACCCGTACGGCACGTTCGCCGGCTACCAGGTGATCGACGCCACGAGCGGCGCCCGGCTGGGCGCGGTGGCCTGCGACCCGGCGGGCACCCTGACACCGGCGGGCACGGCCTGCCTGGTCGGCGGGTCGCCGCTCCAGGTGGAGGACTTCTCCGGCCGGACGCGGTCGCTGGCCAGCACGCCGGCCACCGTGGTCAGCGCGGCGGAGGCGCCGGACGGGGCCCGGGTCGCGTTCTGCTGCTCGGACGGCCTGCTGCAGGTCTGGGACGTCGCGGACGGCTCGGTCGCGAGCCTGGGCCCGGCCGACAGCCCGGACTTCGGCTGGATCGACGCGACGCACCTGCTGATCTCGGACCGGCTCGCCGACCACCCGCGGGTCATGGACGTCGCGGCGGGCACGTCGCTGCCGGCGGCGACGGGCCCGGGCCGGGTGGTGGCGAGGGTGCCGGGCGGGTTCTGACCCTCCCCCC
>Ga0070717_10001970_pt1 | contig 14358 bp, 18 predicted proteins | sample LARL113metaG_FD_71366 | JGI IMG/M metagenome (GOLD analysis project Ga0070717, IMG submission 71366) | Corn, switchgrass and miscanthus rhizosphere microbial communities from Kellogg Biological Station, Michigan, USA - LAR L11-3 metaG | ecosystem: Host-associated > Plants > Roots > Rhizosphere ... | reverse complement strand
TGGGATCTTTGTTAACCGTGACTGGGATTGTGCTGGCGCTGGGTACTCTCGGCCTCAGTGCAAGCAGAGACTTTATCAAGGCAGCAAGTGAGAGCAACCCTTTCCCTCACGATCTGATCGTTGTGTTCGGTGGTGTATTTACCGTGCTGATGGGAATGGCTTATGCGCCAGCTTATTTAGCGCTGCGCACCCTGGGATGTAATGTTCGTGACTCCATTGTTCCCGAATCGCTTCCTCCGGATCCGAAACTCGCGACTGAGCAAGACGGGGGCTTCGAGTGGGTCGAAAAATGGGCAGAAAATCGTGAGAAGCTCGCTGACCTCCTGCAGTTGCAAATACGTGACTGGAAGAGCTTCGGTCCGCAGGTTGCGATCGTAGCGCCATTGGCAACAGGTCTGGCATCGCGACTGGTGGGTGGCAAGTGAGATTTTCGAGGAGGCATGCGTTGCGTCCGTTTCGGGTGGCGGTTATTTGCTTTGGTATGGTCGCATTGTCGACCGCAGCTGAGCTGAAACCGGCCACAGCAGCAGCTTTCGACCACTACATACAGGTGACCGAACGGGGCATGTCTTCAGATGCGCCGGGGAAATTTCTGCGCGTGGACAGCTTGCCCGCCGATCAGCGTGACGCTGAGTACGCCCGGCTTCGCGCCGGCGAAGTTATCAGTGAGCGCCTGCAGACGCTGGAGAACGGCAAGCCCATTCCCCTATCGGACGGCATGATCCATCACTGGGTCGGCGTGGCTTATGTGAAGGGAGCTACTCTGCAAAAGGCGCTGAGCTTTTTGCAGGACTACGATCACCAAGCCAAATATTATTCGCCTGATGTTCAAAGCTCGAAACTGCTGCAACGCCAGGGCGATGAGTTCAAGGTTTTCCTGCGATTGCGGAAGCACAAAGTCGTGACCGTTCTTCTGAACACCGAATACGACGTGAGGTACACAACCATCGATGGCTCGCGGTCGAGCAGCCGCTCGATAAGCACTCGCATTGCGGAAGTTGAAAACGCGAATAATCCGGATGGCCCAGAGAAGCCGATCGGCAATGACGATGGCTATCTGTGGAGATTGAACTCATATTGGCGATTTTATGAGCATGACTCGGGGGTTTACATACAGCTCGAAGCGATTTCTCTCACCCGCGATATTCCCACCGGATTGGGATGGCTGGTGAGTCCATTTGTGACCAGCATCCCGCGAGAGTCTCTGGCCTTCACTCTGACGCATACCCGAGACGCCTTGCAAAAGCCCTGAGACGCAATCACGAGAGTGGCGAAGTGTACTTCCCGCAGGTATTCTCGTAATTCAGCAAATGCCCCAGGTTCAGGAAACCGCAATCGCCCCGCCACGAGGCTTGCGAGCCGCTCTGGCGAGTGTAGGTGGCTCAGTTCACGAACATCCCACAATCTGGACCTGCACCTTGCTGGCGGCCGGCTTGCTGATGCGGATATGGCGTGCCAGCGGAACTTTTCTCAACTCTGACGAAGCCATCCAGTTCGCTATCGCCAACAAGGTTTCCTGGTGGGAGACGTATAGGGCAAACCTGAGCATCAACGCTCACCCACCGCTGTTGGTGTTCCTGCTGCACGCGTGGAGGCACCTGGGAGACTCTGAACTTATGCTGCGCCTGCCGTCAATTCTGGCTGGCACTGCATTCTGCTGGTTTACATTCAAATGGTTGTCCCTGCTATTGGAAGAAAGTGCGACGTGGAGCGCATTCGTGCTTTTGCTTTTCTCATCCGCGTCGCTTGAGCTGTCGATAGAGGTCCGGCACTACGCAGTGTTTCTGGCTTTTGCCATGGCTTCGGCATATTTGCTGGAGCGCGCTTTGGAGCGGCGTTCTGTGACTCTGATGTTGGGATATGGAATGTGTTTATGGCTGGCCATCTGCTCTCATTTTTCAGCATTCTTATTCGCAGCAGTGCTGGGGGTGTATGCGATCTGGAGAATGGTGAAGAGCCGCCCGCCGCTGAGAGTGGTCGCCGCCTGGGAGTTAGGACAAATCAGTGCCCTAGGCCTCTGCTACTTTTTTTATGTAAGTCAATTTCAGGTGTTGCAGCAGGCTTACAAGGGTTCGACTGCGGCAAAAGGATGGATGGCTGATTCATATCTCGCCAAGTATTATTTCTCGCCGGGAAGCATGAATCCGCTGGCGTTCATAGTGGCCCGGACGGGCAGCTTCTTCCAGTTTGCATTCGGAAACCTGGCCCTCGGCGACCTCACGTTTCTGGCATTTCTGGCCGGCATAGTGTTGCTGAGCATCCGCCAACGTTTCGCCCGCCTTCCCGGATCTCAAGTGGCGTTTCTTTTAATATTTCCTTTCGCAGTGAACGGCACAGCGGCGTTGTTGCACGCCTACCCCTACGGAGGCATCCGCCAGTGCGCGTTTCTGTTGCCGTTCGCGCTCGCCGGGATTGCCGTCCCAATGGGCTGGCTCTGCCGAGGAGACATTGCTTGCGCGATGATGGTTGCGGCGGGTGTGGCTTTATGCGGCGACCTTCTTCCGGCGAAGCAGCTTCTTCCCGATCCTCCTGGCTCGACGGCCATTGCCAACATGAAGGCGGCCATCAGTTTTATGCAGGACAAAATTCCGGGCAATGAACCGGTCCTGGTTGACCCACAGACCAGCACGTTGCTGGGATACTACTTGTGCGACCGGCGGCCGGTTGTTCTTAGCTACGCTTCTCCTGATTTCTCCAGCTATGAATGTGGGGGCCACAAAGTCATCGTGGCCAGGCATGAGTACGTGTTCACTGTCGGCGGATTCAACGAGCACTGGCAAGCGTTGGCAAGAGAGTACAAGTTTCCAGTAGGCTCTCGGGTGTGGGTCTCGCAAATGGGCTGGAATACGCAACTCGCCGCGGCGCTCGCCAATATCCCAGCGATGAATGTTTCGCCGTTTTTCTTCGGCAGCGAGATCCAGATTTTCGATTTGACCGCAGGACAGAACATCCCTGATCTAGGTCTTCGCTGAAGCCATGAAAATAGCTCAGACCATCCCGCAAGCCCGCGCCATTTGCCCTGCTTTTCGGGCAGAAGGCCAACGGCTCGGCTTGGTGCCGACCATGGGAGCGCTTCACGAAGGCCACCTGTCGCTCGTCCGCGCTGCTCGGGACGAGACAGACGCGGTTGTGGTGTCGATCTTCGTCAACCCCACCCAGTTCGGGCCGAATGAGGACTTCGCCAAATATCCACGCAATTTCGACCGAGACTGTGAGCTTCTGGAGCGCGAGGGCGTGGCGGTAGTATTTGCTCCTTCTGCGGAGGAGATGTACGGGAAAGGAAGCGCAACTTGGGTGGAGGTCGAAGGTCTCAGCGAACGTTTGTGCGGCAAGTCGCGCCCGGGGCACTTTCGCGGAGTTGCTACTGTGGTTGCGAAGCTGTTTCAAATCATTCAACCGGATACCGCCTTCTTTGGGCAAAAAGATGCTGCACAGGCAGCGATCATCAGGCGGATGGTGCGCGATTTGAATATCCCGGTCGGCATCGAGGTTTGTCCAATTGTGCGCGACCCTGATGGGCTGGCGCTCAGTTCGCGCAATGCATACCTGACTCCCGAAGAACGCAAATCGGCACTGGCCCTCTATCGGGCGCTGAAGCGAGCGGAAGGCCTTTTCGGCGGCGGCGAGCGCGATACGACGGCGCTGATTTCAGCAGCAACGAAAGAATTGTCCGGCGAACCCGGAGTGCGGCTCGACTATTTTGAAATCGTGGATCCTGACACTCTCGATCCGCAGCCTACGATCAATCGAAAGGTGCTGGTTGCAGTCGCTGGGTTCGTCGGAAAGACGCGCCTTATCGACAATATCTTGCTGGAACCCTGACGACCTTGCCAGATAAGTCTCCCATCATTCTCGCTTCGGCTTCTCCCCGCCGGCAGGAACTTCTGAGGAAGGCGGGGATTGAGTTTGTTGTGCGTCCAGCAGACATTCCGGAAGTTTCGTTGGCAGCTGAATCCCCCCGCGTATTTGCAGAACGGATGGCGAGAGAAAAGGCATTGGCCGTGCGTGACCTCTCGTTGCGTGAGGTAGTGCTTGCGGCAGACACCGTAGTTGCGGTCGCTGGTCAGATATTGGGAAAGCCCCAGGGTGAGCACGATGCTGCACGCATGTTGCGCCTGCTTTCAGGCAGGAAGCATTCGGTGATCACCGGCGTTTGTCTCACCAGCGTTACTTTCGAAGATGTGCGCTCGGAAACCACATCAGTTCATTTTGCGGCAGTCAGTGAGGAGGAGATACGCGATTACGTTCGCAGCGGCGAACCGATGGACAAAGCAGGAGCATATGCGATCCAAGGTGGGGCGTCGCGTTTCGTGACGAATATTGAAGGGGATTACAACAACGTGGTGGGCTTGCCCGTGGATCTGGTCCTGAGAATGTTGCGCGAGCACGGCGTGCTCTGAAGCCTAGGCCTTCTTTTGCGGGTCGCTATCGCCTTCCTTCATGGCACTCTTGAAATTGCGAATGCCTTCGCCGACTCCTTTACCCAGGGCGGCAAATTTGCTTGGCCCGAAAAGCAGGAGTGCAATTCCGACGATCAGCAGTATGTGAAGCGGAGAAAAAATCTCCATAAGCCCTCCTGTGTAAGGCCCCTGTGCACTCGATCCACGGGGTCCTGTATAGATTCTAGCAGCACTGAAGGATGTCAAGCCCTTCATGCTGAAAGTACCCGTCCGCAAATCTGGAATCGTGAGTACCGGCGCCAAGTGTCAGCGGGAGTCTGTAAAAGTTCGGTAATTTTTCTCTCAGAGAGCAAAATCGCTGTACGGTAACGCCGTCGTGTGCCTAGGGCGTCCGCTGGATGTTCCTGCGGTGGAATTGCGGTTACAGTCCTCAGGTGACCAGATTATTACGGAGGTGCAAACTGCCATGAAAGCTAGAGCAACACTGATTTCCATGTTGCTGCTGTCGGCCAGCTGGGTTGCAGCCCAAAGCACAAGCCCTGACAGCACAACGTCCTCCGGTTCAGCGCCTGGACAAACCCAGAGCAGCCCGACAGGAACGGACGGTTCAGCGCCTGGACAAACCCAGAGCAGCCCGACCGGAACGGATTCACAGACTTCGAACCCGAGTACAACTCAACCTTCTTCACCGAACGCAGGAGGTGCCTCGGGAACGAGCCAGTCCGGGCAGAGTTCACCAACCACGCAGGGTTCGCCCAATACCAACGCCCCAGATAACGCAACTCAGAACTCAACGGCCCCGGACCAAGGTTCATCCGGCCAAAACAACTCGGCTGGGACTCCGAACCAGAATGCCGGGGCTCAGGGCACGACTGGCACCGGTGCGGCGACGCCTGGAAGCGGAAGTGGTTTGACGGGCTGCCTTTCTGGCGCCCCGATCACTGGGGATTACGTCCTGACCGACCGCTCGGGAACCAGCTACAAGCTGACCGGTAATCTCGGGAGTGTCCGTACGCTGATCGGCAAAGAAGTTCAGGTAACGGGCCAAGAAGGGACTGCGGGAACCGCAGCCTCCGGTTCAACGGAAGCGGGGAGCAGTGCAGGCGCGTCAGCTACGTCCGGGACGACTAAGCAGTTCAATGTAACCAGCGCGACCAAGGTTGCTGAGCAGTGCAGCAGCCCGTCGTCGACAACTCCAGGGCCAACCGCAGGCTGGAAGAAGAGTGGCATGGTAATGGCTTCCCTGCAAACGGCCGGTGCGGCTCAGACCACGCCGGGCAGCAGCACCGCTACTCCGGGAACCGCGTCGCCGACGCCCGGAACAGCCAGCCCGACGCCAGGCACGGCGAACCCCACTCCGGGAACAGCTACTCCAGCGCCGGAAACAGTTCCGGAAACGACACCCACAACTCCTACTCCAGAAACGACGCCGACAAGCCCAACACCAGAAACTACGCCTACGAGTCCGAGTCCAGAGAGCACGCCCAGTAGCCCGACTCCTGAGAGCACTCCAGGATCGGACAACCCAGGAACGACGACGCCGGGAACCATGCCTCCTGCGTCTAACCCGACATCCCCGAATCCGGGTACCACGAATCCGCCCAGCAGCACACCTCCAACTACTCCGCAGAGCACCAGCCCTGGGACGACAACGCCTCCGGGAATTTGAGAGTTGATTGCAAATAGCGAAGGCCCGCTTCGGCGGGCCTTAATTTTTGCTGGTGACTTCCGAAAGATGCTTAGCCGGAGACTCCGCGCTAGGCAGCCTTGCTAAGCACCAGCGCAGAGTTTTTTGATCCAAAGCCCACGCAGTTGCAGATGGCGTGCTCAATGCGGGCCGTGCGCCCCGCATCGGGCACATAATCCAAATCGCAATCGGGATCTGGTTCATCGAGGTTGATGGTAGGCGGGATACGCCCGTGTTCCATCGCGATCAGGGTCGCAGCAACACTGGCCGCGCCGCATGCCCCTTGCGCATGGCCGATCTGCGACTTTAGCCCGGACATGGGCACCTTGTAGGCGTGATTACCTAATGCTAATTTCAGTGCGCGAGTCTCAACACGGTCGTTCATCTCAGTTGAGGTACCGTGCAGGCTGACGTACTGAATGTCTTCCGGCGATAGGCCGGCTTCATCCAGCGCCAGCGTGATGGCGCGGGCAGGTTCATCGGGCGACTCGCTCATGCGAACGCGATGGTATGCCTCGCACGAAGCGCCATAACCGGCAATCTCTGCGTAAATCCGCGCTCCCCGCGCCTTAGCATGTTCGTATTCTTCCAGGACAAACATCCAGGAACCTTCGGCGAGCACGAATCCATTGCGATCTTTAGAAAACGGCCGCGATGCCCGCTGAGGCTGGTCGTTCCATGACTGCGTGAGAGCGCGAATCATGGTGTAGCCCTTGATAATCCCTTCCGTGATCGGCGAATCCACACCGCCGGCAACGAATATTGGCTGCACGCCGGCTTGAATGTGCTGGTAAGCGTAGCCGATGGCGTCAGTAGAAGAAGTGCAGCCCGCGGTCACGACGTGGCTGTATCCGCGAAAGCCAAATTTCATGCTGATTTCGCTGGGGATGGTCCCCATGGTTCCGCTCGGTATGCAGAAGACGCTGACCTGTTTTTCTTTGCCGCTGTGCCATAGGCGATACATCTGTTCGGAAAATTCCTGAGCGCCACCGCCCGTTCCCAGGATGATCCCGATCTGGCGCTTTTCCTCGATCGACATCGCAGCGAGATCAAGGCCGGAATCCTTGACCGCCTCGCTGGTGGCAGCTACGCAAAGTGGAACTACGCGCGAAACGTGCTTGCGCTCACGAGCGTCAACCCAGGCGAGCTCATCGAACTCGGGGATTTCTCCGGCGATGTGAACCAGCAGATGAGATGAATCAAAGCGCGAAATGCGCTTCACGCCTGATTGTCCGGCCAGGGTTGCGCGGCAGAAATCTTCCTTGCCGATGCCATTCGGGCTGACGACGCCCATTCCGGTGATTACGACACGAGGGAACATAGTTGATAATTTAGCAGTGAGCAATGAGCAGCGCGCAAAAGCGACATGGTCCACAGGGTGGCCGCTTATTGCTCGAAGCTCGCCGCTTGCAGCTTACAAAGTGACATTCCAATACCGACAGCCGATAATCATACCAATGCCGCTGGGATTGTACATTTCCGTTCCGTTTTGCCGCAGCAAATGCACGTATTGCAACTTTGCATCTGACGTCTTTTCCCGCGGAATGTTCGAAAAGTACATTGCGCGTCTTTGTGACGAGATCGCCCAGGCCGACGAAACCGCGCAGCGGATGGGCACTTTGCTCGATGGCACAGTTAACACAGTTTACTTCGGCGGCGGCACCCCTACCCTTCTGGATGTATCACAGCTGGATCGGGTCTTTGTCAATATTCGGCAAAAGTTCGAAGTTGCTGCAGGTTGTGAAATTACCGTGGAATGCGCGCCCGGCACGCTTTCTCAAGCAACCATCGAGTGCTTTGCGCGAAATGAGGTCAACCGCGTGAGCCTGGGCGTGCAGTCGTTTGTGGACCAGGAGGCCCGGTCAGTGGGTCGCCTGCACAATCGGGAAACAGTGTTGAACGATATCGCACAGCTCCGCTCCGCCGGAATTTCGAACATCAACGTAGACCTGATCGCCGGATTGCCGCACCAGACGCCTGAGAGCTGGGGGCAGTCGCTGGATGCGCTCATCGCTACCGCAGTTCCGCATGCCAGCGTTTACATGCTCGAAGTGGATGAAGACTCGCGGCTGGGGCGTGAGCTGATCGCAGGCGGCCAGAAGTATCATGCGCATTTTGTTCCCGACGAAGACTTGACCGCCGACATGTACGAGATTGCCTGCGAGCGCCTGAACGCTGCCGGTATTGATCAATATGAGATATCCAACTTCGCGCGGCCGGGATTCGAGTCGAAGCACAATTTGAAATACTGGACACGCCAGTCCTATCTCGGCTTCGGCGTGGATGCGCACTCGATGCTATTTGCTCGTTTAGCATCATCCGTTAACGCAGATCAGGAGCACGACCTCCCGGGCCGATGGGCTGATGAGAACATCAACGCAGTTCGATTCTGCAATGCCGACAGCCTGACTTCGTATTTGGAAAATTCAAAGCCTCACTCGACGATCGTCACTCAGGAATCCGCTCTAGAGGAAACCTGTTTTCTTGGCCTGCGCCTCACGCAAGGACTGGATTTGTGCGAGGTCGCAAAAAAATTCGGTGACGATGCACTCGCGATTATCTCTGAGATCATCGCGGATGGCCTTCAGTCGGGACTGATGGAGCGACGGGGCGATTTCGTGCGCCTCACGTCAATAGGCCGGTTGCTGTCAAATGAGGTGTTTGAAAGGTTTCTGTCGATGGTTCCCGGTTAGGGTCGGGAAAATCAACCTGATGAGTTGGAGTTGGTTTCCGAAAAGCAGATTCCTCACCGCTAAAGCGGTTCGGAATGACATGGCTCTCTGATTTATTACTGGTCCTGAACGTTCGTACCGCTCATCGGGCGATCAGTTTCCACGCCACCACCGCAACGACAGCGACGAGTCCAACTAAATATCCGTAGATTCTTGCTTTGTTTGCCTTCCGTTGTTCGTCCATTGTCACTCCCTCACGCCATATCTTACGCTGCCACTACGAGAACTCAGTCGCAGCGAGACTCTGTGCTGCCGGGCGCTTTCGCGCTATAATCCTGCCGCGAAAGCGAGGTGACTCGTGGGACTCTACTCGCATTATGACGGCGCGCACAATCATCCTGTAAACCGAGCACTGCATCTGATCGCGATTCCGGTTGGATTCTCGTCGTTGGTGGTCGTCTGGTTTCACTGGATCATCGCGTTACTTCTGATTCCGACTGCTTTCGCTCTCGCCTGGCTGGGACATCTGATCGAAGGCAACAAGCCCGCGTTTCTTACCAATCCCGTGCGCGTATTCGTGGCGCCGTTATGGATGGCAAAACGAATCTTCTCAAGGAGCCGAGGGATTCGGCACGTATGATTTCGAGTTCGCAAGCGCTCGTTATTTTCGTCCTTCTTTTGTCGACGTCGGTTTTCGGCTCTTCTCGCACCGTTCCGAAAAATTCTCGTAATTTTTCCCCGCCAGATTGGTTTCCATATGTGATTAGCAAGATCGCACCGCTTGAGAGGTGGAGCTATGAAGGCTCAATGACGGACGTCAGAAAGGAAAATTATCTGACTGACTCCGAGTACCAAGCGTCTTTACGAAACACGTGGACGTTTCCACGTTTTTGCTTTTCCCTGTTCCGTCCCAGTCCAGAATCGGATTTCGCGCTTTACAGTGCTGTCAACGACTACCAGGGGCCGGTAGTCTGGGTGCTGGTGGATGGCTGTATCACCGCATTCCCTACTCGACCCACATTCTATGCACCAATAGCAGCAGAAAACGATCGAGCCGCGATCGAGAGCGCCATCGCAAATCCACCCAAGGCCAGCCCCGACTTCGTTCAGAAAGCAATTGATGATATTCCTCATTTCTGTCGCTATCTGGAGGAACGCTTAGGTCTGGGAAGTATGCCATCCCAGGATTTCGACGAAGGTCTCCTTACGCGTGATGGACTGGCGACATCGAGGCCTGAGTTTGAAGATTTCGTGGACAGGGGCAGCTGGGCAGTGATGCTGACTTCCTCTCCGGAAGCGACGGGCAATTTAGGCTCCTCGGCGTCGGTATCCCGCAGCCTAAATTTTGGAATCAAGTCCTCCGAATTTGAGGCTATCGTCCAGGAACTGGGTGGAAAGTGGGGAGTGGCCGACGAAAGTTCAGGCCCATTGTTGCCTGAATATCCCTTACTATCGCGCTCGCATGACTTTCTCTCGAATGTTTTTTATCGCCCTGAAGAAGTAAATCGATTGCTCGCTGAGTGTATGCGCGGGCAAAGCCTCGTCAAGAGTCCGGGCGCGGTTCGAGGATTGGACAAGTTCCTCCGCATCGCGCGTTGGGCAGAGAGAGACCACACGGGCATTCTTTTCATTGGGCAGGACTGATCTTATGTCCGACGAGCAAATCATCGCGCTGCTGAGCGAAATTCGCGACCTGCAGAAGCAGAACGTCGAAAATTACAAGTTCGCTCTGCAACGCCAGCAGGAGGCGATCGACTTGCAGAAGCAGCACGTGGCCGACTTTCAGAAGAAGTTTGCCATCCGGCAAAAGCTGGTCATCATTACGGTCGTTGCGATTACTGTGGTTGCCTTTCTCATCGTGATGCTCAGTTCCGGCCTGATCAAAAGCCTCAATCGCTAGCGAAACCAACCGGTCGGTGCGGGCATTTCCGCAGCTCGCATTCAATATGATGTAATGAAAGTTCGAACGTCGTAATCATCGAGGGCCCAGAGTTGCACAGGGCAAGCACAGAGATTCCTTTGTGATTTCCTTTGTGTACCTTCGTGCCTTTCGTGGTTAGATGGTTTCGTTTTTCAGGAGAACGTTTTGGATTTCCAGCTCAACGAAGAACAACTTCAACTCAAAAAATCCGTCCGCGAATTTGCCGAGCGCGAGATCGCGCCCAATGTCCGCAAGTGGGACGAAGCCGGCGAATTCCCCCTGTCAACCATCAAAGAACTCGGCAAGCTCGGACTGATGGGCGTAGTCTTCCCAGCGGAACTTGGCGGCGCCGGCATGGGCTACGTCGAGTACGTCACCGCGATTGAGGAGCTCTCCCGTGTGGATGGTTCGGTCGGCATCATCGTCGCGGCGCACAATTCGCTTTGCTCGAACCATATTTTTCTCGCCGGCAATGATGCGCAAAAGAAGAAATATCTCCCAAAGCTAGCGAGCGGCGAATTCATCGGCGCCTGGGGATTGACTGAGCCTTCGTCCGGTTCTGACGCCGGCAGCGCGCGTATGACTGCTACACGCAAGGGCAAGAACTGGGTGCTGAACGGCACCAAGACATTCATCACCAATGGTCACTATGCCGACATTTTAGTGGTGATCGCGGTCACCGATCGGGCCGCGCACACCCATGGGCTTTCCGCATTCATCGTCGAAAGGGACACGCCCGGTTTTCGTCCGGGGAAAAAGGAAGACAAGCTGGGCTTGCGGGCCAGCGATACCTCCGAACTTATTTTTCAGGATTGCGTTCTCCCCGCGGAAAACTTGCTCGGCACTGAAGGCCAGGGGTTTGTCGACGCCATGCGCGTGCTGGATGGCGGCCGCATCTCGATTGCGGCATTGTCACTAGGAATGGCAGAAGGCGCTTACGAAGCCGCGCTGAATTACTCTAAGGAGCGACGTCAGTTTGGACGCGCCATCAGCGATTTTCAGGCGATCCAGTGGAAGCTCGCCGACATGGCGACGGAAATCGAAGCGGCAAAGCTGCTGACGTTTCGTGCCGCTGCCATGAAAGACGCGGGATTGAAAACGACTCTCGAATCTTCCATGGCCAAGCTCTTCGCCAGCGAAGTCGCTGTAAAGTGCGCCAATGAAGGCGTACAGATCCACGGCGGCTATGGATTCATCAAGGACTATCCCGCCGAAAAGTTTTATCGTGACGTGAAGCTGTGCACGATTGGCGAGGGGACAAGCGAGATACAACGGCTGGTGATTGCCAGGCAGTTGCTGAAAGATTAGAGCGGTTTCAAAATCTGGGGCAGCCTAGAGCTATGTTGACTCCGTCCGCGATCTGACAAATTCGCGAGTGGCTCAAGCGGCGCAGCGGATGCTTCGATTCGATCAATGTCTCCTTTCGCACCACGGTCAAGTCTTCACATCTCACCACAGACGAATGCAATCCGGTTTCCCCTGGCGCCAAAAGGATATGGGTTACGACTTCGCGCTCTATGGAACCCGAAAGTGGCGCGACTAAAACTGTATTTGCCCGGGGATGGCGGTTCCGGTCATCGGTCGAAACAATTACGACAGGGCGGGGCGGTTTGTCTGACGGGTCTGTCGGCAAGCTCACAAACCAAATCTCGCCGCGAAGAGGATGTCTCTTCATCATCACTCGTCCGGAAACTGGGTCTCGGCGAACTGCCCCCATGCTCGATCTTCCGCCACTTCTTCATCGGTTAGCGAATCGTAGTAGCTGGTAATTGAAGCAGAAATGCGACGAGCTTCTTGAGACCGCCGTTGCTGGGCAATCAGTTCATCCAAGACCGCTGAAACGGAGGAAGCCTTTCGCTTCTTGCGCATCGACTCCAGGAAATGCAGCGATTCGCGGGAGAGCGAGAATGTCCGTTTCTCCTTACGCGCTGTCAGGCTCTTGGCCATAGGTCTCCTGTATTATAGCATTACCAGCGGTATGAACATAGGTATGCATATTGGTATGCCCTATCGCGGTGTGCACTCCGCCTTCGTATCGACCAATCCATGCTGTGGCCTGCTACTTTCTAAACATTTGCCAAAGCAGCACTGACCAATAACTTGTTTTCCGATCTTCCGTTTGGCCGAAGGGAAAGTGTATAGACTAACAGCTGAGGTCAACGACCCGACTCGCAGCGGCGATTCGTGAAAGGACCTCTAATCGCGCACGTTTCATCTCCGCAGAACATCGCTGAACCGGCCAAGTCTGCATGCGTATCTGGCAAACAATTCGTCCATCTGTCTTAGTCCGCCACATTCACAAACGCGCGTATGCAGCGCTCGTTCTCTCGGGCTGCTATGAAGAAGCTGGCGACAATGGTCGCTATCGAGTCACCGCTGGAGACGTTGTTTTTCACGAAGCTTTCGAAGCCCATCTGGACCGTGTTTCGATTTCAGGCGCGAGGGTCCTCAATGTGCCGCTATCTGCGCAATATGGATTTCGATTTGGGTTGGGAAGAACCGATCCGGACGCGGTTGTTTCTCTGGTAGAGAGGAGAGAGTGGGCAGCAGCGGCCCTGCTTATTTCTTCCGCCGATGAACACGAACCGGGGCACCAGGATTGGCCTGATGAGTTGGCGACCGCTCTGATCAACACCGCTTCGGTGAACCTGTCGTCCTGGAGCGAAATCAGAGGAATCTCTGCATGGACGCTATCACGCGGATTTGCGAAGGTATTCGGGATTTCCCCGTGTGCGTTTCGGGCGCGTGCCCGCGCGCGGCAGGCATGGAGGGCAATTCGAAGCACCAATACCGCACTGGTAGAGATCGCGGCGCAGTGCGGTTTTGCCGACCAGGCCCACATGACTCGAACTGTAAAAGGCATGACCGATAAGTGCCCGAGCGCGTGGCGCGAAGGCTGCAAATAGATTCAAGACACTGCGATTCCCGCGTGTTTATAACTGTGGAATGGATCCTGAGACAAATACCACAAGCGTCGCAGACGCCTATTTCATCGGAAGCGCAACTTCCGCATTTTCAATCTCGAGGCTCCGAGTTCGGCTCTTGCCAGTTCTGGCAACCATTGGGTTAGCCCTGCTGGTGATCCTGCCCGGCGGTTTTGTAATCGTGGTGCTTGCTAAACACATGGGCGCGGGCATGGCTACTTCGTTGACGGCTTTACTTCTAAACCACGCACTGATGCTGGTGATCGCGTTGGCGCTCATCGCATGGTTCAGCAAGGGACATCTCGCAGACTATGGACTGCAATGGCCCAAGGGTAAGGCCTACATCCGCTCGGCGCTGGGCTGGGGAGCATTTTTCGGCCTATTGATGACTGTTGTGGACTATTTCCCGCAGATATTGAAACGCATTCCGCCACCGGAGAATCTTTCCCTGGCTCCCGGAAGCATTGTGCATTGGTTGTTTTTTGAGGGAATCTATGTGGGGCCCACCGAAGAGATCCCGTTCCGCGGTTTGCTACAAACGTTTCTTATGCAGCGCACTTCCGGTCGCGTACGTTTATGGAAATTTGAAATGCATATTGCCGGAGTCATTCTGGCTTTGCTGTTTGCTGTGGCGCACATCACCAGCTTCTGGACGGAGAATGCTTGGCTGGCGTCGGGTCAGCAGATATACGCTTTTGCACTGGGCATTTTGTATGCCTACTGGCGCGAAAAATCCGGCAGCCTCCTGGCTCCA
>Ga0070717_10001968_pt1 | contig 14364 bp, 15 predicted proteins | sample LARL113metaG_FD_71366 | JGI IMG/M metagenome (GOLD analysis project Ga0070717, IMG submission 71366) | Corn, switchgrass and miscanthus rhizosphere microbial communities from Kellogg Biological Station, Michigan, USA - LAR L11-3 metaG | ecosystem: Host-associated > Plants > Roots > Rhizosphere ... | reverse complement strand
AATCGCACGTTTGGCGCGCATCCCTAAAACAGCCAAACTGCGCCACTGAGTCGTTCACTAGCTTGCGCGAGATCTCCCCATGAACAAACTCCTTTCCCGACCGCTAATCACTGGACTAATTCTCACCCTTGCCTGTATTGCCACCGCCGCAAATCCTCCGGGTGATTCCACCGACGACTGGCCATCGTACGGCCACGATCCCGGCGGCATGCGCTACTCGCCGCTCACGCAGATTAATCGCGAGAACGTTGCTAAGTTGAAAATTGCGTGGATTTTTCACACCGGCGATATCTCAGACGGATCTGGAAGCAAGAAACGCAGCGGCTTCGAGACTACTCCGCTTGTAGTTGACGACACTTTATATCTCACCACGCCTTTCAATCGCGTAATTGCCCTCGATCCAGAAACCGGCAAGCAGCGCTGGGCATACGATCCGAAAATCGATCTCAACGGCGATTACGGAGACGGACTCATCAACCGAGGCGTTTCCACCTGGCTCGATTCCTCGCGATCCGGGGCGCAACCGTGCCATCGCCGATTATTCGAGGCCACGTTAGACGCGCGGCTCCTCGCACTCGATGCCGCAACCGGCGTCCCATGCTCCGATTTCGGCAAAAGCGGCGAGGTGAGCCTGCGTGATGTCCCCGGCTTTCGTCCAGGCTGGTATCACATGACGTCACCGCCCGTAGTGATCGACGATATTGTAGTCGTCGGATCCGCGATTGACGATAACGGTCGCGTCGATATGCCCGGCGGCGTGGTGCGGGCCTTCGACACGCGCTCCGGCGTTTTGCGCTGGAGCTGGGACCCCATTCCGCCGAACTCATCCAGCAATCCTGCCAAGCCTTGGAAGAGCGGCGCGGCGAATGCCTGGTCACTTATGGCTGTCGATCCTGAGCGCGATCTGGTATTCGTTCCCACCGGCAGCGCCAGTCCTGACTACTACGGCGGACTGCGTCCGGGAGACGATAAGTGGGCTAATTCTGTGGTCGCGCTCCACGCCAAGACCGGGGGACTCGCATGGGGCTTCCAACTTGTCCATCACGATCTCTGGGATTACGACACCGCCTCTCCTCCACTTCTCGCAACGCTTCCCCGCAACGGGCAAAAAGTGCCTGTCGTGATTCAAGGCAACAAGACAGGTTTCTTGTACGTTCTGAATCGCGACACCGGCGCACCGGTATTTCCAGTTGAAGAGCGCCCTGTGCCTCAGAGCGACGTACCAGGCGAAGCTACATCTCCAACTCAGCCCATTCCAGTCGCGCCGCCACCACTCACTCCGCAGAAACTCTCTCCCGATGATGCCTGGGGCCTTACTCCCACAGATCGCGAGTCCTGTCGCAAGTGGCTCGCCGGCATGCGAAATAACGGAATCTTCACCCCGCCCGCGCTGCAAGATACCTTGGCATATCCCGGAAATCTCGGAGGCGCGACCTGGAGCGGTTACGCCTTCGATCCGCTGCGCAACCTGCTTTTCGTCAACACAAATAACTTGCCATTCCGAATCAAGCTCATCCCGTCAGAGAAGTTCATGGAGGAATCCATGAAGGGCGGCGGGGAATATGGTTCGCAGACCGGTGCGCCTTATGGCATGTTCCGCACAGTGTTCTTTTCTCCCGGCTATCTGCCGTGCAGCCCTCCGCCGTGGGGCACATTGACTGCCGTCGATATGGCGGAAGGCAAAATTCGCTGGCAGGTGCCGCTCGGCTCCATGCAGAACTTTGGCGTCGCTCACACTACACCGCTTCCGCCCGGCTCACCCAGCTTGGGAGGCCCAATCGTAACCGCAGGCGGTCTGGTCTTCATTGCCGGAACACTCGATCCGGTCATCCGTGCCTTCGACATAGAAACTGGCAAGGAGTTGTGGAAGGCTCAACTCCCCACCAACGGCCACGCCGTGCCCATCACATATCAGTTGAATGCGAAGGGGAAGCAGTATGTGGTGATCGCCGCCGGCAGCCATGCCAAGATCAAAGAAGAGCCATGGGGTGACGCGCTCGTAGCATTCACCCCGCAGTAACCAAAAAACATGTGGAGGTATGCGACTCGTAGGCCCCGCGGCAGCGCGCTAATTCATGAACCACTAAGGACACGAAGTTACACAAAGGGTTGAATCCTATAGAGGATTTTCTTCGTGTGCCTTCGTGTCCTTGGTGGTTAAATTCTCGGACACTCCGGTCCCGCGCCGATGTTCCCCGCGCGGCCAGGCAAGCGTAAAATATGTACTGATGCGCCGAGTCTACTTCGACAATAATGCGAGCACGCCCGTCCTCCCCGAGGTCTTCGAGGCCATGCGCCCCTACTTCGGCGAGCATTTTGGGAACGCGTCTTCCATCCATCATCATGGGCAGGAGACGCGGGCCGCGGTGGAGCGGGCGCGCGAATCGGTTGCAAATCTTCTGGGTTGCCGCGGTTCGGAAATCGTATTTACGAGTGGCGGCACTGAAGGAGACAACCTCGCCATCTTCGGTCTAGCAAGGCCCGCCGGTCACGTCATCACGTCGACCATCGAACATCACGCGGTCCTGAATTCATGCAAGCAACTGGAAGCTTCCGGCTGCGAAGTCACTTATGTTCCTGTCGACGGTCGTTGCATGGTCGATCCAGACGACGTTCGCCGTGCACTCCGTAAGAACACCAAGCTGATTACGATCATGATGGCGAACAACGAAACCGGTGTGCTGCAGGCAGTCGAGGAGATCGCAAAAATCGCCGCTGAAGCTGATGTCTATTTCCATACCGACGCAGTACAGGCAGCAGGGAAGGTGCCGATCAACGTAAAGCAGATCGGCTGCGACCTGCTCTCGATCTCCGGCCACAAGATGCACGCGCCGCAGGGGGTTGGCGCACTCTACGTTCGTAAGGGAACTATTCTGCAACCGATGCTGTACGGCGGACGCCATGAGCGTTCGCGCCGTGCGGGCACCGAGAATGTTCCCGGAATCGTCGCGTTAGGCAAGGCAGCAGAGTTGGCGCAAGAGGCATTGCGAAGTGGCCAACTCGCCGATATGGCCGCCATGCGCGATCAAATCGAGAGCGCGATCCTCAACGAAATCGAAGCGACGTACCTGAATGGCAAAGGCGCGCCGCGAGTCCCGAATACCACAAACATTTGTTTCGACTACATCGATGGCGAAGCGCTGGTCATTGCGCTCGATCTCAAGGGACTCGCCGTCTCCACAGGCGCGGCGTGTTCCTCCGGAGCAATCGAGCCTTCTCACGTGCTCACCGCGATGGGACTCCCGCCCGACCGCGCCCGCGCCAGTCTGCGCTTCAGCTTGGGTAAGCAGAACACGCCCGAAGAAGTGGACTTCGCCCTCAGCTTAGTTCCTGCAACCGTAGCCCGCCTGCGTGAGCTATCCCCGGTTTACAATAAAGAAGCAGTTAGCAATTAGCACTTGGCATTTAGCCACTACGTGTGGGATTTGAAAGGGCACGAAGTTCGCCGGCCAAACATCTTAACCTTGTCATTCCGAACCGCTTTAGCGGTGAGGAATCTGCTTTTCCGCTCGTAAAGAGTTACGCACCAGATGCTAATTGATAACTGCTAACCGCCAAATGCCAAAGACCACCATCGCCGTCGCCATGTCCGGTGGAGTCGACTCCTCTACCGTCGCGGCCATGCTCCGCGCCGAGGGACAAAATGTCATCGGCCTCACGATGCAGCTCTGGAACCAGCGCCGTCTCGCCGGCCATCCGGGAATGCCTGAATCGGTCCAGGGCCGCTGCTGTTCGCTTGATGACGTTTACGACGCACGCCGCGTAGCAGAGACCATTGGCATCCCGTACTATGTCGTCAATCACGAGGACCGGTTCGAGCGCGACGTGGTGCGTCCATTCGTCGAAGAGTATCTTTCTGGCCGCACTCCCATCCCTTGCAGTTTGTGCAACAATCACTTGAAGTTCGATCAGTTACTCATTGTTGCCCGGCAGATTGGCGCTGACGCCGTGGCCACCGGGCATTACGCCAGGGTTGAATTGGACCACTCCCTAGGGCGCTGGCTGCTCAAGCGTCCGACCGATCTCGCCAAGGATCAGACCTACTTCCTTTTCGGTCTCACGCAGGAGCAGCTCAGCCGAACCCTGTTTCCCCTGGGCGCAATGACCAAGCCCCAGGTTCGCGAACTGGCCCGTCAGCACGGGCTCGCGCTCGCCGAGAAGCCAGACTCTCAGGAGATCTGTTTCGTTCCCGGCGGAGACTATAAGAATTTTCTCGACGCCTATCTCGCCGAGCGCGGCGATGCTCTGCCCGACACCTCCGGTGAGTTGGTCACCACGAATGGCGCGGTGATTGGCGAGCACGCTGGCATTCACAACTTCACAGTCGGACAGCGAAAGGGACTCGGCGTAGCGACAGGCTCGCCGCTCTACGTGATCCAAATCAAGGGCGACTCGCGCCAGGTGGTCGTCGGCAATCAGCAAGAGCTTTACTCGGGCATACTTCGCGCACGCCGCGTCAATCTTATTGCAATCGAGGATCTGCGCGAGCCAATGCGAGTCTCCGTCAAAATCCGTCATCGCCATGAACCCGCCCCGGCGCTAATCGAGAAGTCCGGCACCGACGAAGTGCTCGTCACCTTCGATCAGCCGCAGCGTGCAGTCACTCCCGGCCAAGCTGCCGTGTTCTACGAGGATGACGTTGTCGTGGGCGGCGGCTGGATCGTCTAACAAACACTTTGTCGAGAAGGTATGATCCTGGAAGTCCTATATGGAGTGAGAGCCGCGCCAATTGAGCACCTGGGCTGCCGCTCGCTGACTCGTCTGGATATGTTTCACCTCGGATACAGTCACGAAGGCGAGCGATTATCGTTTTGATGCCTTTCGTGACTGGATCATCGCGTCCTACCGGCCATCCTTATAGTGCGGCAGAGTTTGACGGAACTCGGATTTTGCTAGAGCTCGTGCAAGATGAAGAGCCCACGTTTGATCTCTTTTTCAGCGCTCTGGACGCAGCTCTTGCGGCTCACCCGGACGTCCTATTGCACCCTGTCGATCGAAGCTTCGCCAAAGGCGCAGCACCGCTGCCTACCAGCGGTTTTCCTGAATATCCTCACTGAGCGCCCCCGTATGTTTCTTCAAACTCCTGCTGTCGGACGCCTGCGCGCCTTTCTGGATGGCTACAGCCTGGCGGCGATGGAAGAAGGTCATTTTGACTGTGTGGATTTGGAGGGTTTTGAACAGTGGCTCAGAAAGAAATTTGATTTGAAAGGAATGTTTCGCTGGGAGAATGCAGTTCTTGCCCGGTTCCAGGGCGACGAAGCTAATGCTTTTGATTGGGCAGCGCGGAAATTAAAGGCCTATCGGGCGAGTAAAGGTCCTTTGAGCCATCGCAATTACGAAGTTCATAGTGAAGCAAATATCGGCAAGTAGCACAAACACAACGGGTTCTGCTGCCCCCCTGCCTTACTAAATTCCGATTCCGATACTGATCAGCAACGCAACGTCGCGCGCGGAATTCTGCATCTGAGTGACAAAGCTGAGTGACAGACTAAAGAGGAATTCACTATATGAAGAAATTTCTTGTTTCATCGCTGACTGCAGCTCTGCTGCTCGGTGCTTGCCTGGCGCAGGCCTCGAATAACGCCCAAGCCGGTGCTCCCGCTCAGGGCGCTTCAACACCCAGCTCAGCGGCTTCCAACCAATTGCCTGCAGGCACAATCATTCCGGCAGAACTAGCCAAATCGATTGACGCCAAAAAAGCCAAGTCAGGCGATCAAGTCATCGCGAAAACAACGATCGATCTGCGATCGAAAGACGGCAGCACCGTGATTCCAAAAGGGGCCAAAATTCTTGGCCACGTCACCGACGCTAAAGCTCGCAGCAAAGATGAGTCTGGGTCGATGATCGCAATCGCGTTTGACAAAGTCGAACTGAAAGGCGGTCGTGATTTGCAGTTCAATGGCGGAATCCAGGCCATCGGCAAGCCGGAGCAGAATGCAGCCGCGTACACTGGCGGCGGATCACCCATGAGCGAGAGTGGAGGCGTGCCCTCGGGCGCCGCAGGACAAGGCGGTATGGGAGGGGCCAGAACTGGCGGCGCTATGGGAGCTCCGCCCAGCGCTGGCAATCCCGGCAACGCTCCGACTGATAGTGGTGTCCCGGCAACCGCCGGAGTGGGCCCATTAAGTCCGGCGAGCCAAGGCGTCGTCGGAATACAGGGGCTGTCTCTACAGGACTCGGCGCAAGGGTCGGTGATCACTTCCAGCAGCGGCAACGTTCACTTGGACAGCGGAACGCAGTTGATCTTGCGGGCCAAGTAGACCCAAGGCAGGGAAGATCAGGGCCAAAAAGTGAAAGGCAGCGTATTTCGAACGCTGCCTTTTTTGCTGCTTGCTGCTTAGATGAACATCTCGTCCTGCTGAACCGATCTTTCGTGTCTTCGCCGTCGGCGCCCACCCAGAAGCGCTTCGACTCCGACCGATAAGCCCCGGAACAATCCTGAAACTTGGCGCACCGGCGAGACCACAGTCTTGTGAACCGCTTCTGTCGCCTCTTCCACGCGATCCATCGTGCGGTTCAGGAATTCATCAGCGCGGATCACTTGCAGGCGTGCGCGGTCCAGGACATCGTTCACAGTGGCATCAAGCCGTTCCAGTTGGCCCCGAACAATCCCGGATGTTTCGCTGGCGTTGGTCAGCAGAGTCTCGATCTTCGGGCGCAAATCCACCAATATCGCTTGCACTGTCTCAGCGGTTGGAAGAACTTTGGTCTTTACTTCGGTCGCTAACGCTTCCATGCGAGCGCTGCTCTTGCGCACAGCCAGATAGAGAGCGACCAAAATGCCGGCTTGCAGCGCCACCGCTGCTGCAGTCAAAGCCAGACACGCGCTCAGAAGAGTTTGGTTTTCCATATGCGTCGCTCCGTTCTCCCCCGGCGAGAGTCCGGCGGGTCACGGAGAGCCTGCTCGCTAGACGTTTTTCGCGCTGCCACCCTCGTTGGTCGTGGCTTCGTGATAAGCCTGCCGCCCAGCTTCATAGGCGCTTCGGAATTGCTCTTTCTGCTGGTTCATCGCCTCGCGGCCGCGGTCCACCCATTGTTCGGCCTGTTCCCGCGCCTCACGCGCGCGATTGCGCACATATTCGCGGCCTTCTTCCGCCTTCGAGCGCAGCGCCTCGCGAGTCTCGCTGCCCGGCCGCGGCGCATACAGAACCCCGGCCAGCGTCCCCAGACCTAGCCCTGCAAGAAACCAGAGCACACTATTGCCGTCTCTATCTGACATAAATCAGCCTCCACCAATAACACCTCGGATGGTAGCACCCGCATAGGCTAAACACAATTCGGCGCGGTTGCCATCGCGCGTCATTGTTTTGTTTCGGACGAATCGGCATAAGGCAGCGGAAACATTATCTCAGAACCAAAACTGAATCGAATGACACTCGGGCGACTCTCCCTCGTGCGTACTGGAAAAAAAGCCCGGTCAGGACCGGGCTTAAAGGACGAAGCAGCGAAAAGAGACGAAGAGGCAAACGCCGTTTTAAAAAGGACGGCTGAATTGGGTGTTGCTGGCGGCGATTTTGGAGACCTTCTCCGAGTCGTGGACACGCAGAGGCTTGTAATCTTTTACGGCAAAGAGGCCGTCGCCGATTGCGCCTAAGGTTGCGTTGGAACGGGACAGCACCATGGCGAGATACTTCTCGGCTACGGGACGGTCGGCGGGGTGGATGAGCATCCACCAGCGGCGCATGGATTCGCGCACCTCGCTTTCGGTTTTTGAACCTTCGACCATGGCATCGATCAGCCTGTAGACCTTGCTCTTGACCGCCTGGTAGGAGATAGATATCTCCTGTGGCATGTTGGGGCTCCCCTGGAAATGATTAGAGCAATATGTTGGCCAAAGGCATCTCATGATTCTGCTTGGGCTTGAGGATGGCTGGCTCTGAGTTGTTGGAGAAATTGAGGGGGTTCAATATGGATTTCTGTAGGGATGTTCGCGAGGTTGGCCAAGCTCGAATGAGAGTAGATGGACAACAGATAGCCGCAACCCGCCGATAGTTTGACGGCAAGATCCGCGGGCGAACATAAACCTTCAGATTTTCGTCCTCGGAAACCCTCAGAATCGAGAATATGCCCAGCCATTCCAACGACGCTAGGGGCTGAACCGGCAACAGGGCATCTTGAAATCCAGAGTACAATGTGCGCCGAATTGTCACGATGCTGGACAGAGGCTCCGCAAAATAAGTGCAATCGTGGAGGTCCAGCCTGTATTACAGGCTTTCAAATTCCTCGATTGATGGACATGCGGAGGCGCGATGAGACGGCACCTGCTGTGGATGGTCATCTGTCTGGCATTACCGGCAACTTTAAAGGCGCAAGCTCACCCGACAATTGAAAATTCTGAGCGGATGTTCTTTCCTCGCGATGCGTTTTGGGGATACGGCCAATTCGATCTTGCGCCGCCGCATAATGAAATCGATCCGAACGTGTGCCGGGCGGACGCAGGGAAATTCGGTGGCGTGAATGCTCCCTGTAATGCGTTCGCGCGTTACATGATCTCGGGATACACCGAGCTATGGCCGCTCGGCCGCGGGCAGTTTCGCCGCTTCTTTCTTTTTGGGGACTCGCATTTTCTGTTTGGAAAGAACGTACCGCAGAATCTTTATACGTGGTCATTCAGCGCGATTGGATTGGAGCAGTCCTGGGGTGGAGGGCTCTATTTGGGGAAAGGTTTTGAGATGCGCGTGACGCAGCATTTTCTGTTTACTCGATTTGGTGTCCGCGATCGCAACCTGGGCGCGGCAGACCTGGGACCGAACGGGCCTTGGGGACGATACAACGCGATTGGAGTGAGAAAGTACTTTGGGCAGAGAAGATATTAAGAGTCGTTATTACGGGTGAATTCGGGAAAGCAATATGACAATGTCCGGTCTTGATGTCCTGATTGTCGCACCAGTCGTGCCCTGGCCCCTCTGTTGATTATATGGTGGCTTCCTTGGGAACAATGGATACCTTGGGGGAAAGTGCCCAGGGTGTGCTCGGACCATACCTTTTGTATGTCGCGTTTGCAGCATGGCATTTTGACTTTGGTTGGTTCGTTGTTTTGGTGACACTTGTCGCGGGAACGGTGTTATCCATTATTGCTGTCGTTGAAAAAGTGAAGAATTGAGTGCTTTGGCTGCACCTGTAACGTGTTAGACATCAGTTCAGAGTGGTGACGCAAACAGGCGTGCCCTCACGACCCGGTCGCGAGCGACTGGATTTCAGCACGGAAAGGCGGGACAATTCAGCCGATGAAGCAACGTGACGCCAATCGCCACCCTGGTCCATGGCGTGTGATGCGAGTGGACTCGGAGTTTGCCGGCGTTCTTGTCGCAGTCGGTTTTGTGGTGATGGGGCTCGTCAGCATGCCGATTGCGAAGTGGTTCCTGCTTGGAGCCCTTTTGCTTGGCATCGGCGTGGCCCTAATGCTGCGATGGATCAGGAAGGGATGAGGCTAAAGCACTCTCGGCGGCGCAAGATTGAATACCTGATCAGGAGTTTGCGCTCACAACCTGGCCCGCGACGCTTACCAAGCGTCAACCTGCCGCACCGGCCGCTTGCCACGGCTCTCTGGAATTCTTGCGGACTGCTACATTGACTCCACGAGCTGATAGTTCAGCGACCAATCTCTCACGACTTATCCAATCTGGTGAGACAATGCCTTTCCTCGGGACCCCGTCCGCGAGGAGCATCGCAGCAGCGATGGCTGGTGGAATTGCGGGAATGCGTTCCCCGCTCTCACTGGCCCAAATGGACCATTCGACCTGCCGATGTTCCCCGTTTAATCTGCCCTCGACACGGAGCCAGACTCCTCCTTGCGAAGTACCAAACGGAGCGGCGAGTGCTACCGCAAGCCGACTGGGGCCGATTAGGAACCTCGCGGGTACGCGAAGCTTCCCGCGCAGGGCAGCAAGCCAGGAGAACATGGAATTCAGGATCCACAGTTCCGATCCGATGCGAAACTCAACGGTTTTCGTTCCGAAATAATGCGGCTGCACGAAGTAGTCAGCAATATCCACGACGCGATAGACCGTTCTTCTGCCCATCGGCTCAGGAAATTCAACCGTTCGTGGTTTGCTCCACCCGCGAACGGAATCGTTTCCGATCTGCTCGCCAGCTGTAGTCAAGAGGCACTCGAATGAAGCTGGTCCGCGCGGATGCTTCGTTCCGGGGGAAATTGCGATATCCACACTTTCGATATCGCCCACTTGTGTGCGGCTGAATTGGGTTAAAAGTGATGTCAATCCGGGAACGACAGAGCAGCCGATGAACGCCGCAATGCCTTCGGCATCAGCGGCGAGCTTGTGTGCCCCATCAACGAAGCTGCGATCGTCCGCAATGTCAATGTAGGAAATCTTCTTTTCGATACAAGCCCGCAAAAGCGAAAATGGCATTCGCTGGAATGGGCCACCGCAAAGAATGGCGATACTTGTGCCATCGATGGTGCGCAATACCGAACCATAGTCGCTCAGGTCAGATTCGGCGAACTTCACTCGAACCTGCTGGCCGCCAAAGTCAATGTACTTTGGATTGCGTGAGGCCACCAGAATATCCGCTGACGTGTGGGCTAGCAGTTCCTCAACAACCAATCCTCCAAAGAATCCGCTGCCGCCGTACACCACGATCCGTGGCGCCGTGTGGTCGTATCGCCGAAAACCGGATAGCTCAAGCGCATACTCCCGCTCCAGCAGTGCGGTATCGCATTCGAGGATGTCTTGCTTTTGCCTCAGCAGGAGCGGCTTCAGCAGCCAGAACACCGGTGTCAAGATGAAGGGGAAGCTGAATGTGATCTTTTCAGTCTGGGTCAGATTGCCGTCCACTCCCTCAAGACTTCCGTCCACGCGTGCCGTCGCCAGTCGTGAGATAAACTCGTACCAATAGCGATCGTTATCGATTGAGCCGCCGCGGGCCAGGATCTCCTGCTTCATGCCAAAAAAGTAGCTCGTCAGCCGGTACTCGACATAGTCCGGCCGCTGATGGCGAAGCCGTATCGCACGAAACCAGCGTCTGTGAACGATCGGAACGTGTTCGAGGTCCTTGATATTTTCGAAGACGAACCGCCGCGAGCTTCGCAATTGATGTTGAAATTCGAGCCGCAACTGCATAGAGCAGCAATTCTAGCCGTTGGCGGCAGGCAGGACGGGGTAATAGGCAAGAACAGGCATCCCCAGTGCAGATTTGCCACCATGCTATTCTGAGGGCCGAGCCAAGAGGCCGTGTCTTCTACGAAACCGCCCAATGATCCAAATCAACCGATACGGCCCGATGCTGCAGAAGAAATCCGAAGTACGCTGCCTTCGGACACGAAGGCAGTCGCGAGAATAAAACCACCTACAACGAGCAATATTCCCTTTCAGGACCCGCACACATCGAACGCGACGCTTGCCCGTATTACAGACCGCATTTCACCAGCGCTGGCTGCGGCTTTGCCGGGTTTGCTTGCTGAATCTCCTGATCCCGATACAGCGCTTCTTTTCTTCGACCGGCTCGTGAGTGAACCGGCCGAAGAGGTGCGGCTGCTGAACCGTAATAATTTCCTGGCACATTATGCATTAGTAGTTTTCGGTCACAGCCGTTTTCTGGCTGAGACACTGATTCAGAATACGGATTTACTTCAGTCGTTCCTGCGCGAGAAGAACCTCGACCGCAGCTTCTCGCGTGAAGAGTTCCATGAGAGCCTTGCGCGATTCCGCTCGCGCTCCTTTGAAGCGGACGTCTCTCTACTCCTGGCGCGGTTCAAGCGGCGCGAGTATGTGCGCATTATGCTGCGCGATGTGCTCAAGATCGCGCCACTGGCCGAGACCACGTCAGAAATTTCTGCTTTGGCGGATGTGCTGATCGAAGAAGCGTTGCGCGAGGCGGATCGCCGGCTGCAACGCCGCTATGGCATTCCGCAGCATCTGGATGCGGAAGCCAGGTTGGTGGATACGCCATTTGCCATCCTGTCATTGGGCAAGCTGGGAGGCAACGAGCTGAATTACAGCTCGGACGTCGATTTGATGTACATCTTCGGTGACGGGGAAGAGCCGCCGAACGCTGCGATTTCCAATCGCGAATATTTCATTCGCCTCGCGCAGCAAGTGACGGAGATTTTGTCGCGCATGACGCGCGAAGGCGCGGCTTTTCGCATTGATTTGCGGCTGCGTCCGCAGGGAGGGGAAGGAGAGCTTGCCGTGAGCCTTTCCGAGGCGCTGCGTTACTACGCATCGGTGGCACATGATTGGGAACGGCAGGCGCTCATCAAGGTGCGGCATTCGGCGGGAGACGCCACGCTGGCGAGAGAGTTCATACGGTCGGTGCAGTCCGCGGTTTACACCGAGCAGGTGAACTTTGCTGCTATCAAGACCGCGCTGGTGGCTCGCGAAAAAATGCAGAAGCGGCGGCGAGCACAGGAACACTCGGAGCAGAGCATGGATGTAAAAATTGATCGCGGCGGAATTCGCGATATCGAGTTTCTGGTGCAGTGCTTGCAGCGAGTCTATGGGGGCGCAGAACCGTGGTTGCGCTCGGGAGGGACATTATTTTCACTGCAGAAGTTGCATGATAAGCGCCACATCAGCGGTAAAGAGTTTCATGATCTCACCAGCGCGTATGAGTTCCTGAGAAATCTGGAGCATCGGCTGCAACTGCGCGAAGGACAGCAGACACACCGGCTGCCGATTGCGGAAAGGGAACTGCGCATCCTGCAGCGCTCGATGGAGGGATATGCGCCCGGGGAGGATCGCGTGGACGATCTTGCCGGCGTGGTTCGGCAACGCATGTCCGCAGTGGCGGAAATATACCAGCGAATTATCTATCAGCAGCAGACGCGCAGGCGGCACGATGCTCCAGATGCGGAGTTTGAGCTGCGCAGCACGATTGAGCCAGCGACGGCAGATCATTCTAACCAGCAAATCCTGGAGCGGCTGGCGAGTGATTCTCGATTGTTGCACGAGATCGCGAGCCGGAGGGACCTTAGTCCGCAGGCTAGAAAAAATCTATATCGCTTTTTTGGCTCTGCCTTGACCAGTTCTGAGCGGTATGCGGCGGTTCTGCGGCATCCGGGAGCGGTGGAAGGGGCGCTCGCGCTGTTTGAGAGCAGTGACTATCTCACGGACATTTTGATCCGGCATCCGGACGAGATTGCGACTCTGTCCCAGATGGGAGCTGTAGCTACACGGATTGGCAGTGGCTATCTGTTCGACAATTCGGTCGTGCCGGCGCGGATCAGTGACCCTGTATTCGCGTATCTCGCATCATCTCCCGCTTCTTACGCAGAGAAGCTTTCTTTGTTGCGGCAGCACTACCGGCACCGGGTCTTCGCCGCTGGCGCAAAGGACATCACAGAATCGCGTGATGTGTACGAATCATTAGGCGAGACGACGGCAGTAGCGGAGGATGCCATTGCGGCCGCATATACCATTGCCGGCGCACCAGCAGGATTGGGGGTTCTGGCACTCGGACGGCTGGGAAGCGGCGAGTTCGATGTGCTGTCCGATGCGGATGTTTTATTTGTCTGTGACGAGGAGCAGAATCGCGAGGCCCTGACCAAAGCTGCGGAGCAGATGATGCAGGCGCTGGCAGCCTATACGCGGGATGGCATGGCGTTTCCGGTGGATGCGCGACTGCGTCCAAGGGGCGGAGAAGGGGAATTGCTGGTTACACCTGCGCAACTGGACGCGTACTTCGGGCAGGAGGCGCAGGCATGGGAGGCGCTCATGTATACCAAACTGCGCACACTTGCGGGCACGCGCGCTCTGGGTGACCGTGCGATGAAGGCGACATGTAGGTTGTTCGAGCGTTTTGCTGCGGATGATAGGTTTGCGCACACCATTCGCGATATGCGAACCAAGCTGGAAACAGCGGAGGGTTCAGAAAAGAATTTCAAAACATCGCCCGGCGCAATTTATGACATTGATTTTCTGACCGGCTTTCTTCTGGTGAAGCAACGCGTCAGCAATAAACAGGGTACCCTGCGCGACCGGCTCTGGCGGTGCTCGGCCTCCGGCCTCCTCGACAAAGCAGATGCGGCAGCACTGGATCACGCGGCGGAACTCTTTCGCACCGTCGAGCATGTGGTGCGGCTGGCAGTCGGCCGTGCGCGGAAATGGTTGCCGGGAACGGAACATGCGCGGCGGGTCACGGAGAAAGTTAGTTCCCAAATCTTGCGGCGGGAGTTTCCGAAAGGACTCGAGGTGGAGCTGAACGAGACGGCGATTGCCGTGCGCAAAATCTATGATCGGCTGCTAACTTGCAGCGCGGCCTGAGAACGGGCGGGAAGTTCGCTGAGACCTGGATCCGGCGCATTCTGAGGTCCCGGCAACGGATGGAAGCCCCTGTTTATCAGCGTGCGACTCTATTTCTGGTACTCTGACATATACCTCACTTTTAGTTAGGTAAATGTCGGAA
>Ga0070717_10001967_pt1 | contig 14364 bp, 10 predicted proteins | sample LARL113metaG_FD_71366 | JGI IMG/M metagenome (GOLD analysis project Ga0070717, IMG submission 71366) | Corn, switchgrass and miscanthus rhizosphere microbial communities from Kellogg Biological Station, Michigan, USA - LAR L11-3 metaG | ecosystem: Host-associated > Plants > Roots > Rhizosphere ... | reverse complement strand
TGCACGACTCCGGCAACTGTTATTGGAAAAAAGTAGACGGATCGCGGCAATCGCAATTGTACGCCGAGGTCTCAAATCCCATGCCGCGGAGGTCAGCAGTCCGGATGGATTGACGAGCGCAATCATCATTGGCGATAAATCCCCATATCACTCATTGAGACCGGAAAACGCGAAAGAAAAGCGCAAACTTGCGCTATCGCCTGATATTGTCAGGTGAGGTGGAAGACGACTTAATTTCCTTTGGTTTCCGAATGTTTTGCAGTTCCGTCGAGTATGTTCAGGTCTGGTGATGCTCGTAAGCTCTTCTGGATCACGGAGCAAAAATACTGGCAGTCTGACGTGAGGTGCGACTCGCGCGATAGCCATCAGGATCAAGAATGCAAGAGGAATTCCCAGGATGAAGAGGCGCACAGGATTTCTAACACCCGCCGCAACTCCCGCTACAGTTAGACCCACAAGCGCACAGACCACGAACAATGTCCGCAAGTACGCTACTTGGGAGCGTACAGCATCCCGTTTGGAGACCGGCCTTCTCATCCCATCTGATATCGCCATAATTGAGGGTTGGCATTTACGGATTTCCTGCGCTGTGGGCCGCTTCCTCGGACCAACTCTGGGTTACCCTTTTAAAACAGCCGCAGACAAGCCATCCCGCCATGTTAAGAGTTCGCAGTAGCCGCCGGTCATTGTCTGGTCAAATTAGCAGTGTCTTAAATAACGAATCATAGAGAAGTTCGTAGTTGTGCACGGCATTTTCAAAGAGCTGATCCTAGGGGCAGTGCTCTTGGTGTTTGGGGTTGCGGCCAACTCGCAGACTTCCATGCCGACAGAAACTCTGGATACTGAGGACAATGCCCAAGTTCGCGTGCTTTTGCCCTTGAGCGACCACCGCCCTCAGTTTGCCTTCAATTCCTTTTTGGCCAGCCCTGATTCCCAGGCGACGGGCGAGCAGTCGTGGGGGAGCATTAATGGAACCATTCTCGATCGAACGGGGGCAGTCAATGTGGGAGCGAAGGTGCGACTGACCCGCAAGCATCCATTCCTGAGCCAAGAGGTAGCGTCAGGCAACACTGGCCAATATTCTTTCTCGCATGTCCCTCCTGGATCTTTTCAGATTACGGTCTCGGCGCCAGGGTTTGCCACGCAGGTGTTCTCAGCGGACCTGCGCCCCGGACAGGCTTTTCTCGTTCCTCCAATTGTCCTGGCGGTAGCGACCGCCGCGACGGAAGTGCGGGTCGCGGCGCCCACTGTTGAAGTAGCGGAAGCACAAATCAAGGAACAAGAGAAGCAACGCGTGCTCGGTTTCATTCCAAATTTCTATGTCAGCTACATTCACGATGCAGCTCCTCTCACCTCGAAACAAAAATTTCGGCTGGCCTTGAAAACAGCTGTGGATCCGGTCACATTCCTAGGGACGGGCATCTATGCGGGATTGGAGCAGGCTGCAGATCGTTTCCCCGAATATGGACAAGGTGCGCAGGGGTACGCAAAGTACTTCGGCGCAGGATATGCTGACGCTGTCTCAGGCATTTTCATCGGAAATGCGATATTGCCATCACTTCTAAAACAAGATCCCAGGTATTTCTACAAGGGAACCGGAACGACGCGAACGCGGATACTGTACGCGGTCGCGAGTCCCCTGATTTGCAAAGGCGACAACAAGCGCTGGCAGCCGAATTACTCATTCATTTTAGGAAGCATTGCAGTCGGTGGTATCTCGAATCTCTACGTTCCGGCGGGTGATCGCAATGGCGCTGGTTTGATTTTCGAGAACGCGCTAATCAGGATCGGGGAAGGTTCACTCGGCGGTATTCTCCAGGAATTTGTTCTTCCACGACTGACACCACACATTCGACACCATAAGCCTTCCCAACCCTGAGAGCTCGGGATCGTCTTGGTCACAGCACGTGCAAGTTTGCTCTACCGTTGCACTGCGGGGAATAAAACCGGATGGTCGAGAGTGTTAGGTTTGGTCGCCTAGGATTTTGGGGGACGCCGCAAAGCGCTTCCCAAAGGTCGTCCGGGACGATAGTTGGCGATAAGATAGCACTCAAAATGCCCAGCTCCGGCGAACAAAAAGCGCACACTTGCGCTATCGCCTGGTTACAACAGTTGAAAGGGGTGAGCTTCTATTCGAGCCGGTAGGTCCCCCAGTTGAAGGTGAGTAGAGGATTGCAATTCTTGCTCTTTACCGACCATGTCGTTGTGCCAGATGCCTTACCCTTGACATTTGGCAATGGCACAGCAAAGTAGGATCCATCCGGCTCCGCTTTGGAGACGCCAGAATTCTTTTCGCCATAGCTCTCGGCGTTGAACGCTAGTTCCTCATTCGACTCGAATCCACTGCCATGAATGTAAGTTATTTCTCCCTTCGGAGTTCCGATCACGGACTCTAATACGCAGCCCTTGTCTGTTGCCACATTCGGGAACGGGACGACCGACACGATAGCCTTGAGGTGATTGGGGTCGTTTGAAATTAACGATAATCGCTTCGGTTCACCCTTGCCCGCGAAGAGAACCAAATCGATGGGATCGTTAGGGCCATTGCCACGACAAGTGCCCGTAAGCCCGGCACATATAGCTCTTCCGCCCTCATCCAGGGTGATGCCATCAAGGGATTGCACGACCTTGCCGCTTATTTTGATTTCGACAAGCGTATACCTCAGGTTCTTTGGAAACCCGGTCGCGAATAGCTCATATTTCACGAGTGTTCGATCTGTAGCCCGTGAACGGCTGACTTCCTTCAGAGATAACTTAACGCCGGGGCTGTTTAGGGTGCCGTTCCAAATAGCCTTTTCAAGGTTGGACAGCCGCACGACTGCGGCTTGTACTTCGGGTGTGAGATTTTCATCACTCGAAGCAGACTTTTGAACTGTTACCGACTGCGCCATTGCCAGTGTCGAGAACGATAAAACATAAAGGCAAACGAAGAGGCGTGACATGAGTTCGAAACTCCCAGGGAATCGTCTGGAAGGCTACACTAGCCCGTCAGTTGATGCAAAATCGCAATATCACTCAAAATCCCACATCACTCACAAGCTGACCACTAATCACTCCTTAGGTACCCCTCCACGCAGCACAACCGATCAGAGCGGAACCGCGCTAGGCTTGTGCAGGACACATGGGCCTCAACCGTCTCGACTTCGCTATCATCACGGTTTACCTCGCGGGCATCACTCTTTTCGGCCTGCATTTTCGTAAGCGCCAGCACAGCCTGCGTGACTACTTCCTTGCCGGACGCGACATTCCCTGGTGGGCCATTGCGCTTTCCATCGTCGCCGCAGAAACCAGCACGCTGACCATCGTCAGCATGCCCGGACTCGCCTACGACGGCAACATGACTTTCTTGCAAGTGGCTATGGGTTATATCGTCGGGCGTATCGTTATCAGCTTTTTGCTGCTGCCGCATTATTTTCGCGGAGACCTCTACACCGCCTATGAATTGATTGGGCATCGCTTTGGACTTAAATTGCGCTCCGTGACTTCCGGCCTTTTTCTGTTGACGCGCGCCGCAGCCGAAGGAGTGCGTGTCTACGCCGTTTCAATCGTCGTCTCGATCGCGCTGGGCACGGGCCAGATTGCTTCTATCGCGATCATCACGGCGCTCACTTTGCTCTATACGTTCGAAGGTGGTCTTGCCGCGGTGATCTGGACAGACGTAGTGCAAACCGCGATTTATGTGGGTGGAACGGTCATCGGCGTCGGAATCATCTTGCACTATGTCCCGGGAGGCTGGGCGTACATTCATCAAATCGCCGATGCACACGGAAAGCTGCGCATCTTCGACTTCTCTCCCAGCTTCTGGAAGCCGTACACATTTTGGTCAGGATTGATCGGCGGGACTTTCTTCACCGTCGCGAGCCATGGGACCGATCAGCTCATCGTGCAACGTTTGCTGGCCGCAAGAAACCAACGTCAGTCGGGGTTGGCCTTGGTCTTGAGCGGGGTTGCGATTTTCTTCATGTTCGCATTATTTCTGTTGCTCGGCCTGATGCTTTTCGCTTATTACCTGTTGCCGACCTCGCACTTTGGCACTGCCGACCGAATCTATCCGACGTTCATCGTCACCAGAATGCCGCATGGAATTTCCGGGCTGCTGATCGCAGCCATCCTCGCGGCGGCAATGTCGAACTTGAGCGCCGCGCTGAACTCGCTTTCGTCCAGCACGATTTTGGATCTCTATTTGCGTCTGCGGCCGCACGCCGAAGAAGGCAAACGTATGCGACTGTCGCGCTTGGCTACCGTGATGTGGGCAGCCGTATTGTTCGGATTGGCGGTCCTTTGCCTACATCGAGTGGGCCGCGTGGTCGAAGTCGGCCTGCAAATCGCGTCCGTTTCCTATGGTGCGCTGCTAGGTGTCTTTCTGCTTGGTATCCTCACACGTCGCGCGAATCAGAACGGCGCAATTGTAGGCATGCTCTGCGGATTCGCAGCCGAAGTTTATCTCTGGCAGTTCACTGCGGTGCCTTGGACTTGGTACGTGGCCATCGGGACGGCAGTAACGTTTGGCGTTGGATACTTTGCCAGCGTTACTAGTCCGAGAAGTCTTTAAAGAGCGGAGAACGCGAGGCTTGCTCGCTCTGCGATTAGAATCTTTTCGGCGCAAGCGAAATGACCACCACACCAAGCCAACGGGCGAAGAATACCAGCTCCGAACCCGCAAATCTCCTGCGCGAACTTGGCCCAGGTCATGCCGCGTCAATCGTTATCGGAGTCGTGATCGGCAGCGGGATTTTCCTCGTCCCCTCAGAGATGATGCAGGCCGCCGGCTCAGCCCGACTGGTCTATCTAGCATGGATTGTAGGCGGAATCTTTTCCTTCTTCGGCGCGGTAACTTACGCGGAGCTTGGCGCGCTGAAGCCCCAAGCCGGCGGTGAATACGTATACATTCGCGATGCATACGGTCCGCTGGCCGGATTTCTGACCGGATGGACCTGGACGGTAGTGGTCAAGCCCTCATCTCTGGCGGCCATTTCGATCGGCGTGGTTCGCATACTCGCGAATTTCTCGCCGCTCGCCTTCCTGAATACTCAAGCGATTAATTTTGGCCGCGTATCGCTGACTTATGGACAGCTGGTTGCCATTGTTTTTGTCTGCTTCGTTTCGGCGGTCAATTATGTTGGCGTGAAGAGGGCGGCCAATTTTCAGCTGGCGTTCACGGTTCTTAAACTCGTCCTTATAGTCGTAATCGCCGCCATTGCATTTACTTCACCGGGAGATTGGGGTCATTTCGCCCGAAGCTATTCCGGCGCGACCGGCGGGATCGTGGGATTCTTTGCCGCGCTGGCGGCAGCGCTTTGGGCTTATGACGGTTGGAGCGACCTCAATATGGTTGCCGAGGAAGTTCGTGATCCTGAGCGAAACATTCCCCTGGCCCTTATCGGCGGTCTGATAGTCATCGGAGTGCTTTACATGCTGGTGAATGCGGCGGTGCTGTACGCACTCGCGCCAGCAGCGGTCGCCATGTCTTCGTCCGCAATGTCCGACGCCGTGCGTTCTTCTTTCTTAGGAACTGGAGCTGCCGCTCTGGTTTCGATCGCCATGGTCATTGCCCTCACGGCTTCCCTGAACGGGGTTGCGATGAGCGGGGCGCGCATGACTTTCGCCCTTTCGCGCGACGGCAACTTTTTTGGGGTCCTCTCAAAGGTCCATCCACGCTTCCACACTCCACATATCGCAATTTCGGCGCAATGCATTCTTTCAATAGGATTTCTTCTGATTGGCGGCAATTTTCGCCAGCTCTTTACCCTGGCTCTGTTTGCGGAATGGCTCTCGTATGTCACTGCCAGCACTACTCTTTTTGTCTTTCGGAGTAAGGGATATGCCTTAAATAGCCGGTTCCGATTTTGGGGATATCCACTGGCACCTGCCCTTTTTATTGTGGCGTCGGGGGCGCTGCTCTACTACACTTTCAGCAGCAACTTGCGTTATTCAGCCCTGGGAACTCTGGTGATTTTGGCCGGAATCCCGGTTTACTTCACCTTTGCCCTTCGTCGTCGAGTATGAGCAGTGCAAACCCCATTCTGGGCAACTTCCCACGTTGGAGGAGTGTTGATTACCTAAGTACAGGCGCGGGGGGGACATTCTCTGATGCTCGGTTTTCCAATAGCTTAGAACTTTGCCCGATCTGTATCTCCCCAACTCTGCGTAATCCTTTGGAGCTAGCGAATGCAGTCGAATGACGGCCTAACCCTCGGACTTTTGCCAGACAGGGAACTCGACTGGCGCAAGTTTGTGCTCAGTTACGGGATCTGTCTTTTCTTGCTGTTGTGCCTTCTGGTACAGCACTTGTTGTGGCCGGATCGCATGAGTATTTGGGGGAAGTTTACGGTGACAGAAATCATTCCCCAGCCCGACCTGGTGCCGGAGAAGCCGATTGTGAAGCCCAGGCCGAGAGTGACTAAGCTACTGCCCGAAGTCAAATTTGAAGCTCCGAAGCTGGTCGTGCCGAAGGACGTGCCTAAGCGCAGGATCGAACAGGTGAAGCTTGAGCCTCCGAAAATTCAGCCGGTGTTTGAAACTCCGAAGATCGCCCCAGTTTCTGGAGCCATGCCGGCTCGTGTGATTTACACCGGCTCGTTTGGAAGCTCTGCAACTCCGACGGTCAATGCGCCAATCGAGAAAGTTCAGACCGGCGGGTTCGGAGATCCCAACGGACTCCGCGGAGAGGGCAAGCAAGGAGCAAAGCTGACGGCGGCCAAATTGGGATCGTTTGATCTACCCGAAGGTGCCGGAACCGGCAATGGCACTGGCGGGGCCAAAGGAATCAAAGGCACAATTGCTAGTGCTGGATTCGGAAATGGCATCGCCCAACCAGGGCAGGGTGATGGGCGCAGGAATGGCCAGGGAGTGCAAGCGTCCGGCTTTGCAACACAGCAGATAGCAACTAATACGGCCAAGCACAATCTGGATGAAACAAGCGCGGCCACATTCCCGGTCGAGATTGTTTCCAAGCCGATGCCGAGATATACCGATGAAGCCCGCAAGTTGAATCTGGAGGGCGAGGTTCTCTTGGAGGTCATGTTCGGCGCTAACGGCGAGCTGCATGTGAACCGCGTAGTGCGGGGATTGGGTCACGGATTGGATGAAGCCGCGGTCACTGCAGCCACAAAAATCAAATTCAAACCCGCCCAGCGAAATGGCGCTGCCGTGGATTCGACAGCCATTGTGCACGTTATGTTTCAGCTAGCTTCTTAGTCGAAATCTGGTTTAGGACGAAGATCATGAGAAATGTGAAACACTGCGGTTGGGTTTTGGTCGCCTGTTTGTTTGTGCCGGCGAACATCGGCGCTCAACAAAGTGGCGATCAGCCAACGTCCGCACCGCCGGCAGCGGTTCAACCAGTTTCGGCCACCCCGGGAATCGCGCTCGCTCAACCCGCGGCCAGAGTTCCGGTCAGCGTGGACCAGGTAGTTGATCAAATCATCGAGCGCGAGCACGCGTTAATTCAGTTCTTGAAGGACCGCACGCCGCTGGTAGAAACCTATCTGCAGAACCTGACGCCGAACAACAAGCTTGGCTCAGCGCCTAAAGAGGATCATTACTTTCTTGGCCGACTTGACATGGGGGACGCGGTCGACCGCCGCGACTATCTTTCCAAGCAAGCCAGTTTTCAGCACGTCCTGATGGGGGGCGTTACCAAGCTGTTCCGCATCCAGTACCAGCCCATGGGCTTCTCATGGATGATTTTTGCCGATCGCCAGAACTTTGATCGTAATCATTACGACTTTCATTACCTGCACCGCGAATTTCTGGGTGAAGTGAAATGCCTGGCCTTCGAAGTCACGCCCAAAAAGAACGCTGGAACCGGAATGTTCAAAGGGCAGATCTGGGTGGAAGATCAGAACTACAACATCGTCCGGCTAAACGGGACCTACTGGCCGCGCCCCAAAAACGCTTTCTATTTCCACATGGATAGTTGGCGCTTAAACCTGGTCCCCGGCTACTGGATTCCCGCTTATATTTACAGCGAAGAAGGCGACTTCAGCTACGGCTCGCGTGACAAATTGGCTTTTAAGGCGCAGTCGCGCATCTGGGGCTACGACGTTACCCGCGATAGCCGCGAAGATGAACTGACCGACCTGAAAGTTGACGCGGTCAAAGACGAAAGCCCGGTGTCACAGGACTTATCTCCACTCGAAGCGCAGCGTGCCTGGCAGCAACAGGCTGAGGACAACGTTTTAGAGCGCTTGCAGCGCGCCGGACTGCTTGCTCCATCAGGCGACGTCGATAAAGTCCTTCAAACCGTCGTCAACAACATTGAAATCACCAACAACATCGATCTGCCGCGACCGGTCCGCGCGCGAGTGATGGTGACTTACCCGCTGGAGACGTTCAGCGTAGGGAATACCATCGTGATCAGCCGCGGGTTGATCGACACGCTTCCTGACGAAGCCAGTCTGGCCGCAATCCTCTCTCACGAGCTTGCGCACATCGTGCTGGGACATAATCTGGGAAGCAAGTTCGCATTCACCGATCGCATGCTGTTTTCGGATGAGTCCACTTATCAGAATTTCGGCTTCCGCCACAATCCGGAAGAGGAAGCTGCGGCAGATGCGAAAGCTGTCGAGCTGCTTAAGAATTCGCCATACGCACAGAAATTGGCCTCGGGCGGCCTGTATTTGAAACAGCTCCAGGCGCGTGCGCCGGAACTCTCCGCTTTGCTTACATCACATCTCGGCAATAGCTTCACCGATGACAAGGGGCAGGTCAGGCGTCTGTCGGCGCTGATGATTAGTGCTCCGAGTCTCGAGGAAGGCAAGCTCGACCAGATCGCTGCCTTGCCGCTGGGCGGACGAATCAAGCTCGATCCCTGGCAGGACCACGTTGAGATGGTAAAGGCAGCACCGGTATCAATCACCTCGGCTCGTGACAAGATGCCGTTCGAGGTCACGCCCTTCTTCCCAAGACTGACACGGCTTGGAGCTACGGCTGCAGGTGATTCAGCTGCTCCTGCCGGCGGATCCGGAACAACGACCGCGCAAAATAGCGGCACCCAAAAATAATTGTCATCCTGAGCACAGCGAAGGATCCATGCATTCGAGTCAGTACGGAGATCCTTCCCAGCCTGAAGGCTAGTCAGGATGACAATAGGTGAAATACCTATTTCGAAGCGCCTTCTTTGACGTCGCTCGCTTTCAGCCGGTCTAACGCTTTTTGCGCATCGGGCGCCAAAGGTCCGTGGGGCAGGATCTTCAAATACGCCTCGTAGTATGGGACGGCCTCCGCGGGTTTTCCGGTTTTTTCCTGGCACTCTGCCAACCTGAAATTCGCGATCGCGTCGTTGGGTTTGTACACCAAGGCTTCTTTGTAACGTTCCCGTGCCGCGCGGTAATTTTTGCGCTTGAAGTAGTAATCCCCGACCTCAATGTCCTTCGCGGCCTTGTGCGGGTCCCATGGCTGGAATTCCTGAACATCTGACGCGGGATTCTCGGAGTCCATGATGGCAGCGCCACTGTCGGGATGCTTCTTGGCGTCGTCTGCCGGAGGTGTGAGGTCGATGCGCGTATCTTTGCTGGAACTGAGTTCACCCTCGCGGGCCGATTGCTGCTCTTTCTGGTCCTGGGCCGATGGCGCAGATGTCTCCTCCTGAGCCCACATCGGTGTCAAGCAGACGCTCAGAATAAACAACGCGACGATATTCCGTTTCCACGACATGGATGTATTTTATCTAACCTGGAGGTGCGCGTGCTTTCAGCGTATTGAAGGAAAGATTTCGGTTTCCGATAATAATATTGTAGCTGGACAGGTTGACGGCCCCGGATCACGTGAGTGATTCGGGGTTTTTGCTTTTGCATCCGTTCGGTGTGGTGTCAATTGAGCTTGCCAAGCCAGATTTAGCCATCAGTCCCGCACAGCTTTTGCGGGATCAATCCCCGCGGCGCGTTGGGCCGGTACCCACAGCGCCACTAGCGCTGTAACTGACATCACCAACACTGCCGAGCCAAACGCAACCGGATCGCGTGGGCTCACTTTAAACAACAAACTGGCAATCAGGCGTGTCAGTCCCAGAGTCACACCTGCGCCGATGACGGTTCCCATTGTCACTAGAACGTACCCTCGTGACAACACCAACCGTAAAACGTGAGCCGTGGTCGCGCCCAGTGCCATGCGCATCCCTAGCTCGCGCGTTTTCTGATTCACCGCGTACGACATGACGCCATACAATCCGACCGAGGCCAGTAAGACCGCCAGCACTCCGAAGATCCCGAGCAAGGTGACGCCAAATTGCTGGGACGCGAGGGCAATGCGATTCACCTGGGTGCGCATGGTGATGATTTCTCGTGGGGCCAGACTTGCGTCAAGAGCATGGATTTCGTGAACTAGTTGCGACTCCATGGCCGCCGGAGCTATCGACGTGCGTATGTTCAGACTCGCGTCAACCGATGGGTTTTGGCGCAGCGGAACGTAGAAGAATGGTTTCGCTGGTTCGCCTAGCGCATCGTAATTTGCTTGCCTGGCAATGCCTACGACTTGCACCCATTTGCCATCCGTCTGGAAGCGCTTGCCGACGGGATCCTGCCCGCGCCAATACTGCGCGACCATTTTCTCGTTGACGACCGCGACGGGCGGAGAGGTTTCATTGTCTGCGCGCGTAAATTCGCGGCCTCTCAGAAGAGGAATTCCAATCGTCTTGAGATATTCAGGGCCGACCATGTTGTATTCAGCCCTTAGTTGCTCGTCTTTGCCGGGTTCATAACCTTCGACCGCAATGGCGGCGGTCGGAAAGGGAGCATAGGAAAACGGCTGGGAGTCGGAAAACGAGGCCGATTCCACGCCGTTAATTGCTTTCAAGCGATCGGCCAACGCGTCCTCGAAAGCCTTGGCGCGATGCCAATCGTAATTTGCGGAAGAGAGACCGACCGACGTAGTGAGCAAGTTTTCCGTAGAGAAGCCGGGATCGGCGGTGCGAATATTGCGCACGCTTTCAATCAGTAAAACTGCGCCAACCAGCAAGACGAAACTCAGTGCGACCTGGACCAGCACCAGCCCAGACTGCACTTTTGATTTCCTTGCGCCGCCGAAGACTGATCCTGATTCAGACTTCAGTGCGCCTGCCAGATCGATCCGGCTGTTCTGTACCGCGGGAGCCAGGGAGAAGAGCAGTGTGGAAACCAGACAAACAGCAATACTGATGGCGAGAACACGCACATCGAGAGTTCCGTTCAAATTTATGGTAAGAGCACCATTCACTGGAAATTGAGTACTCGCCAGATTGCGGCACATGTATGCGACGAATATGCCGCCACCAGCCGCCACCAGTGACAGGACTAATCCTTCAGTCACCAGCTGCTTTATCAACCGGCTGCGGCCGGCGCCAATAGCTAGACGCACAACCATTTCTTTGCGCCGGGCAAAAGAGCGGACCAGCAACAGATTGCTAACGTTGGCGCACACGATCAACAGCAACAGAAACGTGACCACGCTCGAGATTTTCAGGACGGGGAGTTGCTCGGCGGCGTGATCAAAGGGATGATTCGAGAGCGGAAAAAGCTGAATCCCTCGTCCCCGATTCGTCACCGGATAATCGGCTTCCAGGCGTTTCGCGATTCCCGAAAGCTCATCTTCTGCCTGTCCCCGGGTAACGCCAGGCTTGAGCAGCGCAAATCCTTCAATCCAGCGCGCACCGCGGTCCTCCAGCTTGTAACCCCCCGACTCAAAGGTCTCCTGCATAGAAACAGGCACCCAGAGCTGAATGAAACGGCCCACGAAGGTTCCGTAAAAGCCTTCCGGCGCGACGCCGATGATCGTATGCCGGACGCCATTCAGCAGCTGCGTTTTACCGATGATGTTTTCGTCGCTATGGAAACGCTCTTTCCACAGCGAATAGCTGATGACCGCAACCGGATGCGCATTTCGGCCCTGATCTTCTGAAGCATCGAAACCGCGTCCTAGAAACGGCCGTATTCCGAGCGCCGAAAAATAATTTGCAGAAACGATGCTGCCCGCGGCAGTCTGTGCACGGTCACCAATATTGAGCGTCGTCCCGGTGATCTTGCTGACGATGAACGAGTCGATCAATTTGGAGTTTCTCTCGAGGTCGAGAAAGTCGGGGTGCGACATGTCGTCGATATAATTCTGGCCGCGAACCGTCCCGCCCAAAACCAGCAACCGTTCTTGATGGAGCACGGCCGGGAAAGGGCGTAACAGGATGCCCTCAATCCAGCTGAAAACCGCAGTATTTGCGCCGATTCCCAGCGTGAGACACAGGACCACAATCAGGGAGAAGCCAGGGCTGCGGCGGAGCAGCCGGATCCCGAAATAAAGATCTCTGGCAAAGTTCTGGAATACGCTTGATCCGCCCATGATGCCAAGTCCTCTCGCACGTAGTCGAGACACACTAATCCAGGGTCGCGTCGAGCATTATTCGCATCTTTCAAGCCAAAGCCGCAAACTCGGGCAAGTGGTTGAGGTATCTGCAATTTCGGAGAGTTAAGCAAGGTCGCTTACCGCTACAGCGGTGTCCGGATTCCAGATGGGATGTCCGGAAGCGAACAAATGCAGTCGGCAGTATCGTGGGAATAAAAAAGGCCGCTCTTCTCAGAGCGGCCCTTGGCGAAGTCCTCCGGGGAGGAGGGAAAAATCGTATCTGCCGCGAACTCGGTTCGCGGCAGCGGATCACATCGACGGCGGAGCTGAACTGGCCGGCTGTTGCTGGCCTTCAGCTGTGTTCGTCATCAGGCGAATGTCAACGCGGCGGTTGGCCGCGCGACCATCGCGAGTCTTGTTGTCTTCAACCGGCTTGTCCTTACCCAAACCGATCAAGTAAATCTTGTGCGCCGGAATGTTGTACTTCGAACCGAGATACTGGATGACCGAATTCGCGCGGCGCTCGCTCAGACTGTAGTTGTAGTCCGACGGGCCAACCGCATCAGTTCCGCCCTCCACCGTGATTATGTATCCCTTGGTGTTCGGCACAGTCGTGGCCAGCTTGTCGAGTTCGTCTTTGGCTTGCTTGGTGAGGAAATCCTTGTCAAAACCAAAGTGAACCGCGGTCTCGCTTACCACGCGATAATTGTCGAGGTTGGCGACGGCATTCGAGAGCACGTCAACCCGATGTACGGCGTTATCAGCGGACGTTTGCGCCTGCGCTGCCTGCTGACCTGCGGCTTGCGCCTTCTGGTCGGCGGCCGCTGCGGCCTGATTCACCTGCTGAATGCCAGCCTGTGCACGCGCATCGACGTCTTTAATGGCCTTCGTGTTCTGCGCGGTTAGGTCGTCAAGTTCGTTAGTTTTGTTGATCAGTGGCGTGGTCTGTTGTTTGACATAATTCTTGCTGGCGCAGCCGACCGTCGCCGCCATGCTCGCTACCAGCGTTAGGACTAAAGAAGCGCGATTCATACTTGGAGGACTCCTTCCTCTCGGTAAATTTTAAACCTGGGCAACAGGAGTTTGATTTCCGTGCCTGGGTGACACGCTGGGGCGTGTCGTACAAATCCTGGGTCTTACAAATCGAATCCAAAATTCCTGAAACTTCTTAATCTCCGCCAAATGTTGACTTCGGTGCGGCGGCTTGCTTAGGCACTCTCAACATAAGCACGGGTGTTGCCAACTGCCAGCGAATGTCGAGCAGACCGTAAACTACTCACCACACAAGGCTTAGATGCAAGTACAGTATACGCCGGATGCATCTACAAGGGCGTGAGTTGAGGAAAATTTATACAGTTGGGCAAAAAGCAGTGATTAGAACCTAGGAAGCCAGCAATGGCCATGTGGGGACGGGCGCCCTCGCCCGTCCATGTCGAGCGAAGCTCGACGCCAGAGTCAGAGCGCGTCGGTCTTGGCAACTCCAATAAAATAGAAGTAACAGCCTGTCGTGGATATTCACCAGAAAATCCGCTCTATTCCCGCCTCGCCCGGCGTGTACCTATACAAGAACGCCGAAGGCGACGTGATTTACGTCGGCAAAGCCAAGAGCCTGCGCCATCGGGTGAGCTCGTATTTCCACGAAGGCCGGGTGGCCGACGCGAAAACTGGAACCCTGCTTCGCGAAGCAGTTGACGTTGATTACATTGTCGTCGCCAACAATAAAGAGGCGCTGGCGCTCGAGAACCACCTCATCAAGCAGAAGAAGCCCCGCTTCAACATCCTTCTGCGGGACGACAAAACCTACCCCTACGTGAAGCTGACGATTGGCGACCGCTATCCGCGTGTGTACGTGACCCGCCGCTTGAAGAAAGATGGCAGCGTTTACTACGGCCCCTACTTCCCTGCCAATCTTGCGTATCGAATCGTCGATCTGATCCACCGCAACTTCCTGGTTCCTTCATGCAATGTGGACCTCAATCGCTCGCATCCACGCCCATGCCTGCAGTACTACATCGGACGCTGCCTCGGCCCGTGCGTCGAAGGCCTGACCACGCC
>Ga0070717_10001966_pt1 | contig 14364 bp, 14 predicted proteins | sample LARL113metaG_FD_71366 | JGI IMG/M metagenome (GOLD analysis project Ga0070717, IMG submission 71366) | Corn, switchgrass and miscanthus rhizosphere microbial communities from Kellogg Biological Station, Michigan, USA - LAR L11-3 metaG | ecosystem: Host-associated > Plants > Roots > Rhizosphere ... | reverse complement strand
GACCGGCGCCCGCGGCCTGCGCTCGATCATCGAGGAGGTCCTGCTCGAGGTCCAGTTCGAGCTGCCCTCGCGCCGCGACGTGCAGAAGTGCGTCGTCACCCGGGAGACGATCGACAAGGGCGTCTCGCCGACGCTCGTCACGGTCGCCGCGCCCGACGAGGACGAAGCCGCCGCCTAACTCGTCCCGAGCTGCCGGCGCAGCCGGCGAATCACCTCGATCTCCTCGACGTCCAATAGATCGCGCGGACGTCCCGCAGCGCGCTTCATCGACTCCATGTCGTCCAGCGATGCGATGAGGATTGCGGTGCCGTCGAACGTGGTCCGCGTCGCTCGTGCCCGCAGCCGATCGTACGGCGGCGCTCCTGCCGGCGACGCGAGGAGGTCGATCCGCCCATCGTCGCTATCGAGGGTGAGGGTCGTCATTCGCCGGAGCGTCCGCGCATCCGGAACGAACGGGACATCTGCGGACACGCCGCGCAGGCGCGCTCCAAGCTCCACCAATGCGGCCCCCAGCGCCTCGAGGTTGGCGGGATCGGTCGAGTAGCAGATGTCCAGATCACGCGTCAGCCGCGCAGATCCATGCAGCACCATCGCCATGCCGCCCACGATGACGAAATCGACGCCGCGAGCGACAAGGCGCCGCAGCAACGCCTCGGGGTCGAATTCAGGCCAGTTCTCCACGTGCTCGAGCTGCGGCGAGCGCTAGCTCCCGTACGTTGGCGTAACTGTTGGCGAAGGCCCTGAGGCGATGCTCGGGCGCAATGCGAAGCATGCTCGCGACCAGCGTCTCGTCGATGTTGGAGGTGTCCTTGTGCACGCTCAACGAGAGCGTCTGCCCGCACGCACGCAATGCTCGCTCGACCGTCGCCACGCGTGGACTGGAGCGGTCCGACTCCAGGCCGGCAATCGCCGACTGCGTCGTGCCCAAGCGCGTGGCGAGCGCCTGCTGGGTGAGGCCCGCGGAACGACGGGCATCGCGTACGAGCTGTCCGGGCGTCATCGTAAATAGACGATATCAGGTCATAATGACGTAAGTCCGCGATGCTCGGCGTTTTCAAACTACACTCGCCACTCAATGCCCGACCTCCAATCGACAACCCGTTACGACCCCACCGAGGTGGAGCCCCGGATCGTCGAGAAATGGCTGCAATCGGGGCTGTTTCACCCCGATCCCGAGGGGACCCCGGAGGAGAACTACTCGATCGCGATCCCGCCGCCGAACGTCACCGGCGTCTTGCACATGGGCCACGCGCTCAACAACTCGATCCAGGACTGCCTGGCGCGGTACCACCGCATGCGCGGGCAGCGGACGAAATGGATCCTCGGTACCGACCATGCCGGGATCGCCACCCAGACCCAGGTGGAGCGCGCACTCCTGGCCGAGGGGAGCAGTCGCCGCGAGCTTGGGCGCGAGCCGTTCGTGGAGCGGGTGTGGGAGTGGCGCGCCCAGTACGGCGGCACCATCATCGAGCAGCTCAAGCGCCTGGGTGCGTCGGCGGACTACGACACCGAGCGCTTCACGCTGGACGATCGCTACGTCCAGGCGGTGCTCCGGGTGTTCGTCTCGCTCTACGAGAAGGGCTACATCTACCGCGACCGCTACATGGTCAACTGGGACCCCGGGACCGGCTCGGCGATCTCTGACCTGGAGGTTGAGCAACGCGAGGTCAAGGACACGCTGTACTACATCGACTACCCGCTGGCCTCGGGCTCGGGGGCGATCACCGTTGCCACCGTGCGGCCCGAGACGATGCTCGCCGACACCGCGATCGCTGTCCATCCCGAGGACGAGCGCTACCGCCGGCTGATCGGCGAGAAGGCGATCCTCCCCCTGGTAGGGCGCAAGCTCAAGATCATCGCCGACGAGTACGTCAGGCCCGAGTTCGGGACCGGCGCGCTGAAGATCACGCCGGCACACGATCCCAACGACTTCGAGATCGGACGCCGACATGGCCTCGCCCAGCCCTCGGTCATCGGCGAGGACGGCCGGATCACGAGCGAGGCGCCCGAGCGCTTCCAGGGCATGACCGGCGAGGAGGCTCAGCGGGCGGTGGTCTCGGAGCTCAGCCAACAGGGACTCATCGACCACACCGAGCCGTATGAGCACACGGTGCCGTTCTCGCATCGCTCCGGTCAACGCATCGAACCGCTCATCTCGCTGCAGTGGTTCATGGCGATGGACGAGCTGGCCAAGCCGGCCATTGAGGCCGTCACCAGTGGGCGCGTGCGCTTTCACCCCGCCAACCAGGCCAAGGTCTACCTGGACTGGATGGAGAACATCCGTCCCTGGTGCATCTCGCGCCAGCTGTGGTGGGGCCACCAACTGCCGGTGTGGTACCGCGACCTCGACACCTACGTGGGCACCGAGCCCCCCAAGGGTGATGGATGGGAACGCGATCCCGACGTCCTGGACACGTGGTTCTCCAGCGCCCTGTGGCCGTTCGCCACGCTCGGCTGGCCGCAGGACACGCCGGAGCTGCGGGCGTTCTACCCGACCGACGCGCTCGTCACCGGCCGCGACATCATCTTTCTCTGGGTGGCGCGGATGATGATGATGGGGCTCGAGTTCACCGGCACCGAGCCCTTCGCCGACGTGCACATCACCTCGATCATCCAGGCGCCCGACGGCCGGCGCATGTCCAAGTCGCTGGGCACCGGCATCGACCCCATCGACCTCATCGAAGGTGGCCCGCGGCCGCCCGTGTTCGCCCAGGGCAACCAGTCGCCCGGCGACTTCCCCGCCTATGGCGCCGACGCGGTGCGCTGGGGTCTGCTGGCCATGTCCAGCGGGCAGGATGTCCGCTTCTCCGAAGACAAGGTCGCCCAGGGCCAGCAGCTGACCAACAAGCTGTGGAACGCGGCGCGGCTCATCCTCACGGGCGTGGGCGAGTCCGCCCGCGCGGCCGCGATGCCGACCGCGGTCGAGGATCGCTGGATCCTGTCGCGGTTGGAGCGCGCCCGGGCTGATCTCTCGGCGGCGATCGAGCGCTTTGACTTCTCTCATGCCGCCCTCGGGCTCTACGACTTCGTCTACGGCGAGCTGTGCGATTGGTACCTCGAGCTGGTCAAGCCCCGGCTGCGTGTTGGCGAGCCCGAGTTGTCGGCGACCCTGCTGCATGTGCTCACCGAGACGGTCGCCCTGGCCCACCCACTCATCCCGTTCGAGACCGAGGAGATCTACTCCTACATCCCGGGCAGCGAGGGCCTTCTCGCCGCGCGCGTCTCCAACGGGGCGGTGGCCGCGATCGACGCGGCCGCCGAGGGCGCGGTCCAGCGGGCCATCGAGGCGATCCAGGGGCTGAGGCGATGGCGCAACCTCGCCGACGTCAAACCCGGTGCGACGCTTCACGCGCGCCTGGAGGGCTCCGGCTATGAGGACACGATCGACCACGTCGGCCGGCTGGCGCGGCTGACGCTCGACGGCGGCGGCAACGGCGCCCAGCCGGTGGCATCGGTGCCGATCCCAGGCGGCCAGGTGCAGATCTACGCCGGCGCCGACGTCGACGCGGTGGGGGCCACGGCGCGGCTGGCCGAGCATCGCTCCAAGCTGGAGGCCGAGATCGCTCGCGCCGAGCGCAAGCTCGCTAACGAAGGCTTCGTGGCCAAGGCGCGCCCCGAGGTCGTGCAGTCCGAGCGCGACAAGCTGGCGCGTCTGCAGGCGGAGCTGGAGGCCCTGTGACCCGAGGGCACCCAGCGGCCGCCCACATGCTCACGCCCGAGGAGGCCGAGCGCTACATCCTCTCGTTGGAGCGGTTCGGCATGCGCTTCGAGCTGGATCGCATGCGGCGGCTCATGACCGCCCTCGGCCACCCGGAGCGCGCGTTTGCCTCGATCCACGTCGTGGGCACCAACGGCAAGTCCTCCACGACCCGGATGATCGCCTCCATCCTTCGCCATCACGGGCTGCGGACCGGCACCTACCTGTCGCCGCACCTGGTGTCGTTCTCCGAGCGCATCCGGATCGGGGACCGCGACCTGACAGCAACGGAGTTCGCCGCTGCCGTCACGCGCGCCGCGCGCGCTGCCGACCTGGTCAACCGCTCGCTGGATCCCGATGACCGAGTGACCCAGTTCGAGGCGCTCACGGCCGCCGCCTACTTCGAGATGGCCCGCCAGGGGGTGGAGTGCGCGGTGATCGAGGCCGGGCTGGGCGGGCGCTACGACGCCACGAGCGTCATCCCATCGACGGTCCAGGTGCTCACCAGCGTGGGACTCGAGCACACGCGCTGGCTGGGCCCGACGCTCACCGACATCGCGGGCGAGAAGCTCGACGTCGTTCAGCGCTCGGGGACGCTGGTGCTGGGCAGTGGCCTGGCGCCGGAAGTGCTCGCGGTGGCCGAACGCGTCTGCGCCGAGCGCGGCGCGCGCATCGTGCAGGCCGGGATCGACCCCGGCGTGCCGGTCGTCCGCGCCGCCGGCCTCTACCAGCGCCGCAACTTCGCGCTGGCGCGGACGGCGGCCGAGATCTACCTCGGCGCGCTGGACCCCGCGGCGGTGGCCGCCGCGGCGGCGGAGGTGCGGGTCCCCGGGCGCCTGGAGCAGATTGATGACGATCCGCTAACCGTGCTCGACGTCGCGCACAACCCGGAGGGTATGCGGGCGCTGACCGAGTCGCTGCCGGAGCTCGCGGGCGGGCGCTCGCCGGTGGTGGCCGTTGTCTCGGTGCTCGATGACAAGGACGCTGCCGGCATGCTCGCCGAGCTGATCGCAGTCTCCGATCGGCTGGTGCTCACGACCACGCAGAACCCCCGGGTGCTGCCGCCGGCGACGCTGAAGTCGCTCGCCGCGCAGCTGCACGGCCCGCCGTCCGAGGTCGTCCGCGACCCATGGCGGGCGCTGGCGCGGGCGCGGGAGCTGGCCGCCCCGGACGGGCTGGTTGTGGTGACGGGCTCTCAGTACCTGATCGGCGATCTGCTGGCGGGCGGACGCCGGGAGCGCGCCTCCAGCCTCTGAGCCCGGGCGCGTGGAGAAAACGACCATGCACGACGACGATCAGCCCAAGTTCCTGGCGATGATCGGGCTCGTGGCGTTGATCGTCGCGGTCGTGATCCTGGTCTTCTTCGGGATCGGATATCTGTTCGGACGGGCCTTCCTGTAACGACAATGGAGTGGACGAAAAGGAACCGGGTAGTTGACGGCGTATTGATATGAGCCGGACAATCCCGGTGCCCACTACACTCGCCCCCTCAATGTTGCCTTTCGCAATCTTCGGCATTACCAACAGCGCCCTGCGCCTGGCCGTGGAGCTGGTGATCCTGTTCCTCGTGGTCATCTGGTTCGCGCTCATCTACTGGACCTACGCTGACGCGCGGCGCCGCATCGCCGATCCGCTGCTCATCGGCTGTGCCACGCTGGCCTCCGGATTCCCCTACGTGGGCACCATCGTCTACATGATCGTGCGCCCGCCCGAGTACCTCGACGACGTGCGCGAGCGCGAACTGGAGATGCAGGCCGCCGAGGCCCGCCTGGCCGAACTCGGCTACCACCTCTGCCCGCACTGCGATTACGAGGTGGAGAAGGACTTCCTGCGCTGCCCCAACTGCATGCGCAAGCTCAAGGACCCGTGCCACGCCTGTGGGCGGCCGCTTGACCCCACGTGGAAGGTCTGCCCGTTCTGCGAGGCCGAGATCGGGATTCCGGCGAGCCGGACTCCGGTGGCCCGCCGGCAGCGCCGGCGCGTCGAGAGCACCGAGCAGCCCGCCGCCGAGCAGTCGCCCACTACCTAGCGCGACCTAGCGTGGCGACGCCCTGGCGCGCCGACCGCGTAGCCTGTCGGCGACCCGACCCCCTCTGGACCCCGCCAAGGAGGCCCGCCGCCGTGGAGCGCACGCTCATCCTCGTCAAGCCCGATGCCTTTGCCCGCAACCTGACCGGTGAGATCATCGCCCGGTTCGAGCGCAAGGGCCTGCGGCTGGTGGCACTCCAGCTCATGACCATGACCCGCGAGCTCGCCGCGCGCCACTACGCCGAGCACGAGGGCAAGGGCTTCTACGAGGAACTGGTGGACTTCATCACCTCGGGACCGCTGGCGGCGATGGTGCTCGAGGGCGACTCGGCGATCGTCGCCGCCCGCCAGGTGATCGGCGCCACCAACCCGCTGGAGGCGACCACCGGCTCGATTCGGGGCGACTACGCGATCGCCGTCGGCCAGAACATGGTCCACGGCTCCGACGCGCCGGAGTCCGCCCAGCGCGAGGTCGCGCTGTTCTTCCCCGACCTCGCCTAGACGGCCGCCCGAGCCGTGCCGGCGGCGAGCCTGATCCTCGCGTCGGCCTCGCCTCAGAGGCGGGCGATCCTCGAGCAGATCGGGGTCGCCTTCGAGGTCCGCGTCCCGTCGGTTCACGAGCTCGGCGACGGTCCAGCCGCCGAGGTTGCGCTGGAGAACGCCTACCGCAAGGCGTCGGCGATCGCCCCCGCCGAGTTGCCCGTCCTGGGCGTGGACACCATCGTCAGCCTCGGACGCCGCATCTTCGGCAAGCCGCGCGACGCCGCCCACGCCGCCGAGATGCTGGGCGCGCTCGCCGGGCGTACGCACGTCGTGGTCAGCGGCGTCTGCCTCATCGAGGGCGAGCGGGTCCGCACCGCCGCCGCACAGACTGCGGTGGAGTTCCGGGCGCTCGACCCGGCCGGGGTCGCCGCCTACGTGCGCACGGGCGAGTGGGAGGGCCGGGCCGGCGCCTACGCGATCCAGGGTCGTGGCGCGACCCTGGTGAGCCGCATCGAGGGCGACTACCTCAACGTCGTCGGGCTGCCGGTGGCGGCGCTCCTGGACCTGGCTCCCGATTTGCTCGCCGACTGACCCTGGTGGTACTGTCCCGGCGCCTTTGTCCCGACCCTTGGAGGAGGGGAAGTGTCCGAAGCCAGCGTCCCGCCCTCAGCGGCGGCGGCCACCACCACGCCGAAGCTGTTCGTCCGGCAGTCCTCGGGCCTGGTGCGCAATGTCAGCGTCACCAACGCACTGTTCTTCAACGTGGCCGCGTTCGTCGGCGTTGGGCTCACCCTGTATCCGATCTTCTACTCGCTGCCGCTCGTCCCGATGTGGAAGGCCGGTCCGTTCAGTGCCTACGGCTGGGCGTCGATCATCGCCGGACTGTTCTGCATCCTGCTGGCGCTCATCTTCGCCTCGCTCACCTCGGTCATGCCCCGCTCCGGCGGCGACTACGTGTTCACCAGCCGCATCCTGCACCCGGGGCTGGGATTCCTGGAGTCGTGGACGCTGGTCATCGCGTCGGTGCTGATCATCGCCTTCGAGGTCCCGCTGGTGCTGCGCAACCTTCAGATCACCGCGCGCATCATCGGGATCGGGGCCGGGGGCCTCAGCGGCGCCAACGGGTGGTTCACCGACGCCACCGGCGCCATCACTGGCACGCCGGGCTTCATCGGCTCGATCGTCGTCCTGTTGGCCATCGGCGGCATTTGCCTCCTGCCGACACGGACCTTCCACCGCGTGGTCACCGCGCTGGCCGGGTTCGGCGTCGCTTGCTTTGCCGCGATGTTCATCTTCGGGTTGCTGTTCACCCACAAGGGCGCATTCGTCCACAACCTGCCGCATTACACGGGCGGCGTGACCGCGGCCAAGATCGCCGCCTCCGGGCATGCCGCCGGCGTGCTGGGGGCGCCGCCGCAGAGTTTCCTGTCACGGATCTTCGACACCGGGGCGTTCCCGATCGTCCTGTCGGTCCTGCTGTTCCAGTTCATCGGCTTCCAGTACTCGGCCTACATCGCCGGCGAGGTCCGCGGCAACGTGCGCCGCGGCGTGCTCGTCGCCCTGCTCGGCGCGCTGCTCATCGGCGTGCTGGCCAACTCGGTGTACGTCGACGCGATCTCGAGCCACTTCGGCTTTGACACCAACGTGTCCTGGGGCGCCGGCTACTGGGGCTGGCCGCACTCGATCTCGCCGCTGCCGCTGGGCCAGCCGAACGCGATGCCGCTGCTCGCCGTGGTGGCCAACCACAGCCTGTGGCCGCTCTGGGCGCTCATCAGCTTCGGCGGTGTGGTGTTCCCGTTCCTGCTGTGCCCGGTGTACATCAACTTCATCAGCCGCATGCAGCTGGCCTGGAGCCTGGACCGCCAGGTCCCCGAGTGGTTCGGCGAGGTCAACGAGCGCCTGCGCGCCCCGCTCAACGCGATCCTCGCCACCCTGGGCCTGACCGCGTTGTTCCTGTTCTTTCAGAGCTACAAGGCCCTGCCGACGTTCCTGGCCACCACGGACCACAAGCTCAACCTCGCCGGGACGGCGTGGTTCTCGATCGTGATGGCGCTCTTCACCTGGTGCCTCCCTGGAATCAACGCGCTGTTCGTGCGCTGGCGGCGGCCTGACCTCGTGCGCAACGCGCCGTTCGGGGGCAAGCTGCCCTGGATCGGCCTGGCATGGCTGGTGTTCCCGGTGTGGATCTACATCTTCGCCGTGATCAAGCCGATCGTGAATGCGCTCAAGGGCGGCAGCGCGCTGACCTACCTCGAGACCAACGGGATCATCGACGCCGCCGTCTTCTACCTGCTCGGCCTGATCATCTATTTCGTCATGCGCTATCGCGCCCAGTCCGCGGGGGTGGACGAGAAGATGCTGTTCACCGAGCTCCCGCCCGACTAGCGACTGGGCGCGCGGGCTCCAAGCATGGCCACCCGGCTCTACATCGCCTCTGACCTGCACGCCGCCGAGAAGGCGTGGCGCAAGTTCGTCAACGCCATCAAGCTCAACGTCTACAAGGCCGACGTGGCGCTGCTGGCGGGCGATCTCACCGGTAAGGCGATCGTCCCGATCATCACCACGGACGGCGGCGGCCGCTACGAGACCGACCTGTTCGGCGTGCACCGCACCGCCCGCGGCGACGAGGAGCTGGCGGCGCTCCAGCGCGACATCGCCGACGTCGGCTACTACTCGTTCGTCACCACCTCGACGGAGGCCGAGCGGCTCTCGGGTGACGAGCCCGCTCGTGACGAGCTGCTGCACAGGTTGATGAGCCAGCGCGTGGAGGAGTGGCTCGAGCTGGCCACCGAACGTCTCGCGGACAGCTCGGTGCCGCTCTACCTCATCCCCGGCAACGACGACGAGTTCGGGATCGACGAGATCCTTGACGCCCCGGGCCACGCCCCGGTCAACGTCGACGGCAAGGTCGTGGACATGCCCGGCGGGCTGCAGCTGCTGGCCTGCGGTTGGTCGAACCACACCCCCTGGCAGACCCCGCGCGAGGAGTCCGAGGACGAGCTCTACGCGCGCCTGGACGCGCTGGCCCGGGAGGTGTCAGATCCCCGCCGCGCCGCGTTCATGATCCACGTCCCGCCCCACGACTCGGGGCTGGACACCGCCCCCCTGCTCGACGAGAACCTGCGCCCCACGATCTCGGCGGGCGACGTCCTGCGCGGGCCCGTCGGCTCGACCGCCGTGCGCCGCATCATCGAGGACTACCAGCCGGTGCTGGCCATCCACGGCCACATCCACGAGTCCGGGGGCGAGCGCCGGATCGGCAACACGCTGTGCGTCAACCCGGGCTCCGAGGCCAATCACGGCATCCTGCGTGGCTATCTGATCGACATCGGCAAGAAGGGCGTCGAGTTGGTGCAGCGGGTCGAGGGGTAGCGCAAGTCTCAACGTCTGCCTTAGATTAGGTGTTGCCGAACGTCAACGGCGGGCTTGAGAAGGCGGGCTGCGCGGCCGCGGCAGGGGTGCGTCATCTAGTGGTTGCTCAGCAGCCATAACTTGCATCACCCCCCTTCCGAGGCGCGGAAACGGCGTGATCCGCCCCTTCGAAAGCTCGCCAGGGCAGACGTCCCACAGCCCACCGCGAACCCGCGACAACGGGCTAAGCCACCCCACAGAACCGCAGCGCCGCCACCGCCAACGCCTGAGCGCACGCGACGAGGCCGTCCACCGGCACGTACTCGTTGATCGTGTGGGCCACCGTGGCCCCGTGGGGATCGAACCCCGGAGGCCCGTAGCCGATCGACGGGATCCCCGCCAGCAGCGTGTAGGTGGCGCCGTCATACCACGAGTCCAGGCCACCCAGTTCGCGGCGCAGGCCAAGGTCGGCGCTCGCTTCCAGCATGGTGCCGACGATCGGTGATGACTCCGGGATCTCCATCGGCATGACCCCGTTGCTCCACCACCGCAGCGCCGGCGGGTGCTCGGCCAGCCAGTCGTCGCGGCTGGACTCCCGGGCGATCCAGTCGGACACCTCGGCGCGCACCGCCGACCCCCAGCCACCCGCGTCGGCCTGCACCGGCAGGTACATGACGGCGATCGTCAGCTCGCAGGAGGACGGGTAGGTGACCGGCCATTCGCCGCCCCGCACCACCGTGGGCAGGAGGGAGGGGGCGGACAGGACCGGATGGTGGAACCGGTCGTCGGCCGCCCACTTGGCGCGCAGCCCCGCGATCGCCTCCAGCACCACGCCGGCCTTCTCGATCGCGTTGACCGCGCCGCCGTGGCGCCAGTCAGGGTGGCGCACCTCGGCGTGGCCGGGACGGCCGGGGACGGTGATGACGCCGTACTCCGAGCCGCGGCAGGCCACCCAGGTGCGGAAGTCCGTGGGCTCGGTGACGATCCCCGCGTCGGCCCGCAGCCCGCGGCGCAGAAGCGCCGTCCCGCCCGCCCCCGAGGACTCCTCGTCGGTGTTGGTGGCCACGATGAGGTCGCCGGCCAGCGTGATGTTGGCCGCGGCGATCGCCTGGGCCGCGTAGGTCATGGCCGCCACGCCGCCCTTCATGTCGCAGGCGCCGCGCCCGTAGAGGCGGCCGTCGCGGACCTCGGGGGTGAACGGCGGGCTCGTCCACTCGCCGCGGGGCTCGGCCGAGACGACGTCGATGTGGCCGTTGAGGAGCAGGCTGCGCCCGCCACCCTTCCCCTGCAGCGTCGCGATGAGTTGGGGGCGGCCGGCGAAGTCCAGCCCCTCGGGCACCAGCGGCGCTCCGGCCAGGGCGGCGGGGTCGGGCTCGAACAGATCGATCTCGGCGCCATAGGCCCGCAGTCCCTCGGCCAGGTACGCCTGCAGCGCGGCCTCCTGGCGGGGTGGGTCGCCGACCTCCCGCGCGGTGGTGTCAAAGCCGATGAGCGCCGACGTGAGCTCCACGAGCTCGTCGCGGCCTGCGGCGATGGCCTCGCACACGTGGCGCTCCACGTCGTTGAGCGGCATCGTGGCGGCACCCTAACAATGGCCCGGGGCGCAGGTTTGCGCCGGCCCGCGGCTGCCCACCGATTTTCCAGGGTTTTTGGCGCGTGAAGAGGTTCCGGGAGTCTCGTGTTCGACGATCTCTTCGATACACTCGACTGCGGACGGAGCTGGCACTCCGGTGAGGGATCGTCCGCACTCGCCGCTTCGTCCATCGCTCCCCGCTACCTCCAAATACATGGGCTTCTTTACGTATCTGACCGGTTTCGGCGGCCGTGACATGGCGGTCGACCTCGGCACGGCCAACACCCTCGTCTACGTGCGCGGGCGAGGCATCGTGCTGTCGGAGCCCAGCGTGGTGGCGGTCGATTCGCGGACCGGAGAGGTCCACGCTGTCGGTATCGAGGCCAAGCGCATGCTGGGCCGGACTCCGGGGACGATCTCGGCCATCCGACCGCTCAAGGACGGGGTCATCGCCGACTTCGAGGTCACCGAGGAGATGCTGCGCCACTTCATTCAGAAGGTGCATCAGAACCGCTGGGCGCACCCGCGCGTCGTGGTCTGTGTGCCCTCCGGCGTAACCGGCGTCGAGAAGCGCGCCGTGGAGGAGGCGTGCCTGAGCGCCGGCGCCCGCCAGGCCTATCTCATCGAGGAGCCGATGGCCGCCGCCATCGGCGCCGGCCTGCCCGTGGGCGAGCCGACGGGCTCGATGGTGGTCGACATCGGCGGCGGCACCAGCGAGGTCGCGGTGATCTCGCTGGGCGGGATCGTGGTCTCGCAGTCGATCCGGGTCGGCGGCGACGAGCTGGACGAAGCGATCATCAATTACGTCAAGCGCGAGTACAAGCTGTTGATCGGCCAGCAGACGGCCGAGGAGGTCAAGCTCGAGATCGGCTCGGCGCACACCATGCCCGAGGAGGTCCAGGCCGAGATCCGCGGCCGCGACATGGTCTCCGGCCTGCCCAAGACGGTCATCCTCACCAGCGAGGAGATCCGGGGCGCTCTGGAGGAGCCGGTGTCCCAGATCATCGACGCCGTCAAGCAGACGTTGGACCGGACTCCGCCCGAGCTCGCCTCCGACATCATGGATCGTGGCATCATGCTGGCCGGAGGGGGTTCCCTGCTACAGGGCATCGAGGAGCGCCTGCGCCACGAGACGCAGATGCCCGCGCATCTGGCGGAGTCCCCGCTGACATGCGTCGCTGTCGGATCAGGCCGATCCCTGGAAGAGTTCGAAGCGATCCACCGGTCAAGCAAGAATTCGCGTAACCGGCGCCGTCGGTACTAGGTTTCAGGACCGACGCGCGCTCGGAGAAAACACTTTGGAGACACGGACACCGTGCATGACAAACAGGTCCGACGGCGCCGAGCGGTGCTTGCGCTGCTCGTCGTCGTCTCCCTGATCCTGCTCACAGCCTATTTCGGCGAGTCGCCGCAGAGCCCGCTGCACAACGTGCAGCGCGGGATCGTTCAGGTTTTTTCCCCGGTCCAGGCTGGGGCCAGCAAGGTCCTCTCGCCCGTGCGCGACGTGGCCAACTGGGTCTCGGACACGCTCCGGGCCAAGTCCAACGTGGACAAGCTGCGCAAGCAGAACCGGGAGCTGACCGCACAGCTGGCCACGCTCAAGACCGAGCAGCAGCAGAACGCCCAGCTGACGGCCGAGGTCGGCCTTGACCAGACGATCGGCGTGCGCAACTACCACCCGGTCGGGGCCAATGTGATCGGGCGCGACCCCAGCCTCTGGTACCAGCAGGTGGAGGTCGACTCCGGCTCTGGTGAGGGCATCGCGCTCAACGATCCGGTCCTCGCCGACGGGGCGCTGGTGGGCGACGTGACCGCGGTGGACGCGTCGGTCTCGATCGTGACCCTGATCACCGACCATGACTACGCCGTCGCCGCGCAGGTGACCAACACGGCCGGGGACCAGGGGATCCTCGCGCCGTCGGTGGGCAACCCCAACCAGCTGCTGCTCCAGGAGCTCCCCGCTCGGGCCCAGATCAGCGTGGGCCAGCAGGTGGTCACCGCAGGCTTCAAATCCGGGAACCTGACGTCGCTATATCCCCCGGGGCTCCCGATCGGCACCGTCTCGAGCGCCAACCCCAACCAGCTGTACAACAACAACGAGGTCCAGGTCGCGCCGACCGCCGACCTACGCCACTTCAGCTCGGTCCAGATCCTCACCCGGCCGCACGCCGCCAACGTCCGGGCGCAGCTGCCGTGAGCGCTCCATCGCCGCGCCTCGTTCTGCGCCTCGCGCTCCTGGCGCTCGGGACCGTCGTGATCCAGGAGGCGGCGATCTCGCAGGTGTCGATCTTCGGCATCAGCGCCGACCTCACGCCGCTGATGGTGATGAGCGTCGGGCTCCTGGCGGGGTCGCTGACCGGCGCGGTCATGGGCTTCGCCACTGGGCTGCTCGTGGACACCGTGCTGGTGCAGACGCTCGGCATCACATCCCTGCTCTACATCGCCATCGGCTACTGGTGTGGGCGCCTGCGCGAGTTGCGCGACCCCGCCCACGGGCTCGTCCCGCTGGCGGCGGGCGCAGCGGCAACGGCGGTGGCGGGCATCGGCATGACGCTCATCCAGTTCCTGCTCGGCGTCGATGCGCCGGTCAGCCTCCTGCTCCTCCAGCAACTGCTCGTCACGATCCTCGTCAACACGCTCATTTCGCTGCCGGTATATGCCGCCGTGCGCCGCATCGTCCAACCGGCCCTTCCCGAGGATCCCCGCCGGCGCCGGCGCCGCGCCTACACGACCGGGGGCCTCAGCCCGCTCCAGCGCCCCTCCCAGCGGCTCGGGCAGATCAACCGAGGTGGGGGATGACCACTCCGACCGAGGAGCGCCGGCCCCCGCTGACCCCGGCGCTCGCCCTGCGGGTCGCCATCGTCGGCAGCTTCGCGCTCGGCCTGTTCGCGATCGCCTTCTTCCGCCTGTGGTTTTTGCAGGTGCTCTCGGGCGACCAGTACGTCAAGGCGGCCACGGTCAACCGGGTGCGCCAGATCAACGTCGCCGCGCCCCGCGGTGAGGTGCTCGACGCCAGCGGGACGTCGCTGGTGGACAGCGTCAAGACGCTGCAGGTCCAGATCTCGCCCGAGGACCTGCCCGTGCCGGTGACGCTGGACAAGCTCGCGACCCTCGAGCATCCGCCTCGGGCGGACGCCGTCGTCTACAACCGGCTCGCCCACGTCCTCAATCTCTCGACCGATCGCGTTCGCTGCCGGCTGCACATGCCGGGGCCCAACGTGTTCCGCCTCTC
>Ga0070717_10001964_pt1 | contig 14375 bp, 15 predicted proteins | sample LARL113metaG_FD_71366 | JGI IMG/M metagenome (GOLD analysis project Ga0070717, IMG submission 71366) | Corn, switchgrass and miscanthus rhizosphere microbial communities from Kellogg Biological Station, Michigan, USA - LAR L11-3 metaG | ecosystem: Host-associated > Plants > Roots > Rhizosphere ... | reverse complement strand
TTTTGGAGTTTTTGTACTGTTCGTGTCTTGCCTTGTTGACTGGCTCGGTATATCCTCTTTTGGATGCGGAAGACGTGTTGCTCCAGCTTGCGCCAGGGAATGGCCTTCCAAGCCTCACTCTCAGGATCAAGCTCCTGCTTGATCTTGGGTGCTTTCCTCTCTTTCATCCTACTTAATCCATACCTTCCATAGATCTGTGTCTACGTCTGCCTATCTCCTGGCTTTCCCAGGAGCATTTGCTTCTTAGACAGTCATTCCACGAGCTGCATTGGTTGGCACCTACTCATGGTATCGACCACCCATGAGAGCAGAACTCGTGGTTACTTCGTTCCAGCTTTCTGTTTTGCGCCGCTTTAGACCCGTACTTTCCACCGAGCACATTTGGATGGGCTGAGTAGGTGCTACTCAGTTTTCAACGGTTATTGGAAAACTAACCGTCCTCATGCCGTTACCTTTTGGTCAAGCCCAATCTGCTTTGGCTTGTTCGGAAGTTACGATGGTTGCTGACGTACATTTGATTTACCAGTCTTGTTAGATTGGCTTCTGGTCATGGCGACTAGCCTATCGGGAGCCTCTCCGTATCAGATTTACCGATCCGCTCTCATGTATCCTGCTTCACCGATTGAAGGCCATTCTCTACGGTGAGGATACGGCTGTCTGCTGCCCATCTAGCAGGTTGGGAATTGCGCCCAACATCAGAAAGTTAGTTGTCAGAGATATTTTCCCTACCGCTCTTCCCCCGTGCTGTCACGGTTTCGAGCGAACGAATCGCACTTTCCAGTCCTCTAGGTAGCCCGCGTCCAGCAACCTTCTCACCAGATTAAGAAATCGCCCATCCTGGATATGTTCGGCGAGTGCCGATAAGATCAGAGCATGATCCAGCCTGTTGAAGCAGTCGGAGATGTCTCCCTCGATGAGCCAGGTGGTGCCGTGCCAGGTGTGGTAGATTTCTTGTAGCGCTGTATGGCATCCCTTTCCAGATCTGAAGCCATGTGAGTGGGTACTGAACCTCGAATCGAAGTAGGCGTCCAGTATCATCCGCATGACCTCTGCGAGCAGTTTGTCGCTCCAGGTGGGTATACCCAATGGGCGCTTTTTCCCGTTTTTCTTTGGTATGTACGCCCGTCGAGCTGGTTGCCATTGGTAGCGTTCATGCCTCACCGCATCGATGATCGCTTTGATTTTTTCCAGTGACATGGCATCGACGGTTTCCTCTGTGGTTCCTGCCGTCATTGCGCCATCATTTCGGTAAATGCGACCATATGCCGTCAGGTAGAGGTAGGGGTTATACAGTTGTCGGTAAATGCGTTGAAGTGGCAAGCCACGCTTGCCGCGTTCACGAAGAAGCCCTAAGAGCACGTCGGTTGTCTGCATTTCGCATGCCTCCTTGTTCTCGGTGCTTCCTGATCCCTTCCCTGTGTGCGGGTATCACGCACACTCTTACCCTCCTTCGAGGGTTGCCCCTTCCCAGGAAGTTCAGGTGGCTGTCTCCTGGTACTATGGGGGTTCCGTCGCCTTGCGTCTCGCGACGTTTAGGCGATCCCGTATTTGCGCCGATGAAACGTGTAGTGTGTTTAGGTGCCCGTTTGTTCTCTGTCGGACTCATTGCCCGCCACACATCGAAAGAGAGTCTCGGACGATTGTGAGATCGTCTATTTTCCCCATCCCTCGTGGCCTGGAGGGTTTTTTCGATGTCGTCATAGTAGGCATGGTATGACGGATGTGGACTACATCATGCGAGAACTAGGGTTTAGCAATTGACCAGCTTCACCATGCACACAGGACTAGCGGACCCGCGTGATACATGCCTTCTCCCGTGTTCCGCGTTAGGAGCATGCTGCTGTCCCCTTTACCTTTCGGTTCCGGGTTAGCTCTTGTCCTAGAGGTCTGACTCTCCCCCTCTCCCATGTTTCATGGGGATTTCATCGGCACCGAGACGGCGCACCCACAGCGTCCATTGCTTGATCTTTGCCCACTCATCGGTGCGCTCTCGGCGAGATCGCTTCGGTCCAGGCATCTCCCCTTGCCTTTCCGAGACAACAATGCGTGTTGCAAGCGTACCGAATCCTTCATAGGTTTGCAAGGATTGGGAGCATTCTTAGCCAGTTTGGGCACTCAACGTTTGCCAGTTTGAATGCCCCAACGGCGTAAAGTCTTCGATGAGGAGGTCTCTACCGTCTTCATTGATGGTGGTAGAACGCAATCCTGCCCTGAGAGATGCAGTGGAGGTGCTCGATCGTAAGCTACAGACGTTGGTGAGCCGCGTGACTGGGGTGGGAGAGCAAGCTGTATGACAACTGTCAACGACTACCCCATGCTCTCCGAGCGCTCCCGAGGATGGCTCAAATACCTGCATCGCAAGGCCACCACGCCCGACGACTGGGACCGAGGGGGCCACCCCTCGCAAATGTGGGACGACAAATCCACTCCTCCGGTGCAGTGTTTTGCCCGCTTCGATCTGCTCGACTCCAGCTATGCGATGGCCCTGATGGCCGATACTACCCCAGCGTGGCGTGAGGTGTATAGCTCCATCCTCGACCAGTTGCTGAGGCGCTACGGGACCTACTGGGGGGCCATCGACTGGCAGACGCAGCTTGGCCACGACCCGCAGCGCGGCACCTATCCGGAGGCCTGGAACCGCCTGTACATCCCAGCTGATCGGGTGGGCCACTACGACGTGCCGGGATGGACCGCCAATGGCATCGAACCGTGGGGACTGTAGATGGACCCGGTTGGGGCCGATGGGAACCTCTTCTACAAAGGGTTTTTCAATCTGCTGCTGGGATTATACCGTTACGTGAGCGGGGACACCAAATGGAGCCGGCCTTTCACGATCATTGGTGATGGAGCCAACACCTTCACCTACACGCACAGCAGCATCAACCACCTCTTGACACGGCAGTGGGCGGCCCGCCGGGAGGGCTGCCACTGCGAGACCACCAAGATCTGGCCCTATTGACTGAGTGCTGCCGGCCTCGGTCTGAGGCTGCACGATCTGCTCTCCCAGACGGACACCCACTGGGTCTTCGACCGCTGGTGGACGTACGCCAAGCAGCACTATGTACGGCTCCCTGATGCAGGACCGCTCCAGTGGACCCCCTGGTACTATGACCCGCTCATTGACTACCTGTGCCTGGGCAGTCCGGCTGCAGGCCATCTGGTGTTCTACCTGTCGCCCCAGCACTACGCTGACGCCCAGCGCCTCTACGATGCGCCTCGTCCCCCCGTGTCCCACAACCCTGACCCGGCAAGCAAGCGTGCGCTGCTCGCCGATCCGCGCAACTTTGCCGTGGACCTGTTGATGGCACGCGAAATGGGGGACGCAGCCCGCTACCAGGCCCTGCACGCCCTGGCCGAGCAGCTCTGTGAGCCGACGTGGGACCGCGAGCGTGGCGAGTTCTCTTACCGCTTCGGCCTCTCCGAGCCGTATCCGCGTGGGCAGGCCAATGCCGTCATGATGGCGGCTGAGGCGGGTTCTAAGCAGGCGTGGTGGCGGATCTTTAACGAGCCGAACCTGCGCAAGTTCGACCAACCGACCGTGTGCGGCGTCGATTTCCCGCGGCTGGGGATCTCCCAGGCGATCTACGATGAGGAAAAAGAGCTCCTGGCGGTGTCGACCTATGCCGCAGACCCCTGGCTGGCCGGCACCGCGACGACCTTCGCGGTGGATCACCTGCCCCAGCCAGCACAGGCGCGTGTGCTGCGTGATGGGCAGGTCTATGAGGGATGGCGGGTCAGCGGCGAGACGAGCATAGAGATCAAGGCGGAGGTGCAAGACCATGCATATCTCGTTATGCGCGCGTGAGGGACAGGAGTACCCAATGATCACATGTACACATCTGCCGGCCAGAACGCGAGAACGAGGAACAATGCTGGATCTGCGTCAAAGCATCCGCACGATTGCCCGAGGTGCATGCGCAGCAAGATCGATCTGTACCAGGCGGATGATGAGCCATTCGCCAGGTGTTGTCAGCCAGCTCAAGTGAAGGGAGAGCTGCGATGCAACTCCCACCTGAAGAACAAGCATGCATGCGTTGCGCATTTCACCAAGCAAGGGAAGCTGTATGATCGCGCTTCCGTCACACCACTCGATCTCGCCCCGTGGAAGCCTCACGCGAGAGCATTGAACGGGAATGTCCAGCCACTTCAGCCGAAGAGACAGCTCGTTGCGCATCCCGTGGGATGAGCCAAGTATTGTGAGAAACGTCACTACTTCATGCTGCACAATCATGAGTTCACAACGCATGATGGCGGTATCAGCCCCCTGTTGAAATCACAAGAAGGCATCCATGAAAGCAGATTCGCGGCGAGGTCTTTCCCAGCCGATTGAAGTGTTCGTTGATGATTCTTCATGCATCCGCGGTGAACCCCTGTAAGGCAGTCACGATGCGCTCGATCTCCTCTTCCTCCAGTTCTGGGTAGAGCGGGATGTGGGTGATCAAGCCCACGACCTCTCTTGCCACCTCCAGCGCCTCCACCCGGCAAGGCAGCTTCCCTGTCCGATACGCTCGCTGATCGGAGACTAACGTGTAGGCTTCGGCCACCTCAATGCCTGCCGCTTTCAAGCAGCGCTCAAACTGCTCTCGCACTGCCGCAGAAGGAGACTGAACGGCATAGCTGAAGAAGACGTGCTGGCGACCCGCAGCGGTGACAGGAGCTCGCACGACCGAGTTAACCAGCGCTGCACTGTAGCGGGACGCAATTGCGCGACGACGCGCGTTCCAAGTCTCCAGTTCAGCCAATTCCAGCAGGCATTCCGCCGCCATGCATTCATCCATGCGTGCTCGCATACCCCAGTCGTCGTGCAGGTAGCGCGCGTGTGCAAAGCGACCCAGATCACGCATGCCCCGCAGTCGATCCGCCACCGTGCGATCTCGTGCTAACAGCCTGGACGATACCGTCACCATCCCACCATCACCCAGACCCCCCATATTCTTGACCCCATTGAGGGAGAAACAGCCCAGATCCCCCATGCTACCCGCATACCAGGCAGAGCCACGAGAGGAGCTGTACGTAGCGCCGTGCGCCTGCGCGGCATCCTCGACGACATAGAGGCCGTAGGTGTCGGCCAGATCCAGCAGAGGGAACATATCGGCCATCTGCCCGTGCAAGTGCACAGGAACCACGGCAATGGTTTTTCGTGTCATGGCCGCCTGCGCCGCGCTGGGATCCATGGTAAGGGTCTGCGGATCGACATCCACAAACACTGGCACCAGTCCGGCATCACTGACAGCGTAGGCGGTCGAGATAAAGGTCAGTGCCGGCACGAGGACCTCGCGTCCGGCTTCCAGGCACAATGCCTCAAAGGCAAGGCGGAGCGCGGAGCTTCCGGAATTCACCGCAATGGCAGACGCCACATGCCAGCGCTCCTCCATCAGCTCTTCCAGTGCGGCCACACGCGGCCCTTGCGTATATTTCCCGCTCGTGATCCCTTGCTCGATCACCTCTTCCAACGCCGCCAGCATACGCCTTTTGCGTTGAACAAAGCGCCGGCCATGTCCCTGGGCCGGGATGACAGTCAATGTCGCTCCAGATGAGGATGGTGAGAGGTACACCATGTGCTTGTCCTTTCCTTGCTAGCGCTCGGCAGCCACGTTCACCTTCGGAAACGAACTGCCGGTCAAACGAAGGCGCTGCCAGGTGAGAGCAGCGCGCGTATGAGCGAGCCGGTAGGCACCCACATAGAAGAGTGCATGTCCGAGCGCAAAGCATCCCAGGCCGAGTACGAAGACCAGTCCGACCATGACCAGGACGTCATCGACGCTTCCAAGCCAGTCAATCATCCATCCGATGAGCGGAGTGATGACCGCAATCAGCATGCCTTCGAACGTCGTCAGCAGGAGCCTGGCACGGGCCTCGCACGCTCGTCCAGAGGCCAGTTGCATCGAGTCCGGCAGTCCTATGCGTCGCCCAAGCAGGAGATGGCGTTGTGCCGATACCACCACTCCCAGACCGGGCCTGAGCCTCGGTAGCAGCATGCCCCACACCGCACCGGCCAGCGTGTACCCCGCCAGGCTCACTGCGAGCCACCAGGGGGTCTGGAGGAACGGCAGACCGAGCGCGGCCAGGCTCGCTACCATCCCGACTGGCATCGCCAACGCAAGCGAGCGCACACGAGACTGCCTGGATAGCGGCAGCAGGCGATCGGGGAAACCGATCACGTTGCGGGCAGCGAATAGGAAACCAGTACCGAGTGCCAGGATGATAAGCTGCCCACCGAGCAGCCAGGCCAGCTTGTCCAGCGTATACGTTGCGGCAAGCCCCGCCGCGAAGGGGGTCGGCACCGCTCCCCAGACACTCCCCAGCATCACTGCGACACCGCTCGCAAGGAGGGTAAGAGGGAGGTACCGCCTGGATGCCTGGGAGCGTTCGCCCAGAGCGTTCCACCACCAGTACCTCGGCAAACGGCGCCGATCCAGTTGCAGCTGCCACCGATCGGTATTCCAGTATCTACCGACCCAGCTCGCAGCCACTCCCTCCTGTAGGGGTAGAGGAGCGCGACTTGAGAGGAAGTAGTCGAGCGCCAACAATGGAAGGCAGCAGGTGAGCGCGATGAGACCGGCAAAGGCGGGAAGCATCCAGGCGACCACGAGTCCGATAGTAAGCCCAACGAGGCTCCGCATCAGCACCGTGCGCTCAGTGGCGGAGGGCCAGGGGCGCTGCTGCGCGAGCCAGGAAGTGCTGCTCGCTCCAAGCACCAAAGCAACCAGTGCCAGCACAACGATGCTCACGAGAGCAGGCGGCACCATGCCCAGGGGCAGATGCCATGACACAAGAGACGGACTGGCCAACCAGAGCAGGGTGCAGGCAAGATAACTGCTTCCCCACGTACGCGGGGCGCTCGACACGCGCATCCCGATGAGCGATCCAAATGTCCAGGCACTCACCAGGCACGCGGGCACGAACGCGTGCGGGCTGACCTGCCAGGCCTGCGCGAGCAGGCGCATCTGTAAGATCGAGATGCCGAGACTCGCGCTCAACCAACAGACAGCGAAGACCCGCCCGCTGACGACGAGATCCATCGTGCGCTGGGCGGTATACATGCTCCTCATCATACGTTGCTCCTTCTTACACACAAAGCAGAGACGGTAATGCATGACTTCCCCTCGTTCAGTGCCTCGGGGTGAGGCGCCTACACCGCCTCCTTGATGGAGTAAAGCAGGAGAGAAGTCCGTCGGGTTTCGGGAGTGATCGCGGTGTCGGGCAGCTTGGATACATCGGTACCCAACGCCGAAGGCACCGCTCGTGGAGCTATGACGAGGTCGCGGTGTCGCAGCCACTCGCGGATCTCCGGACGCAACGGCTCGATCTCCTCGCGAGGGACCGAGCTGTAGGTGCGGCTGGCGTCCACAAAGGCCGTGAAGAGGCCCATTACCCAATGCAAGTGGGTGCTCCACTCCGGGTGAAACTGCGTCGCCACCCACCAGCGGGAAGGAGACAGATCCTCAAACGCCTCAATCACCCCATCGGGAGCCCTGGCGGACACCTCCAGGCCTGGGGCCAGGGTCTCGACCGCCTGGTGGTGCATCGACAGCACGGAGTCGAGCACGGGACGGCCCAGTTCACCTCTGCCTTTCACCGCCAGTGCCAGTCGGCTGTCTGGACGCGCGAGCTGCACGGGATGCGTGACCCAGTTGGAGGAGGAGACCTTGCCCCTGGCGCGGTGGCGCACCAGTGCTGGCCGGTCCTTGGGCCACTGGGCGCGCAGGTCCTGGTACATCGTCCCACCGAGCGCTACGTTCATGAGGTGCATCCCCCGGCAAATGCCCAGCGTGGGGAGGCAGAGCAGCCAGGCGAGGCGCGCCAGGTAGCGCTCCCACACATCCCGCCAGACGTCGGGGTCTTCGGCCTGCGGATGGGGCTGCTGCCCGTACAGGCAGGCATACAGATCGCCCCCTCCGGTGAAGACCAGCCCGTCCAACTCCCGCACCACGGGCCAGAACACGTCAAAGAGCAGTGCGAAGGTGTGGTCGTCGCCGAGGAGCTGCGAGGGATCGTAGCCCTCCAACAAAGGGAGCGCCGGGATGAGGCAGGGAGCGCCTCCCGCCTCCAGGATGGCATGCACCGTGGGCGCATCACCGCCATACACCGGCCACCCGCCATCGCGCAATGTGCCACTGGCAGCCAGGACACCGATGTGTGGCCGCTCACGCCTGGAAGCATCACCTCGCCCCAGTTGTTCACCTACCCACTGCTCCAGCAACTCGCTGACGGGCATGTCCGCAAGCGCCTGTACACCTGTCTGCGCGAGATAAGCCATGGTCTCTCTCCTCCTGAACAGCAAAATAACAACACAGTTTGCTCACTGGAAATAAGCACACAGAGCCTCGCTGCTCTTCTCGCAGTGAGCAGCTTGCGCGATGGAACTTTTACCGGACCATTGCGCAGCACTTGAACAACTGTACCAGAAGACGAGGTGAAAAATCGTCGTTTCCTGTCCGAATTGGGGAGAGACATTGACCGTGTTTTCCCGTCACATCAACCGAACCAGTAGCTACCATTGCTGACGAGTCCATAGCACCTATGGCCGGGAAAACTCGGTCAAAGTGACGGGGGAATTCGGCCAGGACATCACACACAACGGGAGCAATGGAGCGTACAGTTGTCCCAGGCAGTATGTGACGCAGTTTGAAGTGAAGCGTCGCTTCGCTGCCAGGCACAAGGAGCAGGAGCCGCCAACCTGAAGCGAATACATCCATCGTTTTCCGGCCTGCACTAAAGACACGTTGAACTGAGGCCACCATGCCGATGCACAGGTTGCCTTGCTGTTCCTGCCTGCCGCATGTTTGTGGTGAGTCGCAATGAAAAGAACACAGGAGATCACGCCAGCCAAGCGCAAACGCCTGCTCAAGGCCTTTGGGTCGTGCCCGGCAGGCTATACCAACGATGACCTGGAGCGGTTGCTCGACCTGCTCTACGGCATGTTCAGCGACGTCTACACGATGGCCGAACTGCGCCAGATCGTCGTGAGCGATCCCTTTGACCGCTCCGAGCAGCCGCGCCAGCTCAAACTCGTGGAATTGACGGACTGGCTCGAAGCGCTCGTCGCCTGAGACAACTGGTAGTAAGCGCGAAGAGTAGGCAGGTTTTAGGGTGACGGGTGAACAATCGGCGCGAAGAGTGAGCAGCTCAACCATTAACTACTTGAGAAGCTGCTCCCCACCTTGCTTTTCTCCCCAACATGTTGTAAATTGGCCTCCTTTGGGGAGGGAAAGAGGAGCTGTGTAGGCTTGTCGAGACGAGGAACAAGCGGTATCAGTCAGGCTCTTCATCAGAGCGGGCAGGCGGAGCTTCTCTTCTGTTCGCAACGACGCAGAGAAGTTCAGAGGCCAGCACCAGTGCGGTTCCGTTTATATGCCAACAATCTTTGTAATGTGTTCGATGGTTTGCTCTAAGGATGAATCTTGCGGGATAACGATTTCATGCTCATGACCCGTAGGTGAAGCGTATGGATACACCTCTTTCATCTTCTCCTTTGAGATTCTTGGATGAGATTTGGTTTCATGGCGCTTGAGCGTTTCATCCAGGCTCGCATCTAAGTAAAAGAGATAGGTTTCCTCTGGATGCGCACTCAACAGCTTTTCTAAAAAGGGGTCATGTGCCGTAGCGGTGAAATTGCCGTCAAAGATCACGTCGAAACCAAGCTGTAACCCAATCAGAATATCGCTCGCACTCATTTCATATTCCAAGTTGTGATCCTCATGAGGCGGGTTCACAAAACTAAATCGGTAATGATCGAGATCCACTACGACCGTCGGCCTTGTTGTCCGCTTCAGCAAAGCTTGGGCAACGGTACTTTTCCCGACTCCTGAGGGGCCACGAAGGATGATGAGCTTTGTCATGAGGAACTCTCCAGGAGATGAAGTCGCTCTCTGAGTGTGTCACCCCTCGACTTCTGAACGCAATTTACACCTTTCAGAAGAAGTATACGAGATGAGAAGCGGTTTTTCCCAGGGACATCTGTACGAGTGCTCACTCTTCGCACCGAGCGCTCACTCTTCACCCTAAAACTTGTGCACTCTTCGCGCTTACTACTAACAACTTCCCGGTTTGAGGAAAAGGGTCAAAGCGACGGGTATCCGCCGAAGAGTGCACAGAGCGGCGAACCTTGTCTCCGCGAGACAAGGTTCGCCGCTCTGTGCACTCTTCTCGCTTTTCCTCTGATCCGGCCTCCTGGTCCGGTAGCCTTTACGCCGTGTCTCCCTCGGCCCGGGCATGCGCGTTGGCAGATGATCGCCCGGACTGTACTTGCGCTTCTGCTCCTGAATATCATCATCATTCATGTGCATGTACAGGCGGACTGTCGAAAGATCCTCGTGCCCCAGCAGCTCCTGGAGCGAAAACGGGTCGTTGCCCAGCTTCAGGTAGCGAATGGCGAAGGTGTGGCGGAAGATGTGCGCGCTGATGCGCTTGCCGGTGATCCCGGCGCGCTTACGCAGGCGCGCGAACAGCAGGGTTACCCCGTTCTTGGTGAGCGGGGTGCGCGTTTCCGCCAGAAAGAGGTGGTCCTCGCCCGCGCTGCCCCACTCGGCCAGTTCCTCCTCGTCTGGCCGCTGCTTATCCAGGTAGTACAGCAGATTGCGCAGGCAGTTCTGGCCCAGCGCGACCCGGCGTTCTTTCGACCCCTTGCCCTTGACCGTGAGGACGCCGCGCTTGCGGTCGAAATCTCCCAGGCGCAGACCGCACAGCTCCGAGATGCGGATGCCGGTGTCGTAGAACACCCAGAGGATGGCCCGGTTGCGCATCGCCGCGCGCTCGGCGATCGGTCCGGCTTCGTTGGTCGGGGTGCAGGCGAGCAGGAGCCGTTCGAATTCCTCGGCGTCGATGGTCTGGATGAGCGGCTTGCCGACTTTGGGGAAGACGACGCGATCAAAGGGGTTGCTCCCGATGATCTCGCGGTGTACCAGCCAGTGGAAGAAGGCACGCGCCGAGCGGGCGTAGGTCTGGACGGTACGCTCACTGCGCGGCTTGCCGCGGCTCCCCGGGCTCGTGCGCATCTCGGCGAACCAGCCGCTGATAGCGGGGGCATCGACCTCACCCACCAGGGTGATGCCGCGCACCTTTTCCAGGTACGTCCGCAGGAGCCCCAAAGCGGTGCGGTGCCACTCCAGGGTCTTGGCGCTGTGGTTCCCTCCCGCGTGATCCTGCAGGTAGTCCTCGACGGCGCGGCTGAGAGTCGTACCGGCGCGGCGGGACGCCTGCAAGCGAGGCTTTTCCTGTCCCCGCCTGGGCTTGCCGGTGGCTGTTGCTGCCTTTTCGCTGGCCTGTTGCGCGCGCACCTGGGCCTGCGCGTCGAGCTTGTCGCGCTGCGCGCTGGCGCGGTTGCCGGCGACGTGTTTGCGGCGTCTGAGCGTGGCCTTGCCGATTTCCTTCGGTGGCGGTGTGTTTTTCGGCTCGTTCTCGTTCATGGGTGATTGCCTCCTTTAATAAGGCTTCTTTTGCGCCGGGAGGCAATCGGGCATCGTTCGGGGCAAGAGGCAGGAGGTCGCGTCTGCGCGTAGGCAGGATGTCGCGCGGGTCGGGGCAGGATGTCACGCCCAGGTAGAGGCAGGATGTCGCGTGCGCCGAGACAGGATGTCGCCTGAAAAAGAGGCAGGATGTCGCTGCACGCCTTCTGACACATAAAAACATCGTCCCCTTGCTTGCCCAAACGCTGCCTGGTTGTCGCCAGGCGGCCTATAGCCGGCCTGTACAGAGACGATGTACAATTGGGAGCGGGAGACGGGACTCGAACCCGCGACAGCCTGCTTGGAAGGCAGATCGTCGCGAAATCGCCGCTCGCTTGTGTTCGTCTGGCTTTAGAAGAGCGTTTACTAATCCTATACGTGATCCACGCACATCTGGGGCAGATGGTCAAAGGCTTTTCGCGGCAGATAGTCATGGATCGGTATCTAGAAAAAGTATAGCTGTCCTTTTCGCGAAATGCAAGAGAGGCAGATCGTCTACGACTTGCTGATGCGGCATCGAGGTTCCCCATCTCTTGAGCTAGAAGAGGGGAGATGCAGTCAAGGAAGCGAGGGCCACAGAGCGTCAGGGCCCCTTGGGTCCAGCGTCGACGAGCGCGCGCTCGAGGAGGTCTCGCACCCGCAACGTGTCGGCCCATTGACGGAGATAGGCCAGATCAAGTGCCACCCCCTGCCGTCTCATAATTCCCAGAATGTCATTCCACTGGCGTCCAGAGGAGCGTCCTCCCATGTCAAACCACTCGAGTTTTGTCAGGACAGCATCTTCCGCTGATGCGACTCTTACCGGACGTGCGCCCGCCTCTAAGAGATGGGGTTGGGCGCGGCGTGCTTCTTCCCTGCTAAACGCGCGCCGTTTGAGTGGAATCAGATCCACCTTCAGCATCGTGTTCAAGTGGATCACACCGTAAAGCGTACCATGTCGGAGCGCGGCTTGCCAGGCTTGCTCGTCGACGTAATAGTCACCCTGGAGGGCTTGCACGAGCGAGCGCACCTGAGCGGGTTGAATGTCGGCGATCACGTCCACATCTTGTGATTGTCGGGCCATCCCGTGCAGCGAGCTGGATACCGAGCCGCCGATATAGTACGCGATGCCAAGCTGATCGAACGCATCGACCAGTGGGGTGAGCGCCTCCATCACATCGTGATACAGAGACATCGACGATCTCTTCCTTTCGCTGCTATGTAGCTCGTGCCACCAAAGAAAAAGCGCCGGGGAGTTACTCTGGTTTCCCAGTCTGCCCACGTGCTCAGGGCCGTCTCACTCAGGCATCGTCCAGTCCGGCATCCGCTAGCGCTCGCCGCCAGGTAGCCGTCATGTCGAGCGTCCCAGCCCACTGCTCAAGGAGCACCAGGTCAAGATCCGGTCCCTGCACTTTGAGCATGCCCACGATGTCGTTCCACTCGCCATCGTCTCGCATCCCATCGCTGCGTGAGCGCTCATCGCACTGGTAACGCTGCAACTTCACCAGGAGCATTTCACAGACCGAGGCGACCCGGAAAGGGGGATATCGCTCATCAAGCGTGTAGAGAGCGACTAACCGACGCATAGCGGTATCGAACGCTGCTCCCTGTGGGAGGAGCACATCGACCTTCATCAGGGAGTCCACCTGGATCAAAGGAAACGATGTGCGGGCTCGCACCGCTTCCTGGGCCTCATCCTGATCAAAGACATAGTGGTGCTCGAGCAATGCCAACAACGCGGGAAGCTCGTGTGCAGGGAGGTCAATGACCAGGTCGATATCTTGTGCCAGCTGCTGCATCCCGTGCAGTGAGCTGGCAATCGAGCCGGCGAGATAGTACGGCACGTACAGATGGTCGAAGGCATACAGCGCGGGAAGCAAGGTCGCCATGAGGTCGATGGGCTGTACATGCCAGTACGCGCGCGTCTCCAGCGCCGCCTGCACACGCTGGGCCAAGGCAGCTCCGTAGCGGCACGAGACGATGTGAACGGCTGCCTCTTGCTCGCTAGACTCGCGGTGGCTCTCCCGCCAGACCTGGATGTTCGACCACAACGCACCCTGCGTGAGCGCTTGCACAAGCCGGAACCGCTTGTGCATGGGAGCCTTACGGATCATCTCGATCATGATCCGCTCGGTCTCTGGATGCGTATCGACAGATTGGGGTCTCATCGCTTGCTCCTCTACAGAGAGTGTACGAGCATTGCCCCAGCAAGTCAAGAGGGTGCATGCTCCGAATCGTCGGGCGAAACCACTTACGACAGCAGCTATAACCACTCGGGAATCGCCGTGACCGCCTCATCCGGTGATGGCGGCTATGGCGTGGAATACCCGGCAGCCTCACCTTACGTCGTGGCTGTGGGCGGTACCACCCTCAACCTCACGAGCAGCAACACCTACAGCAGTGAGAGCGCCTGGAGTAGCGCCGGTAGAGGCTGCAGTGCATACGAGACCGCTAACTCCTGGCAGACAGCCGTGAGCGACTGGAGTCAGACCGGTTGTGGAACTAAGCGGGGTGTCGCCGATGTCTCCGCCGACGCAGACCCCAATACGGGGGCGCAGTCTACGACTCGACGAGGTACCAGGGGCAGTCCGACTGGTTCCAGGTCGGCGGCACGAGCCTCTCTTCGCCGCTCATTGCCGGCGTCTTTGCGCTTGCCGGTGGCGCCTCCAGCTATGCCAACGCCCAGCAAATTCCCTACACGAGGTTCACGAGCAGCAACTCGCATGACGCGACGACGGGCAGCAACGGGAGTTGTGGCACCATTATGTGCAACGCAACAACAGGGTACGATGGACCAACCGGTTTTGGGACGCCCAATAGTACCGGTGGCTTCTTAGCGTGCTCCTTATATTGAATGTTACATAGTTCACGGCGCATAGGTATGCTCACCAAATGAGGAAACGAGGCGTGGTCATACTATGACCGCGCCTCGACTCGTTTGTAGAATAC
>Ga0070717_10001963_pt1 | contig 14377 bp, 13 predicted proteins | sample LARL113metaG_FD_71366 | JGI IMG/M metagenome (GOLD analysis project Ga0070717, IMG submission 71366) | Corn, switchgrass and miscanthus rhizosphere microbial communities from Kellogg Biological Station, Michigan, USA - LAR L11-3 metaG | ecosystem: Host-associated > Plants > Roots > Rhizosphere ... | reverse complement strand
TCGGGCCGGTTCGCTCGGTTCCGACGTGGGTGCTGCGGGCAGGCGGCCGAGCCGGGGATCTGGTGGCTCGGCTCGGCGTGTCAGACCCACCGCTGACCAGCTTTCGCGTCGACAATCTCCTGACCGAGATGGTGTACGACAGCGGCCCCACGGAGCGGATCGCGGGTGAGTTGCCGTTTACGATGGCTGAGGGCGTGCGCGCGACGGTCGAATGGCTGCGGGATGGCAGCGCGGCGTCTGGGGCGGACGGTCGGTGACGGGCGTGGCCGAGAGTGGTGCGGTCTGGCCGAACCTGTTCATCGTCGGCGCGCCCAAAGCTGGTACCACGTCACTTCACACGTATCTCGCGCGCCACCCCGACGCGTTCATGTGCGAACCCAAGGAGCCGCACTACTTTTCGTCGGTCTTGGCGCTGCCCGCGTGGCGAGGGCAGGCGGGGGCCATCACCGATCCGCAAACGGGGCGGCTGGTCGCGCCCACGGTGACGGTCGAGTCGGCATACGCGTCACTGTTCGCCGGTGCCGGCGGTTGCCGCGTGGTCGGCGAGTCCAGCACGTCCTACCTGGCCGATCCCGAGGCGAGCCGCCGCATTCGCGAAACGGTGCCGGATGCGCGCGTCATCATCATGATCCGCGACCCTGTCGAGCGTGCGGTCTCTCATCATCTGATGTACGTCCGAGAGGGCTGGGAGAAGCGCTCGCTCGAGCAGGCCGTCGATGATGAACTGCGCGAGGGGGCCGACTGGGCAAATGCGTACCTGCGAAACGGCCGATATCACGACGACATCAGGCGCTATCTGGATGCCTTCGGCGACGGCGTGCTGGTGATCGTTCTGGAGGACTTCGTGCGCGACGTGCCCGAGGGCATGGTCCCGGTGTGGCAGTTTCTCGGTCTTGCTCCACTCGACATCGGAGAGGCGCGAGCCGTCAATGCGCACACGGCGCCGCGGAATCGCCTCGTGGCGGCCGTGATGAGACACGACCTGGCCTGGACGGTGGGCAGAAGGCTGCTGCCGACGGCGATCCGGCACCGGGTTCGAGACGCAACGCTCGCCCCCGCCGAGAAACCGCCGGTCGCCGGCGGCCTCCACCGCCGTCTGTCGGACTACTACGCCGATGACGTGGCGGCGACTGAGCGTCTGCTGGGGCGCAAGCTGCCGTGGCATGTGCAACGCGCGTAGCAGCCCGTGCTACGCGATCCGATCACAGGTGCGGGTTCCCCGCGCCGCACGTCAGCGCCAGTGCGAGAGGTCACGGCCGATCAGCGATGCCAGACGCTCGATCTGCGGGTCAAACGCGTCTTGGAGGTACGCGCGCACAGGCCCGGACATCGCTGGGGCCGGGACGAGGTTGCGGTTCTGGACGACGCTGTACCAGCGGTGCATTCGGGCCGTTGGCAGGACCTGGCGGGCTGCTCTGAGGCTGCGACTCTTCTTGACGGCGTTGAGCGCGCGCTGGACAGCGACGTTGCGTGGCACCCCGGAGGTGCTGTAGCGCAGGCTCGTGTCCGCCCGGAATGCGCCGTCGACGCCGATAAACTCGAAGGCCTTGCGGAGCGTGACGTCGATCTCGTTGCGCAGATCCTCGAACAGGAAGACGGTGATCTGGTCGCGAGCGAACAGCGAGAAGTACCGCTCCAGATGATCGGCGTATCGTCCTTTCTGGAGGTATCCGAAGTACGGGCTCCAGCCTCGGGCCAACCGCTCGTCCTCCGATTGGAAGGCGACCAGCGGGTCGTCGCTGGGCTCGTTTCCATTCTTGCGCCGGTAGAGGAAATCGGAGTAGGCCCGCTCGACCGGGTTGCGGAGGATGGCGATCAGTTTGGCGTTGGGAACGTGATGGTGGATGCGGTGTGCCGCATCGGGGAACTGGAGGTACAGCGGTGACGCCTCTCCCACCGCGGCTTCACCGTTGACGCCGTCGAACAACGCAAGGTACGCGTCGAGCCGGGTCACCGAACTTCGGTTGATGCCGCTGGAGTCGCCGGGGCCGGTGTAGCGGGGCGGACTCCCCTCGAACGCGAAGAAGTTCGGCTCCTTGTGGGGGCTCATGTACACTTGCGGATGCTGCGAAAGGTACGCGTAGAGCGCCGTCGTGCCGGCCTTGGGTGCGCCGAGGATGAGGAAGTTCGGCGTCGTCATGTGACCCCCGAGTTCAACAGGATGCGGGTACGGATGGTAGATGAGTAGCTCGGCACCGGTCTCGATCGCGGCCCGGGTCGGAGAAGGCCCAGTCGCTTGAGGTCTCCACGGGGCAGGCTCCGAGGTCGCGGCGCGACCTCCTGGCGGCGAGTGGGCTGGACCAGCGCCGACCAGATGGTCTCGTCGCTGACGAACTTCGGGGCGACCCTGGCTGCGGCCCGCCTGCTCGGCCCGGAAGGACTCGGCGTGGTGGCGCTGGGAATCGCCATCGCCTATGGCGCGGTCGCGTTCACGCGCGGCGTGATCGGCGAGTCGATGCTGGTCTTCCAGCGTGATGCGGTGACCGACGGCGCGTTGACCGCGTCCGTGCTGGTTGGCGCGCTCGGTACCTGCGTGTGCCTGGCAGTCGGGGCTGTCGGCGGCGGCCAAGTGCTCGAGCCGCTGCTGCTGCTCGGTGCCGTTCTGCCGCTGCTCACGCTCCAGGACAGCACCCGATATGTGTTCTTTCGCGAGGGCCGGCCCCAGATGGCGTTCGCCTCCGACACGGTCTGGGCCGTCGGCCAGGCGGTCGCGCTGGTGTTCGTCTGGTCGCAACCAGCACCGAGCGCTTCAGGGGTGATGTTGACCTGGGTGGTCGGGATCGTCCTGTCGGCCGCCTTCTCGGTGGTCGTGGTGCGGCCGTCGCTCAGCCTCGGCGCTGCGCGGGACTGGCTGGCAGTCTCCCGCCGCCTGTCCGCGTGGGTGGCGGGCCAGTCGATCGTCGCCCAGGCCGGTCAGCAGGTCACGTTCGTGGTGGTCGGCCTGTTCGTCAGCCTGACGGTGCTCGGCGTTGTGCGCGCGGCGCAGACGCTGCTCTCACCGGTCGTGCTGTTCCTGACCGTTTTCCGCGTCATCGGCCTCTCCGAGCTCGGTCAGGGAGCCGAGCAGGGGCGGGGCACTGACGACTTCGCTCGAGTTCGCCGCACCGCGTATCGCATGTCACTTGCGGCGGCGATGCTTTCGGTCGTCTATGCGGCCTGCCTGATCGCGACGCGCCACGCGGTCGTCGAGCACCTGTTCGGAGCCTCGTTCGCCGCGTACGACGGTCTGGCGGTGCCGGTCGCGCTTGCGGTGCTCGCATTCGCCGTCGCGACCGGCCCGGAGATCGGCAACCGCGCGATCGCGGCAGGGCGCAACGTCTTCGTCACCCAGGTGGTGGCGACGGCCGTGGGGATACCGCTGATGGTCGGGCTGGCCGTCGCCGGCGGCCCGGTGGGCGCCGTCTGGGGGATCTGCGGGCAGCGAGCGATCTGGGCTGTCGCGGCGTGGGCCACCTTCCTGCTGTCGACGTCCGCCGCGCGAGGGTCAGCATCGTGGGAGCGCCCCGGCGGCCCGGCTGCGACCACAGCCGGGCCCGACCATCGGCCGCGAAGCGGTTGAGGGCGGCGCGCCCCGAAGTCCTCTCACTTTTCACGACGACAGCTACGGTGTAGCCTGTAGTTCCGGGCGGCTCCAAGCTCGCCGAACCGACGTGGGACCCAGATCGAAGGATTGGGCTTGTCGAGAATCGGCACCCTGATTCAGTGTTGGGGTGGTCATGGAATCCAAGCGGCGCATCACACTCATTCGTAGAGTCGGCCTCCTGACGGGCGGATTACTCGTCGGCGTGCTCGCGGCTGGCGCAGCCGTCTGCGTGTGGCTTGCTCTTGAATACCACTGGTTCTCGAACGACGTGGCCAAGTCGAGGGCGCGTCTTCCCGCGACTCTGCAATCGTCGTTGGCGCCGTCGCAGAACGTCCTCAACCAGCCTCAGGTGACCCTGGTGCGGTACAAGAGCGGCACGTCGACGGGCGGGGCGGTGCTGTTCTCGACCAACCCGCAGACCAAAGTCGTCTCGTTCATGACGATCGCGCCGGTCTCGACGCTGGGCGGCCGCGAGTTCCGCGCCTATTCGACTCCTCAGCTGATCGACGCACTCAAGCGGCTGGCCGGGATCACGGTCAGGCACGTCGCCGTCATCGACCTGACCAACGTGGGCGCTCTGGTGGACGGGCTCGGTGGTATCCGCGTCAACAATCCGGCGGCCTTCAGTGTGGTGGTCCCAGGCGGGCGCACCTGGTTTTTTGCCAAGGGGCCGCTGCAGCTCGACGGCCCGCATGCGGTCGCCTACCTGCGCCGACACATCCTCACCGGCAACGCGCTGGGGCAGGCGGGGGTGACGGTGTTGAAGGGAATCGTGCATCGGGTGCTCGAGCCGTCCAGCGTGGGATCCCTCCAGACCACGGGCACCGCGCTCGCGAGTTCGACCGCCACCGATCTGTCGGATGCGGACGTGGTCGGGCTGGTCTATCTCCGCCTCGATGGTGGGACCGGCATGGAGTGCGGTCTGCCGCCACGGCAGGAGCTGACATCGTCCACAGGCTCGGCCACCGTGCAGGCCTTCCTCGGTCAGAGCGCCTCGCAGGCGAGCGCCGCGGGGTGCACCGCACGGCCGATTGCGAGCAAGGTGTTCCTTCCACCGAAAGGCGTCGTCAAGCTGGTGCAGCGGTTCGGATGGGGCGCGTTCCTTGCGGCGGCCGGGCTGATGCTGGCCCTCATGCTCGCGGTGGGATCGGTGCTGATTCTGCGCAGCCGGCGTTCGCCGGTCGCGGGCGAGCCGGTCGAACATCCAGCGGTGGTGGCGATACCGGTTTCCCAGCAGCGATCTGACGACGTGGTGTCCGCGCCGGCAGTGGCTGAAACGGCGACCAACGGCCATGTCGACGTACCACACATCGAGCCGTTGACGCCGGACGCGCCGATGCCTCCGGCCGAGGTTTCGCAGGATGCCCCCGCGGAACCCCTACCTAGGGCCGAGGTGGCTCCAGCCCCGCCGGCGGCGCCGCCAGACGTCGTGAGGCCGGAGGCCGTGCCCTTGGATGTGCTCACGGAGCGGGTGCCCGCGCCGGCTTCGGCCCTCGCCGGAGATGTGGTATCCGCGCCGACCCCGGACGTGATCGAAGCGCCGGCGTCTGAGCGTTCGCGGATGCGGTGGAGTGTGCCGCGCGTCACCGATATCGCGGACCCGGCCGCCCGGGAGCCGTCGTCGCCCGTGGAACCGCCTTCTGAGGCGAGCCCACCCGATGGCACCTCTGCGCCAACCACCGGAGGCCGCGGCTGGGCGGCGGCAGGGCGGCGCGCCGCCGCTCGCACGCGGACCAACAGTCCCCCAGCCGATTCCTCACGACGGCCACAGGAAGCAACGGGCCGCCGAAAGCGTGGCCATCGCCGGGTCAGCCGCTCACAGGCTGTCCGACACTGGGTCTACGTCCATCAGGACGTTATGTGGGCGGTCGGCCTGGGCGCCGTGGCTGCGCTTGTGGCGGGGGCCTTCGCCGGCCTGATCTGACGGCGGGTTAGTCGCGCGTGGATTCGCTCGGCGTGGGAGCAGCCTCGCGAACTGGCTGTGACGCGTCGGGCACATGGGGCCTGCTACGTACCACCAGCCGCACGTGCCTGAGACTGACGCGCAGCCGTTCCTCCGGGTAGGTGCCGGAGTCGAGATGCCTGTGGAACCTGCCGCTGCTCGAAAACCCCATCTCGATCAACCGATCGCCGACCTGCGCCGTTTTCCACCAACCCATCGCCTGCTCCCTGATCGAGTGTGCCAGGCTAACGATAGCGGGCCTGACATACCCCATTCCGTAAGCGCCATGCCGCGTCAGCGGGTCAGCACGACGCCCGAGAACGGCGCTGCCGTCACCCGCGTGACCCGCTGGCCGCTGGTCAGCCGAGCCGCTCGGCGCAGGTGAACCATGACCGTCCTGGAGGTCGGGTTGACGATCACCACGCCCTTGCTGAACGGCCGCCGGTAGACACCGCCCTTGAGGTAGCCACCCACCTTCCGAGCCGTTCGCAGCGGCCGCCCGATGTGCGCACGCATCAGCGGCGTGTTCAGCTGCCACGATGCCGGGCCGCTGCCGGGCGCGTCGAAGTGCACCCAGACGCGGCCGTTGTTGCCCAGCAGCATGCTGGCGACGACGTATGCCTGCCACTGGGGCAGGCTGGACGCCATATCGCCGAAGCCGACCAGGACGCCCTTGCCACGTCGCTGCGCGGACATCAGCATCTGCACGTTCTGCTTCCAGGTCTGGAGATTGTGGGCGTCACGGGGTTGTGTCGCCCCCAGCCAGTGCTCGGCCTCGAAGGCCCGCATATGCGAGCGGTTGACCCGCCGCGTGGAGTTCTTGACGTAGCGCGCGCCCGACTCGTAGGAGTTGCCGATGATCGGCATCCGACGGGCGGCGGCGTTGCCGACCCGGTTGACCGCGCTCATGAAGCCCCGCATCGTGAACGGGCGATGGGTGCGCGGGTTGATGGGCCGCGCCGATACGAAGCCGGTGTTCCCGGCCGATGACATCTGGTCGAGGAAGCAGCCCCGGGCGTATTTGGCCGCTCGCCGCTTCACGACGCATTGGTGGGTGACGTAGGCCGCCCAGCCCCTGACGCCGTGTGAGCGCTTGCGCGAGAAGGGGTTCATCAGGTAGTTGTGGTTGGTGCCGGACGTGATCTTGCGCCCGCGTGCGTCGTGCAGGTACCAGCCGTTCGGGAACGCGCCGGCCTGGTTCGACTGCGCGAACATACCGTTGACGTAGACGAACATTCGCAGCCGTGGATTCGCCGCCCGCAGCCGCGCGCCGTACCCGCGGATCTGCACGGAGAGCCCCGTGACGATGTCCGAGGTGCGCCCGATCGTCCTCAGTTCGGAGGCGGTGAAATTGTGGCTGATACGCCCCTGGATGCCGGTGAACTGGTGGATTCCGGCCCGCGTCGAAGGCAGTACGCGCCGTGCCGACGCGGGCGTTGCAAGCGCGGCCATGGCGGCGATCACTGCGGCGAAGGTTGCCATCCGCCACGCCCACCTAGCTGCTTCGCTGCGACCTGATTTCGTCATGAATGCTGCACCTCTTCGGTTCCTGGGCATGGCAAGCCGCACCTTCGTCGAGCAGTCGTGCCGTGCCCTTCGTCAGACTGTCGGCCTCAGACTGCACGACCTTGAGAAGGTTGAGATGAGCTTCCTGTAAGGATTCTTGAAACCAGTTCGTGTCACCATTCCCCACATCGAGCCTCTGACCCTCAGCCGCCCACGGTGATCACGCGTCGCCAGTTCTTGGCCGGACTCGGCACGGCCACGGTCGTCGTGGCGGCGGGGGCGGCCGCCCGGCTCACCGGCGGCGGCCAGGGCCGGTCCTGCTCGTGGGGCATCTACGCGAACGACAACCTGCCGGTCGGTGGCGGTTCACCTGACTACTGGACGTACGTCGACCTGCTCGAGAACAAGCTCGGCCGCAGCTTCGCCGGCTGGCGACGAAACGGCATCAGCGCAGCGGACGATCTGACGGCCTACCGGAAGTGCTACGACCGCGGCTGGCACTGGTCGTACGCAAACGGCACCCAGCGGGGCGGCGACAACCTCATCGACGGCTTCTGGGCCGACACCGCCCGCGGCGTCTACGACCAGTTCTATGACCGTTTTTTTCGCACCATCAGCGCGGATCCGCGCTGGACGCCGGCGAACCCGTTCCACTTCTCGTTCCACCACGAGCAGTACGTGGTGGCGGAGGGGGGCGGTCCGGCCGCGGGCAGCGCCGCCGACTATGGAGCGGCTTTCCGCCACGTCCGCGACCGCATGGACGCGGTCGGCGCGCATGTCACGCAGGGCGGCAACATGCTGATGTGCTTCGTGCCGCACTGGCGGCAGTTCTTCGGAGACCCGGTTTTCGGATCGTGGCGGCCGACCACGGCCGTCGCTCCCTACGTCGTCTCCCGGGTCGATCCCGGGGCCGACAGCTACGACAAGGTCGGCGCCGACATCTACCTGACGGCCGGCGAGACGCTGTCCGCCTCGTCCCAATGGTCACCGGTGCGGAGCTTCGCCCTCGACCGAGGCAAGAGCTTCTTCGCCGGCGAAGCCGGCGTGGCCGGTGACGATGCCAAAGTGCTGGCCTACCTTCGTGAGCTTGACGACCAGCTCAAGCGCTGGGGCGCCGGCACCGACCCCGGTCGGGCCGAGGCGATCTGCTGGACGTCTCGCGTGACCAGCCTCGGCGACCTGCGGTTGGACGCGACGCCCGCACGCCTGGCCGGCTACCGGACGATGGCCAACGACAGGTTCTACGCCGCCACCGCGTGAGGTGGAGGGCCCCACTGAGCCGGAAGACTTGTACCAACCAGTACAATAACTCCCATGGAACTAGCACCGCTGAGTGAAGACGAGATCAAGTCCCTCCTGTATCCGCGATCGCGAGTTCCTGGGCGGGCGTCGTTCGTTGCCAGCATTCGAACACCGGACGGCGTTGAGCGAGACCACGTGATCACGGCCGGCACGTACGACGGTGGCAGGTTGATCGCGGACCGTCTGGCCGACAGCCGCAACGGTATCGTGTCTGGTTTTCGCCGCGCGGTGAGGTAATGGCGGCTCGCCGCGATGGTCGCGCCGCACCCTCCGACGGTCAACCTGCGCGAACGGCCTGGACGACGTCCGGCACGTCGGCCGGCCGATGCAGCCACGCCTCCACGGCGGATTCGTCCCACAGCAGGCGCCCGCGGAAGTAGCCGGCGACTTGGGGGAAGCCGGGCTGACCGGCCAGCTCGTTCACCTCGGCACGTGACAGCGTCAACTTGCGCGCCAGCTGTTCGCGATCGAGTAGGCGCGCCGGTCTCGACACCGATCGGGCGGCCTCTGTTGGTTGCGTCGCGGAATCGACGCGACCATAGTCATCGAGCAGCCGGACGACGTCGTCGAGCTGCGGCGTCGACACCTCTAGCACCTCGCTCGTCTCGACTGCCTCGAGCGAATGGATGTCGAGCGGGGGCACCCGCCAGCAACCGCCCGGACCGATCTCTCGTAGAGACATCTTCTCGAGCGTCTTTCCGATTCGCAGCCGAACCAGTCCGGACAGGACGTAGCAACTCTCGTCCTTGTGTTCGTGATACTGAACCGAGAGCCGAGCGCCCTCCTCGACGTGAAGGATCTTGCCCGCGTAGGAGTCGGTTACAGCCCACCAGATCTCGAAGCCCCAGGGCTTCGCGACGTGCCGTGGAACGTTATGCATCCGTGCTTCCCCCCTTGGCCAGCTAGCTTGCCACCGGCACCAGAGCCTGTCAAGTAGGGACGCGACGGTGCGAAGGCCGTTGGGGCAGCGGCATGGCCGCTGCCGGCAGCGTCAACGGAAGCAGCCTGGGTCGGCAGGGGGTGTGGAGCCTCACGGCGCACGGTGTGCATGGGCGGCCCGAAGGGTGTAATGTTGTAGGTTCAGCTGAGGGGTGGACAGGTGGATGGCTCTCGTAAGTTCACGTTCGGCAACTATTCGCTTCGCTTAGCGGTCGGTCGAGGCAGCTCTGATGACGATGAGCAGGCCGAATCGCCGTCCGGCAACGACGTCGCCCGCTTCGGCGGTCGCCAGGTCACGCTTTCGCTCAAACACCGCTCCTGGGACGACCTGACCGACTCCGAGCGTTGGGCGAGGCTCCATGAACACCTCTGATGCCCGGTGCCGGATCCGGCGCCGAGTGCACTCACCGTAGCAACGCGACGGGAAGATGTGCGGCTCGGCTGTCGTGTGCTCGCAACGGGCGTATGATGCGTGCAAGTTCGCGGCCGATCCAGGTCTGGAGCTGCTTGGAGTACCCCAGTGGCCGCGAAACAGCCCGTCCGCCCGATCGAAGCCCGGGCGGACGGGCGCCTTCTTGCCGGCCCTCACCCTTCATGACTCGACGCGTCGGCGAGTTGACGCCTCCCTCCACTGCTCGTACGATCCAGGGGCCGCACACTGCGGCGAGGCGTTTGCATACGCGATCGCAGGGGGCAGAACCATGGTGGAAAAGCCGATCTCGGCCGAGATGCATCCCGGACCGGGTTTTTGCATGCGCACGACCATTGATCGTCCGAGCACGGACATCATCGAAGGGTTCGCGGCGTTCGAGACACCGCCTGTCTCGGATCAAATGAACCGCCTGTACACCATGCGGTCGGAGATCCATGCCATGACGGATCCCAGCCTCCGCATCCTCGGGCCGGCGTGCACCGTGAAGGTCTTCCCAGGCGACAACCTGATGGTGCACAAAGCGCTGGACATCGCGGAGCCGGGGGACGTGATCGTGGTCGATGCCGGCAGTTCGCCGATGAACGCCGTGCTTGGTGACCTCATCTCCACGAAGGCGCGCCACCGCCGGATCGGCGGTTTCGTCGTTGACGGGCTGATCCGGGACCTGCCAGCCATCCTTGCCCTCGGCGACTTTCCCGTGTTCGCGCGCGGCGTGACGCCGATCGGTCCACTGCACCGCGGCCCCGGTGAGATCAACATGCCCATCTGTTGCGGTGGCATCGTCGTCCATCCGGGCGACATCATCATGGGCGATCTCAACGGCACTGTCGTGATCCCTCTCCAGCGAGCGGAGGAGCTGCTGGCGCGGTTGCGCAGCCAGGCCGCGACCGAGGCTGAGTACACGGCCGCGGTCGCCCGCGGCGACTTCTCGAACGCGTGGGTCGATCGGTTTCTCCGCCAATCAGGTCTCGATCCGGACCAGGCGGAGACGGACACGGTTGCCACCTCTGGATAGCGCGACCTCGCCGCCCGTTTATCTGCTCGGCGGCCTCGAGAACGCACTGTCGGTGACGCGCAGCCTGTCCCGGCGGGGCGTCGAGGTGCACGCCAGCGGCAGCCCGGTAAGCCCGGTGCGGTACTCGCGGCACTGTCGCTCGTTTCACATCGCCGTCGGCGATCTCGATGCCGCCTGGAGTGGATGGCTTGCGGACCGGCCGCGTGGGGGGCTGGTGTTTCCCTGTGCCGATGAGGCTCTCGAGTTCGTCGCTCGTCAGCGTCGCTTGCTGGAGGACGCCGGCCTGCACGTGCTGTATGCCGATGACGATGCCGTGCTGGCGATGCTCGACAAGGACCGCACCTACGCCATCGCGCGTGAGGCAGGCGTGGCCGCCCCCGAAACGGTTCGCGTTCATCAGCCCGACGACCTGGATGCGGCGATGCGGCGGATCGGCTTTCCCTGTGCTCTCAAGCCGACGCACATCCACGAGTACAGCCGGCACTTTCGTTCGAAGGCGATGGTCGTCAATGACGAGCCAGAGCTGCGCGACGCGTTCAGGCAAACACGCAGCGCCGGCGTGGACATGATCCTGACCGAGATCATCCCCGGCGAGGAGCACCGCTACTGCTCCTATTTCACCTGGATCGACGAGGACGGCGAGTTCCTGTTCGACTTCACCAAGCGCAAGCTGCGGCAGTACCCGGTCGGCTTCGGGGGAGGCACCTACCACCTGACCGAATGGGCGGACGACGTGGCCGAGACCGGTCAGCGATTCCTGCGGGCGGCGGGCGTCCGCGGCCTGGGCAACGTCGAGTTCAAGCGCGACCCCAGGGACGATCGGCTGAAGCTGATCGAATGCAACGTCCGCTTTACTGCCGGCAACGAGATCGTGTTGCGCGCCGGCGTGGACATCGGCTGGATCGCCTACGCGCGGATGACCGGACGGACGGTCGGTGAGATCCCGCGCGGCCGTGACGGCGTCCACATGTGGTACCCGCTGCGCGACACGCTGGCCTGCCTGGAGCTGCGACGGCGAGGTCAGATGAGCGTGCGCGAGTGGGCGAGGAGCCTTGCCGCCAGGCAGACGTTTCCGCTCTGGTCGGTCACCGATCCGGCGCCGTCGCTGGTCGAGTTGGCGCTGACGCCGGCTCGCGTCGTGCGCAAGCTTCAGCGCCGCCACGCAGCCGACCGGCCCAAAAGGCGCGACCTCGTGGCGCCGTGAGCGACCCGGTCGACGATCGCCACGCGCTCCTCACGGCGGACGAGCTGCTCGAGTTGGTGGGGTTGGCCTTCGCCGGGGCCGGGTTGAGCGATCAGGACGCCGCCACAGTCGCCGACGTGCTGGTCACGGCGAACCTGCGCGGGCTCGACTCGCACGGCGTCGAGCGAGCGCCGATTTACCTGCGGCGCGTACGTACGGGCGCAGCCGGCGGCAGCGACCGCCTCCACTGGCTGGCGGAGGCGGGCGCCACCGCCCGCCTGGATGCCGGGCACGCGCTCGGGCCGATCGCCTCGATGGCGGCCACAGTGCGAGCGGCAGAGCTGGCTCGGGCGAACGGCGTCGGCGTCGTTGCCGTCGGGTCCAGCTCTCATTTCGGCGCCGCCGGCCACTATGCGTGGTGGGGCGCGCGTGCCGGCATGATCGCCTGGGTGGCAAGCAACGCGGCCCACTCGATGGCACCACATGGCGGCATCCAGGCGTTTTTGGGAGCCAACCCGATCGCGGTTGGCATCCCGCTTGGCCGGCATGGCGAGTTCGTGCTGGACATGTCGACCAGCATCGCCGCCCGCGGCCGCATGCGTCGCGCGCAGGCTCAGGGCGATCCGCTTGCGGAGGGGCTGGCGCTCGACTCCGACGGCGTTCCCACTACCGACCCGGCAGCGGCGCTCGCCGGTGCGGTGCTGCCTACGGGTGGGCCGAAGGGCAGCGGGCTGGCGATGGCGATCGCGTTGATGGCGTGCCTGCTCGCCGACGCGGATCTCGATGATGAGATCTCCTCGATGTACTCGGGCGTCGATGCGCCGCAGAACATCGGCCACGTGTTCTGGTTCATCGACCCGGCCTGGTTCGGCGACGTCGGCGCCTCGGTCGTGCGGGCCGAGGCGATGGTCGACCGCCTGCACGCCATCCGGCCGGCGCCGGGTGAAACCGTCCGCTTTGCCGGCGAGGGCCAGGCCCGCACGATGCAGGAGCGATCCAAGCGCGGGGTCCCCATCAGCCGCGGCGAGCTCGAACGCTTGGCGGATGAGGTGGACCGCTGCGACCGGCCCGAGCTGGCCGCCCGCATCCGCGACGCAGCCGCGCGTCCCGCCGATGCCACATGACCGTCAGTGACTCCCTGCTTTCGGCGGCGGCCGGTCGGGGTCGAGTGCTGCGCGATGCCGCCACACGGGTTGATCTCCTAGCTGCCGTCGGGCCCCGCTACGCGGTGCGCCACGTCATTGACGAGCGCCACGCGCACGCGGGCGAGCGGCGGGCCAGCGAGGCCGTGTACGGCGCGATCTGGGAAGAGGCGGCATCACGGCTGAACGCAACGGTCGCCCAGCGCCCCGGCGGTTTCTTGGAGATACGACGCAAGGCGGCGCACACCCGTGTGTGGCGGCAATGGGTGCCTCTGGACGACGCTGTGACCATCCGTGCGGCCCTTGATCGCACCTACGTGCACGCCGCGCTCGCCGACGCCGGCATCCCACAGCCTGAGCACGTCACGTGCGGTGTCGATCGCCTGGAGCCGGCTCAGGCGTTCCTGGGGCGGCACGGCGCGGTGGTGGTCAAGCCGGCGGCAGGCACTGGCGGCGGTCGCGGTACGACGGCGAGCGTGCGCACACAGCCGCAACTCGTCCGCGCGGCTCTGCTGGCATCCCGGCACGACCGCGAGCTGGTCGTCGAACGGCGCGCGGCCGGAGACGTGTACCGGTTCCTGTTCCTCGACGGTGAACTGCTCGACGTGGTACGGCGGCTACCGCCGAGCGTCGTCGGCGACGGCGAGTCGTCCATCCGGTCCTTGGTGCTGGCGGAGAATCGCGTGCGGCTCGACGCAGGAGGCTGGGCCGGGCTGCCGCTGATCACAGCGAATCTGGACATGGTCTTCACGCTCGCGCATGCCGGGCTCTCGCTGCGGTCGGTCCCCGCTCCTGGGCAGCGCGTGCAGCTGAAGGTCGTCACCAACCAGAGCGGGCCCGGCGACAACTTCACGGTGGCCGAGCCGGTCAGCGATGTGCTGGTATCAGACGCCCGCGCCGCAGCGGAAGCGGTCGGCGTGCGGCTCGCCGGGGTCGATCTGATCACCGGCTCGCTGACCCACGGCCTGTCCGAGTCGGGAGGCGTAGTGATCGAGGTGAACGGTGGCCCCGGCCTGCACCACCACTACCACGTGGCCGATCGCTCCGGCGCCACCCGTGTCTGCGTACCGATTCTGGAGACGCTGCTCACCGGCTCTCTGCCAGATGCGCGATGAGCGCGTTGGCAGCCGCCTTGGTGCTCGTCACCGGCCCGGCCGCAGCAACCGCGTCGACGGCCAGTTCGACCGCGGCGGCTGCGTCCGCTTCACCGATGTGGCGGAGCAGCAGCGCGCCGCTCAGCACGGCGGCCAGAGGATTGGCTGTGTCCGCTCCGGCGCGGTGATTGACGACCCCGTGCGCGGGCTCGAACACGGCCACCCGATCTCCGTAGTT
>Ga0070717_10001958_pt1 | contig 14386 bp, 6 predicted proteins | sample LARL113metaG_FD_71366 | JGI IMG/M metagenome (GOLD analysis project Ga0070717, IMG submission 71366) | Corn, switchgrass and miscanthus rhizosphere microbial communities from Kellogg Biological Station, Michigan, USA - LAR L11-3 metaG | ecosystem: Host-associated > Plants > Roots > Rhizosphere ... | reverse complement strand
ATCCACGGTTTGAGCGAAAGGCTGCCGCGCGGCTCGAAATCGGGCCTCCCGTTACTGAGGTTCATCACTGCCGTCAGTGCCAACGGGATGTGCGCGATGTTGGTCACGACCGCGCCCTTGGCCGAGACGATCGGTTTTTCGGGCGTGAAAATTCCGTCCACCCCGAAGCTCTCCATGAGCCAGCGTTCCTTGTCCTCGGCTTTATCGCCCGAGCCCGCCATGGCTCCCGCGTGTCCGACGGCCCTGGTCAACTTGGACTTCCATCGACCGACCACGCAGGCTACAACCGGCTTGTCGAATTTCACGTCGCGCTCGTAGTAACCGCCGGGCTCCGCGTAGAGCACGGCGGCCTTACTACGAACGTCGTTATTGAACGCGTGCGCGAAATCGCGGGCCGCGTAGTGGATGTAGACATCCTTTCCGGACGAAACGAGCGTTGTCGTCCCCCATCCCTCGGTTCCGAGATACTGGGCGATGGTGGTGGTGAAACCGCCGGAGTTGGAGAAAATGGCGATCGATCCCCTGAGCAGCACCTCCTCAGGACTGTCGCCGCCAAGCGCACCGCCGATCCGCACGCGGTTCCAGGAATCCGCAACGCCAAGACAGTTCGCGCCGAATATGTCGACGCCATTGGCCTGGCCAAGCGCCCGAATCTCGCGTGCGTCGTGCACCGAGATCTTTTCGGTGATCATGACGATCTTTTGGAGATTTGGATTCACGCGCACGAGCTCGGCGACGCCATCGCGGACGCCTGAAGGCGGTAAGTAGACCACGCCCGTGTTGAACGACAGACCGTCGTCCAGGCCCTCGCGAACGTTGTTGTACACCGGAATGTCGCCGACGGGCGTCGATAGCGCCTGGCCGCGCCGACCGGGCGAAGTCCCGAACACCACATTGCCACCGGAAAAGGCATGACTGACGGGAGTGACCTGACGGGACTCACCGCCCAGAATATTGAGAACGCAAACGCAATCGGTGCGCGTCGCTACCTCGCTCAGCGAGTTTACGCCGACATAGTAAGGAAAACCTTCGATACCCTTCTTGAACATGCGCGTCTCCGACCAATGGCTCCGGGCTTAGGCCCGCTGCAAGCCCAGCTTCGCGGCGATCTCCTTTCGTCCACCTGCCCGCATCCACTCATCGACTTTCTTCGTGTAGTTGACGACTTCCGAAATCGCGCTGTCGAAACCGAAGAACCTATACGGCAGGTTCAACGAGTCGCAGGTTTCCGCGAGAGCGCCCATTCCGCGGACGAGATTGGGGCCGCCGCGGCCGACCACGACGTAGAGTGGGGTCGCTCCGTGGCTGCTGAAATGCTCGCGCAGCGCGTCTCCCATCGCCCGGAAGGTTTCGTAGATGTCGGTGTTATTCGATTTGCCGCCGATGATGAACAAAACATTGGCCCGCTTGAGCCAGTGCTTGTAGCAGATGCGCGCCACCGCCTTCATCTTCTCGTAAGGCGGGTTGCCGCCGAAGTCGGACGAGATGATCGCCGTCTCGCCGAGGACTTCCGTCACCAAGGAATTCGCCCCGCCACCGAAGGTCGGGGCCAGGATGGTGCCGTGCGGATTGATGACAAAAACGTCGGACTGGCCCTGGTGTGTCCGCAGCTGGTTGACCTCGTGCTCGAAGTCCGACGTATCGGCCGTGAAAAGATGGTCAGGAAGATCAAGGCGCTGCCAGCGCGGGTCATCTCGATCGAAGCCGCACTTGAAGTCGCAAGCGACCGGCGTCAGCCTCCCTTCGCGACCCGGCCGCATGCGGATCGGATTGAGCTCCAACGTGGTCATGCCGTAGTGGTGCACAAGCTCCCAAAGCTTCGGCAGATGCTGGACCAGGGGGGATATGATCTCCTTCGGGGCGCCGATATCGGTCAGCGCGTTTGCGACGACGAACGCTTTGAGGCCAGTCAGCGCTTCGAACGGGACCTGCGCGACATGCTTTTTGTCGAGCTCCTCGATATCGACGCCACCCATATGGGTGAGAGTCATGGTGGGAGCGCGGAACTCGGTCGAGTCGGTGATTGCGAAATAGACTTCGCGCTCGGCCGGCACTCCGCTCTCGAAAGTCACCCCGTTGGCCTTGGCCACAACATCTCCATGGCGATGCTCCGCGAAATAAAGGCGCTCCTTCTCCGCCAGTGCCGTCTTCAAATCGCTCGCCTTGCCGATCAGGCCGGACTTGCCCTTCTTGCCGACTCCGCCTTTGAAGAGCGGTTTGACGAAGATCAGCTTGTGTCGGTCGATGAGAGCCTGGATCTGGTCTTCCGTGGCATCCGGACCCAAGACTTCGGATGTTGGGAAGTCCACATGCGCGAGCAGGCGGGACCCATGGAGCATGCCAGTGACGTTCATTCAGGCCTCCCGGAATCGGGCGAGACTTCTAGTCGATTTACCCGACTGAGACACTTGCGCTTACTTGTCAGACCTCTCTTGAGCAGCTCCCAGAAGGATGCATTCGCATCATCGGCGACGAGCTAGGTTCGCCACGATGCGAAGCGCGAAGGCGCTCGAAATCCTCGCTAGCGTGATAGGACGAGCGCGTCAGCGGGCTTGCCGACACCATCAGGAAACCTTTGGCATAGGCGACAGTCTCGTAGGCTTTGAATTCGTCAGGCGTGACGAAGCGAGCGACGCGGTGATGCTTGCGCGTCGGCTGCAGGTATTGTCCGATGGTCAGAAAATCGACTGCTGCTGCGCGCAAATCGTCCATCAACTGCATTACCTCGTTGCGCTCCTCGCCGAGACCCACCATCATGCCCGACTTGGTGAACATGAGCGGATCGAGCTCTTTCACCCGCTGCAACAGGCGCAACGAAGCGAAGTAGCGTGCCCCCGGCCGGACAGTAAGATAGAGCGAAGGCACGGTCTCGAGGTTATGGTTGTATACGTCGGGCCGCGCGGCGACGACTATCTCGAGCGCCCCCTCCTTGTGCAGAAAGTCGGGCGTGAGCACCTCGATGGTCGTCGACGGCGTGGACGCGCGGATCGCGCAGATCACCTCGGCGAAATGCCGGGCGCCGCCATCCGAAAGGTCGTCGCGATCGACTGAAGTCACCACGACATGTGAGAGCTCAAGCTTCGCGACCGCATCGGCAACGCGCTGCGGCTCCTCGCGATCGAGCGGGCCCGGCAGGCCGGTCTTGACATTGCAGAAGGCGCAGGCGCGGGTGCAAGTATCGCCCATGATCATGAAGGTCGCGTGCTTCTTCTCCCAGCACTCGCCGATGTTGGGGCAGTTCGCCTCAACGCAAACGGTGTGAAGGCCGTTCGCGCGCACGATGCGGCGCGTCTCGGCATAGCCTGGCGAGCCCGGCGCCTTGACCCTGATCCAGTCGGGCTTCGGCAGCACGGGCGAATCCGGGCGGTGCGCCTTTTCCGGATGGCGCAGGCGTGGATCCGCGGAATCAAGCACGGCCATCCTTGTTACCTTCCCATCCTACCCAAACCTTCACCAAGAATTGGCTGGCCGCGGATCGTCCGCGCCCTAGTCCGTCTGCCCTGCTTTTCCGATTTGCCGGTAATAGCGAATCGCCCCTGGATGGAGCGGCAGAAAGGAGTTGCGATCGATGTTGGCGGGAACAGTGGCCGCCGCCGCGGCATGCGCCTCCATCATTTCCTCGTGGTTCTCGAAAACTGCTCTGACCACATTGTAGACGAGGTCGTCTGGCAAATCCGCGTGCGCGACGGCAAGGTTATAGAGGCCCAGTGTCTGGTAATGCCGCAACAGCGACGGGTAGGTCCCCGCGGGAATGCGCGAAGGAGTCAATTCCGGCATTGCCAGGCGCAATGCAGCGATCTGTTCCGGACCAAACGCGATGTACCGGACCTTGTCCTTCGCCTCGAGTTCGACGAACGAAGGAAACGGCACACCGGCACCGACGGCGAGCACGTCAAGCGTGCGCTGGTGTACCTGCGCTGCCAGCTCCGCCCATTCACCGAAAACGAGGTTCACGGGAACTTTCAGCGTATTGAAAAATTCCGGAAAATAGGCTGCCGAGGTCCCACCGCGCGGGCCGACACCGACGCGCTTGCCGGCCATTTCGGCGATCGAGCGGATCCCGGACTCCTGCAGAACGAGGAATTGGAACGGCGTATCGTACATTGGAAAGATGGCACGCATCGAACGAGCCGGCTTTTTGCCAGCCCACACTCCGGTGCCATTCCACGCCTGGAGCGCAATGCCAATTGTAACAAAACCGAGCTTGGCCTCGCCCGCTTCGAGCAGTTCGATGTTTTGTGCGGGCCCTTCAGTGGCCAGCCTCACAACCGGAAGATCGAGGGTGCGGGTCAGAATCTTCGCCAAACCTTCGCCGTAGACGTAGTAGGTGCCGCCAGGCGACGCCGTCCCGATGAGGAGTTGATCCGGCCAGTTGGGCTCGCCGGAGCGTGACGGTGTCGGCCATAAGAGGGCCGCCGCAGCAGCAAAGATTGCGAACCGAAACCAATGGGCCTTCATGAGTCGCCTCCCATCTGCGCGTCTTAGGCGGGCATCGTCCGTTCTGGTGCGTCGGCCTCCAAATCCGTCTCGTGATCAAGGTGCTCGCGCATTCGCCGTTCGTCGAGCGCATCTTCCCATTTTGACACGACGATGGTGGCCACGCCATTTCCAACGAGATTTGTGAGCGCGCGTGCCTCCGACATGAAGCGGTCAACTCCCAGGATGAGTGCGATGCTCGCGACCGGGATCGAGCCGACGGAAGCAAGCGTCGCCGCAAGCACGATGAAGCCGCTGCCGGTAACCCCGGCTGCTCCTTTCGATGTCAGAAGCAGTATCCCGATGATGCCGAGCTGTTGCCAAATCGTGAGCTCGGTGTTGGTTGCCTGCGCCAGAAAGATTGCCGCCATTGTCAGATAGATGCAGGTCCCATCCAGGTTAAACGAATAGCCGGTGGGAATGACCAGTCCGACGACCGACTCCTTGCACCCCAGATTCTCGAGCTTGTTGATCATGCGCGGCAACACCGATTCGGAAGAAGAGGTGCCGAGTACGATCAAAAGCTCTTCCTTGATGTATTTGATGAACTTCCAAATGTTGAAGCCCGTCAGCCAGGCAATCCCGCCGAGTACGACGAAGACGAAGATGAGGCAGGTCAGGTAGAAGGCCGCCATCAGCTTGCCAAGCGAGAGCAGCGTGCCGACGCCGTACTTGCCGATGGTGAACGCCATCGCGCCGAAGGCTCCGATCGGCGCAACCTTCATGACGATTCCGACGACGTTAAATAGTGAATGCGAGATGATATCGATGAAGTTGAGGACCGGCTTGCCGCGCTCGCCCAGCATGAACAGCGCAAATGCGAACAGGATTGCGAAAAATAGAACCTGCAGAATTTCGCCTTCGGCGAAGGCGCCGACCACCGTGTTGGGTATGATGTGCATGAGAAACTCGACGGTGCTCTGCTGGCCTGCTTTGGTCGTATAGACCTGGATCGACTTGGTATCGATGGTCTTGGAGTCGACACTCATGCCGACGCCGGGTTGCAGGACGTTGACGACCACGAGCCCAACGATGAGGGCCAGCGTCGTCACCACCTCGAAATAGATCAGTGCCTTGAGGCCGACGCGTCCGACCTTCTTCATATCCTCCATGCTGGCAATGCCATGCACGACCGTGCAGAAAATGATCGGAGCAATCAGCATTTTGATCAGCTTAACGAAACCGTCACCGAGCGGTTTCATCTGTTCTCCCAGCTGCGGATAGAAGTAACCCAGCAGGACACCGAAAACGATCGCGGTCAGGACCTGGGCATAGAGATGCGTATAGAACGGCTTGTGTGGTGCAGCCGCCGTCGTCGCTGTGCTCGCCTGCATGGCGTTCTCCCTATGGGCTCTGGTGTTGATGCTCTGGTTCAGTCGGCGGAAAAGGCATGCGATGTGGCGCGAGCAAACGGGCGCACCAGTGACCTGCGAGATGGATCGACGGCCTAGCTGTGAGTGTTTGGATTGGCAAAGATGGCATCCTCCCAGGCCGTTCCGCGCGCGATGGCATGACATGAACCGCACGCGCTATTCTTCTTGTGATAGTGCCATACGCCGAGCAAGAATGGGGCCATCTCGGGTGATGGATGTCGCGAGATGAAAACTGCTGTTTTTTCCCGGCGAAACCCACCTTTCGGCGAGTACGATTACGAATCGGACGTGCGATTTTCCGGAAAAAATTGAACCCAGCTTTCTGATCCTTCGGTCATCCCAATATCGTTACGGATGTAACGGATATCGATTAACGAAAGCCGTACGCCGCGATGCCGATCGTGCACGGTTGCTGCGAAGCGATCGCGCTTGTGGCATGATTTCGGAAGCCCGTATCGGTGCGAATTCTGAAGTTTCGCACGAAATTTCCTGGATCGTCGATGCGCTGACTGAAAACATGCGATAGAGCAATGCTTTCTTTTGCTTTCTAGATTGCGGGTCGATTGGCACGGATCGTGCGATGATGGATCGCAACAACAAGAATCGAGACTAAAGTGCCGGGAGGAATGAATGGCAGGGACAACGGATCCAGATACCGTAGAAACGGGAGAATGGATCGATTCACTTCGGGCTGTCTTGCATCATCGGGGCTCTGACCGTGCGACGTTTCTGCTCGAGCGGTTGACTGCCGAGGCGCAGCGCGCCGGTGCCGCCGCCACCTTCGCTCTGAACACCCCTTACGTTAATACGATTCCTCCGGAGCGCGAGCAGCGCGCAAATTGGGACCGCGACGTTGAGCATCGCATCCGGTCCATCATCCGCTGGAACGCCGTTGCAATTATTCTTCGTGCCAACAAGAAATCCTCCGAGCTCGGCGGTCATATCGCGAGTTTCCAATCGGCGGCCACGCTCTACGACATCGGGTTTGGCCATTTCTGGCAAGCCCCATCGGAAAAGCACGGCGGCGATCTCATCTACATCCAGGGACATTCATCGCCCGGAATCTACGCTCGCGCCTTCGTCGAGGGTCGGCTCAGCGAGCAGCAGCTCCTGAGCTTTCGCCAGGAAGCCGGCGGTACCGGCCTCTCATCCTATCCACATCCATGGCTGATGCCGGACTTCTGGCAATTCCCCACCGTGTCGATGGGGCTTGGCCCACTGATGGCAATCTACCAGGCGCGGTTCCTCAAATACCTGCATGGGCGCGGCATCGCCGACACCGCGGCCCGAAAGGTGTGGGCCTTCATGGGCGACGGCGAAATGGACGAACCGGAGTCGCTGGGCGCGGTGTCGCTCGCCGGGCGGGAGCGTCTCGACAACCTTATCTTCGTCATTAACTGCAATCTCCAGCGCCTCGATGGGCCTGTACGCGGCAATGGCAAGATCGTGCAGGAGCTTGAGGGCATTTTCCGGGGCGCCGGCTGGAACGTGATTAAGGTGCTGTGGGGCTCGGGCTGGGACCAACTGCTTGCCAAGGATACCTCCGGCCTGCTGCGCAAACGCATGGAGGAATGCGTCGACGGCGAATACCAGGATTTCAAATCGAAGAACGGCGCCTATGTGCGCCAGCAGTTCTTCGGCAAGTATCCGGAGACCGCCGCGCTGGTGAAGGACTGGAGCGATGATGACATTTGGGCGCTCCGGCGCGGCGGTCACGACCCGGTCAAAGTATACGCCGCTTATGCAGCCGCGCTCAAACATGTCGGTCAGCCGACCGTGATCCTTGCCAAAACAGTGAAGGGATATGGCATGGGCGAGGCCGGCGAAGGCCAGATGATTACCCATCAGCAGAAAAAGATGGGCCTGGAGGCGCTGCGCAAATTCCGCGATCGTTTTTCCATTCCGGTGTCGGACGAAAAGCTCGAAGAGATTCCATTCCTGGGGCTCGCCGACGATAGCGCTGAAAGGAAATATCTGCAGGAGCGGCGTCAGCAGCTCGGCGGACCGTTGCCACAACGCCGACGGAAATCTGCGTCGCTCGAAGTGCCCCCGCTATCCGCGTTCGCTGCCCAGCTCGGCAGCACGGAAGAGCGCGAGATCTCGACCACCATGGCCTTCGTGCGCATCCTGAACACGCTTCTGCGCGATAAGGCGATCGGTAAGTTCGTCGTGCCGATCGTGCCGGATGAATCGCGCACCTTCGGCATGGAGGGAATGTTCCGCCAGTTTGGCATCTTCTCGCAGGTCGGCCAGCTCTACAAACCTCAGGACGCCGATCAGCTCATGTTCTATCGCGAGGACAAGTCGGGTCAGATGCTCCAGGAGGGTATCAACGAGGCCGGCGCCATGTCTTCGTGGATCGCCGCAGCGACATCCTACAGCACGAGCAACGTGCCGATGATCCCATTCTACATCTATTACTCGATGTTCGGTTTGCAGCGCGTGGGCGATCTGGCCTGGGCGGCGGGCGATATGCGCTGCCGCGGATTCCTGCTGGGCGGCACCGCCGGACGGACCACCCTCAACGGGGAGGGTCTCCAGCACGAGGATGGCCACAGCCATTTGCTCGCCGCCACGATTCCCAACTGCGTCGCCTACGACCCGACCTTTGCCTACGAGGTCGCGGTCATTATTCAGGACGGCCTGCGCCGCATGTTCAAGGATCAGGAAGATGTCTACTACTACATCACGCTGATGAACGAAAACTATTCCCACCCGGCCATGCCTGACGGCACCGAGGAGGGGATACTCCGCGGCATGTATCTGTTCCGGGAAGGAAGCAAGCAGAAGCCGCACGTGCAGCTTCTGGGCTGCGGCACGATTCTTCGCGAGGTGGTTGCGGCCGCGGACCTGTTGGAGAACGATTTCGGCGTCGCGGCCGACATCTGGAGCTGCCCGAGCTTCAACGAGCTGCGCCGCGAGGGTTTAGAATCGGAGCGCTGGAACCTGCTGCATCCCGCGAGCAAGCCGCGCAAGAGCTACGTGGAAGAATGTTTGGCCCGACGTGACGGGCCCGTCGTCGCTGCGACCGACTATATGCGCGCATTCCCTGAGCAGATCCGACCCTACGTGCCGAAGCGTTATGTGTGTCTCGGCACCGACGGTTTCGGCCGCAGCGACTATCGCGTCGCGCTGCGCAAGTTTTTCGAGGTCAATCGCCACTATGTGACGCTTGCCGCACTCAAAGCGCTAGCCGACGAGGGACTGCTTTCCACGTCGAAGGTCGAGGCCGCAATCGCTAAATACGGCATCAATGCTGAAAAGCCGGCGCCGTGGAAGACGTGACCAAGTTTCCCTAATGCGACCAGTCGCGCGCTCGCAACAGGGTCTCGACAAATGACAGTCAAGGCCGGGGAAGGTGTGATGGGTGAGATTGCACAGGTCAGCGTTCCCGACATCGGCGACTTCACCGACGTGCCGATCATCGAGATCCAGGTGAAACCGGGCGATCGAGTGAAGGCGGAAGATCCGCTGATAACGCTGGAGTCGGACAAGGCCTCGATGGAGGTCCCTTCCCCTTCGGCTGGCGTCGTCAAAGCGCTTGCGGTCAAGCTCGGCGACAAGGTGAGCGAAGGCACGCCGATCCTGACACTCGAGGTCGACGGAGCCGGCGCCACGGCGGAACCGGTCAAGCCTGCGGTATCGGCGCCTCCGGCGCCGACGAGCGCGCCGGCGGGGGTGGCGGAGGTGCGCGTTCCCGACATCGGGGATTTCAAGGACGTGCCGATCATTGAAGTGATGGTCAAGCCCGGCGACCCGATCAAGCCGGAACAGCCCCTCATTACGCTCGAATCCGACAAAGCCTCGATGGAGGTGCCGTCCCCGCTTGGGGGTGTCGTTCGCGAGCTGAAGGTAAGGCTCGGCGACCGAGTGAACGAAGGCACAATCATTCTCACGTTGGTGACCGATGGTGCATTGGCGGCGCAAGGGGCCGCATCTGCGATGATGCCGGCACCCGCGGCCGCACCGGCGCCCGCTGCGGCAGCGCCCGCGATCGTAGCGCCGTCGCCCGCGCCGGTCGAGCAAAGCGCGGCGGACGCAGCCTTCGATCTTCCTTACGCCGGCCCGTCGGTGAGAAAACTTGCGCGCGAGCATGGCATCGATCTGCGTCAGCTCAAGGGCAGCGGCCCGCGCGGACGCATCCTGCCCGCGGACGTGGAAGCCTTTGATAAGCCTCCCGCAGCGGCCGCCCGGCCGAATGTGCAAGCAGGCGCAACCGCGGTGGGTCTCGATCTGCTGCCGTGGCCGAAGGTCGATTTCGCAAAATTCGGCCCGATTGAAAGCAAGCCACTTTCGCGTATCAAGAAGATCTCCGGCGCGAACCTTCATCGCAATTGGGTGATGATCCCCCACGTGACCAATCATGATGAGGCCGACATCACCGAGCTGGAAGATTTTCGCATTAGGCTGAACAAGGAGATCGAAAAATCCGGCGTGCGGGTCAGCATGCTCGCCTTCATGATCAAGGCGGCGGTGTCGTCGTTGAGGAAATTCCCGGAATTCAATGCCTCCCTCGAGGGTGAGAATCTCGTCCTCAAGAAGTATTTCCATATCGGCTTCGCCGCTGATACCCCGCAGGGACTTGTGGTGCCGGTCGTTCGCGACGCCGACAAGAAGAGCGTAACCGAAATCGCGAAGGAGATGGGCGATCTGGCAAAGCTTGCTCGTGACGGCAAGCTCAAACCGGATCAGATGCAGGGCGGTACGTTCACGATCTCCAGCCTTGGCGGCATCGGCGGGACCTATTTCACGCCGATCATCAACGCGCCCGAAGTCGCAATCATGGGCGCCTGCCGGTCGTTTCACAAAATGGTCTGGGACGGCAAGCAGGCGACGCCGCGCCTCATCCAGCCGCTGTCGCTCTCCTGGGATCACCGTGTGATCGATGGTGCTGCGGCCGCGCGCTTCAATGCCTACTTCGCGAGCCTGCTGGCCGACATGCGCCGGGCCTTCGTCTAGAGGTCATGAACGATGGCAACCCTCATCGACGTGAAAGTCCCTGATATCGGCGACTTCAAGGATGTACCGATTATCGAGGTGCTGGTCCAGCCAGGCAATCGGGTCAAGACCGAAGACCCGCTGATCACATTGGAATCGGACAAGGCCTCGATGGATGTGCCCTCGCCGGTCGACGGCGTGGTCAAGGAAGTCAGGGTCAAGGTCGGCGACAAGGTCTCTGAGGGCTCCCTCATTCTTGTCGCCGAGGCGGAAGTCGAGCCCGCCGGGGTTGCGCCCAGAGAGAAGGTCAAGGAGGGCGGGCGCTCCACCGGCGAGGGTGCGCCGATTGCCGACTACGGCGCGGCCTCCGGCGTTTACGAAATGATCGAGGTGCGGGTCCCCGACATTGGCGACTTCAAAGATGTGCCGATCATCGAGGTGTCGGTGAAAAGCGGCGACAAGGTCAAGCCGGAAGACCCGCTGATCACTCTCGAATCCGATAAGGCTTCGATGGAAGTGCCGTCGCCCGCGGCGGGGACGGTCAAGGACGTGAGGGTCAAGATCGGCGACAAGGTCGGTGAGGGGAGCCTCATCTTGACGCTCGAAACAGGCGTCACCGCTGCCGCCCCGGCGGCACCTACCACGACGCGCGAAGCTATCGCTGCGCCCGCCGTGCCCATACCGGTGGTTGCGCGGCATGTCGGTGAAGTCGACATTGAATGCGAGATGCTTGTTCTGGGTGCCGGCCCCGGCGGTTATTCGGCCGCGTTTCGCTCCGCCGATCTCGGCATGACCACGGTACTCGTGGAGCGCTATCCGACGCTCGGCGGCGTCTGTCTCAACGTCGGCTGCATTCCGTCCAAGGCCTTGCTGCATACCGCATCCGTAATGGACGAAGTGAAACAGATGGCGGCCCACGGGATCAGTTATACTGCGCCGCAGATCGACCTCGCTAAGCTGCGTGCCCACAAGGAGAAAGTCGTCGGCAAGTTGACCGGCGGCCTCGCCGGGATGGCAAAGGCGCGCAGGGTCACCGTACTGGAGGGTGTCGGCAAATTCCTTGACCTCCATCACCTGGAAGTCTCGCCCAAAAACGGCGCCGGTCGCAGGGTGGTCAAGTTCGATAAGTCGATCATCGCCGCCGGCTCGCAAGCGATCAAGCTGCCGTACATACCTGACGATCCGCGCGTCGTCGATTCCACCGGAGCCCTTGCGCTGCGACAGATGCCGAAATCCATGCTGGTTATCGGCGGCGGCATCATCGGTCTCGAAATGGCGACTGTTTATTCGACGCTCGGGACTCGCATCGACGTGGTCGAGATGCTCGATGCGCTGATGACCGGCGCAGATCGGGATCTCGTCAAAGTCTGGCAGAAAAAGAACGCCGGTCGCTTCGACAAGGTCATGCTGAAGACCAAAACCGTGTCCGCGGCCGCAACGCCGGACGGCATCAAGGTCGGCTTCGAGGGCGAGAAGGCACCGGCTGAGCCCCAGCTCTACGATATGGTGCTGGTGGCAGTCGGGCGCAGCCCCAACGGCAAGAGAATCGATGCCGATAAGGCCGGCGTGGCTGTGAGCGACCGCGGCTTCATTCAAGTCGACAAGCAGATGCGAACCAACATGCCGCACATTTTTGCCATTGGCGACATCGTCGGCCAGCCGATGCTGGCTCATAAGGCGGTGCACGAAGCACACGTTGCGGCGGAAACGGCCGCCGGCAAGAACAGCTTGTTCGAAGCGCGCCAGATCCCGTCAGTTGCCTATACCGATCCCGAAGTCGCGTGGGCGGGTCTCACCGAGGATCAGTGCAAAGCGCAGGGGATCAAGTACGGTAAATCCGTTTTTCCCTGGGCCGCTTCCGGCCGTGCCATCGCCAATGGCCGGGACGAGGGCTTCACCAAGCTTCTGTTTGATGAGTCCAACCACCGCGTGCTCGGCGGCGGCATCGTCGGGACCCATGCCGGAGACTTGATCGGCGAAATCTGTCTCGCAGTCGAGATGGGCTGCGATCCCGTCGACATCGGCAAGACCATCCATCCCCATCCCACCTTGTGTGAATCGATCGGGATGGCTGCGGAAGTGTTCGAGGGCGTGTGCACGGACCTGCCTCCGATGAAAAAGAGATAACGCATCCCGCCTAATGCGATGATGCGAGCGAAATAGGAGGAAGCCAATGGAAGAACAACTGCGCCGTGACGCATTGGAGTATCACCGGCTTCCGACATTCGGAAAGATTTCCGTCACTCCAACCAAGAGTTTGGTGAATCAGCGCGACCTCGCGCTCGCATACTCGCCTGGGGTCGCCTATGCGTGCCTTGCGATCAAAGATGACCCGAACGAAGCGGCCACCCTCACCTCGCGCGCCAACTTGGTCGCAGTGATCACCAATGGCTCCGCCGTGCTTGGCCTCGGCAATATCGGCGCACTCGCCGGCAAGCCCGTGATGGAGGGCAAGGGCTGCCTTTTCAAGAAATTCGCCGGCATCGACGTATTCGACATTGAGATCAACGAGAGCGATCCGGACAAAATCGTGGAGATCGTTGCCAGCCTCGAGCCGACCTTCGGCGGGATCAACCTCGAGGACATCAAGGCTCCGGAGTGCTTCTACATCGAGCGCGCATTGCGGCAACGCATGAAAATTCCGGTCTTCCACGATGACCAGCACGGCACTGCGATCATTGCCGCTGCGGCCGTGCTCAACGGACTGATGCTCGTCGGCAAGGACATCCGCAACGTGAAGCTCGCGTGCTCGGGCGCAGGTGCTGCGGCGATCGCCTGTCTCGACCAGCTCGTCAGCCTGGGGCTGCGGGCGGAAAACATCCTGGTCACCGATGCAAAGGGCGTCGTGTACGATGGCCGAGCCGAGGGGATGGACCCGATCAAGGCACGTTACGCCAGGCCTACGTCTGCCCGCACGCTTGGAGACATCAGCGAGGGAGCAGACGTCTTTCTCGGGTTGTCCGCGGGCGGAGTGCTCAAGCCGGAGATGGTCAAGAGGATGGCCCGAGATCCGCTGATCCTGGCGCTCGCAAACCCGACGCCGGAAATTGCGCCGGAAGATGCCAAGGCAGTCCGTCCAGACGCGATCATCGCGACCGGCCGTTCCGACTACCCAAATCAAGTGAACAATGTCTTATGTTTTCCATTCCTATTCCGCGGCGCACTCGACGTCGGCGCAACCACGATCAACGAAGAAATGAAGTCAGCGGCCGTGCGCGCCATCGCCGAATTGGCACATGCGGAGATGTCCGACGTTGTTGCGGCCGCTTATGGGGATCAACGTCTGGAGTTCGGGCCCAACTACCTGATACCGACGCCATTCGATCCGCGCCTCATCGAGCGCATTGCGCCGGCCGTTGCCAAAGCTGCGATGGACAGCGGGGTGGCGACCCGGCCGCTGGACGATCTCGGAGCCTATCGCCAGCGCATGGCGCGCTTTATGTATCAATCCGGCGCCAGCATGGAGCCGGTATTCGCCGCGGCCAAGATCGCGCGCAAACGAGTCGCTTTCGCAGAAGGCGAGGACGATCGGGTCTTGCGGGCAGCACAGGTCATCATCGACGAAGGTCTCGCAACGCCGGTGCTCGTGGGTCGCGCCG
>Ga0070717_10001956_pt1 | contig 14394 bp, 14 predicted proteins | sample LARL113metaG_FD_71366 | JGI IMG/M metagenome (GOLD analysis project Ga0070717, IMG submission 71366) | Corn, switchgrass and miscanthus rhizosphere microbial communities from Kellogg Biological Station, Michigan, USA - LAR L11-3 metaG | ecosystem: Host-associated > Plants > Roots > Rhizosphere ... | reverse complement strand
CTCGAAATCAGACAGCTGCTCGATGGTCACGCCCAGCTTCTCGGCAAACGCCGTCTGCGAGTAGGTGGCGTCACAGGAGACCCCGTACAGCGTCGCCCCCTTGGCGCGAAACTCGTCCAGCACCTCCTCGTAGAGGTTGAGCTGATCAGTGCACACGGGGCTGAACGCGAACGGATAGAAGACCAGGACGCTCGTCTGGCCCTCCAGATCGGGGCGCTTGAAGTCGCGGCCGTCGGCGCGTTTGAGGGTGAACTCGGGGACCGAGGTCCCGCCCGCGATCACCGGCGCAGGCCGAGCTCACGGATCACCGCGCGGTAGCGCTCGAGATCCGTCTTGCGCAGGTAGTTCAGGAACCGGCGGCGCTGGCCGTTGAGCATGAGCAGACCGCGGCGCGAGTGGTGGTCCTTTGCGTGAGTGCGCAGATGCACGGTGAGCTGATTGATGCGCTCGGTCAGCAGCGCCACCTGCACCTCGGTCTTGCCGGTGTCGGTGGGGCTGTCGCCGAACTTCTCGATCAGCTCCTGCTTACGTTCCTGAGTCAGAGACATGCGGCCGGTGAGGCTAGCAGACATCACCCGCACAACCGGCGGGTTTCCTCGACGTCGAGCCTCATCTGCTGCACCAGCGCCTCGACGGTGTCAAAGCGGCGCTCGCCGCGCAGTCGGGCTAGGAAGTCCAGGCGAAGCACCTGGCCGTACAGATCGCCGTCATAGTCCAGGAGAAAGGCCTCCACGAGCACCGCGCGCCCGGTCCCGAACGTCGGGCGGACGCCGACCGACACCGCGGCGCACCGGCCATCGCTCCGCGCCGCATAGATGCCGTGGCCGGGGCACACGAGCTGCTCGTCAGGGACGATGTTGGCCGTGGGAAACCCGAGGCTCCGCCCGCGCCGGTCGCCGCTCACCACCTCGCCCCGCAGCTGAAAGGGCCCGCCGAGGAAGCGGGCCGCGTGCTCCACGTCGCCCGCCGACACCAGCGCCCGGATGTGGCTGGAGGAGACAACCTCGCCGTCAACCTCCACCAGGCGCACGACGCGGGTGGCAAAGCGCGGGTCCGCGGCGAGCATGTCGGTCTCGCCCGCGGCGCCGTGGCCGAAGCGGAAGTTCTCCCCCACCGACACGTGCGTGGCGCACAGGCGCTCCACCAGCACGTGGTCAATGAACTCCTGTGGGGTCTGGGCGGCGAAGCGCTCATCAAATGGGATGAGCACGAGCTCGGCGACGCCCAGCTGAGCGATGAGCTCAGCCTTGGCGTCGAGGCTGGTCAGCAGCCGGGGCGCCGCCTCCGGTCGCACCACGGCCAGCGGGTGGGGCTCGAAGGTGAGCACCGTGTCGCTGCCCGCGATCACCTCGCGGTGGCCGAGATGGACACCGTCGAACTCGCCCACCGCTACGCGGCGCGGGCGAGGTTCGACGTCCGCGAGCATCGTCACCTTCATCGGCTGCAAGCCTAATGAGCCGCGCGCCGGGATCAGGTTCCGGTGCCCGGGCCGGCCCCGGCGCCGGCGGCTCACCGTGCGTGAAGCCGCCGCGCCGGAACCTCCGGTGTGTCAGAGACCCTGCAAGACAGGCGTGTTGACGAGCTGCTGCACGATGTTGAGCAGACCCGTCAGCTCCTGGCCGAGGATCGATTGGGTGTTGAGCAGGTTGGCCACCGAGCACAGGAGGTTGCCCAGCAGGTTGCCCGCTCCGGGAACGGCGGTGATGTCGAGCACCACCTGATTCAGGCTCACGTTGAGCCCCAGGAGGTTGAGGTTGAGCGGTCCGAGCACCAGGTGCAGGATCGGACATGCGACCGCGGCCGCCCCCTTCATCCCCGGGATAGCTGTCCCCGCGGGCACGGTCACCGGAACCGCCACCTGACGTCCCGCGATATTGCGATTGCCGAGTCGGCCCGTGAGCGTCCCGAGGGCGAAGCTCTTGCCGTGACGCGTCACGAACTGGGTCACGGTCAAATGGCCGGTGAACGTCTTGCCGTTGCGTGCGGTCCCCGTCACGGGGATCCGCTTCAGCGACGTGGCCTGTGTGCTCGCGTGCGACGTCTTCGCGCCCGCGGCAACCGGCGCTACCAGCGCCGTTGCGCAGAGGATCGCTAGCACGACCCCTACCTTACGTGCAGTCATTTCATGCTCCATCAAAGTGAGTTCGCGTGCCTCGCCCGCCTCTCGAGACGGATCGACACGCCGGACGATGAGACGCTCTCCGGCCGAGAGGGAGGGACACGTGTCTCTCCACGAGCGCGCGTTTGCGGTCTACATAGGCGCTACCTCCCGCGTAGCTCAGATGCGCTTCCTCTGACCTACCCCGCTCAATCCGACGGAATCAGCGCGGCGCGCGCAGGCCGACCTCGACGCGCAGCCACACACCGTCCGCGTCCAGCCGCGCCAAGGCGATGAGCCCCTCGTGGTCGACCAGCCGCACCGTGGGAGCGTCCGGGTCGACGGCGAGGCCCGCCGCCTCCACGGGGCTCCCGTGCGCCGCGCGTCGCGCCGTCTCGCCCTCGAGCCGGATCTCCGGCAGGAAGCCCAGGGCGTCGGCCAGGGGGACCGACCGCCCGGGGTCGGCATCGGCGACATCGAAGGCTCCGATTCGGGTGCGCCGCAACTCCAGGCAATAGGCATCGCCGAGGTCGGAGACGAGGCTGCGCACGTAGGTGCCCGACGAGCACTCGATGCCGAAGGCGCGCCGGTCTCCCTCGTGCCAGAGCTGCTCGAACCGGTACACGTGGACTTCGCGCTCGGCCAGCTCGGCCGGCCTTCCGGCTCGCGCGAGCTCATAGGACCGCCGGCCGCCGACCTTCACCGCCGAGTACGCCGGCGGTCGCTGGCGCACCAGCCCTACGGGCAGCACGAGCTCGCCGTCGGGCACCACCCCCGTCTCGGTGATCTCCCCCTCGGGGTCCCCGGTGGTCGAGACCGCCCCGAAGCGCGCCACGACCTCATAGCGTTTGGGCAGTGCCATGAAGAAGCGCTGCGCCCGCGTGGCACGGCCGACCAGCACCAGCAGCAGTCCGGTGGCGAACGGGTCCAGGGTGCCGGCGTGGCCCACCTTGGTCTTGCGCGGCAGCGTCCGGCGCACGGTGGCCACCACGTCGTGCGACGTCGCGCCCGCGGGCTTGTCGTAGAGGAGGAGGTGGTCCGAGACGCTCAATCAGCTCTGCGCGGCGAGCTGCTCGCGCAGGAACGACACCAGCTCGTCATAGGAGAGCTCGGTGCTGAACCCGGCCGCCTGGCGGTGGCCGCCGCCGCCCTGGGCGCGGGCGATCGCCGAGACGTCGATGGCGTCGTCCCCGGCGCGGAGCGACACCTTGCGGCTGCCGTTGCCCGAGCCGCCGAGACGGTCGCGCACGAGTGCCGCCAGGCGCGTGCCCTGGACCGCCCGCAGATGGTCGATGAGGCCCTCGGAGTAGCTCTCCTCGGCGTCGGAGTCGTTGAAGTCGACGGCCGAGAGGTCGGTGATCGTCAGGCGGCCATCGTCGTAGCGTTCGACGTTGGCGAGCCCCCGGGCCAGCAGCGCCAGCTTGCCGTAGGGCACGTCCTCGTACACGCGCCGGTAGATGGCGTGGACGTCGACGCCCGCCCTGATGAGGTCGGCCGCCATGAGGTGGGCCTGCGTGCCGGTGTTCTCGTACATGAAGCGCCCGGTGTCGGTGATGAGCCCAACGTAGAGCGCCTCGGCGACGGTCCGGGTCGGCGTCACCCCCAGCGCCTTCATCAGGTCCCACACGATCTCGGCGGTGCACGACGCCTCGGGCACGACGAGGTTGACGGTCCCGAAGTGGGTGTTGTCGTGGTGGTGGTCGATGTTGAGGATGTGAGCCCCGGGATGGCGGAAGGCCTCGGCCGGGTTGCGCTCGATGTTGCCGCAGTCCAGGAACACGATCGTGCGCTCGTTGACGTCGGCGGGCGGCTCGGACACGAGCCCGTCGAGCGGCAGGAAGCCGTACTCCTGCGGCAGGGGCAGCTCGCGATCAGCGATGAACATGAGGCAGTCCTTGCCGATCTCGGTCAGGATGCCCCGCATCGCCACCAGGGATCCGATGGCGTCCCCGTCCGGATTTTCGTGGGCCACCACGACAAGCTTGGAAGCCTCCCGCAGCTCCAACAGAACGCGGTCGCGGCTCGAGCGGTCCCCGTTGCCGGTCACTGGTCCTGGCCCTCCGGGTCGTGCTCGGCGAGCAGGCTCGCGATGCGCATCCCGCGGTCGACGGAGTCGTCGTATTCGAAGGTCAGCGACGGCGTGTGCTTGAGCGTCAGCTCGCCCGCGAGCCGGCGCTGGAGGAATCCGTGCGCGGAGCGCAGGCCGTCGATGGTCTCGTTGCGTTGCGGTTCGTCGCCGAGCACGCTCACATACACGCGAGCATGGCGCAGATCGGAGCTGGTCTTGACACCGGTCACGGTCACGAAACCCACACGGGGGTCCTTGAGGTCTTTGGCGATCGCATCGGAGAGGACGGCTCTCATCGCCTCATCGACGCGCCGCATGCGGCCACCGCGCATCCTATCCTCCGCACACTCGTTCGCGCTGCGGGCTCATGGCTCATCCTCGCAAATCCTCGACGGACGCCACCAGGCGCTCGACGTTGGCTCCCTCGGGGCACCGCGCCAGCACCCAGCGCTCCACCTCGTCGGCGGCGGCGGCGAGCCGGCGCAGCGATCCTCCGGTGAGGGCCGCGGTCAGCGTCGCACGCTGCCACAGATCTTGATACCCGGTCTCGGACACGGCAACGCCCAGGCGCCCCTGGAGCTGCGCCTTGATCGAGGACAGCTCCTTGCGCTTGCTCTTGAGGCTCCCCGCGTCGGGGAAATGCAGGTCGATCACCAGCACGGCGACAAATCCTCCGCTGGACGGCCGGGACACGGGGGTGGGTGGGCCGTATCAGGTGAGCTCGCGCTCGACCTGGCGGGTCGTGTACGTCTCGAGGACGTCGCCTTCCTTGATGTCGGCGTAGTCACGCAGCACGATGCCGCACTCGTAGCCGGCCGCCACCTCGCGGGCGTCCTCGTTGAAGCGCCGCAAGCTGGCGATCTCGCCATCCCAGATGACTGTCCCGTCCCGCACCAGGCGAACCTTGGAGCCACGCGTGATCTTGCCCTCGGTGACATAGGAGCCGGCGATCGTGCCCACGCGCGAGGCCCGGAAGATCTGGCGCACCTCGGCCGCGCCGAGGGCCTCCTCGACCTCCTCGGGCGCGAGCATGCCCTGCATGGCGCTGCGCAGCTCGTCGATCGCGCGGTAGATGACCGCGTAGCCGCGGATCTCGACCCCCTCGCGCTCGGCGACCGCGCGCGCGTCGCCGACCGGCCGCACGTTGAAGGCCATGATCACGGCGTCCGATGCCGCGGCCAGCATCACGTCGGATTCCGTCACGGCGCCGACGGCGCGGCGGATCACGTTGACGGAGACCTCGTCCTGGGGCAGCTTGGCGATCTCGTCCTCGATCGCCTCCAGCGAACCGGCCACGTCGGCCTTCAGCAGCAGGTTGAGCTCTTGCAGCCCCGACCCGAAGATGTTCTCCAGCGAGACCCGCTTGCCGCTCTGGCGGGCCAGCGACTCCGCCTTCAGCCGGGTCGCCCGTTCGCCGGCCAGTTGGCGAGCGCGGCGGTCGTGCTCGACGACCCGGACGTGCTCCCCGGCCTCGGGGACGCCGTCAAAGCCCAGGACCTCGACCGGCTCGCCGGGCAGCGCCTGACCGATGCGGTTGCCGCGGAAGTCGTGCATGGCCCGCACCCGGCCCCACTGAGCCCCGGCCACGAGCGCGTCGCCCACCTCGAGCGTGCCGCGGCTGACCAGGATGGTGACCACCGGTCCACGACCCGGGTCGAGCTTGGACTCGATCACGGTGCCGGAGGCGGCGGCGTCAGGGTTGGCCTTGAGCTCCTCGATCTCGGCCATGACGATGATCGTCTCGAGCAGGTCATCGAGGCCCTCGCGGGTCTTGGCCGAGACGTTGACAAACTCGATGTCGCCGCCCCACTCCACCGGCTGCAGGCCCAGGGCGGTCATCTCGGTGCGCACACGGTCGGGCTGCGCCCCCTCCTTGTCGATCTTGTTGACGGCGACCAGGATCGGCACGCCGGCCTCCTTGGCGTGGTCGACGGCCTCGTGGGTCTGGGGCTTGACCCCGTCGTCGGCGGCGACCACGATGACCGCGATGTCGGTCACCTTGGCGCCGCGGGCGCGCATGGCGGTGAATGCCTCGTGGCCCGGAGTGTCCAGGAAGGTGATGGCGTGGCCGTCATGGCGGACCTGGTAGGCGCCGATGTGCTGGGTGATCCCGCCGGCCTCACCGGCCGCCACCTGGGTCTCGCGGATCGCGTCCAGGAGCGAGGTCTTGCCGTGGTCGACATGGCCCATGATCGTCACCACGGGGGCGCGCTCAACGAGGTCCTCCTCGGCATCGTGGAAGACCGGCTCGGCGATCTCCTCGTCCTCGGAGTGGACAATCTCGATCTCCTTGCCGAGCTCGACCGCCAGCACACCGATGGTCTCGTCCGACAGGGTCTGGGTCAGCGTCCGCATCTCCCCCAGGCCCATCAGCTTCTTGATGATCTCCGAGGTCGAGACGTCCAGGTACTCGGCCACGTCCTTGACGGTGGAGCCCGAGTTGATCTGGATCGCGCTCGGGTCAGCCAGCGCGGTGCGCGCGGGACGCGCCTCGGCCTCCTCGTCATAGACCCCGCGGCGACGCCGGCCACGGCGCTGGCGACGCGGTGGCTGGTTGGACTGCGGCGGACCTCCGCCGGTCCCGGGGCCGCCACGGCGCGAGGCCTGCGAGTCGATCACGACGCGGCGGCGGCCGCCGGCGTTGCCGGGAGCGCGCTCGCCCTGAAGGGAATCGCGGGTGGGGCGCTTGTGCGTGTCCGCGCCCGCGGCGGGCGTGGGCGCCGCGCTCTCGGCGGCGGGCGCCTCGGCCTCCCCGGCGGGCTTGGCGCCGTCAGGCTTGCGGGGCTGAGCGCCATCGGCCTTGGTCATATTGGCGCCATCGGCCGGCCTGCCCTTGGGCGCGTCGGCCGCCTGGGCCTTCGCGGGTGCGGCGCCAGCCTTGGCCTTCTGCGGCGCGGCGTCGGCCTGGCCACCGGTGGACGAGCGGCCCGACCCGGCGTCTGAGCCGTTGGCGAGCACGCGCGAGGCCACCTCCTCGTCGACTGACGAGGACGACGCCTTCACGTCGACTCCGGCGGCCTTCAGGCGCGCGAGGACATCCTTGGCGGGAAGGCCGCGCTCCTTGGCGATTTCGTGCACGCGCTTGTTGCTCATGTCTACCTGAGTCTACGTCGCTTAGTGGCCTGCGCCGTCCGGGGCCGCGGCCTCCGCCGCACCATTTGTCGGTGCTTCGGCCTCCACCTGGTCTGTGCCCTTGCCCGCGAGTGCCTGGTGGGCCTCGATGCCACAGTAGCGCGAGCCCGGCAGCGCGGCGTTGGGGCAACGGCGGCCGTTGGAGAGGATGGCGGCGCAGCGGCCCTGCAGCTCCTCCTCCTCGTACCCGTGCTCGGCCTCCTCGGCGGCGAACTCGGTCTCCGAGCGGATGTCGATGCGCCAGCCGGTGAGCCGCGCGGCCAGGCGGGCGTTCTGGCCCTCGCGGCCGATGGCCAGCGACAGCTGGTCGTCAGGGACGATCACCGTCGCCTGCTTGCCGGCGTCGTCCACGAGCACCTCGCGCACGCGCGCGGGTGACAGCGCCTTGGCCACGAACCGAGCGGGCTCGTCGTTGTAGGGGATGATGTCGATCTTCTCGCCGCGCAGTTCGGAAACGACCATGCGCACCCGCGAGCCACGCGGGCCCACGCAGGCGCCCACGGGGTCGACGCCGTCGACATGGGAGATCACCGCGATCTTGGAGCGGTAACCGGGCTCGCGGGCGACGCCGGTGATCTCCACCAGCCCGTCGGCGATCTCGGGCACCTCCAGCTCGAACAGCGACTTGATCAGCTCGGGGTCGCGCCGGGACACGATGATGCTCGGCCCCTTGGTGGAGTTCGACACGTCCTTGATGACGGCCTTGATCCGCTGCGAGTGGTCATAGCGCTCGCCGTCGACCTGCTCGGACTTGGGCAGCAGCGCCTCCACGCGCTCGCGCAGCTGCACGAGCGTGTAGCGAGAGTCCGACTGCTGGACGATGCCGGTGATGAGCTCGCCCACGCGATCGCGGTACTCCTCGAACATCATGTCGCGCTCGGCCTCGCGGATGCGCTGGAGGATCACCTGCTTGGCCGTCTGGGCGGCGATGCGCCCGAAGTCATGCGGCGTGACGTCCTCGATCTCGATCTGATCCTCGTACTGCTTGAGCTTCTCCAGGTCGATCTCGGGCTCGGGCGCCTCGCGCATCTCCCCCGTCTCGGGGTCGACGGTGGGCTGCTGGTCGGTGCTGGCCTCGATCAGGAGCTGCTCCTCGAGCTCCGGCGGGATCTTGAGCTCCCACACGATGAAGTCGCCGCTGTCACGGTCCATCTCCACCTTGGCGTACGGAGCCGAGCCGGGAGTCTTCTTGTAGGCGGACAGGAGCGCATCTTCGAGCGCCTCCATCAGCTTCTCGTGGGAAATGTTCTTCTCCGCTGCGAGGCCCCGTACGGCCTCAACGATTTCCTTGGACATGAATCAGTCTCCGGGTACGAGGTTGGAGCGGACGATCTGCTCGTACGGGATCGTGAGGATCCCGTCACCGGCGGCGATCGTGACGTCACGGTCTGAGGCGCCCACCAGCTCGCCCGTCAGCTGCTTGTGACCCTCCGTGGCTTCACGCAGGCGCACGCGCGCCCGGCGGCCGAGGAAACGGCTGTAGTGCTGGGGCTTGGTGAGCGGACGGTCCTGACCGGGCGAGGAGACCTCGAGCGCGTAGCCCTGGCGGTACTCATTGAGGTGGCCCGAGACCCGCTCGCACAGATCCAGCGTCACGCCATCGGGATGGTCGATGAACAGACGCAGGGTCGGGCCTGCGACCTCCGCCAGCAGCACCTCGACCTCAGGCTCGACGCCGGCGAGTCTGGCTTCGATCTCGGTCTGTAGGGCACTCACTGTCTCCTCCATAAATCTCATAAAAAAAGCGGGCGCGCGCCCACTTTCAAAAACGGCACCGGGAACGCCCGGCCGGAAAGCTGTGACCCTCAGGTTAGCACCGCAACCGCGGATTGGTGAACGTTTGGGCGCGGTGAGTCACCCCGCCGACTGCCGCTCGGCGGCGGCCCGGGCGCGGTCCCGGTACACCCGGTAATCGCGCCGCCCGGGCTGCAGGCAGGCGGCCAGCGCCAGCGGCTTGCGGGCCTCGTGGTGGCGGCCCAGCAGCTGCAGACAGCGGCCCAGGCAGAACTGCGCGTAGTCGTTGGTGGGGGCACGTTCCACGACCGCACGGAACTCGTCGGCGGCCTGCTCGTAGTGCTGGATGTGGAACAGGGCCCGTCCAAGCGCCTCCCGCACGGAGGTCTTGTCCGGCGCCAGATCCCGGGCCCGCGCCAGCGGGACTGCGGCCTGGTGATAGTGACGGTCTTCCAGCAGCGCGGTGCCGCGCTGAAACAGGTCATAGACGTCTTCCACGTCTACGAGTCTAAGACCGAGGCGGGCGTACCGAATGCGATTCCAGACGGAGGGCGTATGCGACGGTCAGACGCGGGGCGGGAGCGCCCACAGGGCGCGCACGTGCCCGATGAAGCCCAGCCCGCGACCGAGCTCGCGGCGCAGCGCGCGGCGCTGGATGGCGCTGGGTGGGCTCGCCCCGGCCCCGTAGCGCGCGAGGCGCAGCGTCCGCACATAGGCCTCGGCGTCGGGGGCGCTGTGCAGCCGCCGCTCGAGCGCCGCGAGCGTCATCCCGTCGTGCAGGGGGCGTCCCGTGCGGGCGAGGGCGCGCTCGAGTTCGCCGAGCAGATCGGCGCGCCTGGCCTGCGCGCCCGCCAGGCGCTGGAGCGCGACCGCCAGCACCAGCACGAGTCCGACGATGGCCGGGATCAGCCACCACAGGCTCCACGCTTCGCTGCCGGACCGGTGCGTCGTGGTGGTGACGGGGGCAGTGGCGCCCCCGGTCTCGCGCCGGGGATTGGCCCTGGCCGCCGCCGCGGCGCTACCCAACGTCTTGAGCAACGTCGGGAGGGCGACACCCGCGCGCGCCGGGGCGGTCGTGGGCGTGGGGTCGAAGCGCACCCACCCATAGGCGGGGAACCACGCCTCGACCCAGGCGTGGGCATCGATGTCGCTGACCACCCATCGCCGGGTGTCCTGGTCATAGGTCCCTCGGGTGAAGCCGGCGGCGACGCGCGCCGGAATCCCGCCCATCCGCAACAGCAGCGCCATCGCGCCCGAGAATTGCTGGCAATAGCCCCGCTTGGTGGAGAACAGGAAGCTCTCCAGCGGGAACTGGCTCCGGGGGGGATTCTGCGTGTAGGAGAACCCGTGCACGCCGCTGAGGTAGTTGCGCACGCTCATCACGAACGCGTACGGGGTCGGGGCGCGCGCGGCGAGTCGCTGCGCCAGCACGTAGGCCCCCGCGTAGGGGGACAGCGAAATCTCCACGTTGCCCACACTGCTGCCGGACGGAACGACGGGAAGCCGCAATGGACCGCTGGGCGTCGACGGACGCCCGTGGGAGTGGAACAGCGGGAAGGTGATGGGGACGACCCCGTTAACCCCCGTCCCGGCCCTCACCGGGAGCCCCAGGGTGAGATAGGTCGGGAGCAGCCTCTGCTGGTAGTCCCGCCGATCGGCGGTCGCGAGTTGGTGGGGCGACGGGTGCGGCGAGTAGCTCGAGAGCTCGTAGCTGGCGCCCGGGCCAATCGGGGTGGCGGTGAGCCACGATCCCTCGTCGGATCCCTCCAGGACGGTGCCCAGCGACCCCGGCTCGCTGGCCTCTCCGGCCGCGATCACGTTCGGCGTCTTCATGCCGACGATCGAGACACGTAGCGACTGGGTCCAGCGGGCCAGCGCGTCGCCACTCGGAGCCGGAAGCCGAGCCACGGGTCCCTGGACGCCGGCCTCCCAGCGGTACCCGTCGAACGTGTCGAGGTCCTCGGCCTTCCAGTAGTCGCCGTATTTGGCGGCCTGCACGGTGAGCACCTCGTGCCCGTTCTGGGGCCAGCGCAGCGGGCCGTAGGTCTGGTTCCAGTCGAAGCTGTCGAGGTGGACGGCGGCGCGGGTGCCGGCCCACGCGCGATAGTTGAGCCACGGCGAGCCGCTGTCGATGCGCGGCGCCGCGATCGCCGCCGCCACCCCCGCCAGAGCCACGATGCCCACCGCCGACGCGGTCGCCCCCTCGCGGACGCGCTCGCCCCACATGAACGCCGCCAGCAGCCCGAACAGGACGAGGCCCTGCATGTAGGGCCACTCGGGGCGGACGAGGGTCGAGGGCACGACCGCCAGCGCAACGAGCGGCAGGGCGGCCGCTGCCCGGCGCCCGTCGCCCAGCGGCCCCGGCGCGAACGCCAGCACCGCGGCCGCGTCGAGCACGAGCACCGCCGCCCCCAGCACAATCACCAGCCGCACGTCATGGCTGGGGCCCAGATAGGGAACCAGGGCGTTAGGCAGGAGGCTCAAGCCGTGCTCGATCCGATCCGCGGTGCGGGCAATGCTCATGTGCCGCAGCCAGTGCCAGCGCAGGCCCGAGACCGGGAAGGCCAGGAGCAGGACCGCCACCGAGACGGCCGCCGCCACGGCCCGGCTTGCGCGAGCCAACAGCGGCACGGCGCCCGCCATCGCGACGGCGAGCGCCAGCAGGCCCAGCAGCCGCCAGCCTGGCGCCGGTCGCATCAGGGTGGCCCAGCGGACGAGGCCGTAGCCGGCCAGCGCGCTGAACGTGACCACGCGGACCACCGGTCGCTCGCGGCCCGCCGCGTGGGCCCGTGGCCGCGGCCGCGGTTGGACGAGCCACCGCCCGAGCCCGTTCAGGGTGGGCGCGCCGGTGCTCATGCGACGAGGTCCTCGGGCCGCGTGCGGCCCTGCCGACGGCCGGCGCCGAGCGCGAAACCCTGGCAGCCGCTGACCGCCAGCGCCGGCCGCGCGGCCCCGCGCACGCCGCGCGGGTGGCCGCTAACGAGCTCCGCCTCGGGGACGACCAGCACGGTGGGACCGGCTCCCGGGATGCTGAGGATCGCGGTCAGGCGCTCCACCGGCGAGGCGGCCACGTAGATCATCGCCCCGCCGCGGGTCGACAGTGTGCCCACCGCGGGCGCCCGTGTCCCGCTGCCGCCCTCAACCAGGGCCAGGCGGGCGTAGGCCGCGGGCCAGCTGATCAGGTCTCGGTCGATCGTCGTTGGTCGCTGCTCGCCGGGCAGCAGCAGCCCGCAGCCACCGGCCCTCGCGAACTCCAGGACGAGCGACGCGGCGGCGCGCACGGCGGCGTCGAGCAGGTCGAGCCCCGCGTGGCCGGCGGCGGCGCGGGTGCGCGCGTCGAGGATTACGAGAGGGCGGGCGTCGCTGTCAGCGGCGAGCCGACGCTCGATGAGCCCGGCGCCGCGCGCCACCGCGGGCCAGTGGATGCGGCTGGCGGGGGTCCCCGTGCGGTACGGCCGCAGGCCGTCGAGGTCGACGGCGGCGAGCGCCTCGGAGCCGGCGTGGCCGTCGGGCAGGCTCAGCCTGCGACTGGCCCCAAGCCCCAGCCACCGCACCGGCTCGGTACGTGGCAGAACGAGCACCTGCTGGTGGCCGGTGGCGCTGATCGCCTCGACGCGGGCCAGTTCCAGCGGGTCGCGGACGGTGAGCGCGGGCGCGGGCAGGCGATGCAGCCCGCGGCGGGCGAAGCGCGAGTTCACGCGCACGTTCGTGGTGCGCTCGCCACGGAGCGGCGCCAGCTCGCCCGACAGCTCGAACCGCGACCCGGTGAAGGGATCGACCACCTGGGCGCCGGGCAGCCCCAGCGGGCCGCGGCGGACCTCGATCATCGCCTCCACCGGCTGATCCTCGATGACCCGCTCGGGGGGGAGGTGGCGGCGCGTGCTGGCACCCTGGGCGGCCAGCCACAGCCACGCCGGGGTCCCGGCGCCCAGCGCGATCAGCCCGACCGCGGGCACGAACAGCGGCGCGGCGTCGAACACGAACGACACCAGCCCCAGGACCAGGCCGCACAGGGCGACGGCGGCGGCTCGCCTCGCGAACAACCGCGGTGCACCCATGGACTGCACGGCAGCTCCTAGTGGCCTTCGGCGAGGGCCACTAAAGCGCCCTCGTCGAGCCGACGGCGTCGAGGATCACGTCGCGCGCCGCCGCGCGCGGGGTCTCGGGCGCCAACACCAGCCGGTGGGCCAGGACCGGCACCGCCAGCGCCTGGACGTCATCGGGGAGGGCATGGTCACGCCCGCTCATCATCGCGTTGGCCTTCGCCGCCCGCAAGAGCATGAGGCCGGCCCGCGGGCTGGCCCCGAGGTCGACGCGCGGGTCCTCGCGGGTCCGCCACAGCAACCGCACGATGTAGTCGCGCAGCGGCGCGGTGGCCCGGACGCGCGCGGCGGCGTCCTGGGCGGCCAGCACCTCCGCGGCGGTGACGACCGGGCGCAGCGACATCACCTGGTCCCCCATCTCGTGCTGAGCGAGCATCCCCGCCTCGGCGCTGCGGTCGGGATAGCCCATCGACAGACGGATCATGAAGCGGTCGACCTGCGCCTCGGGGAGCGGGTAGGTGCCCTCATATTCGATCGGGTTCTGCGTGGCCAGCACGAGGAATGGCCGCGCCAGCTCGTGGGTGTGCACGTCCACGGTCACGCGCCGCTCCTGCATGCACTCGAGCAGCCCGGACTGGGTCTTGGGCGAGGCGCGGTTGATCTCGTCCACCAGCACGACATTGGCGAACACGGGGCCGGGGCGGAACTCAAAGCGCTGCTCGCGCTGGTCATAGACGTTGGTGCCCACGACATCGGCCGGCAGCAGATCCGACGTGCACTGGATCCGCGCGAACTGGCAGTCGATCGAGCGCGCCACGGCGCGGGCCAGCGCCGTCTTGCCGACGCCCGGGTAGTCCTCCACCAGCGCATGCCCTTCGGCCAGGAGGGCCACCAGCAGATGGCGCAGGGTCTCGGGGCGGACCTGGACCGCCTTGTTGATGTTGGCCGTCAGCGCCCGCCCAACCGCGGCGAACGCCTCAGACTCCTGCGGCGCGAGCGGGGTCTGTTCTGGGGGCTCGATCGTTTGCCTCCTTGGCTAAAACAAACAGCTTGTCCACCTCATCGAGGACGCCGTCGGCGACGTCCTCCTTCCTCGACTTACGCAGTCGGCGCTCGGATCCGTCCGCGGTCAGGATCGTGACCTCATTGTCCGCGGCGTCAAATCCGATGCCGGGCTGCGAGATGTCGTTGACCACGATCGCATCCAGCCCCTTGCGCCGCAGCTTGTCGCGCCCGTACTCAACGGCGCCGTCCCCGTGCTCGGCGGCGAAGCCCACCAAGATCTGTCCGGGCCGGCGCCGCCGCGAGAGCGCGCTGAG
>Ga0070717_10001954_pt1 | contig 14398 bp, 8 predicted proteins | sample LARL113metaG_FD_71366 | JGI IMG/M metagenome (GOLD analysis project Ga0070717, IMG submission 71366) | Corn, switchgrass and miscanthus rhizosphere microbial communities from Kellogg Biological Station, Michigan, USA - LAR L11-3 metaG | ecosystem: Host-associated > Plants > Roots > Rhizosphere ... | reverse complement strand
CCGCCCCAGACCGTGATTCTCGCCGATGTACTCGAGGAGAATGACGTCCTTCCCGAGCTGGCGGAGGGTGTTGTAGTACGTGATGCCCTGGTTGAAGTCCACCGCTCCATCCTTGTCGTTATGCAGGATGATGAGCGGCGTCGTCACCTTGTCGGCGTGGAATGCGGGCGAGTTCCGAATGTAGGCGTCGTAATTCTGGATGAAGTTGCCCTTGAAGCGGCCCTGGCTCGACTCGAAGATGCCCTGATTCGTGCCGCCGGTGTTCCAGTAAATCGAGCTGTACATGCTCACCATATCGGTCAGCGGCGCCCCGGCCACCGCCGCGTGGAACATGTTCGTCTGCGTCACGAGGAAGGCCGTCTGATAGCCACCCCACGAGTGACCCCAGAGGCCAATGTGTGTCGAGTCGATGGCGCCCGTGGCGATTGCGGCGCGCACCGCGGGCAGCACGCACCAGACGGCCGACATACCGGGATCGTTCACGCGATACACGATGTCGGGATCGAGAACGGCGTAGCCGCGGCTCGTGTAGATGCTTCGATTGGGCGTGCTCGTCTCGCTCGGCGTGACATACGAGTTGAGCAATTGTGAACGCTTCTCGTAGATGGTCACGAGCAGCGGATATTTCTTGCCCGGCTCGTAGTTTGCCGGCAGGTAGAGCGCCCCCTGCAGCGTATCTCCCTTGTCGCTCACATACTTGATGAGTCGAGCGCCGCTGGACCAGGCGAAATCCTTCTGCTGCGGGTTCGCGTCGGTGATCCGCCGTCCGCTCTTGAAGTCGGGACTGGCCACGTAATAGTCGGGGAACTGCTGGGACGTCTGGCGAGTGTAGAGGTAGACGTCGGCATCCTTCGCCTTCGTGAAGGAATAGGAGGCGTCATCCCAAACGAGCGGCGTTGCCCCTACTCTGGCCGGCTCGACGCGAGCCAGTCCTTCCCTCTTGGTCCACTCGCCGTAGGTGCTGAAATAGAGCGGCTTCGTGAGGTCCACGCCCTCTTCGATTCCAAATCCACCCGCACGTCCGCCACGGCCGCCACGGCCAGCGCTCGCGCCGTTCGCGAACGCGTACAGCCTCTGGTATCGAACCTGATTCCTGCGGCCGTCCGTCGTCAGGTTTACGGCCTTGCCTGTCGCGGTTACCGGAACGCGCCACACATCCCAGCCATCGCTGAGCAGGACAGCGCTCGCGTCCTTTGCCCACGCCATCACCGGACGAGGCGGCGCCACGATGTTGTTGTGGTCATCGTCGGTGTTGGCGAACGTCGCCGGAATGTCTTTGGTAACGTTGCGCTTCTGACTGGTAGCGAGATCGAGCGCCCAGTAATTCGCGTCATCGCCCCAATAGAGAAGCTGTTTGCCATCGGGCGACGGCAAGCCCGAGAACTGGAGTGCTTTCTTGAGCGCGACAGCGCGCACACCCGTCTTGAGATCGACGGTATAGATGTCGGCGTAGCGACGGCCGTCGTAGCTGGCCTGCTGATCGTAATCGCGGCTATCGACGCCGTACGCGTACCGATCGTGGGGAAGCAGCGTCACCTGGCGCAACGCGTCGTCTGACAGCCTCACGAATTTGTTGTCGGCCAGACGGTACTCAGACAGAAAGCTGTACGCACGGTCCTGTTGTTCCTGAACGAGCTGCTGCGACTGAAGACGCGGGTCCTTCCAGTGCCAGAGCACCAAGGTCGGCGTCTCGTCGTCCTGATCGACACGCGGCTGATTGCGCGCGCCTCCTTCCCCGGGCGCGCCGGCCTGCACGATGGGTGGACGCTGCGCCGCGTTGTCGCGGGAGGCCATGACTTCTGTCGCAGCCTTCGGCGTCGCCTCACGAATGCCGAAGAATACCGTGGCAAAATCGTCGGCGATGTGCGGCGCGCGATCCGCGCTCACCTTCATGCCGGCGGGGAAATCCGAGCGGCCAGCGGCGTCGAAAACCGACCTTTTCTGTGCGGGCGTACCGAGACCGGTGAATGCGACGACGCTATAAAGCGTGTCCTTCGCCACGGTGTCCGCCTTGCCGCGGAGCACCGCGAGCGCGGGGCCGCTGTCCGCCCAAGCCAGGCGGCGATACAACGCCTGCTCGCTGTCGAGCGGCCGGACGACATCGGTGCGGAGATCGCGCAGCTGAACGCCGTTCCCGATCTCGTCGCGCGCATCGATCGTGTAGGCGAGGAAGCTGCCCGACTCGTCGAACGAAAACTCGCCCACGTTGCCGATGTTGATAATGCTGCCGCTGGCAAGCGTGTACAGCAGCAGATCAGCACCCTCGGCTCGCCCTGCGGGAGCGCTCGATGCCGCGCTGGCGGGAGCCGCCGCTGCACCGCCCTGTGCAGGGGCCTCTGCCGGATAGCCATAGAGCGCGATCACCTGCGGCTTGTCGCCGGCGAAGGCGAATCGGCGAATCCGATCGAACTCCGTTTTCTGCCCCGTGGCGAGATTGAGCAGAACGACCTTGTTCTGCACCGGCCGCCGTTGCTGCCGCAGGCGGCGCGCGTCTCGCTGCGACGGGTAGACGGTGAAGGCGACGTACTTCGAATCGCCGGAGATCGCGAGCGTCGCCGCCGCCGGCCCGCCCCCGGCGAACGGATTCACCGGCCCAGCCGCGGGCGGCTCTCCGATCGGGAATCGCTGCTCGGTCGCGCCGTCAGCCGTCTGCCTAACGACAACCATTGCGTCGCCTTCATTAGGAGCGAGCACGTAGGCGAACCATTTGCCGTCGTTCGACACCGCCGGGGTGCGGATCGATTTCCAGGCCCGGAGGTCGGCTGGCGTGAGTTGCTTCCCGGCGGCGCCCCGTGTCGCGGGCGAGCTGACTGCGGGCTGTTGTTGCTGGGCGAGAACACTCGACGCGACGAATACAACGCCGGCGAGTGCGAGCGTGGGGCGGAGGGCGTGCATGACTGACTCCGGTGAGAGCGACGCGGCTATAGTGGTGGGGCACTCAAGCTACGACCGGCCCGGCAGAATGGGAAACGGGAGCAAGCTGCAGGAAACCGGTGGGCCCACCCCCACCGGACAGCTTCCCTGCGACTTCCTCCCGTTGCCCCCTGTTACGCGGCACCCTTGCGGACCGCTGCACCTTTTCCCACAGTACATCCGTAACGGATATATCGCACGAGCGACGGGCGTTGGGCTCGTCCGCTTCATTGACCGCAAATGGCATCTCGCGACTTCTCCGAACGGATTTTCACGGCTCTGCTCGTCTGCTATCCGCCGCAGTTTCGCGCGCGCTTTGGCAACGAGATGCTCGCATTCTTTCGGGCGCGCCGAGCCGAAGCGCGGCACCGTCATGGGTTCCGAGGCACCCTGCGGCTCTGGCGGCATCTGGTGCTCGACGTCCTGGTGAGTGCACCCATCGAATGGTTCCGTCTCCTCACCTCGACGGCGAAGGGAGAGGGGCTCGAACCCACCGAAGTCGATGTGCCGTGGTCGTCGCCCTTCTATCTGGATCGAGAGGAAACGATGGACGCTCTTCGCCAGGATCTGCGGTTCGCGCTCCGCACGCTTCGAGCACGACCCGCCTTCACCATCATTGCCGTGCTCACCCTTGGCCTCGGCATTGGTGCAACCACCGCGATCTTCAGTGTCGTGAACGCGGTGTTGCTGCGGCCATTCCCCTGGCCCGAGGCTAACCGTCTCGTGCTCGTCTGGGGAACGCGCGGAAGCACCCGCCAGAACGGCGTGGTCTATCTGGATTATCTGGATTGGCAGAAGCGGTCGCACAGCTTCGACGCGCTCGCTGTGATGCGGGGCCAAAGCGTGAACCTCACGGGCGGCGATCGGCCGGAACGAGTCATCGGAAGTTTTGTGACCGCCAACATGTTCCCCGTGATCGGGGCGACGTCCGCACAGGGCCGACTCTTCACCGATGCGGAGACGGAAGTCGCAACGAAGCAGCCGGTCGCTGTGATCTCGGATGATTTCTGGCATTCGCACTTCGGGGGCCGCGCCGACGCCGTCGGTCGCACTCTGATCCTCAACGGTGTGCCATTCACCGTCATCGGAGTAACGAAACCCGAAACGATTGCGCCTCTTGGGACGCCCGACGTCTGGATGCCAATCGGCTATTACCCGAACGCGGGCGATCTCGAGCTTCGTGGCCGGGCAGGCGTGCTCGTCGTGGGCAAGCTCAAATCGCATGTCAGCGTGGAACACGCGCAGCGTGACCTCGACGCCATCGAACGGCGACTGGCGGATGAGTATCCAGCGACCAACGTGGGGATCGGCGCTAACGTGCAGCCCCTGGTCGACCAGATCGTCGGTCCGGTTCGGACGCCGATCCTGCTCGTGCTCGCCGCCGTCGGGATCGTTCTCCTCATCGCATGCGCGAACGTCGCGAACCTGCAGCTCGCACGCGCGGCGGCACGCCGCCGCGAGCTGTCGGTGCGAACGGCGTTGGGCGCCGGGAGATCGCGGCTCATACGGCAGCTTCTCACCGAGAGTCTTCTCCTCTCTCTCGTCGGCGGCGCACTCGGCATCGTGATCGCCCGGTGGGGTGTTTCCTTGCTCGCCTCACAGGTGGCGGCCGCCGTGCCCGTGAACGGAACAATTGGGCTCGACGGTTCGGTGCTGCTATTCGCGGCGCTGGTCACGTTAGGCGCCGGCGTGCTCTTCGGCAGCGCGCCCGCGTGGCAGTACTCTCGTGCCGACGTCCGCGACGCCCTGACTGTGAGAGGCAACGCGGGCGCGTCGCGCGCCAGCCGATTGACTCTCCGGAGTGTACTCGTCGGGGCGCAGATGGCGCTCAGCGTCGTGTTGCTCGTGAGCGCCGGTCTGTTGACGAGGAGCCTGGCCGCCCTCTCACGCGTCGATCCGGGCTTCGATGCGTCTCACGCGTTGACGGCGCAATTCCGCCTCCCTGCCGCCAAGTACAAAACAGAAGCGCAGATCTCGGCGATGTTCACACGCACCCTCGAGGAGATGCGGAGCGTGCCCGGCGTCGAGAAGGTAGCGCTCGTTCGCGCGGCGCCGCTCAACGGCAATGGAGAATCCTACCCGTACTTCCTCGCCGGGCAGGCGGTGACCGATCCAGACAAGGCACCGACGGCACAGCTCAATGTCGTCAGTCCGGGCTATTTCGAAACGCTTCGCATCCCACGGCTCGCCGGCCGCGACTTTACCATCGACGACCGGGCAGGGGCACCGCCGGTGGTCATCGTCAACGAACAGCTCGCGAGACGGGCCTGGCCTAACGAGTCTCCCATCGGCAAGACGATCAGGGTCGGCGGAGACGATGCCCCCTGGGCGACGGTAATCGGCGTGGTCGGGAACGTGAAGCACTTCCGACTCTCCGAGGATCCACTCGATCAGGCATACCTTTCATATCAGCAGCGACCACTCATCTTCACGGAAGTCGTGGTCCGCGCCGCGGGGGATCCAGCTGCCGTCGCGAATGCGATTCGCGCCGCGATCTGGCGCGTCGATCGGGATCAACCCGTCTGGCGCGTACGGACGATGAGTCGCGTGCTGGACGAAGCCCGTGGTGGTCCGAAACTCACGGTCTGGCTGATGGCTGCGTTTGCAGCTCTTGCCCTCGTGTTGGCGGCAATCGGCGTCTACGGCGTAATGAGCTACGCGGTAGCGCGCCGAACGCAGGAAGTGGGCATTCGCATGGCGCTCGGCGCCCGACGGCACCAGGTACTCCTGATGGTGCTTCGAGATGGGATGCGGACCACGCTGCTCGCCGTCATCGTTGGACTCGTGGTCGCGGCAACGGGCACACGCCTGCTCGCGAGTCAGCTCTTCGGCGTGACCACGACCGATCCCCTGACTTTCGTCGCCGTTCCCCTGCTGCTCGGACTCGTCGCCCTGCTGGCCTGCTATCTCCCGGCGCGCCGAGCCAGTCGCGTCGATCCGATTGTGGCGTTGCGGGCCGAATGACGTTGATTAGACCTCAATGAACAGGAGCAGCGCGTGAAGCGTTCGCCGGATGCACGAGAGCTTCTCCCCCTCACGCCCGTGGTGCTGCACATCCTGCTCGCGCTCGCGGACGGCTCCCGCGTCGAGCCGGAGGACGGCACCGGCCGCCACGGCTACGCGGTGGCTCAGGAGGTGGAGGAGATGACCGATGGGCAGATCCGCATGGGACCGGGAACGCTTTATGGTTCCATTCAGCGAATGCTCACTTGCGCCCTGATCCAGGAGGTCACGCACACACGAAACGGGGCGAGGCAACCCAACGGCGACGAAGACGAGCGGCGGCGATATTACCGCCTCACCTCACTCGGCCGAAGAGTGTTGGAGCTCGAGCTGGCGCGCCTCGCGCGCGTAGTGAGTGTCGCGCGCGCGAAGCATTTGCTCCACGAGCCGGCGTAGCCGGACCCAACCAGCTCTCTTTTGTCTACAGCGGATTAATGCGCGAGACCGCCGTGATGCTTGCAGACCTCATGGCCCTTGCCAACCATCTTCTCGGTGCGACCATCGCGGCAGCGAACGATGCGGTGTTTTTCTTCGCGACGCTCCTCACGACGCTCTTCGCGACGCTCTTCGCGCTTCCTTTCCTCGTGACGGCCCCAGCGCCAGCCCCGTCGCTCCTCGTAGCGCGGCTTCGTCTCCGCCGGTTTGGGCGTTCCCGCCTGCGTCACGCCAGCCTGAGTCTTGGGCGTGCGATGCTGGATCACGGTGTGTACGCGGTGGACACCGCCGTGACCGTCGCACGCGTTGGCGCCGGTCGACATGGTGGTGCTGCCGTCGTTGCACGACGTCTTCCAGCTACCTGACTGTGCCTGTGCGGCGAGCGGAATCGCCGCGCTGATGAACGCGGCGGCCGCCGCGCCAACGATCAAACGGGAGAGAGACATTGGGCCCTCGGAAGGAGTCGCGAGATTGACGCGTTGCGACTCGTCAGGGTCACCCCGATGCCGACGTGCGCGAGATCACATTCTCAGGAGGTAGCTGGCTTTCACGAAGAACGCGTCCGTCGTTCGTCTCGCCCCGCTGACCAGATCCTCCGTGCGCCAGCGACGTGTCAGATCCGCCGGATCCGTATCCGTTCGGAAATAAGTGCTGCCGTAGCCGGCGAAGAATACCGTTCCCGGGTTGGGCTGATACGAGAACAACCAATCGGCCCGGAAGGTGTGATCGCGCTCCGGCGTGCTTGCCGCCAGTGTCCCGTCGGATTGCGTGAAAAGCAGCCGCCCGTTGGTTCGCGACTCGTCTCGTAATGCAAGTCGATCGGCCGCCGTGTACTGTCCGACGATGCGAAAGAACAGTGGCCGCGCAATCTGATATTCCGTTTTCACGCGACTGATTCGCGCGCTCTCGACGATATCACCAGTCGTGCGCCGATTGTAGCTCTGGTACTGCCAGGATGGACTGATCCGCAGCTTGTCCGTCGGACGAATCAGCGCGGCGACCGAGGAGTAGACGATGAACGACGACGCCCATTCGTAGAAGTTCTCATCGTGACCCCACAGGTAGAGCGCGTTCATCGAGAAGCGCTGCCACTGAGGCGTCGCCAGCGACACGACCCAGTCCTGGTTGGGGATGCGCGGTGTGCCGGTAAACGGAATGGTGTCGACGACGCTGCCCTGCACACGCTCGACGTACGTGCCCGGAAAGAGATCGGAATCGTAGCCGAACGACTCGAGGAGGAGCGAGAAACCTGCATTCCAGCCGCCGCGCAGCTGCATGTGAGTATTGATGTGGAACTTTTTTTCGATGGCGTCACGCTTTTCGGTGAAATACGCGTACTTCCACGTCAGATAGTAGACGTTGTCGAGCGCGAAGGACTGCAGCCACGCGTCGCGGGAGCCAAACAGTGTGACGCGATGATCGACGGTGGAGTTGACGACGCCCGGACGGCTGATGAAGCCGCTCGCCGCCAGAAAGTGTTCGTCGATGCCGCTCAAGGCGTAGTCGAAACCAAAGCGCTTACCGTTACGGTCGAATGACGCACCCCACAGCGGAGCCTCGGTCACGCGGTGGCTCAACAGTTGGTCATCCGTGCGACTTCCGGCCGCCTGGAAATTGACTGAGTAGAGTTTGCGAAACACCAGTGAGCCGTCGAAATCGGCCACGCGGTTGGACCAGGCACCGTCCGTTCGGTCCGTGTAGGTCGCGCCGATGTGCGATTGGTCGCCGAGGTCGCGCGCGACGCGGGCGATGGTGAAGATCGGATGCGTCCCGAGCTGGCCATTCGCGGGATCGTACGACAGCGAGTAGAGGCGATCGTCGACCGCGGAAAGCAGCGCGACCGACGTGCCGGAAATCTTTCCCGAGAGCTTCGTCGCGAACACCGGCTGCTGGATGCGGCGCGTATATACGAGCCCGTTAGGCGTGCTGAATCCTTCCATCCCTTCCAGGAAGAAGGGGCGTTTCTCCGGGAAGTAGAGCGCCTGTCGCGGGTCGAACGTGAACTGGCCCGCATCGGACTCGACCTGCGAGAAGTCGGGGTTGACCGTACCGTTGAGCGTGAGGTTGTTCGTGATTCCCCACCGCGCGTTACCGCCGAAGGCGGGGTCTTCGCCATTGTAGCACCATCGGCTCGTCGCTCCTGCCGCACACGGTGCGCCTATCGTCCGCTGAGTCGCTTCCGGGTTGAGGTCGAGTACGAGGCCCCGACGCAGCTCGCTGAGTCCGTCCAGGGTTCCCGACTGGCCGAGGAACGATGCCGCCGCGCGTCTGGCCGGCGCCCATGTGTCCTCGAAGCCAGAGTGCTGCACCTCACGCACGATGTTGAGTCCCCAGCTTTGCGTTTCCGTCGGCTGATAGCGTAGCGACTTGAAGGGAATGCGGACCTCTACCTCATAGCCGTACGCCGTGACGCGTCCCTTCGATTGGAAGACGAAATCCTGGCTGAGATCCGCCTGCTGTCGTGCCGTCGAGCCCTGAGTCATGAAGCTGCTCGACTGCTGACGGTTGGTCTCGAGGATCGTGCCGTCCATCTGCACGCCTAACGGGTTCACACCGAAGACGAGTGCCTGTCGTCCGTCGTTGAACGTGCTGAGGAGAATCTGGACCTGATCGTCGGCGTCGATGCGGTCGCGATCGGCCAGCGTCGCGACGGGCGCACCATGCCGCTCGAACGCGCGAATGCCGAAATGGATTGCCGTTGCGGAATACCAGACGAGCACCTCCGTCGAGTCGTCGGCCGGGATACCGTCCTGAGGCGAGAATTGCGAGAAGCCGGTGAGCAGCGCGGCCTGGCGCCAGACGGGCTCGTCGAGCAGACCATCGACGTGCACCGCGGCATCGATCCGCGGGATGGAAACGTGGACCTGATGCGCGCTTCCAATGTACGTCTCACCTGGTTCGTGAACGCCAGGATGGGACGCGACGACGGCGGCGAGAAAGGCAACGGCAGGAGTGAACACGAAGGTCGGGTCAGAGTGAAAACGACCACGCATGTTGGGTGCGTGGCCGTGTTCGTTCAATGCCGCTCAGGTTCGAATTCTGTTAATTGCTAGTAAGGCAGAGGAACTCCCTCCCGGACTTTCGCGGGTGGGCGCTGTTCTGAGGCGACCGCACCGAATGTGTGGCCGCGTCGCTCGTGTCCAAACCAGGCGGCGATCGCGCCACCGACGAAGACCGTCACCGCGGTAAGCGCCATCGAGTTCGCGTACGTCATGCGCTCGGCGAACACGGCTTCGATATATGTCACATAGCTCGCGAGCATTACACCGCACTGATACGCGAAGCCGGGCAGAAACCCTCGCACCGAATCCGGCGACAATTCCGTGATGTGCGCGGGGATGACGCCCCAGGCGCCCTGCACCATGAACTGCATGATGAACGCACCCGCGACGAGCACGGCGACTCCCGGGGCATGGGACCAGATGGGAATCGCGAGGATCGCGAGGACGAGCGCAATCACGATCGCGCGTCTCCGGCCGATTCTGTCCGAGATGTGACCGAAGACGATGCCACCGGCAATCGCGCCGACCATCGAAAACGCCGTCAGCAACGACCTCGCCCCCACGGAGAAGTGCCAGTCACGCTGGAGGAAAGTCGGATACATGTCCTGCGTGCCGTGCGAGATGAAATTCATCATCGTCATCAGCACGACGAGGTAGAGAAAGATCTTCCAGTGGGAAATGATCCCGCGTCCCAGGGCGCCCCAGCTCTCGTGTTTGGTGCGCTCCCACACCTCGGATTCCTTGACGCCCGACCGCACGTACACAGCAAGCAGCGCCGGCAAGCCGCCGATGAAGAAAAGGGGGCGCCACCCCCAGTGCGGGAAGACGAGGTAGTACGCGAGCGCGGCAAGCAGGTAGCCGCACGCATAACCCTCCTGCAGGAATCCGGAGAGAACGCCACGACGGGCCGCGGGGGCTTTTTCCATCGCCAGCGACGCGCCCACGCCCCATTCTCCACCCATCCCGATGCCGAACAGAGCGCGCAGGACGAGGAAGGTGCCATAGCTCTGCGCGAACCCGGTGGCGACTTCGATGAGCGAATAGAAGACGAGGTTGATCATCAACGGGATGCGTCGACCGTAACGATCAGCGAGCAGACCGAAGACGAACGCACCGATGGGTCGGAAGGCGAGCGTCAGAGTCAGGGAGAACGCCATCTCCTTGTCGGATCGCCCGAACTCCTTGCCGATCGCCGTGAGCGTCATGACGACCAGGAAGAAATCGAACGCGTCGAGCGTCCAACCGAGGAAGCTCGCGATGATGGCGGAGCGTTGATCAGATGTCGTACGAACGGCGGTAGTCGTCACTGAGCTTTCGCGAGAATCGCTGACGCGCGGTCGAACTGCTGCGCGGCGCGTCGAACGGTCGGATCGAGGAGCGCGGCAACCCGATAGTAGCCGGATTCACCGAATTTTGCTCGTGCCAGCGCGCGCGTGAGCATGCGCTGGAGCTCCCCATCCACGTCGTCACCTGCGGGAATTGGCACTCCCTGCTGCGTGGCGAATGATCTGAACTCCGCGATCGCCGATCCAGGTATCGTCGGACTGGCCGCGAGGGCGTCCAGCGTCGCCGGGACTCCGACATTGGCGGTGACGTAGCCGCCGATCCATTTCAGGGCGAGATCGTTCTCCCGCACTCGCGCGAGCCAGAGCGGTTGCGGATCCTCGCCGAGCCTAACGTCTGGGTAGATGCCGCCACCACCGTAGACGACACGCCCCTGGTCCGTCTTGCAGCTCGGGCGGCCAACCGTGTCGCGATCAGCGCCGGCCATGCGATAGTAGTCGCGACGACTGATCGAGTGATACTGCCGCTGGATGACTCGGCCGCAGGGCGTGCGCACGTGACCAATCACGAGCTCGATCACCGAGCCGTCGGTCATCGGAAACCCTGCCATCAGCAGTGACTTGCCGAATGTCGGCCGGCCAACGACGAGTGCGCGGTCGTGATCCTGCAGCGCGCCCGCGACGAGCTCCGACGCGCTTGCGGTTCCCTCGTTCACGAGAAGCACGATTGGATATCGCTTCTCGCTCCGCCAGAAGGAGCGCGACACGCGGGACGTATCGGTCACGTCCGCCTTTCGCCCCTCGGCGGTGTACACGATCGCACCCTTCGGCAGGAACTCACCGGCAATCTTTGCGGCCTGATCGACGCGCCCGCCGCCATTGTCACGGAGGTCGATGATGACGCGCTGCATGCCCTGCCCTTCGAGCCTGCCGAGCGCGTCGTGCATGTCATCGGCAACCTTGTCGTTGACGAAAGTCGTGATGCGGACATAACCCGTCTGCTGGTCCAGCATGAAGGCGGCCGGAACGGCTGTCGCGTCATCGACGCGTTCGCGCCTAACGGTGCGATCGAGCCGCGCCAGTGAGCCGTCGATGCGGCGTCGCTCGAAGCTCAACGTCACCGGCGCATTCTTCGCGCCCGATAATCCGATCTCGAGCTCCATCGCCGATGTCGCGTCGACGGGCTTGCCGTCCACGGCCACGAGCTCGTCACCGACGAGGATGTCCTGCTCCGCGGCCTTCGACGCCGGCTCGACACTCACGACCACCGGCGCATCGTCGATGTACCGGAAATTGACCGGCACGGGATACAGCTTGCCGTCGCGGTATGCCGCCGCCTTCGCCGGATTGAGGCGGACCGCGGGAATGACGAACGAATGCGGATCGGCGGCGTGAATCATCCCCTCGATCGCCGCCATGAACAGCTCGTGCATGTCCAGCGAATCGGCGTGGTTCACGCGGATCTGATTGAGGACCTGGCTGAACATCATGAGGTCCTCGGCGGTCGTGCGCGGACGAAGGGGTCCGCGTGTCGTGTCCTGCGCGATCGCGACGACGGGCATCACGAGCGCGGCGACGAGCACCGACAGTGCCCGTCGCCGCGCGCGCCGCACCCAAACATCAGGCAGCGTTCTCACTGATCGCTCTTTGCCGCGAGCTCTCGAACGCGTTCTTCCGCGTTCTTGCGGCGCAAATCGTTCTGGCTGGCGATAGCGAGGAAGGTCCGATACTGCGCGAGGGCCTCAGTTCCGCGCCCCTGTTTGTCCAGGACTTCACCAAGCTGCGCATACGGTGTAGGGAATACTGGATCGATCTCGATCGCCTTGCGAAGCTGCTCTTCAGCCTCTTTGTATTTCCCGGATGTCGCGAGCGAGAACCCATAGATATACCGGAGCGTCGGGTCGTCACCACGAATCTGAACCGCGAGGTCCATCTCGGTGAGCGCGGTCGTCGTGTCCTTCGCATCCAATGCCATGTAGGCCAGCTGAACGTGAGCCGGGAAGTACGAGAGATCTTCCTGGAGCGCACGACCGAACGCTTCCTTCGCCGCCGCGTTGTTGCCAAGGCGCTGGTAGACGAGACCAATACTCTGCTCCATCAGTGCCTTCGACTCGTATGCGTAGACGAGATCCTTCTTGTCCGCCTTCCGCATGTCCGCCAATGCCTGCGTCAGCTCGGCAAGCGCGCTGTCGCCCTGATTCAGCTGGAAGAACAGGCGGCCGCGGAGCGCCCGAAGCTCCTCTTTGTGCTTCGCGTCCTGGATCGCATCGGCATAGAGGCGGAGTGCGTCACTGAACCGGCCTTCGCCGTACGCCTGCGAGGCTCGCATCGCTGGGGAGGCGGTGGTGTTGATCCAACGCCGGAGCTCGTACTGCACTTCGTTCGCGCTCACGTTGTTCCGCCGCGCGTAATCCTCGGCCCAGTTGTCCAGGTAACTCTGAAACATCACCTGATCGAGCTTGCGATAGAGGAAGGGGTTTATCGTGAGTGAGTAGTAATACAGCGAGTCGATGCGCTTCACTTCATCCGACTGCAGCGTGCGCCGATCGTCCTCGTAGTATTTCTGGAAGCGCCATTTGTCGCTGAGCAGCAAAGCGCAGCGGCGTGCGTAATACGCATCGGCATTCAGCGGATTGAGCCGAGCCGCCCAATAGAACGAGTTGGCCGCTTCTTCCGGATCTCGCTGGAGTTTCTCGATTCCGTAATCGTAGTATACCTGGGCGCTATTCGTGTCGGCGCCAGCGGGCATCTTCGGCCGGCGCGGCTCGTTCTTCGGCTTCTGCGCGGAGGCCGACACACCGATCGACAGTGAGGCAATTGCAAGGGCGAACGCGAACGGGCGACGCATTGCTTCCTCCACGTTACTCGGATGGGGACGAGGCGCTGCTACACTGCGCCAAAGACTCCTCCCGCGCAAGGCAGCAACACGCCGGGCGTGCCGCCCCATGACGCAACGCCCCCGAGCAAGAACGCAACGAGGGCGCACCGTCCTAGGTGCGCCCTCGTCAGAGCCGGCTTTCCTAACGAGCAATCGCTACTTGCCGTGCTTCACCTGGAACTTGTCCACGTGGACATCGAGGTTGTGGTTCACGCGGATGCCCGTCTGGCCATCGCTGACGAAGTTATGCATCTCCGCCTTCGAGAGGGCCTTGACCAACTTCCCGTTTGCCAGGAAGTCCACCGAGTCGGCGCTGACGCGAATCGCGAGCTCGTTCGTCGCCTTGCCGTTCGCATCGGCTTTATTGGTGGCGTCCGTGTCCGTCCAATCGACGATCTTGTGAACCTCGTTCCCGGCGCGGTGGTTGACGAGATACTTACCATCGCCTCGAGTCTCGAAGTACAGATAGCTCTGGCTCGAGTCCGTCAGGTTCTGGCCACCGACAAAGAGGCCGTACGCTTCCGGATGCATCGGCGCCTTCGTCTGCGTGAAGCTCGCGCTGACGGTGAAGTTTCCCTTGGCCGCGTCCTTCGGGTTCCAGTAGATCGCCGCGGGACCGGAGGTGACGTGATATCCGCTGCCCATCGCCACGAACTTCGCATCGTCGAGCTTCATCCCGCGACGCTCGGCCTGCGGATCGAGGCGTCCCTGCCAGCCGGCGGCGCTGATTCCTCCGGCCACCTTGTGCGTCGGATCGTTGTCCTTCGCCTGCTGCGTTGCCTGAGCCATCAGCGGCGACGCCGTGGCGACGAGTGCCAATGTGAGAATCGTCTTACGCATATCTACTCCTCCTGAGAGTGCATTCGGGCGTCGGGTACGTCCTC
>Ga0070717_10001953_pt1 | contig 14400 bp, 17 predicted proteins | sample LARL113metaG_FD_71366 | JGI IMG/M metagenome (GOLD analysis project Ga0070717, IMG submission 71366) | Corn, switchgrass and miscanthus rhizosphere microbial communities from Kellogg Biological Station, Michigan, USA - LAR L11-3 metaG | ecosystem: Host-associated > Plants > Roots > Rhizosphere ... | reverse complement strand
ACGCGCGAGATCTGCGCGAATCACCTTCTGTCGCTCCGCCCCGACGGCCGCTCGACCGAGTGCCGACGGCTCGAGATGCTGCCGATCGAATGCGTCGTCCGCGGCTACCTCTCCGGCTCCGGCTGGAAGGACTACAAAGCGACCGGTGCCGTCTGCGGCCACACGCTGCCTGCCGGGTTGACGGAGTCGGCCGAGCTCGCCGAGCCGATCTTCACGCCTGCTACGAAGGCGACGACGGGACATGACGAGAACATCGACGACGAGCGCGCCGCCGAGCTGGTCGGCAGGAGTCTGTACGACGAGGTGGCCGCTGTGTCGATCGCGCTGTACAAGTTCGCAGCGGAGTACGCCCGCGCGCGGGGGATCATCATCGCCGACACGAAGTTCGAGTTCGGGCTGGACGAGGAGAACCGGCTCGTGCTCGGCGACGAAGCGCTCACTCCCGATTCGTCACGCTTCTGGCCCGCCGACGAGTACCGGCCCGGCGGGGCGCAGCCTTCTTTCGACAAGCAATTCGCGCGGGACTACTGCGAGACACTCGGTTGGGACAAGACGGAGCCCGGCCCGGAACTTCCCGCCGACGTCGTCGCCGGGACGCGCGCCCGCTACGTCGAGGCGTTCGAGCGCCTGACGGAGATCGACTTCGACGACTACCTCGCCGATCCCGACGTGGTGTTGCGGTGAAAGCGACCGTGCTCGTGCGGCCGAAGCAGGGCATTCTGGACCCACAGGGCCAGGCGGTGGAGTCGTCGTTGCGACAGCTCGGCTTCTCGGTCGACGGCGCGCGCATCGGCCGCCTCGTCGACCTCGACGTCGACGCAACCGACGCGGCCAGCGCCCGGGCGGAAGTCGAGCGCATGTGCGAGCAGCTGCTCGCGAACCCGCTGATCGAGAGCTACGAGATCGAGCTCGCGGAGCCGCACGCGTGAGTAGCCCGCAGCCGCGCGTCGGCGTCCTGCGGTTCCCCGGTGCGTGTGACGACCGCGACGCGCTCTGGGCGCTCGCCGCGCTCGACGCCGAGGCCGTGTTCGTCTGGCACACGGAGACGGAGCTTCCCGCCCTCGACGCGGTCGTGCTGCCCGGCGGTTTCTCGTACGGCGACTACCTGCGCTGCGGCGCGATTGCCCGGTTCGCGCCGGCGATGGAGGCGGTAGTCGAGTTCGCCGACGCCGGCGGTCTCGTGCTTGGCATCTGCAACGGCTTCCAGATCCTCTGCGAGGGAGGGCTCCTGCCGGGTGTTCTGCGCCGCAACGAGTCGCTGTCGTTCGTGTGCCGTGACGTCCCGCTGATCGTCGAGCGCGCCGACACACCGTTCACGACACGCTGCTCCGAGGGCCAGCGGCTGGACATTCCCGTGAAGCACGGCGAGGGGAACTGGTACGCCGACGACGAGCTCTACGCCGAGCTCGAGGCGCGCCGGCAGATCGTGCTGCGCTACGCCGAGCCCGTGAACGGCTCACGCGGTGACGTTGCGGGCGTGGTCAACGAGCGCGGCAACGTGATGGGACTGATGCCTCATCCCGAGCACGCGGTCGACTCGCTGCTCGGCTCGGCCGACGGCGCGTTGCTGCTGTCGTCGCTCGTCGAGTCCGCCCGCGAGCGCGCACTGGCCGCCGCCTAGGCGTCACCGCCCCAGATCGCCTCCGCCAGGCCGGGGTGCTCGGTGAGCGCCGCTCGCAGCCGCTCGAGATCGCGGAGCCGGAGCGTGACTGGGCCGCGCCGCGCGACACCGCCGGTCGTGTAGGCGAACCGCACGAGACGCTCGCCTTTCTCCGTCTCGAGCAACTGCACCACGGAGGCGAACCGCTTCTCCCCGGCGCGCTGCTGCAGTGTCAGTTGCTCCACGCCGTGCGCGGCGCCCCACGGCGTGGCGATGGTCTTCGGTCGTGTCCTTGTCGTCGCCATGCAGGCAAGGTACGGCGCCCCGATTCGCGTGTCTGTGACTGCTCCGTGCCGAAACTGTGTCTACCACCGTGGACTGGTTAGTCTCAGCCCGGTGCGGATCGGCTCGATCGTCTTACGGGTCGACGATCTCGAGCGCCAGGCGGCGTTCTGGCAGGCGGCGCTCGGCTACAGGCGCCGTGAAGGAGACGACGACGACTGGGCGCTGCTCTACCCGCCCGACGGCACAGGGCCAAACCTCGCACTGGACAAGCACCGCTCCGAGCTCCTGGTCCCGCCGCGCCTTCACCTGGACCTCTACGCCGACGACCAGGCAGCCGAGGTGGAGCGCCTGCTCGGCCTCGGCGCGGAGGAAGTCCACTGGGACAAGCGTCCCCCCGACGCGGACTACGTCATCCTGGCGGACCCCGAAGGCAACCGCTTCTGCGTCGTCGACGCGCGGGGCTGACGACTACTTGCCGGAGCGGTCGATCAGCTCGACGCGATACTGATCCGGGTCGCGCACGAAGCAGATCAGCGAACCACCTTCGCGCACGCGGTACGGCTCGCCCTCCGGCTCGATGCCCTGCCCGCGCAACTCGCCGAGCGTCTGCTCCAGATCGTCGACGCCCACGGCGATGTGCCCGTACGCATCGCCCAGCTGGTACGTGCGGCCGTCGTGGTTCAACGTCAGCTCGAGCACGTTCTCGTGGTCGCCCATCGAGAAGAAGTAGTTGGTCGCCTCGCGCTCGCCGTTCCGGACGATGTCCATGTCCCGGCTGAACGTGAACCCGAGCGCCTCGTAGAACTTCCGGCTCTTCTCGGCGTCGGTGATGCGCAGCATCGTGTGCAGGTACTCGGCCATCAGCTCCAGGTCACTCCTCGGTCGAAGGTGACGACGAGCTTACGGATGACGCCGTCCTCGGGCGTGAGGAACATCTCCCCCGCCGCGACGTCCGGATCGGCGCCCCAGGCGTAACGCGCCTCGATCTGCCCGTTCACCCGGCGCTGCTCGAGCACGCGCAACTCGTCGTCGGGCGGTTGCTCGCGATACGCCGCCGCGATCGCCTCGCGCCCCGCGAACGGCCCCACCGGCACGCCGCGGAACTCCATCACGGCGTCGTCGGAGAAGCCCGCGACCATCTGCTCCCAGTCGCCGGTTCGGACGCCGGCATTGAAGCGGCCGACGTGATCGTCGAGGAGACCCACGCGGCGGGAGCCTAACGTCCCGGTTCCCAACGCGACACCCGCGAGGATCAGGAGCAGCCCGCCCACCGCGGATCTCGTCACCGGCTCGTCGAGGAAGACGGCGCCGTACATCAAGGCCAGCGCCGGCACCAGATAGGTGACGAGCGCGGCGTAGGGCGCACCCGCGCCGGCGATCAGCGTGAAGTAGAGGAGATAGGCAATCGACAGGCCGACGGCCCCGAGGGCGACGATGGATCCGATCGCCTGCCAGCTCGGCGTCTCGCTCGGCAGCTCGGTCAGGCCGAGCGGCAGCGTCACGATCGTCGCGAATCCCAGCGCGCCCAGCGACGTCACGAGGGCAGGCGTGTCGCGCAGGCGCACGCCTGCGTACACGGACGACCCCGCGTACATCAGCGCCGTCAGCAGCACCGCGAGCGCCGAGAGGATGTCCCCGCTCGGCTGCACCCCGACGAGCAGGAGCACGCCCAGGAAGCCGACAAAGACGCCGACGAGCTTGGCCCCCGTCACCCGCTGGCTCCGCGTGAACCAGTAGGCGAAGAGCGCCGTGAAGAGCGGCATCGAGGCCTGCAGCACGGCCGCGAGGCCGGAGTCGAGGCGCTTCTCGCTCCAGGCGAGGAGCCAGAAAGGCAGGGCGGCATTGAAGATCCCGAGCAGGAGCAGCGGCCGGGCGTACTGCCGCAGGCCGGCCCACGTCTCACGCCACCCGAGCAGGAAGGGGACTGCTGGGATCAGCGCGAGCGTCCCTGTGAGGACGCGCCCGAAGACCACTTCCCCCGGGGTGACCTGGCCCACCGCGACCTTGATGAACATGAACGACGATCCCCAGATCGCGGCGAGGGCGAGCAGCATCGGCAACGGCTTGCGCGTCACGGCCCGAAACGTACAGGGGCCTTGTCTGCAGGCCCGGCTAGACTCGGGCCCTTGACGCAGGTCGCGCCGGAACAGCCGCTGCACCGCGCATTGGGCTTGACCGACGAGGAGCTCGACCGCATTCGCGAGCTGCTTGGGCGCAACCCGAACGACTTCGAGCTCACGGTCTTCTCGCTGCTCTGGTCCGAGCACTGCGGCTACAAGCACTCCGCCCTACTGCTCAGCCGCCTGCCGTCTGCCGGCGAGCGCGTCCTCCAGGGCCCCGGCGAGAACGCCGGCGTCATCGACCTCGGCGATGGCGAGGCCGTCGCGTTCAAGGTCGAGTCCCACAACCACCCCTCGGCCGTGGAGCCGTTTCAGGGAGCGGCGACCGGAGTCGGGGGCATCCTCCGCGACATCGTCGCCATGGGCGCCCGTCCGATCGCGCTGCTCGACGGGCTGCGGTTCGCGGAGCCCGACCACCACTTCCGCCGTGCGGTCGCGGGCATCGGCCACTACGGGAACTCGGTCGGCGTGGCGACGGTCGGGGGCGAAGCGGTCTTCGACGAGGCGTACCGCGACAACTGCCTCGTCAACGCGATGTGCGTCGGTCTCCTTCCGGGCGATCGGGTCACACGCGCGCGCGCGACAGCGATCGGTGCGCACGTCGTGCTCTTCGGCGCGCACACGGGCCGGGACGGGATCGGCGGCGCCTCGGTGCTCGCAAGTGCAGAGCTCGGCGAGGACGATCCTGACAAGCGCCCGACCGTCCAGATCGGTGACCCGTTCACCGGCAAGAAGCTGGTCGAGGCGTCGCTCGAGCTCGTCGAGAGTGGCCTCGTCGAGTCGCTGCAGGACTGTGGCGCGGCCGGCCTCGCGTCGTCGCTCGCCGAGATGGCGCGCGACGGCGCAGGCATCGACGTGCACCTCGACCGCGTGCCGCTCCGCGAGCCGGGGATGGAAGCGTGGGAGATCATGATCTCGGAGTCGCAGGAGCGGATGGTCGCGGTCGTCCGCCCACAGATGCTCGAGGCGGTACGCCGTGTCTGCGCACAGTGGGAGCTCCCCTGCACGGTGATCGGCGTCGTCACGGATACCGGTGAGCTGCGGGCGTTCCACGACGACGAGGTCGTCGGCGAGATCCCGGCCGAGCTGCTGACGGACGAGTGCCCGCGCTACGAGCTGGAAAGCCGGCCGCACTCACTCGAGCACGTCGACGTCTCGGCCGCGAACACGCAGTCGAAGGCGTGGATCTACGAGCAGTACGACCAGCTCGTCGGCTCGCGCACCGTGCGCCGACCCGGTCTGGACGGCGCGGTGCTGCGCCTCCGTCCGTCGCTGCGCGGGCTCGCGGTCTCGCTCCAGGGGCCGCCGCCCGGCGAGCGCGACCCGTACCGCGCCGGGATTCTCGCGGTGCTCGGCGCCGCGCGAAACGTCGCGTGTGCAGGCGGCGAGCCGCTTGCGCTCACCGACTGCCTGAACTTCGGCAACCCGGAGAAGCCGGAGATCGCCTGGGAGCTGGAGCAGGCGATCGCCGGGCTGGCAGCCGCAGCAAAGGCGCTCGGCATCCCGATCGTGTCGGGGAACGTCTCGCTGTACAACGACACGGACGGGCGCTCGATCCCGCCCACGCCGGTCGTCGGCTGCGTCGGCCTCGTCCCCGACGTTCGATTCGTCCCCGACCGCTGGCAGCACGGCGACGCCGTGCTCGTGGCGACGGCACCCGGCGAGCTCGAGCTGGCGGCGGAGGCCGCACTCGTCCGCTACGTCTGGAAGGCTGCGCCGGTGCTGACGCTGGCGCACGACGTCTCGGACGGCGGCATCGTGCAAGCGCTGCGAGAGGCCGAGGAGCACAGCGGCGTCGCCGCGCAGGTCGATGTCCCCGCGCCCGCCGCCGGCGGCCAGATCCTGCTGGCCTGCGCTCCGCAGAACGTCGAGCGGCTCGGGACGAAGGGCCTGCGGCGGATCGGGACGGTCGGCTGATGTGCGGCCTCTTCGGCGTGCGGTCGGCCGAGCGCGACGTCGCGCGTCTCACATACTTCGGTCTCTTCGCGCTGCAGCACCGCGGCCAGGAGTCCGCGGGCATCGCCGTCTCCGACAACGGTCGGCTGACGACGCTGCGCGACATGGGGCTCGTCACGCAGGTGTTCGACGAACAGAAGCTCCGCGGGCTACACGGCCAGCTCGCGATCGGCCACACGCGCTACTCGACGACCGGCTCGTCGCAATGGTGGAATGCGCAACCGCTCGTCCAGCACGGATCTGCACGCACCGTCGCGCTGGGCCACAACGGGAACCTCACGAACGCGACCGAGTTGCGCGAGGAGCTGGAGGCAGGCGGGCATCGTCTCGCGACGACCGCGGACACGGAGGTGATCGCGGCGCTGATCGCGAACGACCCCGCTCCGCTCGACGAGGCGGTGGCGAACACGATGCGGCGGCTCGACGGCGCGTTCTCGGTCGTTGCGCTGAGCGAGGGCAAGCTGATCGCTTTCCGCGACCCGCGTGGCATGCGGCCGCTCTCGCTCGGGCGCCTTGGCGGTGACTGGGTCGTCGCTTCCGAGACGTGCGCGCTCGACCTCGTCGGCGCTGACGTCGAGCGCGAGGTGCGTCCCGGCGAGCTCGTGGTCGTCGAAGAGGACGTCGTCTCCCACCAGGTCGCAGAGGAGGACGACGGCGGCGCGCTCTGCATCTTCGAGTTCTTCTATCTCGCGCGCCCGGACTCGCGCCTGTCCGGCGTCGAGGTTCACGGCGCACGCGTCCGGATGGGCGAGCGGCTTGCCGCGGAGGCGCCGGTCGACGCCGATCTGGTGATGCCGATCCCCGACTCCGGGACGCCGGCCGCGATCGGGTTCTCGCGCGCGTCGAACATCCCATTCAGCGAGGGCCTGATCAAGAACCGTTACGTCGGGCGCACGTTCATCGAGCCCGATCAGGGCTTGAGGGAGCAAGGCATCAGGCTGAAGTTCAACCCGCTCGCCGAGGTTTCCGGCAAGCGCATCGTCGCGGTCGACGACTCGATCGTGCGCGGCAACACGACGCGCCAGATCGTGCAGATGCTGTTCGACGCCGGCGCCGCAGAGGTGCACGTGCGCGTCTCGGCGCCGCCGGTGATCTCACAGTGCTACTACGGGATCGACTTCGCTGACCCCGACGAGCTGATCGCGTCGAACAGGACCGTCGAAGAGGTGCGCGAGCACATCGGTGCGACGTCGCTGGCGTACCTGTCCCTCGACGGGCTTCAGGCGTCGACGCGGCGGCCGGCTTCGCAGTTTTGCCGCGCGTGCCTCACGCGGGACTATCCGACGGCGATCCCGCGCGAGGCACGCAAGCTCCAGTTCGAGCCCGTTTAGCTACTGCTCCAGCACGCGCGACGCCTTCGCGATGCCGCGCGAGATCAGATACGCGAATGTCAGTGCCGTGAACGAGGTCACGAACGCACCGGAATCCACCCCGTCGGACGCGAGGGCGATGATCGCGACCACGATGGTCGCGAGGATCCAGACGACAGCCTCGGCGTTCCCGGGTGTGACCGGGAGGGCGCTGAGGTTGAAGTTCACGTTCGGCCCTCCGCCTGGGCGGTCGTAACCGCCGCCAGACGAGCTCGAGGGCTGTTCGGGTGGTGTGGTCGACATCCTTCTCCTTTCGCGTAGGCCGCAGCGAGGCCCGGCCCATGGACGGCTCAAAGCTTAAGGCCGTGGGGATCGAAAAAGAAACGCGCGGGCGGGCTTTCAGCGCGACCGGACGAGTTCCTGCGCCCGGCCGTAGCGGACGGCGCGCTTGACCGTGCGCGGGTCGAGACCACGCTCCAGCAGCTGCTGACGCAGCTCGCCCTCGCTCGCCATCCGCAGGAAGAGCCAGGCGAGCGCGACGAGCGTGACGATCGATCCCTCGATCATCATGACGGCGCCCGCGATGCCCTGATCCGAGAGCGCCGACATCCCCCAGAGCCGGTTCTGGTGTGCGTAGACGACGTAGAAGACGCTGCCCGACCAGAAGAAGACGTTGCCGAGGATCGTCTCGACGATCCGGACGACCGCGATGTAGCCGAGCTTCGCGCCGGTGCCGAACCACTCGGGAGCAGGCAGCGTCTCCAGCACGGGCAGCCACATGATCGTCCCGCCCACGAAGAAGCAGAAGTGCTCCAGCGCGTGCACCGAGTCGTGCCGCACAGCCGCGTCGTAGAGGAACGGCAGGTGCCACAGGTACAGGTTCACGGCCCAGAGGGGCAGCGCCACGAGGGGATTGGCGAGGAAGCGCAGCCGGTGCATCCACTTCAACAGGGGACGCAGGATCGGCCCGGTCAAGCCGGCCAGCAATGCGAGCGGCGCGAGGTCGCCGAGCAGGACGTGCTGCAGCATGTGGAACGAGAACATCCGCTCGCCCAGCGCGTGCACCGGCGAGACGAACGCGACGAGCAGCGTCAGGATCCCCACCGCGAACAGGGCGATGCGCCACGCGGGAACCGGAGTGCCGCGATCCCGCAGCGTCAGCACGCGCCGCGCGTAGAGCGCGGCCATGACCAGGGTCGGCACGATCTGGAGCGGATCGAGCGTCCAGCTCGTGTTGGGCGCGAGGTGAGCAATCATGTCGGCGTGCACCTCTTTCATTACCACCTCGTCACCGCCAAGGTGCGCGAGGTCGAGGCACGGTACGTCGGAAAGCTCGGGTTCACGCTGGTAGCCCGCCACGGCCGCATCGGCGAGGACACGACGTCGTTCGAGGCCGGCTACGGCTGGGACGAGCTCGACCGCATGGGCTTCAAGCTGCGGCTGACCGAGCTCGAGCGCGGCGCGGTCAATGTCGTCGTCCAGCCGGGGCAGTGGGACGTGCCCCGCGTCGACCACCTCGGTTTCGCACTCGACGAGGACGACTTCGTCGCCTCCCTTGCGCGCGCCGAGGTGCGTGAGCTGCGCGTGCAGGAGCACGGGGGCCGCCGCACGTTCGTGTCGACGAACGCCGGCTACCGGCTCGAGCTGCATCCGCCACGCGACTGGCTCGACGAGTTGCTCGCGGCGTCGTCGGAGCTGCAGCTGGCGGAGTTGCACCTGCGTGCCGACGATCCCGAATTGAAGGCGTCCACGCTCGGGGAGCTGCTCGGCGTCGACTACGACGCGGAGAGCGTCGTCGTCGGGGAGACGCTCGTGCGCTTCGTGCCGGGCGGTCCGCAAGGGCGCCCGCAGCTTCACGCCGAGCTGTTCGTTTGAGACGACGCAACCGCTGACACTGTCCGAAACTGCGAATTGACGGCGTTCTGCGTGCCCTGCATCCTCGTTCGCATGAGACGAATCCTGTTTTTCGTGATCGCCTGTGCATGCGCTGCGGCCGCCGTTGCACTCGCGCGACCTGCCCCCGCTGCCGCAGGCTGGTGCTGGCCGAATTGTTTGGGCTACGGCTACCTCGGGCCGTCGACGTCCACGAACACCGGCTGCTGGTTCTCGAGCGGCGAGGTGTGCAGCTACTACGGCAGCTGGTTCAACATGGGGCTCTCGAAGACGTGCTACCCCGGCTGCGACTGGAACTACAACACGACCGGCGTTGTGCTGTACGGCTACGAGAACCATGACCGCATCCGCGGGCGCTTCACCGCGAGAGGGGCGGTGACCTTGTACGTCCAGCCGAACGAGCTCGGGATGAGCGGCGCGCTCCGAGCCCAGGTGACGTGGTACGGCGGCCCGGCATCGCAGCTGAACGCCGGAGGTATCGGATGAGCCCCAAATTGAAAGTTGCACTCCTGCTCGTGCTCACGACATCGGCCGTCCTCACGGGCGTGCTCGTCAGAGAAGGCGGCGCGTCGCACGACGGCGCACGCATCTCGAACGCCGGCGGGCCGGCGATCGCGATCCACGGGCTCCGTCTGAAACTCGCCACGATCCGCTCCGGACACGTGCTCGCGGTACGGCACGGCCGCGCGCTGTACCGGATGCAGCTCGCGAACGGCACGCCGTGCTTCGGCGCAGGTCCCGCGGCGTCGCTCGGCACGCCCGGGTCGGTGGTCTGCCCGCACGGCGGCTTCCCGAGCAGCGGCGACCCCGTGCTGGATCTCTCGGTGTACGAGGGAACCCGCCGCGATGCCCGCGACTTCTCGCTCTTCCGCGTCGAAGGCTTCGCGGCAGACGGCGTCGCGGCAGTGCATTTCTTGCGCCCGAACGGAGAGGTGGCCCTGAGCGTGCCCGTCTCGGGGAACGTGTATTCCGCCGCGGACGTCCCCAAGGGGTCGATCGCGGGCTTCGCCGCCGTCGACAAGGACGGCAAGCGGCTGTGGCGCTCACCGTGAAACGAACGGGCTCCACGAGGCGCCTGCGGTAGCCACCCGCCGCGGCCTCTAGACTCGTGCGGTCTTGACGGGCAGCGCGAAGACGACGTACGAGGCCGCCGGCGTCTCACTTGCCGCAGCAGAGTCCATAGTCGAACGCCTTCGCGCCGCAGTGGAATCGACGGGCGCGGAGGCGTTCGGCGGTTTCGCCGGCCTCCACCCACTCGACGAACGCCGTTTCCTCGCGGCCTCGACGGACGGCGTCGGCTCGAAGCTCATCCTCGCGCGCCGGGCCGGAAAGCTGCGCTGGGCCGGGATGGATTTGGCCGCGCACTGCATCAACGACGTCGCCTGCAGCGGCGCCGACCCGCTTTTCCTCCTCGACTACATTGCCGCGAACCGGATCGACGAGGAACAGGTCGCCGAGCTCGTCGAGGGAGCGGCCGCAGTCTGCCGAGAAGCGGGGTGCGCGCTGATCGGCGGCGAGACCGCTGAGCTACCGGGCGTCTACCAACCGGATGAGCTCGACTTTGCCGGCACGTGCGTCGGCATCGTCGATCGCGACCGCGTGATCGACGGCTCTCGCTGCGAGCGGGGAGACGTCGTCGTCGGGCTGCCGTCGAGTGGGCTGCACACGAACGGCTTCACGCTCGTGCGCGAGCTGCTCGGTGACGACGAGATCGACGCCGAGCTTCTGCTCGAGCCACATCGGCTCTACCTCCACGACATCCGCGAGCTCCGCCGACGCGCCGACGTTCGCGCGCTCGCACACGTCACGGGCGGCGGCATCCTGGGCAACCTGTCGCGCGTGCTCCCCGACGGCGTCGAGGCGCGCATCGACTGGGACAGCTGGCAGCGCCCGCCCGTCTTCGCCTGGCTCAGTGACCGCGGCGTGGACGAAGCGGAGCTGCGGCGGGTCTTCAATCTCGGCATCGGGTTGTGCGCCGTCGTGCCCGAGGCGCCCGCCGGGTCACTCACGATCGGGGAGCTGGTGTGATCGGCGTGCTCGTCTCCGGCGAGGGCACGAACCTGCAGGCGCTGATCGATGCCGGGCTGCCGATCGCCGCCGTCGCGTCGAACCGTGCGGATGCCCGCGCGCTCGAGCGCGCGGCCGAGGCTCACATCCCCGCGCGCGTCTTCGCCGTCGGCGACTACCCGGATCGCGACGCGCGCGATCGCGAGCTTGCCGACTGGCTGCTGCTCCGAGGCGTCGACCTCGTGGTGCTAGCCGGCTACATGCACCTGCTGACCCGGTCGTTTCTCGAGCGATTCCCAGACTGCATCGTGAACGTCCACCCCTCGTTGCTTCCGGATTTTCCCGGGGCGCACGCGCTCGAAGACGCACTGTCCGCCGGCGTCGAGACGACCGGCGTCACGGTGCACTACGTGGACGAGGGCCTCGACACCGGCGCGGTGATCCGCCAGGAGCCGGTCCCCGTCGAGCCGCGCACGACGCTGCTCGAGCGGATCCACGCGGTCGAGCACCGGCTTCTGCCGGAGGTGGTGCACGAGCTGTGCGCGCGCTGATCTCCGTCTTCAACAAAGCAGGGCTCGAGTCGTTCGCGCGCGGGCTCGCCGACCTCGGCTGGACGCTCGTCGCCAGCGGCGGCACGGCGGACTTCCTCGAGCACGAAGTCGGCCTCGACGTGGAGCGTGTGGAGGACCTCACCGGCGTCGCGGAGATGCTCGGCGGCCGCGTGAAGACGCTGCATCCGCGGATCCACGCAGCGATTCTCGCGCGCCGCGACCACGAGGAGGACGTCGCGACGCTCGCCGAGCACGAGATCGAGCCGTTCGACATCGTGTGCGTGAACCTCTACCCGTTCAGCGAGGTCGCCGGGCGCTACGGCGTGCGGGATGCCGACGCGGTCGAGATGATCGACGTCGGCGGGCCGTCGATGCTTCGCGGTGCGGCGAAGAACTTCGCGCACTGCTCGCCGGTCTGCCGTCCCGAGCAGTACGACGCCCTCCTCCAGGAGTTGCGCGACAGTGGCGAGCTGTCGCCCGCGACGCGGCGCGCGCTCGCGGCGGACGCATTTGCGACGACGGCCGCCTACGAGGCGGCGATCTCACGCTGGTTCGGCGACGTCGAGGCGTTTCCCGAGACGCTGGTCACGGCCTACACGAAGGTCGCGGAGCTGCGCTACGGCGAGAACCCGCACCAGCGTGGCGCGTTCTACGCCGAGCAGGGCGCGCGGGTGCACCTGCTGTCGCGGGTCGAGCAGCTGCACGGCAAGGAGCTTTCACTGATCAACCTGCTCGACCTGTCCGCCGCGCGGTTGCTGCTGCGCGAATTCGCGCTGCCCGCATGCGTGATCGTCAAGCATGCGAATCCGTGCGGCGTCGCCGTCGCCGGGACGATCGAGGAGGCTTACGAGCGCGCGCTCGCGTCGGATCCGGTGTCGGCGTTCGGCATGGTCTGCGCGGTCAACCGACCCGTCTCCGCCGGTCTCGGCGAGGCGCTGGCCGAGCGGTTCGTCGACGTCCTGTTCGCCCCGGAGTACGACGGCGGCGCGCTCGCGGCGCTGCAGCAGAAGCAGGCGATCCGGATCCTGCGCGACAAGGAACGCCGCGGCTTCTCGCGCGGCGAGCGCGACTTCAAGCGCGTGCTCGGCGGTCTGCTCGTGCAGGACCGCGACTGGGACATCGAAGATCGCGAGGGGATGGAGATTGCGTGCGGCGAACCGACCGAGGAGCTGTGGGGCGACCTCCTGTTCGCGTGGCGCGTCTGCAAGCACGTCGGCTCGAACGCGATCGTGATCGCGAAGGGCCTCGCGACGATCGGCATCGGCGGCGGCCAGACGAGCCGCGTCGACGCCGTCAAGCTCGCGCTCGACAAGGCGCGTGAGCACGGACACGACGTCGAAGGCGCCGTGCTCGCTTCAGATGCCTTCTTCCCGTTCCCGGACGGGCCACAGGCAGCGCTCGACGCCGGGGTGACCGCGATCATCCAGCCGGGCGGCTCGAAGCGCGACGACGAGGTGACCGAGGCGGTGCGCACGGCCGGCGCGACGATGATCCTCACCGGCCGCCGCCACTTCCGGCACTAGAGCTCGTCCGGAGAAGCCATCCGGTAGAAGAACGGCCCGCTCGCCTGCGAGATGGCGAAGAGCAAGCCGATCCCCTGCTCCTGTAGTCCCGCCTTGTCGAGCCCGCCGGCGGAGATCGGGTCGTAGCCAGCGTCGCGGATCAACTGCTCTACCGCTTCGCGCGCCTCCTCGTCCCCGCTCCAGATGTTCGACGGGCGCGTTCCGACCTGATCGAGCTGGTCGTACAGTCGCGCGAAGTTGAGGTTGAACGACTTCGCCGTCGGCCCGTTCGTCTTCGACTTGACGAACTCCGCGTTCGACGAGAAGCCGTCTGGCGGCTCGGCGCCGATCAGGTTCGTCGCGTCGATCACCGTCTTCCCGTCCCAGCCGCTGACGGTCTCGAACACCTCGGCGAGCGAGCCGCCCGGGACTGCGATGAGCACCGCCTCAGCGTCGGACACGTCGCCGCCGTCCTTGCCGATGCGCGTGACTTCGTGGCCCGCGGACTCCCAGCGGTCGGCGAGCCCGCCGCCGACGTTGCCCTTCCCCACCACCGCGACTTTCATCACAGCTCCCCTCGTCGATTGCCGACACTATTCCTCGCTGGCGCCCCGCTACGTCGAGCGGAAAGACCCCGACTAAGCTTCCGCCGATGGCCCGCGAGTATCCCTCCGTCCTCGAGCTCGTCGGCAACACGCCGATCGTCCGGCTCGCGGCGCTGGGCCGCGGCGTGCAGCCGACACTGCTCGCGAAGCTCGAGTATCTGAACCCCGGCGGCTCGGTCAAAGACCGCATCGGCCTGGCGATGATCGAGAAGGCCGAGCAGGAAGGGAAGCTGAAGCCGGGCGGAACCATCGTCGAGCCGACGTCCGGCAACACCGGCGCCGGCCTCGCGATCGCCGCGGCGCAGAAGGGCTATCGCTGCATCTTCGTGATGCCCGACAAGATGAGCCAGGAGAAGATCTCGATGCTGCGTGCGTACGGCGCGGAAGTCGTCATCTGCCCGACCGCTGTCGAGCACGACTCTCCCGAGTCGTACTACTCCGTATCCGATCGTCTGGCGGAGGAGATCCCCGGCGGCTTCAAGCCGGACCAGTACTCGAACATGGCGAATCCAGAGGCGCACTACCGCACGACCGCGCCCGAGATCTTGGAACAGACGGGCGGCGAGCTCGA
>Ga0070717_10001952_pt1 | contig 14400 bp, 8 predicted proteins | sample LARL113metaG_FD_71366 | JGI IMG/M metagenome (GOLD analysis project Ga0070717, IMG submission 71366) | Corn, switchgrass and miscanthus rhizosphere microbial communities from Kellogg Biological Station, Michigan, USA - LAR L11-3 metaG | ecosystem: Host-associated > Plants > Roots > Rhizosphere ... | reverse complement strand
GCGGGCGCCGCGTTCCGCGGCACGGTGGCCACGGTGATCTCGATCACGCCTGCGCAGGTGCGCGGCGAGGGCCTGGCCGGCCTGTTCCTCGGCGCCTACGTGGGCCTGGCCATCCCCGTCGTCGGCCTCGGCGTCGCGACCCTCTGGGTGTCCTTGCCGGCCGCGGTGCTGGGCCTGGCCGTGGCCCTGACGGCGGCTGTCCTCCCCGTAGCCCGCCGCCTGCTGACCTAACACCTCGCGTCGTACCGCATCCGGAAGGCGGTCAAGCGCCTCGGGAGTCATCTGCGGCGGCGCCCAGACGGACAGCATGATGACACCTGCCGCCAGTACCGCGAGCGAAATCACGGCTCCGAGCAGGTATCCGGGACCGGTGCGCAGCTGCTCGTGAAAGAGCTCGGCGCCCAGCGCGATGCTCACAAGCGGGTCCACGATGAGCAGGGCCGACTGGGAGGCGGCGAGCGGCCCGGCCGCGAACGCGCCCTGCAAGAGCACAGTGCCAAGCACTCCCGTCGCGACCATGGCGTAGAACGCCCAGTTCGTCAGCAGGCCCGGCACGCCGGCGCTGGCCAGCACGTCCACCGACTGTTTCACGAACGCGGCGTCCACCGACCAGACGACCGCGGTGGCCGCACCGAAAAGGGCGGCCCGGCGGCCTGGCGAGCCGCGCCGGGCGAGCAGGAGCAGCGCCGCCACGGCCAGGCCCCTGGTGCCGACGGCCAGCAGCCACTGCCTGGCATCCGGGACTCCGCTGCCCTCGCCGGGCGCCGCGGCGACCAGGAAGGCGGCCAGCCCCAGGCAGATCATCAGCGCGGCGGACCAGGTCCGCGGGGCTATCCGGTCATGCAGGATGAAGACCCGCAGGCCGAGCGCGAAGATCAGCTCGAGCATGAGGACCGGCTGCACCACCGCCAGCGGGCCGAAGTACAGGGCAAGCGCCTGGAACCCGAACGTGCCGGCAAAGAAAAGGGCCCCGAGGAGCCAGGCCGGCTGGCGGACCAGGTTGACTACGGTCCGCCAGCGCGGCCGCGCCGTCGTGGACTGCGCGTCCACGACGGCGAGCCGCTGCAGCACTGCGCCGCACGCGCTCGACAGAGCCGACAGGGTGGCGAAGAAAATCGCTGCGGCCATCAGGGAAACCCTCAGCTCTTCCCTGGCGCGCACTGGGCGGCGATGGACGACGGCTCCGGCGTGAGCTTCAGCTTCCACGACAGCCACGGCAGCGAATTCTGGAAGGCTATCGTGAAGAAGGCGAAGTTGTGCTTCCCCGGCGGCGTCGTCACGCACGTGTCCATCCCCGCGTTCGCGGCCAGACCCTGCAGGGTATGCGCGGCCTGCACGCTGACCGGATCCTGCTGCCCGGCCTCGAACCAGCCCGACATGCCGTCGTAACGGTTGTGCGCCAGCAGGTACGGCGGGTTGTGCGCGTTGAAGTTGGCCAGCGAGCCGCCGAACAGGGCGTCGATGGTCTGCTGCTGGGTGTCCTCGTTGTACTGCGGCGCGACGAGGCCCGAGTAGTTGGCGAAGACCGGGTACTCCTTGGGATTGTTCAGTGCCAGGCCTATGGCGCACGTGCCGCCCTCGGAAAGCCCGGCTATCGCGAACGACCCCACCCGCGTCCTTGCGTTGAACTTTTTCTGCATGAACTCCGGCACGGCCTTGGTCAGGTAGGTCTCGACCTGCCCGAACATGCTGCTGTTCATGCACTCGGAATCCGCGGTCAGCCCGCCGTCGTTGACGTCCGGCATGACGAGGATCGGCGCTACTCCGTTGTGCTGCTTGGCGAAGGCGAGCGAGGTGGCGTCGGCGTAACTGGCGCGGGTCCAGTCGGAAGGCTGGCCCGGGCCGCCGTGCAGCAACTCGATGACCGGCAGCTGGGGACGGCTGGGCGCGAACCAGGCCGGGGGCACCCACACGTAGGCCTGCCGCGGCGTGAACTTCAGGCCCTGCCCGGGGATGGTGACGGCCAGGGTGGCGCCGTGGTCGGGCAGCACGCCGGTCTTGGCGACCTCTTTGCGGATGGCGTCGAGCTGCGCGTTGTCGATGAAGTTGTTGGCGGTCTTGCCGAACAGCCGGTCGAAGGTCGGATAGTACTGGAACGCCTGGTTCGCCACGCTGCCCGCCGACAGGACGCACAGCCCGACCGCGCCGACGCCGACAATCCGGCGGAGCCAGCCGGCCCGGCGCCATCCAGCCAGGATCAGGCCGGCCACGAGGCACGTCACGATCAGCCAGACGTACATGGACCGCGGCGCGCCGGCCGGGATGGCCTGGGTGATCGCGAGCCCGCCGAACAGCACGGCGGTGAAGCCGATGCCGATCGGAATGCCGATCGCGAACTCCCGCAGCACGTGCCGGCGGGTAGCCACCGCCACCACGCAGAACGCGACCGTGACCCAGAACAAGAAGACGGGGAACCAGCCGGAGACGATCGAGACGTTGCCGAGGCTCCCGAGGTTCAGGACGATGAGAAGGGCCGCGACGGCCGCGGCGACTACCGCGCCGATGATCAGCGCCCGGCGCCGGACCCAGGACGGGCCGGCGGCGTGCTTATGCCTTTCGTGCGCATGCTCGGTGCGCTGTTTCGTGGGGTCGATCTGGATGCTCATTGCGGATGTGCTTCTTTCTCGATTCGGAAGCTGACGTTGACAGACCCACTGTCAGCCGGATCGAGAAAGATCTCCCTAGAGAGACTCCCTAGTTAGCGCGACCTGGGGAGCACCTGGGGAGGCGAACTAGGGAGTTTGCCTAGGGACTGTGCCGCCGTCTCCGCCGACAGTGGACCCATGAGCAGCACACTTCTCGACCAGACAGCAGAACGCAGGGCCAAGCGCGACGCGCTCCAGGCCCAGGGCATCAACCCCTATCCCACCCGTTTCCAGCGCAGCGCGACGCTGGCCGAACTCCAGGAAACGCACCGCGAGATCGCGCCCGACACCCGAACGGGCGAAGAGTCGCGGGTAGCCGGACGCGTGGTTTCCATGCGCGGGCACGGCAAGCTCCGGTTCGTCACGATTGAAGACTCCAGCGGCACCGTCCAGCTGATGTTCCAGGCCGACCGCCTTCCGGCCGATGCGGCCGCCGTCGAGGCGCTCGTCGACCTGGGCGACTGGATAGGCGCTTCCGGCGAGGTGATCACCAGCCGGCGGGGTCAGCTCTCGATCGACGTGCGAGGCCTGGAGATCCTGGCCAAGTCGCTGCGGCCGCTGCCTGACAAGTGGCACGGCCTCAGCGAGGCGGAGACCAGGTACCGCCAGCGCGAGGTTGACCTGCTGGCCAACAAGGACAGCCGGCGGGTCTTCGACATCCGCTTCAGGACCCTGGCCATCCTGCGCGACCAGCTCGCGACGCGGAATTTCCTGGAGGTCGAGACCCCCATCCTGCAACCGCAGGCAGGCGGGGCCCTGGCCCGTCCGTTCTTCACTCACGCCAACGCGCTCGACACCGACTTCAGCCTGCGCATCGCGCCGGAGCTCTTCCTCAAGCGACTGGTGATCGGCGGCTACGAGCGGGTCTTCGAAATCGCCCGCAACTTCCGCAACGAGGGAATCGACACCCGGCACAGCCCGGAGTTCACCTCGCTCGAGGCGTACCGGGCCTTCGGTGACTTCCGCGACGGAATGAACCTCACCGAGCAGCTGATCGTCGAGGCCGCTACGGGTGCCGTCGGCAAGCTTGAGTTCGACATCGGCGGCCGCGTCGTCGACCTGACGCCGCCCTGGCCGCGCCGTGACCTCCTCGACATGCTGCAGGAGCGGCTTGGCGAACCGGTGCACCCGTCCATGCCGGTAGAGCGCCTGCGCGAGATCTGCGCGGCCAACGACGTGGCCTACCTCCCGGCGTGGGGCCCGGGGAAGCTGGTCTTCGAGCTCTACGACCAGCTCCTCATGGGCGAGACCGCGGGGCCGGTGTTCATCTACCACTACCCGACGGAGGTCTCTCCGCTGGCCCGCCAGTCCCCTGAGGACCCCACGGTCACCGACCGCTTCGAGCTGGTCATCGGGGGCCGGGAGCTGGCCAACGGATACAGCGAGCTCAACGACCCCGACGAGCAGGCGAAGCGGTTCGAGGCCGAGGCCGCGGCCGCGTCCGGCGGGGACGCCGAAGCGCACCCGGCCGACGCCGCCTTCGTGCGGGCGCTGGAGTACGGCCTCCCGCCGACGTCCGGCATCGGCATCGGCATCGACCGGCTGATCATGCTCCTCGCCGAGGTCTCGGCGATCCGCGACGTCATTCTCTTCCCGATCATGCGAACGGAGACAGTGTCATGACCGCCGTCGATGAGGGCGTGGCGGCGCCCGATTCCTTCTTTGTCCCCGACCTCATCCGCCTCGAGGTGGGCCGGGGGGACCGGGTTGTGGTTGTAAGCGACCTGCACCTCCCCCCGGCCGCGACGGACGTATCCGCACGCGCCGCCGACGAGCTGGCGGAGCTGCTTGACGGCTTCCGCGAGCCCGGGATGCTCGTGCTCGCCGGTGACGCGTTCGAGCTGCTCGCCGCTGCGCCGGACGTCGCCGCGATCATGGACGCCCACCCCCAGTTCACCGCCGCGGTCAAGCGTTTCGCGGCGGATCCGGGTCATCGCGTCGTACTGACCCCGGGAAACCACGACGGGCAGCTCGCCTGGGACGAGGAGTCGGTAACGCTGCTCAGGGACCGCCTGGGCCTGACCGACGTGGGCCTGGCCTGTGACCTGGCGGTGTCGACCGGCGACGGCAGCCGGCTGATCCGGGTGATGCACGGCCATCAGTTCGATCATTACAACGCGTTCGACGACCCCCGGTCCCCGGTCGACACGCCCCTCGGGCACCACGTCGTCCGGCAGGTCCTGCCGAAGCTCGTGTCCCGCGACCACCCCGGCTCGCTGCTCGAAGGCGTCCGATGGTGCAACGGGGATCCTGGCGCTTTCCTGGGATCGCGCATGCTCTACCGCATGGTGGCGGGCTGGCTGTGGTGGCTGGCGGTGCCGTTCGCGGCGGCGCTCGTGCTGCGCTTCCTGGCCTTCGTACCGGGGGTCAGGCCGCTACTGAGCCATCACGCTGAGCGCTGGCTGATCGTGTTCGGCATCCTGGTCCTCGCGATCGCGTTGATCGCCGCAGTAACGGGGATCGCCACCATGCTCCGGGTCAACCGCGCCCTGGCCAACGCCTCGGTCGGCGAGCGCGGCGACGCGGCCGCCCACAATGCGACCGTCCGGGCCGAGGCGGCCCGGCTAATCTCCGCGGGCTACGCGGGCCTGATCACCGGCCACACCCACGAGCCCGAGCTCAGTCAGGTGGGCGACGGGTTCTACGCCAACACCGGATGCGCCACCGAGGTCGTCCGCGCGCGGAAGGCCAGATTCAGGCTGCCGGCGCCGTTCCTGGCCGTCCGGCGGCTGTCGATGGTCGAACTGCGAGCCGGGGCTGTGCTGTCGGTCTCGCTGTCGCTGGCGGAACGTGCCGTCGGCCGGCCGTCCCCTCTCGAAAGGCTGGTTCTCGCACCAGAGCGGGGCAGGCCCGAGACGCTCGAGGTCGTCGGCCAGCTCCCCGACGGCGCGACCTGGCCGATCAGCGAGCGGACCCTGCTGCCGTGGGTCCGGCGCCGCCGGGTTCGCCGGGCGGCCGCGCTGGTGCTGCTGATCAGCGGACTCCTCAACGTCGTCTGCGCGCTGGCGTGGCCGCTGCGAGGGATCCGCACGATCGACGCCTGGCTGCCCTTCAGCATCCATCCCGTCAGCGGCGTTACCGCCGTGATCGGCGGCCTGGCCCTGATCGGGGTGGCACGCGGGGTACGGCACGGTTACCGGCGGGCATGGCTGGCGGCTCTCGTCATCCTGCTGGTGAGCATCGTCGAACGGCTGATGCGGGGTGCCGGCCTGGAAGGCATGAGCGTGGCCTGCGTCATCAGCCTGTGGCTCCTGGCCGAGTATCGCCACTTCCGGGTCAACCCTGCGGGGCTGCGCCGCGTCCTGGGCGGGGCGATCATGACGGGCCTTGCGGTCATCGTCCTCGCCAGCCTGCTGGACACCGCCTACATCAGCGCTCGCGAGACGCGCGATGTCGTCGTGGCCGTCATCGTGGGTACCGTGGTGCTCGTCCTCGCCACGGCACTGCCCGGCCGTGAGCACCGGCGCGCGGGCGCGGCACGAGCCAAGGCGTTCGAGCGGGCCCGGGCGATATTCGACCAGTATGGCGGCGGCACCCTCGACTACTTCGCTCTCCGCGACGACAAGTCCTGGCTGTTCTCTGGCAACACGCTGATCGCCTACTCGGTCATCAACCGCGTCATGCTCGTGTCGCCCGACCCGATCGGGCCGGTCACCGAACGCCTCGACGCCTGGTCCGACGCGATGGACCTGGCCGACGCCAACGGGTGGTACATCTGCGTCCTCGGCGCGTCCGCGTCCTGGCTGCCGGTGTACAGGACCGCCGGGCTGTCCGAGATCTACCTCGGTGACGAGGCGATCGTCGACTGCCAGGTGTTCTCGCTCAAGGGCAAGGCGATGAAGTCGCTGCGGGGCGCCTACAACCGGGTGTCCAAGGCGGGCTATCACGTCGAGGTCATGGACGCCCTCAGCGCCAGCCCGGAACTGCGCGGACAGCTAGAGGAACTCGCGACGCAGACCCGCCAGGGCGAGACGGAGCGCGGCTACTCGATGACCTTGAGCCGGCTGTTCGACGAGCGCGACGCCGGTCTCCTGCTGGCCGTCTGCATGGACCCGGAAGGCAACCCGGTGGCGTTCAACCAGTACATTCCCGCCAGCCATGTCAACGGCTACTCCCTTGACCTCATGCGGCGCACGAACGATTCGGACGCGCCGAACGGCCTGACCGACTTCGTGATCATCGAGACGATCAACTGGATGGCCGAGCGGGGCCTGAACGGCCTGGGTCTCAACTTCGCCGTGATGCGCGCGGTGATAGCCGACGAGACCGGTTCCGGGCCGTGGCATTCGGCGGAGAAGTCCTTGCTGCACCACTTCAGCGACACCATGCAGATCGAGTCCCTGTGGAACTTCAACAAGAAGTACGACCCGCAATGGCGTCCCCGTTATTCGGTCGCCGACGACCGCGCTCACCTGCCGTGGGCCGGCCTGGCCATCGCCAGGGCCGAGTCGGTGTCGGAGCTGCCCCTCGTCGGCAGGTTCATGACGCCGAAGACCCCGGCGCTCGACGGCCCGACTGACCCCGCGCTCGACCAACAGATTAAGGAGCTAGTGTCATGACCGCGCGTCGCCTCGGCGTGATCGGCCTCGCCCTCGTGCTGATCTCCGCCATGGACAGCATCCGCAACCTGCCCACCACGGCCACGTTCGGCCTGTCGGCGATCTTCTTCTACGGCATCGCCGTCGTCACCTACCTGGTGCCGGTGGCCCTGTGCTCGGCCGAACTGGCCACGACCGTCGGCGGCGGCATGTACCGCTGGGTGCGGGAGGCGTTCGGCTCCCGTTGGGGCCTGCTCGCCGTGTGGTGCGACTGGTCGGAGAACATCGTGTGGTTCCCCACCGTCCTGGTGTTCCTGGCCACGACGGCCGCGTACGTGATCAACCCGGATCTCTCGCAGAACAAGGCATTCCTGGTCCCCGTCATGCTGGTGATCTTCTGGGCCGTGACGCTCTCGTCGCTATTCGGGTCCCTGAAGTCGGCCCGCTGGACCGGTGTGGGAGTGGTGGTCGGGACCGCCGTCCCGACCCTGGCGATCATCGGCCTAGCCGCGTGGTGGACCGGCAGCGGCCGGCACTCGGAGATCCCCTTGCACGCCAGCGCGATCATGCCGGGGTGGCACGGCCTGTCCAGCCTCGTGTACGCGGCGGGCATCGTGGTCGCGTTCGCCGGCATGGAGATAGGCGGCTTCTACTCCCACGTGACAAGGAACGTCAAGCGCACCTATCCCGGATCGGTGCTGATAGCTGCGGTCACCGTGGCGACGCTGTCCATCGCGGGCAGCGTGGCGATCGCGATGGTCGTGCCGTCCGGGCAGATCCAGCTCGCGGGCGGGATCATGCAGGCGGTGTCCGTCTTCTTCGCCAAGCTGGGCATCAGCTCGCTGATCCGGCCGTTCGGGATTCTCGTGATCATCGGCGTCCTGTGCGGCCTCGCCTCGTGGAGCATCGGTCCGGCCGAGGGGATGCGCCGGGTGGCCGCGGACGGTCACCTGAGCCCGTGGTGGGGCCGCACCAACAGCCGTGGCGCCCCTACCGCGGTCCTCATCCTGCAGGCCGTCCTCGGCTCACTGCTGGCACTGGCCATGGTGTTCGTCAACAACATCAACACCTACTACTGGATGCTGACCGCGCTGGTCGCCCAGACGTTCCTCGTCATGTACTTCCTCATGTACATCTCGGTGATCCGGCTGCGCGTCACCAGGCCCGACGCCCCGCGCCCGTTCAAGATCCCGGGCGGGAAGCTCGGACTCACGCTGGTGACCGGGCTGGGGATAGCCGGGGCGCTGTTCACCTTCGTCCTCGGGTTCATCCCGGCCACCCACCTGTCGCTTCCGGGGACCATCACCTACGTCGCGGTAATGGTGTTCGGGATGGCCGCCGTGATCGGCACGCCGTTCCTGCTGCACCGCAGCTCGGGCCAGGGCCCGTCCCGCGACGCTGACACGCGGCGCACCCCGCAGGAGGTCGGAGCCGCATGACACTGGCGACCGTCAGCACGCTGGCGCTGATCGCCATCGTGGCGGCCATCTCGCCCGTGCTGGCCGAATGCACCGGGCGGTTGGCGATCCCCGGGGTGGTGTTCGAGATCCTCCTAGGCATCGTGGTCGGCCCTACGGTCCTGTGCCTCGCCCACCCCGGCAGTGTCATCACCGCCCTCGAGTCGATGGGGCTGTCGTGCCTGATGTTCCTGGCGGGATTCGAGATCGACCTCCAGCTCGTTCGTGGCCGCCCGCTCCGGCTGGCAGCCACGGGATGGGTGATCTCGCTGGCCTTGGCCGTGCTGGCCTGCGTGGGGCTGACTCTCGCCGGATCGGTGACCGACGCCATCGCGCTCGGCCTGGCATTGACCACCACAGCCCTCGGCACGCTATTGCCGATTCTGCACGACTCCGGCCTGTCCGGCGGCCGTTTCGGAACCCGGGTCATGGCGATCGGCAGCGTTGGCGAGTTCGGACCGGTCCTCGCCATTGCGCTGCTGCTCAACCACCGTAACCCGGTGATAGCGGCCTTGCTGCTGGCCGTATTCGCGGCTGCGGCCGTCTCGGCGGCCGTGCTCGCGTCCCGGCCCCTCCCGCCCAGGCTGCTCGGGTCCTTGCACCGTCACCTCCACTCGAGCGCGCAGCTGCCGATCCGGATAGCTGTCGTGCTCATCGCCAGCCTGACGCTGCTCGCCTTCAAACTCGGCTTCAGCGTGCTGCTTGGGGCGTTCGCGGCCGGAATCATCGTCAGGCTCCTCGTCCGTGGGCAGGACAGCAAGGTTGTCAGGGAAAAGCTCGAAGCGATCGGGTTCGGTTTCCTCGTGCCGATCTTCTTCATCGTGAGCGGGATGCAGATGGACGTGCGCGCCCTGTTCGCCACCCCAGCCGCGCTGCTGCTCGTCCCTCTCTTCCTGGCGCTGTTGCTGATCGTGCGGGGCACGCCTGTGCTGCTCCTGTACCGCCGCGATCTGCCCCGGCGCGACCTGGCCCCGCTGGCCCTGCTGTCCGCCACCGGCTTGCCCCTGATCGTCGTCATCACCACCCTGGGGGTGACGCTCGGCAGCATGCGCCCGGTCAACGCCGCGGCTCTCGTGGCGGCCGGCATGCTCTCGGTGCTGCTGTATCCGATGCTCGCGAGACTGCGCATGCAGCGTGTCGTGGACCGAGAAGAGGCGCCTGGGCTGGGTTTTCATCCCGTCAGCGGTTAGGCTCGTACCTGTCTGTGGTCGGGGGAACCAGGGCGGGAGTGAGGTGGCTCGTGCAGCTCAGGCCTGTGCCACACGATGTTTTCGTTGGCCGGTCGGCGGAGATCGCGCGGATCACGGAGGTCATCACCCGCGTCCAGGCGGGAGAGCCATGGCTGGTGGCCATCGAGGGTGATCCCGGCATCGGGAAGACATCCCTGGTGCGGCACTGCCTGGCGCAGGCCGCGGACCTCAAAGTGCTGTCGGCCCGGGCTGATCCGGCCGAGACCGACCTGGACCTCGGAATCGTCGACCAGTTGCTGCGGGCGGCCGGAGCCGCGACCCCGCCGGTGCTGGCCGAGGCTGCGCTGGCTGAGGCTGGGACCGGCGGCCCGGTCTCGTCTTTCGCGGCCGGAGCGCGGTTGCTCGAGGTGGTCGGCGGGCAGCAGTCTGCGGAGGCGGTGGCCATCGTCATCGATGACCTGCAGTGGGCCGATCACATGTCGGTGGAAGCCCTGACGTTCACGCTGCGCCGGCTGTCGGTGGATCCCGTGCTCGCCGTCGTCATCTACCGCGGGACAGGTGACCGGCTGGATGAGACCGCCCGGCGGCTGCTGCTCAGCGTCGAGAACCAGCTGCGCATTTCCCTGGACGGGCTCGGCGTGGAGGACGTCGCCGCGATGGCGGCCGAGCTCAAGGCGGAATCGCTGGACGACGAGGCCGTCCAGTGGCTTTACAACCACACCGGCGGGCACGCGCTGTACCTGCGTACGGTGCTGAGCGAGGGGTTCGACTTCGATCCCCGGTCGCCAGGGCGCGCCGCGCTGCCCGCGTCGCTGGCGGCGGCCATTGGTGACCACCTGCGGGTGCTGCCACGGGGCACCAGGGAAATCCTGGAGGTGCTGGCCGTCATCAACCGGCGGATGCCCCTGGCCCAGCTGGGCCAGGCGGCGGAGGCCGGCTCGCCCAGCGCGGCCATCGAGCCGGCGGTGGCCTCTGGCCTGGTGGACTGGTGGCCAGCGGAACCGACGTGTCCCGTCGAGATCCGCCACCCGCTCGTCCGGGATGCCATCTACTCGGGCATCACGCCCACCCGGCGCCGTGCGCTGCACGCACGCGCGGCGCTCCTGGTCAGCGAGTCGGCGTCCTGGGAGCACCGGGTGGCCGCGCTGGACCGGCCGGACGAGGGCCTGGCCGTCGAACTAGAGCGCCTGGCGAAGCGCGAGGCGGCGGCCGGTCAGCTCGCCCTCGCCGCCACCCACCTGCGGTGGGCCTCCGATATCTCGCCCGGCCAAGGCGACGGGGAGCGACGGCTGCTGACCGCGGCTCTCTACCTGACCTTGGTCGACGAGTCCCAGAGCTTGCTCATGCGGCAGGCGGTGGAGGCGGCGTCGCCGTCCCCACTGCGCGGCTGCGCGCTGGGCACGATGGCGTTCGCGGCGGGGCAGCTCGGCGAGGCCGAGGCCCGGTTCGGCGAGGCACTAGCGCAAGCGCAGGCCACCCCGGACGGCCGACCGCTCGCCGCCGTCGTCGCCAACCGGCTGGCCGGCACCTACACCCTGCTGGGGGACGGGGAGAAGGTCCAGTCGTTCGCGCGCTGGGCGCTGGACACCGGCTGCCTGGACGCGGCGGCCACGAGCCAGACACGCGCCCTGGTCGCGATCGGCGCGTCTCAGGTGGTCGGCCCGCGTGCGGCCCTTGCCGAGCTGGCTCACCTTGATCCCGACCCGGCGCGGGTCGGCCCGGTCGACGTCGACGCCTTGTCGTTCCGGGGCGTGTTCCGGCTGCTGGCCGGTGACCTGGGCCAAGCTGTAGGCGACCTGACCGCCAGCCTGCGGATGGCACGCAACGGCGCTGTCCTCACCCTGGGCCTGCGCACCTACTTCTACCTGGCGCTGGCGCAGTACCTGTCCGGCGCGTGGGACGACGTGCTGCTCACCGCGGAGCAAGGGTTTTCCGCCACGGGGATCCGCTCCCGGCGTTTCGAGCTGCCGCTGCTGCACCTAGCGGCCGGCTGCGTGCCGGCCGGACGTGGCGCCACCGAGGAGGCCGAACGGCACGCCAAGGAAGCCGAGGAGATCGCGGCGAGCCTGGATTACGGTCAGGAACGCGTGTACGCGGCGATGGCCCGGGCCCTGGTCTGCCAGGCGGCCGGCGATTACCTGGGCATGGCCGACGCGCTCGTGCCCTGGCTGGACGACGCCGCGCTGGACGGCCGCAGCCGGGCATACGCGGTCCTGTGGCGGCCGCTGCTGGCCGAGGGGCTGATCGGCTCGGGCCAGACCGAACGGGCCGCCGCCGTGCTGGACCAGCTGAGAGCCAACAGTGGCGAGGTCAGCTACGTGCGGTCGGCGCTGGCCTGGCTAGACGGATGGCTGGCCGAGCAGCAAGGCGACCTGGAAGAGGCCCGGCAGAGCTACGACCGCGGCGAGGACGCCGACGCGCAGAGCCCGGTTTTCACGGCCCGGCTGCTGTTGGCCCACGGACGGCTCCTGCGCCGCACGGGAAACCGGAAGGAGGCGGTCGAGCGCCTGCGCCGGGCGAACCAGCTGTACACGGAGTTGCGGGCCGCGCCGTTCCTCGCCAGGACGGAAGAGGAACTGGCGGCGTGCCACCTGCCCGCCCCCCGGGCCGCGAAGCAGTCTGTTTTCTCGCTGACCAGCCGGGAGACCGAGGTAGCCCACCTGGTCGGGAAGGGGCTGTCCAACCCGGAGGTCGCGGCGGAGTTGTTCGTCAGCCGCAAGGCCGTCGAGTACCACCTGGGCAACATTTACGCCAAGTGCGGCCTCCAGGGCAGGCAGGAGCTGCGCCGCTACGTCGAGCAATGGCACCAGCCGGCTACCGCGTGAACGGTGCCGCCGGGGCCGCCGCCCAGGCCGGCGACCAGGCGTCCGCGGGCGCCCCAGTGCCCGCGGACAGCCGGCCGCGGCACGTCAGCCGGCAGGGTGGGTCGGCACCGCCGGGTTGACCGGCGCGTGCTGATTCGAGCCGGACGTCGAGGCCGGCGCGCCGCCCCCCTGAGCCGGGCCGGCCAGGTGGCCGAACAGGTAGACCAGCGCAAGGGTGCAGGCCACGATAACCGCGGCGCCGACCGCCATGATTACTCCCCAGGGCGTGGACCGGCGCGCAGCGTACTGTCCGGGCTGCTGCCATGCGGGCTGCAACACAGGCTGCTGCCACGCCCGCTGCTCCCAGGCGGGCTCTTGGCCCTGGCCGTACTGACGCGGGTCCTGCTGTTCCGGGGCCTGGTACTGGGTGGTCATTGTCGGGATCTCCGTTTCTTAGTGGTTCCCAGTGGATGGATCCGCTGTCTGTTCCAGCGGACGTATCCACTCTCGGTCCCGCCGAGATCGAAGTCCCTAGAGGAACTCCCTAGTTCACCTCCCCAGCCCGAGGACGGCCGCCTTCTTAACTGTCGTCTGTCAGGCGGGTGCGGGCGCCGCGGATCGTGAACGCCACCACGCCGGCCGCGAACACCGCGCTCGCGCACAGCCAGGCGCCGCGGTCGGCCGGCGGCCGGACCGGCCAGGTCCACGGGTTCGTCCAGGACTGGAGTAGCGCGTACTCGGCGAAGGCGATATAGGCCATCGGCAGGATCCAGGCCAGCAGGCCGCCGGTGATCAGCGAGCTCAGCAGGCCGATGCCGGTGACGCCGATGACATTCCTGGCCATCACCAGGATGCCGCCATCCAGGCTGGCGCCGGTGACGGCGAGCTGGAGCACCCCGATCGCCGCGCCGGTCATCACCAGCACGGTGCCCAGCCGCAGGTACGGCAGCCACCGGCTGGCGGTGCACTCCGGCTCACCGAACGGGCTGTGCGTGGTGATCACGAGCACCGCCGCCGCGCCGCCCTCGATGATCATCGGGAACTCCTGGGCGAAGTGGCCGGTCCTGAACAGCCAGCCCCACTCCAGCGCGGCGCGCAGCACCCCGCCGCACACCGCCAGCGCGAGTATGGCGGCCGGTACGCGGCGGCTGCGCCAGTGCAGCCAGACCAGCCGGATCCCGGGCGCGGGGCGCCACCGGGCCGGCGCGGCCGCAGCCGCCGGCTTCTGCACGTGGGTGGTCGTCATGGCATCTGGTCCAGGGTGGACATGCCGGCGCGGAGCGCGGCCAAGGCGACGATCATGGCAGCTGCGCGAGGGTGATCGTGCCGGCGCGGAGCGCGGGCAGGTGAGCGGCGAGCCAGGCGTGCCGGGCGGCGGGCGACAGCGACGCGAACCGCTGCGCGGCGGCGGCGATCTGCGCCGGCGTCGCGCCGGCCGTCGGCGCGCCATTGGTCGTGTCCTCGCCGAATACCGGTGCCGTGGAGCCGGCCGCGGTCATCAGCGTGGTTATCACCGCCTGCTGCGCCGCGTTCGGGGGGAGCACGGCGGCATCACGGCCAGGGCTCACGTGCGGTTGCCCGGCGATAAACGCGGTCAGGAACACCTGCTGGAAGCCCGCCCGCCAGCCCGCGTTGTCCACTCCCGCCGGGCCACCGAAGAACGGGGCGAGGCCGTCCTCGCTCGTGTAGCGGTACACCGGCGGCGTTCCCGACAGGCCAACCTGCGCCAGTCCGCCGAGAAGCAGGCCCTGCGCGGCTCGCACGCC
>Ga0070717_10001951_pt1 | contig 14403 bp, 15 predicted proteins | sample LARL113metaG_FD_71366 | JGI IMG/M metagenome (GOLD analysis project Ga0070717, IMG submission 71366) | Corn, switchgrass and miscanthus rhizosphere microbial communities from Kellogg Biological Station, Michigan, USA - LAR L11-3 metaG | ecosystem: Host-associated > Plants > Roots > Rhizosphere ... | reverse complement strand
GACATTTCGCGACGTTGTCTCCGTTGTAATTGAAGATTATAAGAAAGGATGGCATAAACACGATCTCGTCTTGCATGACTACGCACCTGAAAGTAAGCTCGATGACTATGAAATTGAACTGCTCGATTTATCTCAATATGACACAATTAGAAAACAAATAGAGTCACTTTCATCATTGCAAGACTTGGATACCTTTCACGAAGATGAGGAGTTTATTTCTAATTTGCGTTTCTATGTCATTATTGCTCGGCCATTAAATGCCGAGGCTATTTATTTCTACCGAACATACTCCCATACGAAAATGTTGAGTAAATCACGATTTTTTGCGATATGGCGTGGTGAGGATGAATATGATCGTGTTGAGAGGCCAATATTTCTTTTCGATAAATATATCGATTGTGTTAGTCGTGGCAATAGCATGTTCATTCTCAAGAAGGAGAACTTTCACCATATTTTCCGCTTCTTGGAAGAGGTTGAGAAATTTGCTAAACAAACATTAAAGCATATCAAAGTACGAATGCCTATTGCTAACTTCGATCAGTTTGCCGACGCCTGTGAAAGAGATTCGAGAAAATTGCGTAAGTTAAAGAATATAGCAACACAGTCCTACCTAGATCATGTCACTATGGATGATATCAAGAGAGCAATACAAATGCATAATCTCAGGATACCCATAGACACAGTCGGTGGCGTAGAAATGATCGTTTTTGAACATACGAACCCGTGGGAAATACTCAAATTGCTGGATGATGACTATCTCAAATCTGTGATGACATCCAAGAACTACGAGGTGACAGGGAAACGGCCAAGGTGAGATGGAATATTAAGGGAGGCAGTATCTGAACTGCTCTCTGCGTGAGAGTGGACATCCCATAGTCAAGTTTTCACGCGGATATAGGATGAGTTTGTAAGAAAATGGTAGCTTTGCGCTCTGGTGGCCGTGTCGCACAACAAATTCAGCCCGTTGAAAAAGGAGAAATAGGCCGTCCAAATTACGCTTGCTCGCTAAAATCCGAGCGTAAATGCATGGTTTATTATGAGCTAAGGTCATGACCTTGCGAGGCTTGCAGGAAATCCGAACTTTTTTCCTCTCCCAAACCACCTCAATTTTTATTCCTGATTTTCGTTAAGCAAGTATATTTTAAGACGCCATACCGAATTTTGTGTAATGGCACATAGCAGAAAAGCTCTGAGGCCAGGGACAGACTGAGTTTAGCACCTTCTCGTTGTACACCGTTACACAAAATTCGGTATGGCATCATATTTTAATGGTAATAGCTTTCTGTTTCTATTTTCAAGCAATTTTCTTAAAAGTAAAAATAGAAAGGCGTGACTCATGAGAGTCACGCCTCCTGAAGATCAGAAGCCCGTTGATCCTCCAGTTCCTCCGCCCCCAGAGCTACCTCCAGAGGTACCAGAACTGCCGGAGGAACCACCCGAGTTATAGTTGGTAAAAATGTTGGTGCTTCGATAACCACCATAGCCGCCGGAGCCGCCACTGCCCGAGGATAGCCGCACAAAGAATACAACGATCGCTATAACGAAAGTTACCCCGGCGACAATCCAGCAGACTACCCAGCTCCAGTTCATTGCCCACCAGTAGTTGGAATCAATCTTTTGCTGGATCTGACTGAGACCCGCGAGCATGCCAGCCTGGAATTGGGATTTATCTCCCGAGATCATTCCGGCGTGAAAATCCGCATCCATCGATGCGGTTTCGATGTTCTCCATCGTAGCCTTATCAAGCTGCGTCCAACGATCACCCACCCAGTAGTCGCTTTTGCGGTCTTGCAGAGAGACGACAAGTAGGATGTAGTTCGATTGGAACTGGCCATCGAGGCCTTGCCAAGGCGTACATCGACTCACCATGCTATCTTTATAGGTGCGAATGTCCGTTGCGTTCTCGAATCCGTAGCTTTGAAAAGTGCGAATCTTCACAATAGCGCCGGTTGCTTTCTGAATTTCCTCGACGCGTTGAGTGAGGTCGGGAATACTCGTAAAGATGTTTGCACTGTCGACCACATCGACATCGCAGGCAGGATCGGAGGCTCGCTGCGTTATTTGCTTAGCGTAGGCTGTGCTTGGTACAGCAAACAAAAGCAGTGAAAGACACATTGGCAATAAGACGATGAGCCATGAAAAGCGTCGTAAAGCATTCAACTTTACACCTCCATGAGTAATATCTAAAACATCGAGTTACGGATCAAATTCGATCCATTCTTAACTCTCAGCCACAACGGCTGTAGCAAAAGTAAATAAGATTTACTACTTCCTGTAGCCGTTGTAGTGGGAAGATTCTGTTAGTCTTCAGATTTTTAACGTTCACGTGAATTCCCTACAGCGAAGAGACATAGTAGAATTTTATCATCAGACTATAAGTTTGTCAATTATAGGAGAAGAAATTAGAATTTATTCACATACACCTTGAAGAAGGTAAAGGGAAGCTGGATAGAATCTACTATGAGATTACTTTGTTGCGGTAATGGAGAAATTTCGTACGTTTAGAAGCTAACAAAGTCTGAGGACAGGTGGTGACTCGTTACTGAGGAATAGCCTCTTAGCGTTGTTTTTTCTCGTTTACTACTGGAAGGTCATGCTGCCATAAGCGAGGGAAGCATCACACGTCCTGGGGCGGGGGAGAAGGGCCAAGGCTAGCAGAGGGAGGAGAGGGAGAGAGTGAGGCACGTACCTGGCGGGGACGTGGCGTAAAGCCGTACGACCTTGACTATGTGGTACACTCGCAGAGCGAAACGAATGACCGAAGGTGGCGGGGCTGGCGTCGGTCGTGTCGGTCGGTCGTTTCGGCCTTTAGGCTTTACCACATAAAGTCAAGGTGGAGACGGTAGCCACGCGGGGCGGGGACTATCAATCCCGCGTAGCGGTTCCTTATTGCCTAACTTTTACGACAAAAACATTCACGCGAGGTGTATAATGGCGAAAATATTCAGGACAACATAAAAGATGCAGGAGTAGTTGAAGGATATGTGGGTATCAAGTATTGAAATTAGCAATATAAAGAGCTTTGAAGATTCAGGGGTTATCAACCTGGATAAGCGAATGAATATCCTTATCGGGCCAAATAACGCCGGGAAGTCGGTGATTATAAAAGCACTCTATTTACTTCAGGATATACAGGCACTAAGTGTAGAGGATATAAGACGGGGTGAGAGTGAGGGAAAAATTGTCATAGGATTGGAGGACATTGACGTAGTACAGTATCAACAAATATATCATGCAACAGAAGGATTTTTGTCGAAAGTACATATCACAATTTCCTCTTCCTCCAATAATCCTCCCAAAGATATGCTTGTCATAAATCAGGATGGGACAAGCGTGGGAACCGGTACGCTATCTCAAACTGAACCCAATAACTTCATATACCCATTCTTAGCAAAAAGAAAAGTAATAGACTATAATACCAACGTTAATCTTGACAGACAAAATGCTGTCCCTGAAAATCTGCAATACCTGACAGCAAAAATAAGTAGGATAGCCGACCAGCACTATGAACTAAACAAAGCATATGAGGCAGCGTGTAAAGATATCATTGGCTTTTCGTTATCAACAGTTGCGATACATAATGGTCAAATAGTTGGACTGCCAATAGATAAGTTTAGTAGTATTCCGATAACTGCAATGGGGGAGGGTATACCCCATCTACTTGGGCTCATTAACGACCTCTGTCTTGCAGAAAATAAGCTCTTCCTTATCGAAGAGCCGGAAAATGACATCCATCCAAAGGCATTAAAACACTTATTGGACTTAATCATACAAAAGAGCGACAGTAACCAGTTTGTCATCTCCACCCACTCACACATTGTCATGCAGTATTTAGGGTCAATAGAAAACAGCAAGATACACTACATTAACCGCGATGAAACAAAGACCATTCCAACGGCTCTCTATCGAGAAATCGGCACTGATCCTGAAGAACGAAGAGCGGTGTTAGAAGAACTCGGCTATGAAATGACAGACTATGGTTTATGGAGCGGCTGGCTCATTTTAGAAGAGTCGTCTGCTGAAAGAATTATTAATGACTTCCTGATCCCACAATTTGCACCCCGGTTAAAAGGAAGACTCCGAACGATTGCAGCGCACGGCGTCGATAATGTACCGATCAAATTTGAGGATTTTAATAAGCTCTTCTTGTTCACGCATCGAGCGTCGATGTATAAAAATAAAGCCTGGGTCGTCGTAGACAATGGCAATAGAGGCAATGAAATCATTGAGAAACTGAAAGAAAAATACGTGCCTGGCGGCTGGAAAGAAGAGCAGTTCCTGCTGTTCTCCAAAGAGGATTTTGAAGAATACTACCCGGAGGATTTTCAAGGAGAAGTTTCGCGCATACTGCAAAAATCTGACGGGCCGCATAAGCAAGCAGAAAAAAGGGAGTTGCTGTATAGAGTGTTGGAGTATATAGAAAAAGATGTGCAGGCGGCCAGAGAAGCGTTTGGCAAATCAGCGAGTGAGGTCATTAAACTGCTACAAGAAATAGAAAAAGCGCTATGCCCGTCTTAGGATATTGTGACGCTGGCAAAGCGCAGAAGAACGGCTTTTACTGTGTTTGACTTTCTTATTCCTTATACCCAGAGGTGATATCGTTGATAAATATACCAGTAACTAACGACTCAGAAACCTCACCGCCAAAAGCATTTTTACCTGAAGCTGCACCCATACCGAGACCATAGAAACGCACAGTATCGCCTTGCTGTATTTTAGTCATATCAAATGCGCCAGTATCAACTTGTATAAGTGAGCTGTAGTCATTCGGATCAGAGCAATTGACAGCAGCTGCATTTCCACTACTATCTTTCGCAAACCCTGCAACGGTGCATGTAAATGTTACTTTCTTACCTTGATAGGTGCTCGGTGCTTTATCCAAGTTTGCAACGGTTACTGCCTCCGCATCCATAGGAAAACCGTTTGCATCCTTTGGTACTGGTGTAGCAGTTGGCGCAGGTGTATCAGTGGGCTTTGGTATTGCAGTTGCTTGTGGAGTTGTAGATTGCGCTGCTACTTGAGTATCAGATACGGTTGTCGTTTTTGAAGTCGATGAGCCACTACTAGCTGACATCAAAACAAAAAATCCGAACAGCCCTGTTATACCCCATTTTACTTTTATGTTCCACGTAGCGTACTTCCACATAAGAAACAGACCAGCAGGAAAAAACAAAACGAGTATGGCTATTATGCTTATTGTGCTTTGATACCACTTAGATTGACTTTGAGTACCCATATAAAAATGAATTATAGCAAAAATAGTATATGAATACTAACGAGCGTTATGCAGCTCCTCAAACAAACTCACTCATTTTCAAGGAACGCAAATTTGCGGTGCATAAAATGTACTCAATTCCGGGTACTTTTCCTCAACACCCAACCGGTAACACACCCAGGCTCTACTTCGGGGAATCATACCATTCCCCCCTTACTCCTAAAAAACGAAACAAAAAAAACAAAAAAAAACACATAAGGAAAAATATCTTGAAAGTGGCTGGGGTGAGGTGGCGTGGGGGGAGAAAGGGGAATACTGATTGATTCCCCGAAATGAGAGGAATATACTTGAGTTCCATGGTAGTGGATCAGCTTCCGATATTCAAACAAAAGAGTTTTGGTAAGGTTGTGGCAACACAAACAGTAGAGCCGGTTGCGCCGACAGGGGAGAGCAGCGTGATGAAAACGCTGCCTGCGTTTCTGGCGTATTTACGAAGCAGCGGCTATTCCGAGAGTACCACTGAAAAGTACTTTGCCGATGTCAAGAAATTCGCGGTGTTTATCCGGGAGAAACAAATTGGGGAGGTGACCGCACATGACGTGGAGCAATGGATCAGCGAAATGATGTCGCCAAAGGGGGAGAAATTGAACCGCAAGACGGTCAACCGAAAGGTGAGCGCCATTATTAACTATTTCTCCTGGCTCGTTGGGTTAGAGGTCATACAGGGAAATCCAACAGAGGGCATACAAAACAGGCGGATACAAGCAAAGCTGCCTGATTATCTGTATGAGAATGAAATACAGACACTGTACCAGAAGGCAAGCCATGATCCCCGGACATACCTCATTGTCCTGTTGCTCCTTGAAACAGGCATGAAGAGCAGCGAGCTATTTACCATCAAAACATCGGATGTTGATAGGTCTGATCCGTACGCGCCGGAGCTATGGATAAAACATACGGGCAAGGGGGTCAAAAAGGACCGGAAAGTAGCGCTGCCGCAGCGCTTTCTCCCTGTCTACCAGCAATATATTGCACTGTACAAAATAGAGGATATCCTGTTTCCCTATACGGACCGGCTTATCCAGATGCTGTTTGCGGACCTCAAAAAACAAACGATGATCGACAAGGAACTAACACCAAAGACGCTCCGGCATACCCATGTGGTGAGGGCATATAAAAGGGGAGAGGACCCGGATAGAATTTTTGAGCGGATTGGGCTTGCTCCGGATTCGAGGAAAGAAGCGGATGAGGTGTATTCCAGACTGGCAAGGAAGGGAATATAGCGTATTTTCGCACAATTCGGGATGGTACCCTAATACGGTCACCGCACCTTTTTCAACGTGCCTCTGCGGCGTATGAATACCCCCCTGGGTTCAGTGACGTTGGTATGAACGATGCCGTTTTCGTAATCCTCGACGTGGACCACCGTCGTCCTGTCCGCTTCCTGCCAACTGATCATGAAGATACCTTGCCGGATAAGCGTGACCGCAATCTGCACGGTCTCAGAGTCGCCCGAGTATGGACCTTCAATGTTGGTGAGCGTCATCACCGTCTCAGATTCGAAGTGGAGATGGTGGACCCAACTCCCGAAATTTGCTTCATACACGTGGCCGACAGCTGGAAAGTGGGTAGTGGACATGGGCTCCTCCTTTTTGCTACTCCCTTTGAGAAGGTGCAGAAAATACTACTGCTCTGGAGATCACAACGCGAAGCGCCAACCATGCGGGGATACCCTCACCCCTTAATATTCTGTTTGAGTACCATGTGTTTTTAACACCGCAGATGGGACCCACTTGATACTGAAAAAGGGACCCGCCTTTCATCTTTCGACGAACCAGTGATACCCAAAAAGGGACCCACCCTCACTGTATTCTCGAACAAAAGCCTAGAGCTGCGAAAGCTGTTAACAACCGCAAAGGAGCTAGCTAGGGATGTTTTGACCCATCGGGCATCGTTGCACCTGAAAGTGTCTTGGCTTGATCCAACTGCTTTTGAGTGACCTTGGCTCCGCTGAGGTTGGCACTAGTCAGGTCGGCATCAGTCAGGTCGGCACCACGCAGGTCGGCTTTGCTCAGATTGGCTTTGCTCAGATTGGCTTTACTCAGATTGGCTTTGCTCAGATTGGCTTTGCTCAGATTGGCTTTGCTCAGGTCTCTCTCTCTCAGGTCGACTCCGCACAGGTCGACTTCACTCGAATTGCGGTACATTTTCCCATCAGGCATAGTTGCGCCTTTGAGTGACTTGGCTTGATCCAACTGCTTTTGAGTGACCTTGGCTCCGCTGAGGTCGGCAGCGCTGAGGTTGGCTCTGCTGAGGTCGGCAGCGCTAAGGTTGGCTTCGCTGAGGTTGGCATTGGAGAGGTCGGCTCAGATGAGGTTGGCTTCGCTGAGGTTGGCTCTGCTGAGGTTGGCTCTGCTGAGGTCGGCAGCGCGAAGGTACGCTCTATAGAGTTTGGCTCCGAAGAGGTTGGCTAATAAGAGGTTGGCTAATAAGAGGTTGGCTCCGCTGAGGTCGGCTCCGCTGAGGTCGGCTCCGCTGAGGGTGACTTCTATGAGATCGGCATCGCTGAGGTCGGCTCCGCTGAGATCGGCTTTGGAGAGGTCGGCTTTGGAGAGGTCGGCTTTGGAGAGGTCGGCTCCGCTGAAGTTGGCTTCGCTGAGGTTGGCTTCGCTGAGCCTGGCTTTGCTGAGATCGGCTCCGCTGAGGTCGGCTCCGCTGAGGTTGGCTTTCCAAAGCCTAGCATTGCTGAGGTTGGCTTCGCTGAGGTTGGCTCCGCTGAGGTCGGCTTTCCAAAGCCTGGCATTGCTGAGGTCTTTCCTACTGAAGCCTCTTTTGCTAAGGTTGACCTCGCTAAGATTAGCTCCCCCGAGAACGGTATCGGTAAGATCGGTAAGATCGGTGAGGTTGGCATTGCTGAGGTTGGCTCCGCTGAGGTTGGCTTCGCTGAGGTTGGCTTCGCTGAGGTTGGCTCCGCTGAGGTTGGCTTCGCTGAGGTTGGCTCCGCTGAGGTTGGCTTCGCTGAGGTCAGCTTGACTCAAATTGATCTTTCTGAGGTCGGCTCCGCTCAAGCTGACAATGTTGCTGTCTGGCTTAGTAGACATCAGCCCTGCCTCGCGTAAAAATGCGATGACCAACCCAATGCGCCATGCATCTAGCCGGAACAGAATAGTGATCGTTCGCACACGGGCGACATTGCGTACTTCAGGTTTAGCTGTTGGCGAACCTAGCTCTTCTTTCAGCAGTAACTCTGACATGCGATCAAGATAGGCCTGCAAGAGGTCTTCTCTCTGTTTCTCAGATGCGATCCCCTGCTCGGTGCGAGTAGTGGCAAGATTGAACAGCAAAGCACCTACGGCTAAGACCACTGGAATGATGAGGAGTTGTAACCAGTCCCACAGGGCTTTCCCAGGCTGGGACACTTCCGTTCTAACGACGGTACCAGCCGATGGACCACTGGTCGTGTGTGCAGTTGTCACTTGAGTATACCCTGTGAAGCCTGTCCAGTCATATGAGTAGCCTATGATAATCAATGTGATGACCACCACGAGTACAATTCCAATAACTCCAATAGCTACCCGATGCTGCTTTATTTGCTGCCACCATGAACGAAGCTTTGCGGTCATCCTGATACCTCTGGCGAAGCCCCATTGAGTACAGGGATAAACCCCCCTAGTGTTCTGAGTAGAAAAACATGCAAAGTGGGTCCCTTGTGATTATCAAAATTATATCACCTGGGTCCCTGGTAAAGTGTCAAAATTTGGGTAAGTGGGACCCATGTTTATTGTCCAAAACACCATGTACCATTTTGGGGCAAATTTAACAAGTGGCTCACATGTTGGGTAGTACTAACGTTGCTGCAACCTTGGGCCGTTGGGTAAATGACCTACTCAATAATAATCCGCTCATTTTTCCACTAGGCTGATTGGAGCAACCTTGCCATTGCGGACAGTAAAGACGTTTGTGTCTTTCGCTTTGAGGTATTTATAAAACGTCGAGCGGGGAATGCCTGAACCTTTATAGATATCTTCCACTGGAATTGTTTTGTCTGCATACATTTTTTTTGCCATTTGGAGTTTCTTCTCATCTGAAAGAGGGGACCTTGGTCGCCCGCCGTTTCTTCCTCTTGCCCGCGCTGCGGTGAGTCCTGCATTGGTCCGCTCCCGGATGAGGTTTCGCTCAAACTCTGCAAGCGCTCCGAAAATATGAAAGATAAGTTTTCCTCCGGACGTTCCGGTATCGATCTGTTCTGTCAGACTTTTAAAGCCAATGCCTTTTTCCTGGAGCAGGGTTACTGTTTCAATGAGGTGTTTTAAAGATCTTCCCAAGCGGTCAAGACGCCACACAACCAATGTGTCTCCGGATCTCACATAGTCGAGCGCTTCATCCAACCCCTTTCGTTCAGTTGTTGCTCCGCTGATGGTATCGGTAAAGATTTTTAGACAGCCGGCACTTTTAAGTGCGTCCTGTTGCAGGTGCAAGTGTTGGTCTTGGGTGGAAACCCGGGCGTAGCCAATGAGCGACGTACTCCCATTGTCCCAAAACTCAAGAGCATATGCAATATATGGATTTTGATTTGTAGATGATATTTGTGGACAATGGATTAAGCACAACTGCGAATTTTGTTTTGTCTGACAGTGGAAGTCCAGAAAACGGAGGTTTTGTAGACAGAGAAATTTTCTCCAGAAAAGGCTCGTTTTACGAACGCCACTGTTTGGCCTTTCCGGGGCGTTGAGCAAGAATACAAAAGCCCGCTGAGAGCCGATGAGTGCGTGGCCAGTGGGAAAGGTTTTAAGCCATTGTCCTTTCGTCGTCTCCGTGATGCCAGCGAAACAACGGAGAGTCAAACCAAAATTCCGGAAAATCTGGTACGCATAACTTGCTGCTGCAATATTAGGGGGAACGGACGTTTCTGGCAAGCCCATGTACTCTACTGTATTTACTTTTTCGGTTCATTATGTTTTCATAGTGTGAAAAGTAGACGGTCCGGTTGAATAGGCTCTTAAGAGCCTGGAATCTTGGTAGGTAGGAAACAGTATGGCGAAGAAGCACAACACCGCGGCAAACCAGGGACGAAGTGACCAGGATATACTCAGTCTTTTCATCGAAAAAAGCCAGGTATTAGCTGCGACCTCGTTGGGTCAGACAGGTATTTTTGTATCGCACCACATTCGATATAGCCAGGAGGGGGTTGTCACAACACTAGATCAACCGGATGAAGATGCCGTTCGTTCATTCTTATTGACATTCCGACAATTTGTTTCTGAAAAAGAGCCGCTCTTTCTTGGGCGCGTGTATGGCATTTGCTATCGGCACTGTACGGATGAGGCACGAAAGGACCACATAAAGCAAGCGAGAAAGCTGTGGTCATCGGTGCAGCGGGGTAGGGGGGTGAGCATAGTTATTGACGGTGTTACATATGCAGGAGTGAAGATATTTGATGTGTGGGTCAATGGATGGTACTTTCATTGTGATGCCGATGATAAGCAGCTGCTTGACCAGGTTCCCCCCATGATACGGGAATGGCTTCGGGCACAGTTCATCAGCTTTATTATTGAGACGATGCGTCTGGTACAGGATTTGTGTCAAGTGATCCTGAGTGGTTTTGTTGAAGATCCAGCAAGGCCTGGACTTGTTTTGCTCCCTTAAGTTAGCAGGGCTGTATCAAGGGGAGAGGAGAGTGAGGAAACGCGTGGTCGTGCGTCATGCGCTGGTGAAACATCCAGTACACATTATTGTTCTACAGCATATTATACGGAACCACTAGTTAAGGCTGTCAAGCGGGCTGTTGGGGGTCTGATACACAGAACTGCAAGTTATGGTAACCAGAGGGTTGTTGGGTGTTTTTGGGCAACGCGCCGATTGGTAAATTGGGGAAAACTCAACAAAGGATTCTCAATAACCACGGGAACGACGAACACAACAAAAATGGGTATCCACATGGGATACCCGCTTTCCTCTTCTCCGCCGCTTGGCGAAAGCTTATGCCTCAAGAGCAACGAGCGGAAAGGTAACCAGCTCAACCTCCTCGTGCTCAAACCAAATTGGCTCCTTGATCTGTGTTCCTTCCAGAGCCACAAGGTAAAAACAAAACAGCTCCTCAAGATCATCAGAAATGGTATCAGTTGTTTGGATTGTTCCGTTGAGTCCCCGGAACGGGCTGTAACTGGTCACCTGTACCAGGCTGCCAGGTGGATAGATGTTTTGCTTCTCCATGCTGCTTGTCTCCTTTCTTGGGATAGTTGTTTTACCGTTATTACCGAATTTATCAATATATCACCTCACATTACGTTATAGCAAACACAACCAATTCGGTAAGAGCCGTGCCTTCCGGTTCGGTATTTTTGGGCAACCCCGCAAAAGGTAACATAGGAAAAATGGCGCTCAACGCTGAGCGCCACCACGTATCAGGATGCGAGGAAAACTATTCGAACTCTGGGTCGAATTTCCGTAAGGAAGACTTTTTCACTCTGAACACTTGTCTTTTGCCGCGACCGGGCAACGTGATGGCTTCCAATGCGCCGCTGTTGATCCAGCGTCGCACCGTCGAGTCATCGACACGGTATCGTCGTGCTATCTCCTGGACGGTCAGCAGATCGTCATCATCTGGCCGAGACATAACAACTCCTTTCACTAGGCCACTCACAAGCGAGTAGCAATCCACAAGCAAGAGGTGAATACTCGCAGGTTGCTCCCCACGTGAGGAAAGGACAAGTGCATATTGCAAATAAAGTGTCTGGTTGGTGTTCTTGTAGAGTGAGTATACAGGGAGGGGAGAAACATGACAATACCAGTTGTCACTGGTAGCGGGCACGTCAATTATGGGATCATATTAGAAACTGAATGCTGGGGGAGATGATACCTCATAGTCGACTTTTCACGCGGTTACAGGTCTACTTTGTAAGAATATGGTAGCTTTGCGCTCTGGTGGCCGGGACGCACATTGTCTTCGTTTACGACGCTGAAAGCATAGATTATGGGATAGGGAAGTGAGCCAAGAAAAAGAGCATAGTATTCTGAGAATGTTTCACCTATAATAAACCGGATTATACTGCTTTAAGCGGTGTAGCTTTCTCAGCAGTGATTTGTTCAAAAGCAAATAGAATATAGTTCATGATTAGCAAAAAATATATTTCCACTGATGTTTTTATCTATCTAGCCTTATTTATCCTTACCAGCACTGTTTACATACATAATCTGTCGTCGGGCATCTATGGGGGAGACAGTGGTGATTTCGTTACTGCGATAATTGCGAAAGGCGTACCTCATCCTTCAGGATATCCATTATACACGCTCCTTGGTATTCTCTTTTCCTATGTGCCACTCGCGAAAACCTTTGTCTGGAAAATTAGCTTAGTATCGTCTCTTTTCTCCTCTCTTTCCGTGGTTGTCATGTATCTGATCGTTAAGGAGATAACAAAAAATAGGATTGTCTCGGTATTAGCCAGCGTACTGCTGGCATTTTTCTACCCTTTTTGGGTATACGCTGAGGTGCCAGAGATATTTGCGCTGCACAGCTTTTTTATACTGCTTATTAGTTTTTTATCACTGCTGTACCTCCGCGTAAGAAACACCAAAATCCTATATGCGTTATTTTTCACGTTTGGCCTCTCCTTAACAAACAATGAAAGCATCATTCTGCTTCTCTTACCAGTTGCGCTAACACTTTTTATTGCAAGAGATACACTCGTACGTACCAGGGAGCGTATCGTGAAATATTTCCTTTTTTTTAGTGCCGGACTTTTGCCATATCTCTATATTCCTCTTGCAGCGCTACATCACCCGGCAATTAATTGGGAACATACTATGATGGTACCAAGAAACTGGACAGGTCGATAAGATAAAATAACTGTATCGAGAAGCCGGCGAGAAGGAGGAAAACGATGACAGTGCAACGGAAACGATACAGTGCCGATCTGAAGACGAGAGTCGCCTTGGAGGCCATCAAAGGGCAGAAAACAGCCAATGAGATCGCAGCCGAGTATGGGGTCCACCCGACGCAGATTGCGCAGTGGAAAAAACAAGCGCTTGATGGCTTGCCAGAGGTATTCTCCCCGCAAGCAGGCAAGCGGGAAAAAAGCGAAGAAGCGCTCATAGCCAGCCTCTACCAGCAAATTGGCCAGTTGAAAGTGCAGGTCGACTGGTTGGAAAAAAAATCAAAATCACTCCGTTGAGGCGAAACGAGCACTGATTGAACTGGGGCATCCGGAGCTGAGCATTGCCAAACAGTGCAAACTGCTGGGACTCGCAAGGTCGAGTTACTATTACGAACCGGTGCCAGAAAGCGAGGAGAACCTGGTACTCATGCGCATGCTCGATGAGCAATACACGCGGACGCCGTTCTATGGAGCGCGGAAGATGGCGGCTTGGTTGGACACGCAGGGCTACCCAGTGGAACGCAAACGCGTGCGGCGGTTGTTGCAACTGATGGGTCTGGAAGCCATCTATCCCAAGCCGCGAACCAGCCTGCCAGGCCCGGCAGAGCAGCGTTATCCGTACTTGCTTAGAGGAAGAAGCATTGAGCACTGCAACCAGGTCTGGAGTTGTGACATCACCTACATCCGCCTGCAAAGAGGGTTCATCTATCTGATGGCGGTGATCGATTGGTTCAGCCGGTATGTGCTGGCTTGGGAAATTTCGATCACCCTGGATAGCAGTTTCTGCCTGGAAGCACTGGATCGAGCCCTGGGTGTGGGGACGCCTGAGATCTTTAACAGTGACCAGGGCGTGCAGTTTACCAGTGCCGAGTTTACGAACCGGCTCAAGGCCGCCGATATTCGCATCAGCTGGGATGGACGAGGACGGGCCTTAGACAACATTTTTGTCGAGAGATTGTGGCGCAGCGTGAAATACGAGGAGGTGTATATTAAAGACTATCAGAGTGTTCCAGATGCTGTAAGGAACTTACGTGATTATTTCACGTTTTACAACTATGAGCGCTTGCATCAAGCGCTTGACTATCAAACACCAGCACAGGTGTATCTGAAAGGATAACCACGAGTTTCTCGAACAGTTGAGTTTTGTCTTATTTTTGCCCAAAAACTGTCTTGACTTTTGGTACCACCATAGACACGCACGACAATTCGATTTTAGGTCAGGTTGTAAGATTTCACGAGGTTAAAGGCTAATTGAACAATGTATTCAAGCTTGTCTCTGGTTTAGGAGGCTTACCATACTTATTTTCTTTTTCA
>Ga0070717_10001950_pt1 | contig 14407 bp, 6 predicted proteins | sample LARL113metaG_FD_71366 | JGI IMG/M metagenome (GOLD analysis project Ga0070717, IMG submission 71366) | Corn, switchgrass and miscanthus rhizosphere microbial communities from Kellogg Biological Station, Michigan, USA - LAR L11-3 metaG | ecosystem: Host-associated > Plants > Roots > Rhizosphere ... | reverse complement strand
TCTTGAAATTGTGCGGCAGCCGAAGTCACGTCTGGTCCGGGCTCCACATCGCCAGAGGGCATTTCAGGGAGCGCGGCGATTGTGAGGCGCAAATCGTTGGCAGTGCGTCCGCCAAGATGAATTGACGACGGCCGAGCCTCCCATGTCTCAAGCGCCGTCCCAACCATTTGCGCCAACGCGTCGTCGACGACCGCGTCTGCCGGCGGTCCTTCCTCGAATCTCTCGCTCAGTGCATACACTCGGTCAAGGCGCGTCTCCAAGAGGACCGCCTCCTGGTGGGCCCGGGCTGCCGCAAACAGCCGCAGCGCCTCCTTGCTTTCCTGACTCTTTCGCTCAAGCTCCTCGCGTCGCGCAACTTGACCCTGGTAGTCCTCATGCTGGCCTTCGGCAGCCGTTAGGTTCTTCTGAGCGTCTTCAAACCGGTCGGTCGCAATTCGCAAAGGCTTTGTCGTGGCCCACAAGGTGCCTACGTTCATTCTCTTGAACTCATCCAATCTTTTGAGGGCTTCCGCTGCTGTCGTGTCGGCCCGCGAATGGGTCGCCGCTCGCTGCAGGTAGGCTTGAAGGGCAGACGGATCTTCGCATAGGCCCAACACATCGGCCTGGCGGACACAAGCTGTGGCTAAGAACGATTTGCGATCGAGGCCAAGCCATCGTGCGCCGTCCGGCGCTCCGTCGTCGATGATCTCATTGGAGTAGTCACGCCCGAGATCGATGTCTGTCGCGGCGCTGTCAACCCGGCCGTCCAGGTCATGGCGGAGCTCAACACGCCGCCCATCTTGCAGGAGCACCTGTGTCGCGACTTGCCAACGATCGCCATCCCACGGACGGTGCCGTTCCTGGAAGTCGCGATCCTCGAGACGCTGTGCCCCTCGCCCTCGACGCATACCACACAATCCCGCGTAAAGGGCCATGTGCCATCGGGACTTGCCAGCCTCGTTTCGGCCGTAAACGATCGTGAACCCCGGTGCAAGGTCAAGCCGTTGATCCGAGAAAGGGCCGAACGCCGCGGCGATCACCGAGAGGATACGCACTATGCAACCTCCAGATCAGCTCGGCGGTCGAGCGACCGTAGTCCGGTGATTAGGACGCGACGACGCTCATCCTCCGTCAAATCTGCCGCCCGCACGTCGCGAACGAACTGGCCCCGAACCGTAGGCTCCTTGGCGATTGCCTCCAACTCGTAGCCGATGCGAAGAGCTCCGACTCTCACCGACAGCGCCTCGAGATTTGGGGCGGCGGTAGCGAGATCAGTCAGCCGCAGATCAACTTCGGGTCGAAGCTCGCCGCTCAGCGTAATGCGGGCAATACCAGCGAGCCCCAGGCAAAGCTTTTGAACTTCATCGCGGACGTCCTGCTGGCTTGCGCAGCCGCTGACATCCACCGTCAGGTCGTGGGCCTGGGTCACGGCCACCCGATGCCACTCGCGCTCGACAGATCCATCTGACGTGACCGTGGCCAGAACCGCTCCTCGTAGCCCTTGCTCTCCAAACTCGAGCGGGTCGGGATTGCCGGGATAGGTATGCCTGAGGGCCTCGCGGGGAACATGGTAGTGGCCGAGGAAGGCATGGTCGAGGCCGGCGGCCTCAATTTGCGTCGCGTCGAATGGAGCGTGCGGCTGCTTGCCCTCGCCCTGGGCGTTGAACCACCCTCGTTCAGAGCCGTGGAAGAGAGCCAAGTTCACTCCGGTCCGGTCGACGCGAAAGTTGTCGAGGAATCCGTCCGTGTTCGCCGGCGCCTTGTGGGCGGCACCCCACAGCGTCAGACCATCCGTCAACGAAATGGGCTGGAGACGGCTCTCTTTAAAGACGTGCACGTTGCCTGTCCAGGCAACCTGCGAGTAGAGACTATCCGGTCCGTACCAGTCGTGATTCCCGGGAGCAATGTAGACCGGAAGCGGCTGTAGCTCTCCGAAAAGGTTCTGAAGAAAGGCGGCTGTATCCGGCGTCGCCCGATCGTTCTCGTAGAGGTCGCCGCCGCAGAGAAGGACGTCCACTTTTACGCTCGCGGCGAGCTGCGCGACATGGACCAGCGCGTCCCTCAGGGCCTGTCGCCGCTGACGGGCCAGGGGACGCTCGACTCCAAGCCAGGCAAAAGCGGAGTCGAGATGCAGATCAGAGAAGAGGAGAAGTCTCATTTACGTTCCTAGCAGGTGGGAGTCCGTACCCGCAACGACCGGCTGGCGAGTGGTGGTAACGGCAGGGAGGAGGATCGCTGCGTTGATCAGCTGGAAACTCTCGCTCACGGCTTTCAACTTGTCCAGCTCGGCCAGTTTTCCTTGCAGGTCAGTATCGAGAGTCGTCTGGTCCCGACGGATGGCCTCTATCTGCCCCCTAAGGGCCGGCAGAATCCGGCGCTGCTCAGAATCGCCCTCGGTATCGATCCGCTGCATGTTCCCCCTGATGCCCCGCTCCTTTTCAGCGAGCCTCCGGGTGTTATAGCGATGGATGCGAGTAGCGCGTCCCGCCTCATCCGCTGCCCGCTGCCGGTTAACCTCCGCGACGGCTGGACGTTCTCGCTCGATGAATTCCCGGATTCGCTCAATGGCTACGCCCCGCAGCTCTTCCAGGACATCGAGCGACGGGAGTGCCCCCCTCGCTTCAATGGGTTCAGCGAGTGGCAGGTTTCGTTCGGCCTCGGCGTCACGAGTGCCGTCCAGTCTCAGGACGATCGATTCAACGTACGACCGTTTGCGGACGCCAGAGAATTCGACGAGGAAATTTAGCTGGAGGGCCGGACCCAGGAGGACATCGTCGGGGAGGCTCCTAACGCCCGCCAGACCGCCAAAGCTTTCGCGGGAGGCGTACGCGAGGCAGGTGTCAACTAAAGGATGCCCAAAACCGAAGAAGTCGAGCGTTTCGTCTGTGACGGCAAGCGCCGCCGAAAAGGTCCCGTGGTAAGAGCGTTCGAGATGGCGCCCGACAGCATTCGGAAGGGCCGGAGGAACTTCGATTCTCCACGCCTCTTCACCATCCGGCTCCAGTCGAGCAGTCGGGAACAGCGAGAGGATGTGCACCACGAGGCGCTCCAGATCGATCCGCACCCGTCCATCTTCCAGCTCGCTGGTTAATCGCTCCGCCACCTCCCGCCGAAAGCTACTAATCTCGATAAGGAAATCCGCCGACTTTTCATCGACCAGCTTGGCGTCACGCAGGCGCAAGCCTAAGTCGCGCTCAAAAACGTGAACGGCTTCCTCGACGTTTCCAGACGCTTCCACTAACGCATTCCGCAGGTCGTCTTCAACCTCACCGAGAATCAGTTCCAGCGCGCCGACGGTTGCTTCGAAGAGATTGAGACGCCTCTCCAGGACGTCAACGAGCCGGTCTTCGATCGTTCCTGTTGCCGTGATGTTGTAAATGTGGACGTCCTTCTTCTGACCGTAGCGATCGAGACGGCCAATGCGTTGTTCGATCCGCATCGGGTTCCAGTGGAGGTCGTAGTTGACCATCACGTGACAAAACTGGAAGTTGCGACCTTCGCCGCCGGCCTCAGTGGATACCATGATCTGCGCCGATTCCTGAAAGCGGCGAACCACGTCGTCCTTCTCCCATCGAGACATGTCCCCCCGAAACTGAACGACCTGGTACCGACCGGAAAGGAGTTCCACAATGAGTTCCTGGGTCGCGTAGTACTGAGTGAAGATGAGGATCTTCTCGCTGGGATCTAGCTCCAGCAGCTTTTGGACCAGGCTGACGAGAGCCACCGCTTTGCTATCTCTAACCTGACTGAGTCCCGAGATCAGCCCGTCGATAGCCTGCGTCTCTTCACGCAGCGTTGAAAGCGCCAATGTCCGCGATCCTTCCAAGCGCTCGTCGGGATCGTCGGTTAGTTGCCCATTTCGGATATGTTCGTCGCGGAGCCGCTCCTTGCGTCTCTCCAGCGCCCGGCGCAGCGCTCGCGAGCTGCTGGCCAGCAACCGCTGGTACGTCACCAGCTCGAACCCGAAGAGGCGGTCGCCTTTCGCACGAGCTGCGTCAAAACCATGGCGAAGATATCGTTCGAGGGATTCGTGGACTTGTTTTTCGAGATCCGTCAGTTCGACCGCAATCCGAAGGGCTCGTCTCTGCGTGAACCCACCGACTGTTCGCTTCCGATTGCGTACGATGCCCTGCGTCAGGCGAATGCGGCTTAGCAGCCGATCGATCGCATCCTCGCGCCCGATAGGCGCCTGGGCATCAACCGCAATGCCATGCCGTTTCAACAGGCTTGTCGCCGTCGTGCGCTCCCCTGCGGAAATGTCTGGCCAGTTTTCGAGGGCGCGCACGGCCGTTCGTAACTCCTGCGAGGCGAGGATCTCCGTTTCGAAGTCTTCATAGCTCTCGTACAGGCCTGGCTCGACCAGCTCAAGAAGACTGAACAGCTCAAAATGATGAAGCTGCATGGGCGTGGCGGTCAGGAGCATCACGCCAAACGCGGAATCCTTAAGGGCGTCAACCGTCCTATAGAGAAGAGTTGTCTCGACGGAGTTCCCCTCGAGCTTGCGGCGACAGTGGTGGGCCTCGTCGACGATGACGAGATCCCATTCCGCATCGACCAGCTCGTCTCGGGTATCTTCAGCCCGCGCGAGGTGAGAGCTGATCAGGGCCCGTGGGAACCGCAGCCAGGGGTTGCGATTGGGGTAAAGCTGGCGAGTGCTCCGAAGCGAGTTCGTGTCGACGATCTCGAAGATCTCATTGAACTTGACCCGGAGCTCCGTTGCCCATTGGTTGAGGAGGTTGGGAGGCACGATAATCAGGATCCGCGCGATAGACTTCCGGGCGAGCAGCTCCTTAAGGACCAAGCCAGCCTCAACTGTCTTCCCTAAGCCGACTTCATCAGCCAAGATCATCGAGGGTCGTGGCTTCTCCAAGACGCGATGGGCAAGAAAGATTTGGTGGGGTCTGAGCACGACCCGGCTGTTGACCAGGCCGCTCAGGTTGTCGCTGCCGTACGCCGCCTGCAGCTTGGTTGCGCGGAGCTTGATATCGAACCACTCGAGCTGATCACCAAACCCTCCGGCAGCGATGAGCTCGAGAGGATCTGAGAGTTGAGATTCGAGAGAATCAACCGGGACGGTTCGGTCGCCTGAAGGAAACCGAACGGTCGCCAAGTCGGCATGAAGGCGCAGGACCATGCCCTCTTGGCCTAGGGCTCGCGAATGAACGCGCGCGCCGAGCTCAACTCTTGAGACTTTCATCCGGGTTCTCCATCGTTGTGCTTGCTCTTTTCGCTGTCTGCCCACCAATGGAACTTGTCCGAGAGTGGGAAAGTGGGGCTCACGATGTGGACGGCCTTAGTTGACCCTGTTGCGGACGACTCAGAGGCGGCCCCAGCTGCCCGCCTTCGTTCTCGCTCCCGATGGAGTCCCAGATCCTCAAGTGACGCCTTGGGTTCGACTTCTGCAGCCTTTGCTCTATCGCGGATGGGCTCGATCACGTGGATTCGAGGTGGGATGGGAGGGGCCTCCGCCTCCAAAACAACTGTTTCGGCGGGGATCGCCTCCCATTGCGGAGGCTTCCAGAACGGTCCGGGGGCGTGCCTGAACAAGTCTCGGCGCTTGTAAAGCACAGAATTTATCCAGTGCCGACTTGCCTGGGGCTCACTCGTTTCCTTCAGGGTCGAGATGATCTGCTTGGCGGATAGCCGCCCGCGCTCGAGCAAAATATCTCGAATACGGTCCGCCAAACGCGCATCAATTCGATCGCGGGTTCCCCTCCAATCCATTGCTGGTCCTCCGAGCCCTTCTGAGAGCTCCTGGCCCAGCCGTGGCGGACCTCATGTTGGATCCCGGAAACGGTCGCAAGCCCAGTTAGGCTAGGTATCTGTCTATACCCTGAGTGAGCTGACCTCACCCCCTGTGAGACTAGTTCTCAGCAATGTACCGGTGCGTGGCCAGCAAGAACAAACTACCTATGGACTGAACGGCCAGGGTCCTTGATCGCCAACGCTTCCACTCTGGAAGGTTTCGGCGACCTTAGGGTCTTTTCGGCGTTGGTGAGATGCGTCCGGCTCCGCGCCGACCAGACTCCTTTCGGCATCGGCCCAGGAAAGGCGAGGCCGTCCGGTAAGAGTCGACCGATCGAAACATCTCGCGCTCGTCCCACGGATCGGCCCGGAATGGATGGCCAGCCTGTCTATCATCTGGCCATGTCTCTGACCGACCGATATGACCTAGCCCTGGTCTATTCCAGGCATGTCCATGCGAAGCAAGTCAGGAAGGGTACGAGAATCCCCTATGTGGCCCACCTGATGTCTGTGTCAGCGCTCGTTCTGGAGGACGGCGGTGATGAGGACGAAGCGATCGCGGGGCTCCTCCATGATGCCGTTGAGGATCAGGGTGGGACAGGGCAGCTGGCCGAGATCAGACGTGAGTTTGGTGCTCGGGTGGCCGACATTGTGGACGGCTGCACCGACACCGATGTGGACCCCAAGCCACCGTGGCGGCCGCGAAAGGAGTCCTACATGTGGCACCTTAGCGAAGCCACTCCGTCGGTCGTTCGCGTTTCGCTCGCCGACAAGTTACACAACGCCCGGGCAATCGTCCTCGACTACCGATCTATCGGCGACCACGTGTTCGAGCGCTTCCACGCGGGCAAGGCGGACCAGCTGTGGTACTACACGGCGGTGCTTGGTGAATTCAAATCGCTGTCCACCAGCCCCCTCGTCGGAGAGCTGGAGCGCGTGGTCACCGAGCTGCGGGACCTACTTTCCTAGTGTTTGTCATCTATCTGCGAATAACGACTAGTCGCCACATGTGACCCGGCCGGCTCCGGAAGGCATCATGCAGTAAGCACCAGTGCCGGCAGACCACGCGATGCATCGGCAGACTGTTCGGGAGGCTCCATTAACTCGAGCAAATCACCAACGAGCTCGGGCGATGCCGCCTCCCCGAGTGCAATTCGTCGGAGAGCCCGTTGGATGTCAAGCCCTAACCCCTTGATCCGCGCGGCCCTCGTGCCCTGCGTGTTCTGCACGCCAAGGCTAAAGCCCCTCGACTCTGCCGCAGCTGGGAACACCACACCGGCCGTCGGAAATCGGCCTGGTGGCGCGAAAGCATAGGCATACAGAAAAGTCTGGTAGATATCACCTGCCACGACCCTCTGATCGTCGTACAGCTTGTACTTGCTATCCACGGGAAGGACTCGCTCGGTTGCGCCAGAGCCGGTCCGTATCAGCAGGTCAGGAATGACGGTGGAATAGTTTCTTCCCTTCTCGTCCACGACAATTGAGCGCGTCCGGCTCTGAGATGCGAGCCGGTACCGGGTACTCCGGAGCGCTTCCCGGAGAATCGTCTCGACGAACTCCTCGAAGAGCCTGTTCATGTCAAACATGAACGCGAAAGCCCCGGCGTCACCAGCGGAGTAAACATCTTTAATGGCCTTCCCGCTCAGGAGAAGAAATGCCCAATGGTGTGCGCCCCGGTAATGCTGGTTCCTGCGGTGGTATGTGAGCCGGTCCCGGGCGGCCGTGACGTCAATGTCTTCAGCAGGGCACACCTCGGAGAAGAGGGGCTCGACGCGTCCCAGCATTGCCCGCACGCGGGTGTTGACGCACACTCTCCTGGCGCTGCGAAGCGCAACGGCCAAGATCCGGTTCTCAAGAATGTCAGATTCGTACTCGTCGTAGCGGCACTCGAGCTCGCCTACCTGACCGTAATGCCGCCGAATTTGCTCATAGATCCTGAGCTGACCGCGGAAGCTGAGCAACGTTTCTTCGTGCGTGACGTAATCGCTCAGTAGGCCATGCCGAAGGATATAGTCGCACTGGTCCGCGAGCAGCCAACACACTAAATCGATAAGGCTCGCTCCCTCGTCTTCCAAATCTTGCATGGAGGGAAGTCGCTGAATCGCGTCGAGGCCCCTGGTGTAGTCCAACATCCGCAGGATGCCGAGGTTGCCTCCAACCAGCTTGGGCTCGACCCGCACCTCGAAGCTGTCGAATCGCACCACACCCACCCAAGAACGGCTAGTGATCCTTGCAGAGCGATCGTATAGCCACTCCACCCTGAGCATGGACTCATTCTGCTCGGCGAGTACTCGCGTGAGGGCGAGGTCAGCGGAACTCGGTGTTACGTTCTTAACGGTGAGTGTGTCCCACTCCCGCATCGGAGGGAGGGCAAGGGGTGGGCTAGCCTGAGTCCTCACTCACGTCCCCCGACTTGAATTCCGACGCCAATGCTTCGACGAGCGCCTGCGGGTCCTCAACAATGTCTTTCTTTAGAAGCTGCCGCTCGGCGTCCACCAGTCCTTCGCCCAAGATCGACGTAAAGATCTCGAAGTCATCGTACGCATACTCCTGGAGCAGCGGCACCACCTCGTGAATGAAGCGGGGCGCGAACTCCGCGGCCGTGGTCACCGGAGCACCGGACTTGTCCATAAAGTAGGACTGCCCTATCTGCTTCTCTCGCCCAACCCGCCTCACTATCCGTTCGTTCAGCTGTTCAAGGAATAGCTCGAGAGACAGTCGACCTTCGACGATGCCTCCGGCCAAAGTCTCAGGGTCTGGCATCAGCTCGACAAAGGAGAAGCGTCGGCGCAAGGCAGCGTCGAGCAGGCGGATGCTCCGATCGGCGGTGTTCATCGTGCCTACCACGAAGACGTTGCTTGGCACGCTGAATCGCTTCCCGCTCTGCGGCAGGAGCACCTCGTACCCGCGCTTGTCCTTTTCCAAAAGCGTTATCAGCTCGCCGAAGATTTTCGGGATATTGCCTCGATTGATCTCGTCGATGAGGATCAGATAGGGACGTTTCTCCGGATCATTGGCCGCCTCGCCGCAGACGCGTTTGAATGCTCCGTCTGTGAGCACTAGCTCGAGACCTCCCCTGCCGTCGGTTGGCCTGGGCTTAAACCCTTCGATGAAGTCCTCATAGGCATAGGACGGGTGGAACGTCACGCGCGTTAAGATGGCGGCCCGCGTTGGATCATCGTCTGGGACCGCCGTCAACTCAGCTTCGAGCTCGTCGAAGAGCTGCTTGTCGCCCAGCACCCACTTGGCGTCCTCTTTCTTCCATGCACTCCTGAGCCACCAGACGGAGAATCGACGGGCAGTGTATGTCTTGCCGGTACCCGGAGGCCCATAGAGAATGGCCTGTCCACGCCTGTCGAGTTCATTGCCAAGCATTGCAAGCAGGTCATCAGGGGCCACCGCAATCCGAGTGGTCTCCGGTCCTGCTAACACCGAGCCTTGCATGATGCGGGTGTAGAGATCCTGCGGAACGTTGGCAACTGTCTTGGTGGCCCACTGGGGTATTGGATCAATGTCCGTCTCGACGGAGTCGTCCCATTTGACATTCACCGTGTGCTTGAACTCCGCCCGCTCGGGTCGCCAGACATAGCCTGGCTCGACGACCGTACCAACGGCGAGGACATGCGAGATCCCTTTATTGGCCACGACTAGATCACCTGGCTCAAGATCGCGTAGCGTCCAGACTTCTTTCGCCTTCACGGTTGCGGTTGCTTGCGATCCTTTGTACTCGTCCAAGTACAGGGCGCTAAATCGCTCTTTGAACTCCTCTTGCGACGCGAATTGCAAGAGGTCGCCCACCTTGTCCCAGCCAACACAGATATAGCCACCTTCGCGGCATTCCTCCCAGAAGCGCGCATTCTGCCCGGGAGCGATCTTCACAATCCTCCGGGTCTGGCGTGGGTCGGCCCAGTAATACAGGAATGAACCGATTTCAAAGTTCGACCACCCCTGGAACTCTGGTAGCGCGTGAACTAGCTCCAGCAGCCTGTGGTTCGCCGCGACCGTATCAAGCGCTGTTGAAGGGCCTCCCAGTAAGCGTGTGAAGTGGTCTAAGTGGGCCGCGGAGTAGACGGGAAGGAAACGATTGGGGAAATATGTGAAAAGAGCCTTGGTTCGGAGCGCTGAGCCCGACCGGAGCGGCACGAGCCTGTCGATTGCAGGGTAATCCTCGCGCTCGGCGAGCTGGAAAGCCTCTAGAAAAGCTCCTCTGACTGCCTCCCACGCCAGTTCCTCGCTCGAGTACCTGGCGTCGAAGTACCATCCCGGCTTGGTTGCGTGTTTATAGATGATGAGCTTCGCGGCGGAGCCCCCCTTGATGCTCCCCAACCTTGGAGATCCGTACTCCAAGACGTAGCAAAAGCTATTCCGACCCTGCTCATGGCCAAGGGCGTACCGCTCGAGTGACATTGTGGGCCAGGCGGACAATGGAAATTCTGCCGTGATCCGCTTGCGCTCCTCCTCTGCCTCATCGGCTTGTGCCCTGGCCGCGTCCCTGTCCCATTGCTTCAGTCCCTCGGCGAGCGGGCGAATCTGGAGACTCGAGGGGGCGCCGTCTCCAGGTTCGGAAGTCTTCGGGTCGGGAACATCGAGTCCCACGTCTTCACGGAGCATTGCCGTGACGCCCGGCGAATGAGCTTGCGCGTAAGGGGAGCGAGTCGCCGTCTGGGCAGCCCGCAGAATCGCCTTCTCGTGGCCCCCCTGAAGAGCTGACCAGGCAGCGCCGATCTTCTCGGCTGGCACCGTGATAGTTATGAACTCTGGCACGATCCCGGTCGTCCACGGTTCAACCTGGCCGACCTTGTTGAGGCCCTTAACATCCTCACGGCTCATTCCCGAGCCGTCAACCACCACCCGTACGGCAGCAGGAATCAGGTCGAAGACGAATACGCGGCCGACATTCAATCGAACGCGGTTGCCGAACAAGGACACCGACCAAGCACCTTGCCGCGCCTCTTCCGCCGCCCTGATGCTGGCGGCTAGTTGTTCCTCGCAGAGTTCACGCACACCTTCGTCCGGGTAGAAGCGCGTTAGAAGTTGGCGGGCGTGGTCTGCGCTGTTCCGGTCAAGAGCGCTACTGCTCTCACCCGCTGCCTCTTCGCTCTCGGCCCATTGCTTGTAGATGCGCCTGGCTTCGTCGTGGAAAGCCGATGGGTCGGGATACTGCTGCAGCGCCCGTCGGCCAGCCTCAGTTAGTGACCAGACTCCCTTTCTCTTCTGAATCCATCCAGCCTTAACCTCACCGATGGATGAAAAGTGAAGCTCAGCTTCGAACCGCTTCATCGTCGGGTGTGATGGAAATGGTTCTTCGTCCCAGGGAGTCAGCTTCACTCGGGCTGCGACTTGGTCGGCGATAGACTTCAAAGGAAGTCCGTCTTGAGCTTCGGCAAGAGCCGCGCAGGCAGCCCTGATGAGATTAGCTCGAGCCGTTTTCTCCTGTTCCATATCGTGCCTGTCTCGGCTCGCCCCTTGCTACGATCCAGGTCGCTCGTGCTTCCGGCGCCACGTCTCGGCGATCTCGCGAGCGCAGCGATCCGCCTTATTCTTAATGATCCTGCCCCAGTAGGTCAGCACAGTCCAGCCCTCACGCTGGAGGTAATTGCGCTTGGCAGCGTCGAGCTCAAGAACGTCGCGGTCACCGTGGTACTGGTAACCGTCGCAGTAGATGGCTAACTTCACGTCAGGCCAAGCGAAATCCGGAACGGTAATCAGCACTCCGTCGGTCCGCCGAATCTCGAAATCCCGAAGAGGAGGCGGCAGGGAGTCAACGGTCTGCAGGTGAGCCAGAAGGATCTCCTCAATGGCACCTTTGAGGTACTCAGGGTGCTCACGCTCGGTACGCCTGGCTCCGATTTGCTGCTCAAGTGAAGCCGCTCCGGCGCCCAGGCCTGCGCTCTTCGGGATGACCGGATCGGAGAGGGCGAGGTGGAAAAGGAGGTCCCGCACCAGCTCCTTATCGAGCAGGCCGTGCCAGCGCTGGTTGCCGAACCTTTTGAGACATCGGTAGCAGGCACGCACGCACTCGTGCCCAAAAATGCGCTCATAACCCATCGCCGCCGCTTGTGGCAATTTTCCCGCCAGCTCTTCGAGATAGCCCGCCCCGCCTGGGACCGTTTCAAATATGACCGCCTGGCCCGGCCGGTCCGGACCAAGCCGGCGCGGAAAAGCCGAGATCTCGTAAGCCTCGGTCTCGAGAAACCCAGAAGCGGCGATCAATAGGCTCTCCGCCAGCGTTACCAGGAGCGCCTCATCGTACGCCGGTGTGCCACCAGGATGCGACGGCACAGTTACTACGAGGGCATCGGTGCGGAATTCGTAGCCCATGACCAGCTCCTCGCAGGTCCCTGCGCAGATGCGCACATGGCGCTCGTCGAATTTGCGAGCGCCGTCCTGGTCAGCCGGCCGGTGGCGACCGCACTCAACACAAATCGCAAATCGTTCTCCGGTCTGCCCACTGTCCTCTAGGCGTCCCCAATTCGTCACAAGGATTCTTGCCTCGCGCCGATGCTCGAGCGGCAGGAAAGGATATTCGTAAAGATCGTGGGGACGCCCGTCCTCATCCATGAGGTACTGGCGCGTGAAGAAGCGACGGCGATCGCGAAGCTCCTCGTGCGAGGTGATGCGCGTCTGCGCTTCGGCCTCGAACTGCTGGACGAAGGCCACATCGACGCTCTGGCTCAAGAGCTTGTGGCAAATCGGACAGGCGTTGAGGGGCTGCTCGGTAGCGAGGTCGCAGTCGTCGCAGAAAAGGAAAGTACGCGATAGCCCTGAGGCTTCTAAGTCTGTTTTTGCGGCAACGGGTCCTCGTGGCCCTCGCGTCCCCGCGAAGATAGCTCGAATCGTTTTTAGTTTGTGGTTATTCGCATAAACGTAGTTACCGGGCGCAAACTCCTCGAGGGCGATTGCGGCTGGGCGGAAAAGGGTTGGAGTGTCATCGACACCTGGATCGAGCGAAAAGGTGTCGGTTGGAAACTGATACGCAGGAAGCAGACCGGAGTCGGCCAAGAAGCTGAGCGGATAGGCTCGGTTCCTGTCCTGCGTGATCTCGTAGTAGGCGCGCTTACGCGCGGCAGCCTTCCGCTCATCGTATTGATTGGATCCAATTTTTCGGTAGGTAATGAACTCCTCATTCAACCGCTTGACTTGGGCCCACCAGCCCTCAAAAGCTGCCTCCATGTCTTGCCTAAAGCGTTCTACTACGGGCCGAACTTCGGTAGTGCCATATCCGATGATGCGCGCTGCGGCGCGGTCTGCTTCAAAAAGGCTAGCCAGGCGAGAGACAAGGCTTTCGCGCTTGGCCTCTGCCTCTGCATAGAGCAAATTCAATTCCGTCGTCTTTCGAGCGGTTGGGTGCTCGATATTGTCAAGAAGGTCGCCCATCCTGCTGGGCAGTTGCGCGTCGAGCTCCTCCATTAGGAAAGATCGCAAGTGCCGGTTGACGATTCGCCGGTTGTCCAGTCGAACGTGGGGTGGGTGGAATTCGCCAGCGACGAGCCACGGCGGGTCCTCAAACGCGTGGCGATCGTGCGGCCCTGGACCACAGAAGGTCGAGACGAACCCGATACGGAGCCGTCGACCGGCACGTCCAACTCGTTGAATGTAATTCGCCGGCATTGGCGGCGCGTTCCGAAGAACAACCGTCAGAAGCGGGCCGATATCGACGCCCAGCTCAAGGGTTGGCGTGCAAACGAGGACGTCGAGCTTGCCCTCCTTAAACTGCTTTTCTCGCTTCGATCGCTCTTCTCCTGAGATCTGGGCCGAATGTTCCTCGACCGCGAAGCGCTTTGGCTCACGCGCTCGATAGAGGTGGACGTAGTAGTTTTCAAGGTCGGCCGAGGCTGGCTCTAGGTGACCGGCATCGCATCGGGGGGAAGCGCAGACAGGCAATTCGTAAGGACGCCACTCCTGGCAAGCGACGCAACGCCAGCCTGTCTGTGCTGCAACAAGGCGAATTACTCGCTTGGCGACCTGGAGCGGCTCCGGACCAGCAAGCTTTTCTTTGGAAGGAACTTGAATCGGCGCCACCTCAAGGATTTCATGTTCCCTGGCGAGTTTCACGACTCTCCTAACGAAGGCGTCGGCCCGAGTGCGATCGCCAATGACGCGCGCCGCTAACAAGTGGATGCTCGGGAGCCGACCCTTTGCGCCCGGCTCTTTCACAAATGCCTGGAAGCGTTTCCGGTAAGGACCGGCCGGCCGATCGAGCATGAAAGCCACTGGCTTGAGTTCCCGCTCCGGAATACGGAGCGCGTACGGTTCTTGCTCGAGCTCCCGCCATGGCACACGGTCCGTGTTCAGGTGCTCCTGGAAAAAATAGAAGGACACCGCCCGCCGACGCCGCATGAAGTCGAGGATGGCCCGGACGAGCGTCTGCCCTACGTCAACGGAGATCTTTGCTTCGACGGCAGCGGCCGCGAACCTCGGGTCGGCGACAAGTTGGTCGAGGAACTCGTACTCCACGGCAACGAGCGCCAGATTCTCCAGGGCTACCCGCCTTCCGGTTGAACGGCAGAACTCGCTGGCCGCTTCGAAGTTGAGGACCTGGAGCCATTTCTCTTGCTCTGACTTGGTGAGCTTCGAGATGAAACCCAATTTATGGAAGCCGTCAAGAAGACGTTGACGAACGTCTTCGAGAGCAACTCCATCTGTTGCCTGCCGAACCTCAGCGTCGATAAGGTGTCGCACG
>Ga0070717_10001948_pt1 | contig 14418 bp, 15 predicted proteins | sample LARL113metaG_FD_71366 | JGI IMG/M metagenome (GOLD analysis project Ga0070717, IMG submission 71366) | Corn, switchgrass and miscanthus rhizosphere microbial communities from Kellogg Biological Station, Michigan, USA - LAR L11-3 metaG | ecosystem: Host-associated > Plants > Roots > Rhizosphere ... | reverse complement strand
ATCTCAGGGTGGAGGCTGCAGAGCTTGTTGAGAGCGCTGATAATGCGAAAGCGCAGGGCGGTGTCGCTCTCCATGAGGTTGTCCATCAGCACGTTCGCCGCTGTTGGCGTCCCAACCTTCACCAGTATGGCTGGGATCTCTCTTCGGGCCTCGATTGCTACCGAGGAATCGCCGAGATGGTCGCGCAACGCTCCGACGATCGTGTCCCCAACCTCCCCAAGGGCTTTTGCTGCTTCTCCGCCCAGTTCGCGATGGGATAGCCGATCCAGCAAGTCGGGAACCAGCCGCCGCTTGCGCAATTTTCCCACCGACCGGATCGCTTCCCGCGCGACAGCGGTGTCTTCATCCGCGAGCAGCGTCGAGAGTAGCGGGTCGAAAGAGTCCGGGAGCAGGCCCAGTAGCCGGGCCGCTTCCAGCCTGGTCCGCTGGCATTCTGGACCTTGCTCGCAGACCATGGCAGCCAGAATCTCCTGCGCGGTCTCCAGGTTCTGGGCTTCGCCGGGTCGTGCCAGAAATGCCACGATGGCCGAACGCACGGAGAAGTCGGGGAAATCACCCACTCCCTCGATCAGCTCCAGTGGGTCCACATGTGCATGGTAGGTCAGGTAAAGCAGAGCTTCGGTGCGCACATTGAGGTCGGGGTCGCGCAGCAACTGTTCCATGTCCGGCCGCACGGTGTTGTCGCCGGATGCCGAAAGAATAGTGACTGCTTTCCGCCGGATCTCGGCGGAGGGGTGGGTTAGCAGGCCGCGGACTCCGGGGTGCACGGCTCTTTGCCGCTCCACCTCAAATAGGCTCAGCGCGTAAAGGATGTCTTTGGGGTCGGATGCCGAAAGGTTGAGAGCCAGCACGTCCGCAGTCGAACGGTCCAGCACCGCTGTGGAGGTTTGCTCGACGTCGACTCGATGTTGGCCGATACTTTCCTTGAGCGTAGCAACATATTGCCGGCGCGCAACAGAAACTGCAACCAGCCAGCCGCCGACCAACAGCAGCGCAATCCAGCTGATTTGACGTGCAGGCAGATGCAGGGTGGTGGCGAAAATGAGAACGACCAGCCCGGCAAGACCATCGCCCAGGCGCCAGATTACAGTATCGATAAACCATTTGACCTGCAACTTGATCCGGGCGGAAAGCGGAAGATAGAGCAATTCGGTGGTGGACTTGTCGATGGAATAGCGCAGCACCTGGTCGCAACCTTTCAGCGCGAGCGCTGCGCCCAGTGTGCCAAAAACCAGCAGGCCGGCCGAACCAAGGAACACGGTAGCGGGCAGCACGAACAGCGACGTCCCGATACCAAAACGGCGCAGGAACCTTGTCGTGAACAGCATCTGGAACAATAGCGAAATTATTCCTGCATAGAAGTTGAAGTTTCCAAAATAGATCGCGAGTGCGTCTTTGTTTTTCAAGACCTGCTGCGCGATGGCCAGGAATTGCCAGCCCGTCAACGTCGTCACAAGAGAAGAAATGCAGATCACAGCCGCGATTGCCCGTAAATATGGCGAGGAGAACACCAACCGCATGCTTTGGTTCATGTTCCGTGGGCCAGTTTGGCCACTTTCCTTCGCCGTTTCCTGCGCTTCGCCGATGGCGACTTGTCCGCTGCGCCAGATCAGGATCACCAGCCCGGAACAAATCAAAAGAAACAGAGCCATGCCCAGCAGCAAGCTTTCTGTGCCGAAGGTTTTGACTATGGTTTTGGAGAAGAGACCGGCAAAGATCCAACCCGCAATGGCGCCCGCGCCCACCATCCCAAACACGCGCTTCGCCTCGCGCGTCGTCAAGACATAGTTCGCCAGGGTCCAGATCTGCGTCGGCGCCAGCACCCCAAAAATCTTGACCCAGATGTAGAACGCGGGAGCCAGCCAAGTCAGACTGTAATGGTAGTGGGCAAACCCCCAGAACAGCGCACAATTGCTGGCGAAGAACAACATGCTGCAGACCAGTAGATTGAGAAAAGGAACCCGCCGCGCAACCAGCACGTAGCCCGCTACGACAAGCGCCACCAGCACCGAACTGGAAATGTCCGCGTAGGGAAGCTGTTTCGCCGGGAACCGTGCAAGGAATAGGGCAGCACCCGCCACCTTACCAATTACGTAGCTGCTGATCGCCAGGAAAAGGCAGGCGCACAGTAGAGTACCGCGTCCCAGATCCCCGGGATGGATATTCAGCGAGCGCTCAATCCACCGTTTCATCCTCAAAAGCCCTTCGCAATCCTGTTTTTATCTCCGCCGATCCGTTGGCAAAGGCGACTCGTGGAACAGCAGACTTTCCGAAACCCTTGCAAGATCTCTGCAATCGATCTCTGCAAATCCTGCACCTTACTGGGGTGCTCCGCTTCGAAGCGAAGGCCCAGCAGGTTCGACTAACACCACTCGCTGGTCCGTATACTCGGCCGTAAATTTAGCGTCGCCCTGTATTTCCAAGGCGGATGCCCTGCCCCCAGGATAGTAACTACTGAGCATGCCGGTGTCGATTAAAAACACTCTGTTGTCAAAGCGGGGCCGGACGCGCCCGCCCTTCTGAACTGTGTGCCCTACAACGATTCGCTTCGCATTGTAGGATTCCAACACTTTGCCAATCTGCGCGGCACCCTCTTCTTCGCTCCACTGGTCGTAACCGCGAAACCACAGCGGACCGTCAACCCGCACGCTCAGCCAGTCCCCATATCCCAGGAACCCTACGAGCCGGGCTTGCTTTTGCTGATCCGAGGGCACAATCGACTTGCGCTCAGCCGAGAGCTCCGCTTGCACCGTGGCAGAAATCTCCTGAAGAGTAAAGAAAGGCAGAATCACTTTCTGATCGACCAAACCTTGTTTGGCCGAATCGAAGGCTTTGATTTCGTCGCGGATGTGGGAATTGATCGTGTCAAGTTTCAAGTGGGCCAGATTGGGATGGATTCCGCCGTGTAAGAAGATCTCGTCGCCAATTTTGGCCACAGCAGAGTGTTCGCGCAGCCACTTACCGTAGGATCCGTTCGGGCCGAAAGCTTCGCGCTGCTCGACGAATCCGAGAGGGTGTCGTGCCATCCACTCCGCTTCAGTTAGTTCCATGGGCTGGGGAAGTTCAGCTAAGAGCTGTGCGTGACTATTGCGCCATTTCATGTACTCCTTGTAGGCAGATTTCTGGCGCTCCGCGGAATTGCCGTCCGCGTAAGCGGCGTAGTTCTCCGCCGTGACATAGCGAAGATCTCCCATGATATTCATCATCTCGTGGTTGCCCAGCAAGGCGACCACTCGTCCGCCTGCTTTCGGGGCTTCCTTTTCGAGGGAGATTACAAGATCCATTACGTCGCGTGGCTTCGGGCCCCGATCCAAGAGGTCCCCAACTTGAACCAAGGTAGTCTGACCGCCGGTCCAGTGATGCTGCGCGTCGACGAGCCCGGCGCGCTGGAGAATGGTGACAAAGTCATCAAAGTCACCGTGAACGTCGCCGATGGCGACCACGGCCTCGCGTTGATCCGCTGGGGCTTTGGCAGGTTCCGCCCATGCCAGGACGATCGGCATCAAAAACAGGACGGCGGAAATACAAGCGCATTGGCGGGTCGAAACACTAACCGGAGGGCGGACCATTTTTCCAGGCTCCTGGGACCGAACCCTGCCGAACGTGAACGAAAATAGCGAGTTCCTCAGGGCATTCCCCTTATGGAGTGTGCATATTAGGCCCGCTGGGATGAACAAGTCAACAAAATGAATGGGTCGCAGTGTCCTAATATGACAGTGCCAAGCGCCGCCAGCTGCCACCAACGCAGGGAAAATCGTGACGGCCGATCAAGGCTGTCTCGGTGGGGCATGGGCAGAGGGTACTCCGCTTAATCACAAAGATGTCACGCCAAGAATCGTTCAGGGGAGACGGCAGGGCTGTGCCATGTTGTTCGCCATTTGCACGAAGTATTATGTTTGCCGTACCTGGGACATCTTTCGTCATTGCCCACCACTCGCCAGTATGGTACTTTCGGCTACCAGTAAGGACTTTGAGCCCATGCAATCCCCCGAATTCATGGCTTGCTGTTTCTGCAATAAGCCTACGAACGCCGTAAGCCCTGGCCTCGATTCGAGTTCGGTTTGCCCATTCCAACTGCTACGTCAAGCTTGTGAAAGCCAGCAGGAGAAAAATCCCCGCCGCGCGCAAGGCCGCACCACCGAGATGTGAGGCACCATGAAGGTTCGAGCGATTTTATGGACGGTAACGATGGCGTATACAGGATTCCTTCTGACGGGCTTGCGCACATTCAACAGCCTCTCAATCACGGAAGGATTTCTTGGAGCTTTGACAGGATATCTCCTTGCTGTCATGTTCACTCTTCGCCAGAGGCGACGACAAAGGCCGGCTTTAATTGCATATTCCATTGTCCAAATCCTGCCGAACTGGGGAATTTCTCCCGAAGACCGCCGTTCACGCCCGAACGTAAAAGATTGATTCGAAGACGGGCCACCAAGCCACCGCTCCCGTGGTTGACGAATCGTCTCTACTTCCTGTCTTGTCCTTCTCGTGCGCTTGCTCAGGCCGGAGAACGAACGCCTTCCTGATGCACGTACTTGATCACCTCAACGTCGGACATGGCGATTAAGCCGTCGTCGACCATTTGATCCAACGCAGGCAGGAGCTTGCTAATGTTCTCGTGCGTATCTACAACAGACACCATAATGGGGCGGTCGGAAGATTTCAAAAGGTGAGCCCGATGAATCAGCGTGCTGGCGCCATAACCTTCAACGCCGCGATAAACCGTTGCTCCGGCGATGTCGAGCTCTCGGCACTTCTCGACAATTGCCTGGTAGAGCGGCTTACCATGCCACTTGTCGTCTTCGCCGAAGTGAATCCGCAGCATCTTGGCTCTGCCTTCGAGTTTCATACACGTGTCTCCTGACGCCGTTCGGTTTTCTCGTTGTTGCGGGTATACTTGATGACATCCACGTCGGAAAGCACCACCAAACCCTGATTCACCATTTCATCCAGGATGGGCATGAACGCCTTGAGCTTCTCTTCCGTGTCCACGATAGAGAGCAGGATGGGCCGGTCATGTGAAAGACTGAGCGCCGCATCTTTGTGGATTCTCCGATTCGCGCCGTAGCCCAAGATGCCACGATAAACGGTGACACCCGCGATATCGTGAGCTCGCAAACCGCCCACGATGCCTTCATACAGTGGCTTGCCATTCCACTTGTCGTTCTCGCCGATGTAAATCCGCATCAGTTTGGCTTTGGTTTCACTTTTGAGCGCGGGCTTCTCGGGCACAGCCGCTTGCTCTTTCTTTATCTCGGCGGGCTTCACGATGGTTGTGTCGTGCATTTCAATCAACCCCGTGCCGACCATCGTTTGCAGTTTGGGCAGCAACTCCTCAACTTTCTGCGCAGTCTCGATGAACTCAACCTTGATAGGCAAACGGGTTGCAAGGTCAACGAGCCGAGTCGTGTGCATTTGATGATCGGAACCAAAGCCGGCGATACCTCGGGTCACGGTTGCACCCGATACACCCCGAAAGAACAGAAAATCCAGAATGGCCGCATAGGCTGCACTCCCGTGATAGTGCTGGTCCTCTGCAACATAGATGGCGACCTTTTTAGCAGGTCCAGATGTGAGCACTTTCCTGCCTCCTCTACAGCACCGGCTGACAAGAAATTCAGCCGCACGTCCTAGTATCCCACCAGTGTGATCACACTCCACAGACCCGGCACGCGCCTTTCACCAGTGCCACGCTTATGCTGTCTCGCGCGCTAATGTATCTGTCTTCACGGGATTACGCTCCCCGCGACTGCCCCGATCCAGACACCAATAAATCCGACGACCACGCTCAGCGCGATATTTAGCATTGCCGTAAGCAGTTGGCCGTCCTGAAAGAGGCGAAGCGTTTCATACTCAAATGTGGAGAACGTCGTGTATCCCCCAATGAAGCCGATGGGGAGCAGATATCGCCAATTCGGACTCCAGTGCGCTTTGGTGGCCAACACGGTGAGAATCATGCCGACCAAGAAAGAGCCCGTGACGTTGATCACAAAAGTGCCATAGGGAAATCGAGCGCCCAATCTCCCCCCAATGAAGCTCCCCAGCCAAAACCGCAAAACCGAACCTAGAAATCCTCCGACTCCGACCATCAAGTACTTGAGCACGTCGTCGTGTTCCTTTCCTTATTACAGGCTGACTTCATGGATTCCCACAAAACTCGACACCTCGACTTTGTTTTTCTGCGGATTCTTGCCGGGTACTATGACTCCGCGACAAGGCCCGCTTGTCAGGAGTCATCAGCTGTTCCCGGCTCAAAGATGGGACAGCGGTTGGCGGTGAACTCCTTCACCGTTGATCTTCAACATAATTTATAACGAAGCGGACACCAAAGGCAATCAGCTTGAGCCTACTCTCACACGGCACTTCTCGCCGGTCGACTCATCACCTATTTGCCGGAGAAGTTTCGGGAGAAAATCAAGTCGCGCGACCTACAGCCGCTTCTGGTGGGGACGCTGTGGAGACCGCGCCCTGTCTACTTCGGGGGAGATAGGGTGATGGTGGATTTGTACTTGTCCTGAGGCGCGGGTTTGAGTGGTCCACTTTGGCAATTGGCCTGTGCGGATTCCGTCTTGGCTGGGTTCCCGGTGGGAGCAGAATTTACTGCGGCGGGAGCACAAGCGGCGTGAGCTCGCTGCACCGACACAATCATGGGGCCAGGTTGCGAGACTGAGCCGGCGCTGTTTTTCATTCCCATCGTTTGCGTCTGAGTGTGCGTCTGCGGGAGCAATTGATGGTGCACTTCGCCTGGCGAAGGCTGCGACAGCTGTGGAATGCGAGCCCCTAGGCGCTTGCCTGCGCCGCCTAAAGCAGAATTCAGCGCCGAGCCCGCCTTGACCGTCGACGATGCTGAGGCTCCGTTGAGCAGAACCGATTCTGCGGCTGCCTGGCAAAAGGCGGAAGTGGGAGGCATCGCGAGCACCAGCGTCACCGTTGTTCCGAGCAGAACTAGCCGGCTCATGTCTAGATTCCTCCCGCTGCGTGCAGAGTCTAGGACGGTCTGCCCTGGGAGTCAATAGCCCATTCCGGCGCGCGGGAAGATGGCTGATTCGCCCAACTATTGGTGATCCCGAGCCGTGAATGGGATGATGCGCAAGCGGTCCGCGCTGCTGGCGCAGTAACGCGATAATTTTTCCTGCAACGCCTCTGGCATCCGGCTACTCCAAAGGAGAAGGGAAGTTGGACACGTCAATCTTCATCATTGGAAGTTGGAAAGGGAAAAGATATGCAGAATCACAAGTTCGGAGTGCAACGAGACGTACAACGAAGTCAGGCGCTCACTAAAAAGGCTGGCGAATTCCTGATCGGAGGCGATCTTCGAGTTACACGCCTGGGATATGGCGCGATGCGAATCACGGGAGATGGAATTTGGGGCGAGCCTGCAGACCGAGCCGAGGCCGTCCGGGTCTTGCGGCGCGCGGTCGAATTGGGAATCAACTTCATCGACACTGCGGACTCCTATGGTCCCGGCGTGAGCGAAGAAATCATCGCGGAGGCGCTGCACCCGTATCCGGCAGGGCTGGTGATCGCCACTAAGGGCGGCTTTGAACGGCCAGGTCCCAACCAATGGGTTGAGAACGGAAAGCCGGAGCACCTGAGATCAGCTTGCGAAGGCAGCCTGCGCCGGTTGCGCCTGGAGAGGATTGATCTTTATCAGTTGCATCGAATCGATCCGAAGGTGCCGGCTGAAGATCAGCTCGGCGCTCTGAAGGAGTTGCAAGCGCAAGGAAAAATCAAACACATAGGTTTATCGGAAGTGAGTGTGCGACAGATTCAGCATGCGCGGAAGATTGTTCCGATTGTGAGCGTTCAGAATCGTTACAGCATCACCGACCGCGGATCGGAAGATGTTCTGGAGTATTGTGAAAAAGAGAAAATGGGTTTTATTCCGTGGTTCCCACTGGCGGCCGGTCGTGTGTCAGGTTCTGCCAGTCCTATCAGTCGTGTGGCAACGCGATTGAAAGCTACTCCATCGCAGGTGGCCCTGGCATGGCTGCTGGCTCGATCTCCAGTCATGCTGCCGATCCCGGGAACTTCGAGGGTCGAACATCTGGAAGAAAATGTGGCGGCGGCGGAAATAAAGATTGACGCAAACGGGATGCAGGAACTCGATGGCTTGGCGCGTGCCAGCTAGGACCAGCTAGGAAAAGAGCAGCTGTGCCTTTGATTCGCGAACGCGCGTTTCATCGGAGGTGAATCAGAGGTGGAAGAGGAGAAATGCGATGTCCGTCGCCCAAGCCACAACTCAACGCCCTCCGTTGCCGCCATTTACGCGCGAAAAGGCTATTCAGAAGGTTCGACTGGCAGAAGATGCCTGGAACTCTCGTGATCCGGAAAAGGTGTCCCTGGCTTACACAGTTGACTCACGCTGGAGAAACCGCTCGGAATTTGTGAATGGAAGGCGGGAGATCGTCGCGTTTCTCAAACGCAAATGGACGAAAGAGCTGGACTATCGGTTGATTAAAGAGCTTTGGGCGTTCGAGGGTAACCGCATCGCCGTGCGCTTTGCCTATGAATGTCGCGATGACTCCGGTAATTGGTTTCGCTCGTACGGCAATGAGAATTGGGAGTTCGATGAGAACGGGCTGATGCGCTTGAGGCTTGCTTCCATCAACGATCTGCCAATCAAGGAGACGGAGCGCAAGTATCATTGGGCACTAGGGCGCCGTCCGGATGATCATCCGGGACTGAGCGATCTTGGTTTCTAAGGGCGATGCCACCAACGTCTAAACTTTATGACTACGAAACGATGTACCTGGGTCAGCATGGAAAATTCGCTTATGCTTCAGTATCACGATCGCGAATGGGGTGTGCCGGTCCACGATGACCGAAAACACTATGAGTTCCTCGTGCTCGAAGCGGCGCAGGCAGGACTCAGTTGGTCGATCGTGCTCAAGAAGCGTGCAGGATATCGCCGTGCCTTCAGCGAGTTCGATCCGGAGAAAGTGGCGCGGTATACCGAGAAACGAATCCAGAAACTCATATTGGATCCAGCGATCATCCGAAACCGGATGAAAATCGAAGCTGCGATACGCAACGCGCGGGCGCTTCTCGCAATTCAGGAAGAGTTCGAGAGTTTTGATAGCTATTGCTGGCGGTTCGTCGATGGACGACCCAAACTCAACAGGTGGAAGGCAATGCGCCAGATTCCCGCGACCTCAAGTGAATCGGACGCGTTTAGCAAAGATCTCAAACACCGGGGATTCAGTTTCGTTGGTTCGACCGTAGTTTATGCGCACATGCAGGCGGTCGGCATGGTGAACGATCACCTCGTCGACTGTTTCCGATATCGAGAGATTCGGCGGCTGGAGCCTGTCGTCGGGCGAGCCGAGCCGGTAGGGCCGCGCCGCCAGACGGCGCCAGCGCCGTGACCGGTGCTCTCGTTGCGCGCACGCCTGAGCCGGCGGCTCGGCGCGTGTGGACGAATTAAGGACTAGTGCTAAGGAGACAACAATGCAAATGGGCATGATCGGTCTTGGAAGGATGGGCGCAAACATGGTGCGGCGACTGATCCGCAAGGGTCACAGCTGCGTGGTGTTCAACAGGACACCGCAAGCAGTGAACGAACTCGTCAAGGAAAAGGCGATCGGCGCCACGTCGCTGGCGGACGTGGTAAAGAAACTTGAGAAGCCACGAGCGATCTGGCTGATGGTGCCGGCGGCGGTTGTCGACGATACCATCGCCGATCTTTCACCTCATCTCGAGGCCGGCGACATTCTGATTGACGGGGGAAACTCTTATTACGTCGATGATCTCCGGCGCGCGAAGCAACTCGCTCCCCAAAAGATCCACTACGTCGATGTGGGAACCAGCGGAGGAGTTTGGGGTCTGGAGCGAGGTTACTGCATGATGATTGGGGGCGAGACCGAGGTCGTCCAGCGGCTCGATCCGATTTTCGCTGCCCTCGCTCCAGGAAGGGGCGATATTCCGCGCACCGTAGGCCGGGACGAGATCAGCCGGGGCGAGATCAGTGCTACGGCCGAACAGGGCTACCTGCATTGCGGCCCAAGTGGCGCCGGTCATTTCGTCAAGATGGTCCACAACGGAATGGAATACGGAATTATGGCGGCATACGCGGAGGGTCTCTCTATTCTGCGTAGCGCTAACGTCGGCAAACAAGCAAACTCCGCAGCCGATGCGGAAACTACGCCATTGCGCGATCCGGAGCACTATCAGTACGACATGAATCTGCGAGATATCGCTGAGGTTTGGCGTCGTGGCAGTGTGATCGCTTCGTGGCTGCTGGATCTGACAGCGGGCGCTCTTATTCAAGATCCGAATCTTTCGAAGTTTGCCGGCCATGTCTCCGACTCTGGCGAAGGACGCTGGACGATTAAAGCCGCAATCGACGAAGCAGTGCCAGCCCCGGTTCTGACCACCGCGCTTTACGAGCGATTCAGTTCTCGGGGCGAGGCTGACTTTGCCAACAAGCTCTTATCCGCGATGCGGTATCAATTTGGTGGGCACCTGGAGAAATCCGAGGGCAACTCCAAGGCAGCTTGAGGTGGACGCTGGCTTGCGCGCTAGCGTGCTCATCGGATAACTGCCTGATTTAAGTTGGATTCGGCTGCGAGTCGTTCGCGCACGGCGGGTGCGACGCGGGTGCCAATCGCTTTGATGGCTTGCATGAGCTTCGCATGAGGCAAAGAGGCCACGTTCATTTGAAAACTGAGGCGGGAAATTCCGCCGAGGGCTTCATCGTACATAACGACTTTCTCAACCACTTCTTCGGCGTTGCCGACGAGCAGTGCGCCCTCCGGGGTTCGCTGCGCGTCGAAGTCGGCACGGGTGACGGCGGGCCATCCGCGCTCCTTTGCGACAGAGGCGAAGGCGCGGACATAGCCTGGAAAAAAGTCATCGATGGCCTGTTGGGTGGTCGGTGCGACATAGCCGAGAGCGTGTACGCCGACTCTGAGGCGATCGGGCGAGTATCCGAATCGCTTGCCGGTTTCCCGGTAGAGATCAACCAGCGGCCGGAAGCGTCGCGGTTCGCCGCCGATGATTGCGACCATTAAAGGAAGACCGAGCGCGCCAGCGCGTGCGAACGATTGAGGAGTGCCGCCAACACCCAACCATATCGGCAGAGGATTTTGCATGGGTCTAGGGTAGACGCCCTGGCCGGTGAGGGCAGCCCGATATTTGCCAGACCAGTGAACGTGCTCGTTCTCACGGATCTTCAGGAGCAGATCGAGCTTCTCTGCAAAAAGCGAGTCGTAGTCTTTCAATTGCAGGCCGAACAATGGAAAAGACTCAATGAACGAACCTCGGCCTACGACCATCTCCGCGCGGCCTTGCGAAAGGAGATCGAGAGTGGCGAAGTTCTGAAACACCCGGACCGGGTCGGCTGAGCTGAGGACCGTGACCGCGCTGGTGAGACGTATGCGTTGGGTTCGTGCCGCTGCCGCTCCGAGAATGACCGCAGGGGCGGAATCGAGATACTCCCGGCGGTGGTGTTCACCAATTCCAAAGACGTCCAAACCAACCTGATCGGCGTGTTCGATCTGCTCGACCAGGTTGCGCAGACGGTCCGACGCGCTGACCGCAAGGCTCGCGTCGTCGTATGCCGCTGCGAAGCTATCGATGCCAATTTGCATTTGTGTCTCGCCCAACTCTGTGATCATTGCCCCGTTCCTTTCCGTCCCTGAGTGAGAACGGCGGACTGTTCGGATTATCGTTTTCAGTGGGTTGCTCTCAAAGCTTTCAAAGCTCCGCCCCACGCAATCACTTCGTCCGCCACTGCATGTACCGCCCTGTCGTGTTGTTCGTGCGGCTTAAAGGTCGTGAAGTTCTCGAAGTCCGTCCACATCGAAAGCGCCACCTGTGCTCGCACGTCGGCAACCTTGATTTCGCCCATCACTAGTCTCAAGTTCTCCACCGCTCGGACACCGCCAGCGCCGCCGTATCCGACAAATCCCGCCGCTTTGTTGTTCCATTCGCGGAAGAGAAAATCGATCGCATTCTTTAACGCCGCTGAGGTGGCATGGTTGTATTCGGGGGTGACGAAAATGTAGGCGTCGAGCGACGCAATTTTCTCGCTCCACGTCTTCGTGTGCGACTTGCTGTACTGATGCATCGTAGGTGGTACAGGCTCATCGAGGAGCGGCAGCTTGTAATCCTCGATATCGACAATCTCAAACTCCGCATCCTTGCGGTTCTTCAGGATGTCGTGCACCCACTTTGCGACGGCCGCGGCTTTCCGTCCCGGTCGTGTACTGCCGACGATGATTCCGATTTTCAGCATTTCCTTTTTCTCCTCTCTGATGCGGTTCCCAAGTCGACTCGTGGTCTCGCCTACTCTGTGATCCAGTTTGTAGTTCGTTCCTTACTCTTCTTAACCTTCGTTTCCTGTTCCTCAAGTTTTTCCGCTGCGAGCAGCCCGACTTTCTTAAGTAATCGGTATACTTGTTCCTTCTCCTTCTCGGACAGTCCTGACATGAGCGCCTCAAGATCCTTCGCATGCCGCTCGAAGGACGACGCCGCCAGTCGCTTGCCTTGCGCTGTGAGTTCCACGACGCGCGCCCGTCGATCACTTGGGCTCGACTTGCGAACAACCAGCCGGAGTTTCTCGAGACGATCAACCGCCGCCGTCATCGAGCCACTGGCCAGGCGCACCTTGTCCTGGATCTCCGAGATCGTGAGCGGACCCTTGTGTAAGAGCGCTTCGAGCGCGGCGAAATCTGTGAGGCATAGTCCGGTGTTGGCGATACTCCGCTCAGCCAGCAGACTAAGCGCACGATAACTCTTTGCAATCACCAGCCAGAGCCGAGGTGCGGTAATGCGATCGCTCTTCTTCAAAATGTTTCCCTAATCTTCAAGATGTTTTCCTAATCAGGCAGCTTGGGGCCGGGCCTGGGCCGTGATCCTGTTGCTCGCGGGGGAAGACAACAGGCGATCAACGGACGCTGCTCCTGCGCCACGAAACATTAGAAACGCGGTCGTCGCCAATACGAGAAGATGGTATTCGTAACCCTCTCCCTTCTGTGCGCCGGACCAGTTCATGAATAAGCCGAAGTGACCATGAACCATGGCGACGGCCACGACCATGTCAGCAAAGATTCCAAAGGATGCGACGCGAGTGAGCAGTCCGAAGATAAGACCCAATCCGCCGACGAATTCCGCCGCAATGGCCAGAAACGCAAATGGTGCTGGGATGTGCATGACGCCGGTGAAGAAGCCCATGGTGCCGGTGAAGCCGTATCCGCCGAACCACCCGAGCATCTTTTGGGCGCCGTGCGCGAAGAAGATCACTCCGACCACCAAGCGGAGAATGGTTGTTGCAGTGTCGTTGTCGGTGACAATCAGTTTACGAATCATAGAAATTTCCTCGGTAGAACGCTCGCCGGCCCGAGTACGGGGCCAGACACCGGATAAGATGAAGTATCCTTATATAAGGATTCTTTTTGTCGAGATAAGTGATGGCCGCTTAACATTCGACGTATTGCGGGACATTGGGGGATCCGAAGAAGCGGCAGCCCGCACAAACGGCATGTTCTGAGAGGAATTCATCCGAGACTGAAGTGCCAGTCCACTGTGACTTGGGAGCAGGTTCCGAGCATGATTCTGTCCTTTATCGGGCACAATCCGAAGCAGGGTTTTTTAACAAAGCCTTAACAGCGCCTCGCTAGAATCACCGTTCATTTCAAACCGCCGAGATTTCGATTGCGTAAGAATCGCATCGCTCATCCGGTTTTGAAGGTAATTGTGGTTACAGGAGCTGAGTTAATGAAGGCAAACCATTCCCCCGCAATAGGTGTTTTCCCTTCGAAGATAACTTCTCTGTACTTCGTTTCGATTGTTTTCTCGCTGATTTGCTGTGCGACGGCGCGTGCGCAAATTGATCGTGCGGAACTGGAAGGCACGGTGACCGATTCTTCGGGAGCGGCAATTGCCGGAGCCAACGTAAAAATTGCAGCAGCCGAAACGGGCCTGGAATACGAACAGGGGACGACTTCTAATGGCTATTACCACTTCTTTGGCCTAGCGGTCGGACGCTACCGCGTCACGGTTGTGAATAAAGGCTTCCGCGCCCAAGTAATTGAGAATGTGATATTGCAGGTTGGCCAGACGCGCACATTGGATGTTGGCCTCATTGTCGGAGCGGTGGCAGAAAAGCTAGAAGTCAACGAATCGAACGCTGCTGCGAACCGCACTTCCGCCGAAGCCGCTACGGTGATTGGCACCGATCAGATTGAGAATCTCCCGAACAATGGACGTGACTGGGCGAGCTTCACGCTGCTGGCTCCGTTTGCGCAGGACGATGGAGGAGGCGATCAGAGAACGATTCGCTTCGCCGGCCGCGCGCGGGACGACAACAACTTCCAGATTGACGGCGTGGATGCGGGCGGCATTCAGGAACAGGCGCAGAAGTCACAAACGCGCTTGCAGATTTCGCAGGACGCGATCGAAGAGTACCGCGTCAAC
>Ga0070717_10001947_pt1 | contig 14419 bp, 14 predicted proteins | sample LARL113metaG_FD_71366 | JGI IMG/M metagenome (GOLD analysis project Ga0070717, IMG submission 71366) | Corn, switchgrass and miscanthus rhizosphere microbial communities from Kellogg Biological Station, Michigan, USA - LAR L11-3 metaG | ecosystem: Host-associated > Plants > Roots > Rhizosphere ... | reverse complement strand
CACCCCGAGCACGTGTTCGTCGCCCAGTTCATCGGCACGCCGCCGATGAACGTGCTGCGCGGCAAGATGGGCGAGCGGGCGGTCGAGGTGGAGGGCCACACGCTGGCGGTCGGCATCCAGAACGGCTTCCAGCCCGGCGAGGAGATCACGGTGGGCGTGCGAGCGGAGAACATCGTGGTCTCGCACGAGCGCGGCGACGACGGCGCGCTGCCGGCCGAGGTCGGGGTCGTGGAGCCGCTGGGCTCGCACCTGCTGCTGACGCTGGCGCTGGGCGCCCAGTCGCTGAAGGTTGCCACGCGCACGGACTTCGCGGTCAAGGCGCACGACCAGGTGTGGCTGCGCCTGGAGCAGGGCTCGATCCGCCTGCTGGGCCGCGCCGGCGAGGAGGACTGACCAGCCCGAGGCTCAGGCCGACGCGGTGCGGCGGGCCGCCTCCACCACCCGGCGCACCGTCGGCAGGTACCAGCCCTCCACCGACGCCGGCGGGTACGGCGTGTCCCACGCGGTCACGCGGGCGATCGGGGCGTCCAGCGAGTAGAACGCCTCCTCCTGCAGGGTGGCCACGATCTCCGCGCCGAATCCGGCCGAGAGCGGCGCCTCGTGCACCACCACGGCGCGGCCCGTGCGCGAGACCTCGGCGACCAGCGTCTCGACGTCCAGCGGCACGAGCGACCGCAGGTCCAGCACGCCGGCCGAGCAGCCCTCGGCGGCCAGCTCGCCGGCCGCGCGCTCGCACAGCTCGACCGCCGCGCTCCAGGCGATCAGCGTGACGTCGCCGCCCTCGCGTGCCACCCGGGCGCGGCCGAACGGGACGGTCACGTCGTCCGCCGGCACCTCCTCGCGGCCCTTCCGGTACAGCCGCTGGGGCTCCAGGAACAGGACCGGGTCGGGGTCGCGGATCGCCTCCAGCAGCATGCCCCTGGCGTCGGCCGGGGTGGAGGGGCAGACGATCTTCACGCCCGGCGCCTGCACGAACTGGGCCTCGACCGCGTCGGGGTGGAACTCGGGCGTCTTGACGCCGCCGCCGAACGGGGCCCGGATCGTCACCTGGGCGTGGTAGCGGCCGCGGCTGCGGTACCGGTAGCGGCCGAGCTGGGGGCCGATCTGGTGGAACGCCTGGGCGGCGAAGCCGAGGAACTGGATCTCGGCCACGGGCACCAGGCCACTGATCGCCAGGCCCAGGGCGCTGCCCACGATCGCGCCCTCGGCCAGCGGCGTGTCCACGACCCGGTCCTCGCCGAATCGCTCGCGCAGGCCCTGCGTGGCCCGGAAGACGCCGCCCAGCCGGCCGACGTCGAGCCCGAGCACGATCACGCGCTCGTCGCGCTCCATCTCGAACGCCAGCGCGTCCCGGATCGCCTCGACGACGTTCAGCTCAGGCATTCAGATCCATCGCTCCTCGCGCTCCAGACGCTGGGCCTCGAGCCCGGCCCGGACGTCGTCGTCGGTCACGGGCTCGACCTCTCCTTGGACCTCCAGGACTGGAAGTCGACCCGAGCACTCGAGCACCCGCACGGCCGGCTGGTCCGGCTCGAACTCGACCTCCTGGCCGCCATGTCCGGCGCCGTCCCTCACGCGTTCCCGCCCGTCAGGCGCGTCAGCTCCGCGCGCTGCCGGCGGACCCGGGCCGGGGCGTCCGAGTACACGTTCTCGAACACGTCGCCGGGCCGGGCGCTCGGCATCGCCATCGCCGCCTCGACCGCGCCGTCCACGTGCTCGGCGACCTCGCCCTCCATCGCCGCCCGGGTGGCGTCGTCCCAGAGGCCCTGGGCCGCCAGGTAGCGCTGCAGCCGCGGGATCGGGTCCTCGCGCTCGGCCTCCTCCAGCCAGCCCTCGGGCAGGTACGCGCGCGGGTTGTCAGTGGTGTTGTGGAAGCTGAGCCGGTACGTCAGGCAGTCGATCAGGCTCGGCCCCTCGCCGCGCCGCGCCCGCTCCACGGCGTCGGCGGTGATCTCGTAGACCGCCAGCAGGTCGTTGCCGTCCACCGCGACGCCGGGGAAGCCGTAGCCCTCGGCGCGCCGGTAGAACTCGCCCGCGCTCTGGACCTCCCGGCTGGTCGAGATCGCCCACTGGTTGTTCATGACCACGAACACGATCGGCGCCCGCCGGACGCCGGCCAGGTTGCACGCCTCGTGGAAGTCGCCCTCGCTGGCGGCGCCCTCGCCGCAGAAGGCCAGCACCACCCCGGGCTTGCGCTGCAGCTGCAGGCCCCAGGCCAGGCCGACCGCGTGCTGCAGCTGGGTGGCCAGCGCGACCTGGTTGGGCAGGACCTGCACCCCGTCCGGGATGCGCGAGGAGGTCAGCTTGCCCAGCAGGCCGGCCACGATCCGGTCCAGCGGGTGGCCGTGCCGGACGAGCGCCGGCAGCTCCCGGTACGAGGGGGCGATCCAGTCCGTGGCGGGGTCCAGGGCCAGCGCGCTGCCGACGACGCTCGCCTCCTGGCCCTTGACCGGGCTGAACAGCCCCAGGCGGCCCTGCCGCTGGAGGGCGGTCGCCCGAGCGTCGAACGTGCGGCTCAGCAGCATCCAGCGCAGGCCCTCGACCGTCCGCTCCAGGTCGAGCCGGGGCCGCACACCGTCCACCAGGGCGCCGTCCCGGTCGATGACTCGGTATCGCGTCACCGTCTGTATTCTGACGCGCTCCGAACGTTTCGATGGCGGCGGGATGACCCGGCGCGGCGCGGGCCGCGTACCAGGCAGGGAATGACCGGCATCCGCGCCGCCGCGCTCCTGATCACCGCCCTCCTGCCCCTGGCCGCGGCCGGCCCCGGGCCGGCGCCGGCCGACCAGGCCCGCCACGTGGCGGTGCGGCCGCTCCACACGCTCCCGGCCGGGCGCGCGGTGCTGGCCCAGCCGCCCGACACCGCCACCTGCGAGGGCGTGCTGCGGATCGCCTGCTACCGGCCGGCCCAGCTCCAGCGCGCGTACCAGGCCGAGTCGCTGCACGCGATGGGCCTGGACGGTCGGGGCCGCACCATCGTGCTGGTGGTCGCGTTCGGGTCGCCCACGATCGCGGCCGACCTGCGCCAGTTCGACGGCGCGTTCGGCATGCCGGACCCGCCCTCGCTGCGCGTCATCGCCCCCGCGGGCACCCCGCCGCCGTTCGACGCCGCCAACCCGGACATGGCGGCGTGGGCCGAGGAGACCACTCTGGACGTCGAGGCAGCCCACCTGATGGCACCGGGCGCGGGCATCCTGGTGGTGACCACGCCGGTGTCCGAGACCGAGGGCCTGCAGGGCTTCCCCGAGATCGAGGCGGCCGAGCAGTACGTCCTCGACCACGACCTCGGCGACGTGATCTCGCAGAGCTTCGGCGCCACGGAGCAGACGTTCCCGTCCCCGGCCTCGATCATGGGCCTGCGGAGCCCTTTCGAGTCCGCCCGCCAGCACGGCGTGACCGTCCTGGCCGCGTCTGGCGACAACGGCGCCACGGACCCCTTCCTGGACGGGTCGTGCTGCTACCCGGACGCGGTCGTGTCCTGGCCGTCGTCGGACCCGCTGGTGACGTCGGTGGGCGGGACCCAGCTGCACCTCGACGCCTCGGGCCGGCGGGTCGCGCCCGACAGCGTGTGGAACGACCGGCTCGCCGACCTCCTCGGCGACGCCTCGTCCGACCCCACGACCGCCGGCGCCGCGGGCGGCGGCAGGTCCGCCGTGTTCCCCCGCCCCGACTTCCAGGCCGGCGTGGCGGGCGCGACCGGCCCGACCCGGGGCGTGCCCGACGTCAGCCTGAGCGCGGCCCAGGACGGCGCCATGATCGTGTACTGGAGCTTCGACGGCCAGCCCGGGTACCACCTGATCGGCGGCACCAGCGAGGCGGCGCCGCTGTTCGCCGGCCTGGTCGCGATCGCCGACGAGATCCGCGGCGGCCGGGTGGGCTGGATCGACCCGGCGCTGTACCGCATGGGCGCCGGCATGACGGACGTGACGGCGGGCGACAACCACTACACGTTCGCGGACGGGCAGGGCCGAGCGGTCACCGTGCCCGGCTACCGGGCGGCCGCGGGCTACGACCTGGCCAGCGGGCTCGGCACGGTGGACGCGGCGCTGTTCTGCCCCCTGCTGGCCCGGGAGGCGTAGCCGGGAGCCGCCTGGCGGGTGCTACAGTCCCGCCCGTGACCGGGGAGCGGGTGATCGCGTCCGGCCGGGACGCGGAGATGGTGGACCTCGGCGGCGGCCGCCTCCTGCGGCGGCCGCGGGTGGCCCGCTCGCTGGAGGGCGAGGCCGTGGTGATGCGCCTGGCCCGGGCCGCCGGCTACCCGGTGCCCGAGGTGATCGAGGTGCGGCCGGACGGCATGGTCATGGAGCGGGTGGACGGCCCCACCATGCTCGAGGACCTCGGCGCCCACCCCTGGCGGGTCGGCCGGCACGCCCGGACGCTCGCGGACCTGCACCACCGTCTCCACGCGATCCCGGCGCAGGACGGCCTCCCGGCCCCGTTCGGGTCGCCGGCGGCCGGCGACGTGCTGGTCCACGGCGACCTCCACCCGGCGAACGTGCTGCTGGCCGGCGACGGCCCGGTGGTGATCGACTGGTCGAACGCCGGCCGGGGGCCGGCCGGCGCCGACGTGGCCGACGCCTGGCTGCTGCTGGCGAGCGCCGAGGCGCCCGGCGACCGGATGCTGCGCGTGCTCGTCGTCGCGCTCCGGGCCCGGTTCCTCGCCGCGTTCCTGCGCCGAGCGGGCCGCGCGGAGGCGGCGCCGCACCTGGCCGCCGCCGTCCGCCGCCGGATCGCCGACGCCAACCTGTCCCAGGCCGAGAAGGCCGCCATGGAGCGCATCGCCGCGACCCACGGCACCTCCTGAGCAGACGAACGAGGAGGAGCCGGCCGGACGCCGGCTCCTCCCGATGGTGGGATGGAGAGAGGGGTTTGGGGGGAAGGTTTCCTACAGGTCCACGAGGCCCTTGCGGACCGCGTACAGGACCGCCTGCGAGCGGTCGTAGATCTCGAGCTTCTCGTAGATATGGCTGATGTGGTTGCGGACCGTCTTCTCGCTGATCCCGAGCTTGTAGGCGATCCGCTTGTTGGGCAGGCCCGAGGCGATCATCTTCAGCACCTCGACCTCGCGCGCCGTCAGCCCGTCGTAGAACTCGCGGGTGGGCACGTCGCCGGTCAGCATGCCGACCATGCGCTGGGCGATCGGGCCCGAGACGACCCGCTCGCTGCTCATCACCGCCTGGATGCTGGACGCGATCGCCTCGACCGCCGAATCCTTCAGGACGTAGCCGCTGGCGCCGGAACGGAGGGCGTCCAGCACGTAGGCGTCGGTGTGGAACGTGGTGAGGATCAGGATCCGCACGCTCGGCCGGGCCCGGAGGATCCGGCGGGTGGCCTCGATGCCGTCCACCTCGGGCATCCGGATGTCCATCAGGACGACGTCCGGGTCCAGGCGGTCCACCAGGTCCACGGCCTCGGCGCCGTTGCCCGCCTCGCCGACGACCCGGAGCCCCGGCTGCGTGGCGAGCAGTCGCGCCAGGCCGCTTCGGAACAGGGTCTGATCGTCGACGATCAGGACGCGGACCACGTCGGTGGCTGCTGCTGCTGCTGCGGTCATCCCAACACCTCCCTGGGTACAGTCACTCGGAGCCGCGTCCCGCCGTCCGGCCGCTCGCCCACGACGACACGGCCGCCGAGCAGCGTCGCGCGCTCGTGAATGCCGAGCAGGCCCATTCCCGGCCGCACCCGGCGCCCTTCCAGTCCCCGGCCGTCGTCGCTCACGACGACCTCGGCGCGGCGGCCAGTCACCCGCAGCGCCACGTCGATCCCCGTCGCCCCGCCGTGGAAGCGGGCGTTGTGGACGGCCTCGCGCACGATCTGGAGCAGGTGGTCGCCCACGCGCGAGCGTATCGCGGCCGGCCATCGCGGCGAGACCGTGAGCCTGAGCCGCAGGTGGGGATGCTGGTAGAGCACCGTCTCCAGCTCGCCCCGGATCCTGCCGACCAGGCCGTCGTCCAGCCACTCCTGCTCGCGCAGGTCGCAGAGCACCTCGCGCAGGCCGAACAGCGCCGTCCGGACCTGGTCCTGGACCGTGTCGATCCGCCGGATCACGCGCCGGCGGTCGCCCGGGTCCTGCTTGACGTCCTCGAGGACCATCAGCAGCGCGGCCAGCGGCTGCGCCACGCGATCGTGGAGGTCGCGGGCCACGGCGGCCCGCACGCGGCGCTCGCAGTCGGCGAGCAGCGAGCGGGACAGGCCCAGCCCGTTCCCCTCCGACGGTTCGGCCGCGAGGCCGGGGAGATCCATCGCACCGGCTTCGGTCTTCAGGGTGGGCTGGGCCATGGCGAGAGGTTCGCCGGGAACCAGTCGCACCGGCAGTACCGCGCCAGTATCAAAATGCCCACCGAGATGGGTGATACCTCCCACGGCCGTGGGAGGGCGATACCTCGGGGCCGTTCAGCTGAGCGCGGTCAGGCGCTCCCCGAGGAGCTGCCAGCCCAGGTGCAGGCGGCGGTAGAACGTGGCCCGCGTGAGGTGCAGGCGGTCGGCCACCAGCTCCTGGCTGCCGACGCGGCGCAGGTAGTAGTCGCGGAGCAGCCGTCCGGCCTCGCGGTCGCGGCCGTCCGGCGACCCCGCCAGCGCCTCGATCTGCTGGGCCAGGAGCGTCCAGAGGCCCGTCCCGCCGTCGTCGGCCTCCAGGCCGAGCAGGCGGGCCAGGTCGGCCTGGGCCAGCTCCTGCGGCCGGTGCATCGCCTCCAGCGCCTGCTTCACGTGCTCCACGGTGACCGCGCGCGAGCCCAGGTCCGCCAGCGCCTCGCGCGCGGCCCGCGCCTCGAACGCCGCGCCCCGCTCCTCCGCGCTGTCGAGGGCGGCCCGCAGCTCGGTCCGGGCCTCCTCCACGGAGCCGGCGCCGGCCAGCGCGGCCGCCAGCGCCAGCCGGGTGCGCGCCTCCTCGTGCCGGAAGCCCGCGGTCCGGAACCCCTCCGCGGCCCCGCGGAGGTCGCCGGCGGCCTCGCCGACGCGCCCGGCGTCCGCCGCGGCCCGGCCGCGCATCCGCAGCAGCCATGGATGGGCCGGGTCGGCGCCGGCCGCCGCCATGCGCTCGATCAGCGCGGCCGCGTCCGCCGGCCGGTCCACGGCGAGCAGCGCCTCGACCGCGACGTCGCAGTGGAACAGCTGGACGCGCAGCGGCCAGTCCGACCCGGCCAGCACCTCCTCGGCGCCGGCGACGGCGGCCTCCGGCCGGCCCGAGTCCAGCGCCAGGCGGATCTCGGCCCACAGCTCGTCCACGCGGTCCTGGCCCTCCCGCGACACCGAGCGGTCGGGCAGCAGCTGGCGCGCCGTGTCCAGGTGGTCGAGGTGGATGTGCGCCACCGCGAGCTGGACCTGCAGCCAGTTGACGTAGTACGTGGCCTCACCCTCGCGCGCGAGCGCCAGCGCCTCCTCGTACGCGGCGAGCCCCCGGTTCGGCTGGCCCAGGCCCCAGAGGTAGATGCTGCCCTCCGCCCGGAGCGCCTGGAGCTGCGCCATGCTGCCGGCCTGCATGGCCTTCAGGGCGTCGATCCGCTCCAGCGCCTCCAGCGGCCGCAGGTGCTGGAGGCGGATCAGGATGCTGTTGTACAGGGCGTTGGCCGCGATGACGTTCAGGCCGGCCTCCGCCGCCTCGCGGTAGCTGCGGTCCACGGCCGCGAACCCCTCGGTCACGTGGCCGAGCTGGACGTGGCCCAGGCCGAGGTAGTTGTACGCCCAGATCCGGGGCCCGTCCGCGTTCGCCTCCGTGGCGATCGCGATCGCCCGCTCGGCGGCCTCGACCGTGCGGGCGCCGTCGAGCGCGAAGATGGCGGCCTGCGCCAGCCGGACGTAGGCCAGGGCCAGGTCCTCGCTCGGGCCCTCGGGCTCCAGCTGGGCGCGGGCGGCCTCGTACTCGGCCACCGCCCGCTCCGGGCGGTGTCGCTCCCAGAGGCAGCGGCCGAGCCAGAGGCGGAAGCTGGCGGCCGCGCGGCGCTGGCCCGCGGCGTCGAGCGCCGCCACCCCCTCGACCAGGTGGCGCTCGGCCCTGGCCGCGTCCAGGCACAGCAGGTACGCCATGCCCATGCGGCAGAGCAGCTCGGGCCGCGTCGCCTCGTCCACCAGCGGCAGGATCCGCTCGTACAGCGCCGCCGCGTCCTGGTACGCGTGGGCGCGGACCGCCTGCTCGGCCGCGGCCAGCCCGAGGGGGACCGCCTCGTCATCCCTGCGCGCGGCCAGGAGGTGGCGGCAGAGGTCCACGGCGGGCGTGTCCGGGCGGCCGCGCAGCGCGTCCGCGGCGGCCGCGTGCAGGTCCTGGCGCTGGGGCACCAGCAGGTCGTCGTAGACGGATTCCCGGGTCAGCGAGTGCCGGAACCGGTAGTGCTCCTCGACGTCCGGGTCCTCCTCCAGCAGCTGCTGCCGGACGCACGTGCGCAGCGCCGACTGGACCTCCTGGGCCTGCTGGCCGGAGATCGCCGCCAGCAGCGGGTAGTCGAACGAGCGGCCCAGGACGGACGCGCAGCGGAGGACGTCGGCCGCCGGCTCGGGCAGGTCGGCCAGGCGGCCCAGCACGCTGTCGCGCACGGTGCGGGGCAGGCGGAGGCGCTGCAGGGACTCGTGCCGCCACGCGGAGTCGTGGCGGGTGACGGCGCCCCGGTCCAGGGCCTCCTTGAGGATCTCCTCGAGGACGAACGGGTTGCCGTCGCTTCGGTCCCGGAGCAGGCGCCGGACCTCCATCGGCACCGTCTTCACGCCGACGGTCGCGCGGATCATCTCGCCGATGCGGTCCACGGTCAGCGGCGCCAGGTCGATCCCCTCGACCAGGCCGGCCCGACGCCAGTGGTCCACCGAGACGACGAGCGGGTGGCGGCGGTCCAGGCCGTCCAGCCGGCAGGTGACCAGCAGCATGACGCGGGCCCCGCGCAGCCGGCGGACCATGTACTCCAGCAGCTCCCGGCTGGAGGCGTCCGCCCAGTGCACGTTCTCCAGGACCAGCAGCAGGCCGTCCGCCTGCGCGCACGTGCGCAGCAGCGCCAGGACCGCCTCGAACAGCCGCAGCTTGCCCTGGACCGGGTCGCTGGGGTCGCGGGGCGGCTCCTCGAGCTCCAGCTGGGGGAACAGCCAGGCCAGCTCGCGATGGTTGGCGGCGAGCTGGCGGCGGAGGCTGCCCAGGTCCGCCTGGGACAGGTGGTTGCCGATCGCCTCCAGGAGGGGCAGGTAGGGCAGGGACAGCTCGGCCTCCGAGCAGCCGCCCCACATCGTGGCCATGCCGCGCTCGGCCGCCTCGCGGCGGACGTCCGCCGCGAGGCGGGTCTTGCCGAGCCCGGCGTCACCGGTGAGGACGACCGTCCGGCTGTCGCCCCCGTGGGCGGCGCCGAGCGCGACCACCAGCCGCTCCATCTCGCTGTCCCGGCCCACCGTGACCGGACAGAGCGCCATCTCCACCACTCAGACAGAATGTTGGGGCATGGAGCAGCGCGCGGCGCGCCGGCGCACGAACTGTGGGGGTCACGTGGACCCCCCGGACGTGCCTATCTACTTGGTGACGAGGGTCTCGTCGAGCGAGCGCTTGAGCGTCCGCAGCGAGTCGGCCGGCACCGGAGCCTCTTCGATCCACCCGAACATGGCGTCGACGATGCGCCGCCACGCGGTGACCTGCCGCTCCATGGCGGAGCCCCAGTAGTTCTTCGACCAGCCCGCTCCGGCGAGCCACCCGGCGATCCCACAACAGAGCACCCCGGTGCCCAGCATCATCCAGCCCAGCAGGCCGTTGGGCTTCAGCCCGGTGAGCGTGAAGATGCCCAGACCAAGGTTGACGACCGTAAATCCAGGCAGGATCACTCGGTAGAAGATGATCCCGCGACGCCTCCTATCCATTCAAATCCCTTTCCCCGTACTTAGTATCAGCGAGGCCAGCATGCACTGCGGAGCGAAACAAGCGTATGGGACTTTTGTCCCGAATGGGGTGCGACTACCCCAATGGTAGGGGGCGGTCCGCACGACCCGCCCGCCATCCGATTGGCGATCGTGGACGACCACGAGGTCTTCCGGCTGGGCCTCCGCGGCCTGCTCGAGCGGGCCGGCGGGATCGTGGTGGCCTGGGAAACGGGCTCCGCGCACGAGGCGTGGAGCCGGATCGTGGAGCAGCCGGTCGACGCGGTCCTGGTGGACGTGCACCTGGGCGGTCCCGTCGACGGGTTGGAAGTGTCCCGGATGCTGACGACGCGCGACCGGGGCCTGAAGGTCGTCCTCATGAGCGGCCTGGTGGACGAGCAGCGGCTGGCCGAGGCGCCGCGGGTGGGCGCGGTCGGCTTCCTGCCCAAGGAGCTGGCCGCCGAGGACATGGTGGAGGCCCTGGTGAGCATGATCGAGCCCCGGCGCGGGAGCCGGCGGCCGCAGCGCATGACGTTCCATGACGAGCACGGGTCCCGTCTGGACGTGCTCAGCCTGCGCGAGCGCGAGGTGCTGGCCGAGATCCGGGTGGGCCGGACCAACCGCGAGATCGCGGAGCGGCTCCAGGTCTCGACGTCCACGGTGAACAAGCACGTCCACCAGGTGTTGCGGAAGCTGCGGGTGCGGAACCGGGCCGAGGCGGCGATCGTGGCGGCAGAACTCCTTTCGAGGCCTCGCCAGTCCTGAAAACCCCGGTGTCGGGGGCAGTACCCGATCCGGGACGTCCGGCTCTGGCAAAGATGGTCAATTCTGACCATTGACGTGAGTTTTCCCAAGCGGTTTAGTTCATATTGCCCAGCAGAAGGGGAGTCGGTCCAATTGATTAGTCAGGTACTGGACCTCTTGGTGCGCTGGGGATTTTCCAAGGTGTGAGGATACGGCCCGCGAGGGGGAACGCGAGGCACGTGCATAGGAGGGCCACGTTCGCTTGTCGTTCCCGGCGGAGCTCGGAGAGCTCGACAGCACGGTGCCTCGCGGCATGCCCGCGGGGCGGGACGGGGGGCTGAAGGACCTCGCCCGGCGCACCGAGAGCGAGGTCAAGCGTCAGCTGGCGCGGGAGCTGCACGACTCGGTTGCGCAGATCCTGACGCTGATGGTCGTGGACATGGAGAACTTCAAGCTCGACCAGGCTGGCCAGGACCAAGTGGTCGAGAAGGTGGACAGCTTGCAGGAGTCGACGCGGGCCGTGTTGCACAACCTCCGCCAGGTCCTCTACGACCTGCGCGAGGAGCCGTCCACGGAGAGCGGCTTCGTCGGACAGGTCCGAACGCTGCTGACCCGCTTCGAGGGCTCGACGGGGATCAGCTCGATGCTGAGGGTGTCATCCGAATGGCCTTCGCGGCTCTCGGCCGCGACGGCGCACAACCTGTACCGGATCGTCGAGGAGGCGCTCAACAACGTCCGCATGCACAGCGGCGCCGGCCGCGTGGACGTCGTGCTGACCGCCCACGGCGACGGCGTGGAGCTGACGGTGCGGGACGACGGACGCGGCCTCCCACCCGGCGAGGGGGGCAGGCGGCAGGGGATGGGAATGATGGGCATGCGAGAGCGTGCCGTCCTGCTCGGTGGGGAGCTGGACGTGACCAGTAGTGGTAGCGGGGGAACTACCGTCAAGGCTGTCGTTCCCAGGGCAGCCAAGGAGATTGCCAGTTGAGTTCGAATTCAGCCAGCGTGCGTGTGCTCATCGCCGACGATCAGACGCTCTTTCGCGTGGGCCTCGCACGGTTGCTCGAGGAGGACGAGCGGGTCAAGATCGTCGGCCAGGCGGGCGACGGAGTCGAGGCGGTCAAGCTGGCCGGCTCGCTGAAGCCCGACGTCGTGCTCATGGACCTGAAGATGCCCAACCTGGACGGCATCGAGGCGACGCGCCAGATCGTGGCCGCCCATCCCGGCGTCAAGGTCCTGCTCCTGACGACGTTCGAGGCGGACAACCACGTCATCCAGGCCCTGAAGGCCGGGGCCAGCGGGTACATCCTGAAGGACTCGAGGCCGGACTCGATCGTGTCCAGCCTGCTGGCCGTCATGGCCGGCGAGCGGGTCATGGCGAGCGCGGTGGCGAACCGGGTCCTGGAGATGCTGACCGGGACCACGACGCCGAAGGAGTTCTACGACGGCCTGACGGGCCGCGAGATCGAGATCCTGAAGCTGCTGGCCGGCGGCATGGCGAACAAGCAGATCGCGTACAAGCTGAAGATCAGCGAGAAGACGGTCCGCAACCACGTCAGCAACATGTACGAGAAGCTGAACATCTACGACCGCTCCCAGGCCGTCCTCTACGCGGTCCGCAAGGGCCTGGTCGAGATCTAGGCCGGGACCGCGTCCGCTGGCCGGCGATCAGGTCGCCGGCCAGCCCCGGGGCGACCTCCAGGGCCGCCCGAGGAGTGCATCGGCGCCAGATCGCCCAGACACGCCCGCACGAATGGGCGGTCTGGTGCCAGACCGCCCGGCGGGGCCTCCGGGCCCTACGCCTCCTCCGCGCGCAGGGCGCGCTGGAACAGCGCCCGGCCCGCCAGCACCACCAGCCACGCCACCCCGGCCGCGTGGCGGCCGGCCAGGCGGCGGGGCTCCGCCACCAGGCGGTGGAGCCACTCCAGGCCCGCCCGCTGCATCCACGCCGGGGCCCTGCGCTGCCGCTCGGCCCACAGGTCGAACACGCAGCCCACGCCCACCGCCACCGCGACCCCGGGCAGTCGGTCGCGGAAGCGGTCGATCCAGAGCTCCTGCTTGGGGTTCCCGAAGGCCACCAGCAGCAGCTCCGCGCCGGAGTCGGCGATCAGCTGGACCAGCCGCTCGTTGTCCATGTCCTGCAGGCGGGCTCGGGGCGGCTCGAACCAGTCGATGGTCCGCAGCCCGGGATGCTCCCGGCGCAGCCGCCGCGCAGCCTCCTCGGCGACCCCGTGCTCGCCCCCGAGCAGGAACACGCCGGCGCCCTGGGCCGCCGCCTCCGCGACCAGGAGCGGCGCCATGTCGGCCCCCGCCACCCGGCCTGGCACCGGCCGGCCCACGAGGCGGCTCAGCCACACGACGGGCATCCCGTCGGCCACGTTGAGGTCCGTCCGGTTCAGCACCTGGAGCAGCTCGGGCTGGCGCTGCGCCTTGACGAGGAAGTCGAGGTTCACGGTCGCGACCTGGACCTGGCCGTCGCCGTTGGCCATCGCGTGGCCCAGCCGGCGCATGGCCTCGTCCATGTCGATCGGATCGATCGGCACCGACGCGATCTGCAGGCGTGTCACTTCGCGGCCACCTCCGCGGGCCGCTCGGCCCGCTCCCAACGATGCGGATCGAACCCGACCAGGATGCTCACGTACGTGACCGCCTTCCAGGCCAGGAAGCGCGGCGCCTCCAGCAGCGCCAGCCACAGCGAGGCCGGCGCCCGGGCGGAGCGCAGGCCGAGGAGCACGAACGCCGTCAGCGAGGCCACGGCCACGAGCCAGGGGGAGAGACTCCAGGCGGTCGCGACGTGGAGCGCGACCGCCGCCGCGCTGACGACGCCTCCCGCCAGCGTGCCCATCGCGAGCAGGCCCAGGGGCGGCACGGCCAGGTCCAGCGCCGCGTCCAGCACGCCCGGGTCGCGGCGCAGCGCGTGGCCGACCAGCTGGGGCAGGCGCGTGCGCACGACGTGCCAGCGCCCACCCTCCCAGCGCAGGCGCTGGCCGCGCATGCCGCGGTAGCCGTGGGGCACCGGGCCGGCCAGCCGGGCGGCGGGCACGTACTGGGGCCGGAAGCCGGCCAGGCGCAGCTCGATCGTGTACTCGAGGTCCTCGACCCCGGTGAACGCGTTCCAGGGCAGCGTCTCCAGCAGGCGGCGGCTGAACAGCATGCCGTTGCCGACCAGGCTCGCCGGCATCCCGAGCGCCGCCCGGCCGCCGAATCGGACCCGGTGGAACAGCAGGAACGCGGCCGCCACCAGCCGGGAGCGGGTGGACGAGTCGTCCGCGAGGACCAGGTACTCGGCCTGGGCGACGTCGGCGCCCGCCGCCAGCGTGGCGGCCAGGTGCCGGAGCAGGTCGGGCTCGGCGACCGAGTCGGCGTCGACCACGACGACGGCGTCGGGCGGCTCGGCCGCGGCCAGCAGCCGGTCCATCGCCCAGCGCAGGGCGTGGCCCTTGCCCCGCCGGTCGTCGCGCCGCTCCATCACCACGGCACCGACGCCCCCGGCCACCGCGGCCGTGCGATCGGAGCAGTTGTCCGCGACGACCACGACCCGGAACCGCGAGGGCGAGTAGTCCTGCGCCAGCAGCGACTCCACGCAGCGGGCGATCAGCTCCTCCTCGTCGTGGGCGGGCACGAGCACCGCCAGACGCGGCGGCGGGTCCGCGCGCCGGGGAGCGCGGACCCGCCGGAAGCTGGCGAGCGCCAGGACCAGGAGGTACAGGCCGGCGGCCGCGAATGGCAGGCCGGCCGCCGCCAGGATGATGCCGAACACCACGCCGGCCTCCGGTCAGAAGGCGCCGCGCATCGTGAGGACGGCCTGCACGGTGCGGACCAGGATCTGCACGTCCACCCAGAACGACAGGCCGTA
>Ga0070717_10001946_pt1 | contig 14419 bp, 16 predicted proteins | sample LARL113metaG_FD_71366 | JGI IMG/M metagenome (GOLD analysis project Ga0070717, IMG submission 71366) | Corn, switchgrass and miscanthus rhizosphere microbial communities from Kellogg Biological Station, Michigan, USA - LAR L11-3 metaG | ecosystem: Host-associated > Plants > Roots > Rhizosphere ... | reverse complement strand
CGGGCCGCGCTCCGGCACGCTGATCGAAGTGGTGTTCTCGCACGCGCTGGCGCGGAGCTAGGATCGTAGGATGGGTTGAGCGAAAGCGAAACCCATCACCTCATCCGGAGCCATTGATGGGTTTCGCTGGCTCAACCCATCCTACGATTAGCTGGCGAAGGCCTGACGGCGCCCTTCAGATTTTTGCGAGAATGGCCGTTTTCAGTTTCGTGATACGGGCCTCGTCGCGCTTGTAGAACGTCCACTGCTTGACGCGCTTCGCACGCACCAGCCCCGCTTGCGACAATACCTTCAGGTGTTCGCTCACAGTGGGTTGGCTCACACCGAGCTTCTCGGCAATCAGCACGCCGCACACCCCGTCCTCGACGAGGTCGCCGTCGATCTGGGCGCGGAAATGCGCTCTCGGGCGCTTCAACCACTCCAGGATCAAAAGCCGCCGGTCGCTCGCCAGCGCACGAAAAGCGGACTCGACGTCGTCCTCGAAAGAAGTCATATTGCTAATTAGCTAAATCACTAATTATTGTCAATTCCGGACTGGCTGCGGAGACCCCCGATGAATGGACCTGGCGATGCAGTAACTCCGCAAAACATCAGGCGATGCGAGAGGATCATCCGGCCCTATATCCGACGAACACCGGTCATCGAGACCGACGGCGGCGAGTTTGGTCTTGCCGCCAATAAGATCTCGCTCAAACTCGAACTGCTGCAGCACTCAGGCTCGTTCAAGGCGCGTGGGGCCTTCACCAATCTGTTGACCCGCGAAATACCCAGGGCCGGAGTCGTCGCGGCGTCGGGAGGCAATCATGGTGCGGCTGTCGCCTACGCTGCCATGAGGCTCGGAAAGCCGGCCAAGATTTTCGTCCCGAGCGTTTCTTCCCCGGCCAAGATAGCGCGTATTCGCGAATATGGTGCCGATCTCACCATCGAGGGCGACCGCTATGCGGATGCGCTCGCCGCCAGCGAAACATGGGCGCTGCAAACCGGCGCCATGCCGGTCCCGGCGTTCGACCAGAACGAAACCATCCTGGGACAGGGAACGCTCGGACTAGAGCTCGACGAACAGGCTCCGGAGATCGATACGGTTCTGGTTTCCGTTGGCGGCGGCGGGCTGGTCGCAGGGATCGCCGCCTGGTACGCCGGCCGCATCAAGATCATCGGCGTCGAGCCGTTTGCTTCGCCTACGCTGAGCAAGGCGTTGGAGGCCGGACATCCGGTCGATGCGGAGGCTGGCGGTCTGGCGGCGGATTCGCTGGCGCCGCGCCGTGTCGGCGAACGCGTCTTTCCGATCGTTCAAAAATACGCGCGGCAAACCCTGCTGGTGTCCGACGATGCGATCACCGAGGCGCAGAAGACGCTGTGGCGCGCCTTGCGCATCGTGGCGGAGCCGGGAGGTGCCGCCGCATTCTCGGCGATCTTGTCAGGTGCGTATCGGCCTGGCGCCGGCGAACGGATTGCCGTCGTCATTAGCGGAGGCAACACGGCAGCGGTGAATTTTGACACGACGCGCTGACCCACGGTGAAGCGCTCGCTAGACCCGCCGGAAAATGCTGAATTGAAACTGCTGCGCGGACTGCCACGGCGTGGTGTGCAGATGGCGTCGTGTTTCAACCAATGCGAAATCCCCGCCAAGCGCCTCCCCGAGGCTTGCGGCATCGTAACGCATCACCGGCAGACCGCTGCACCGCTCGGGACCGTCGGGCGCGAAGGTCGCGATGATGGCTTGGCCGCCGGACCTGAGCGCCTGTCGCAGCCGTGACAGATAGGCCGCCCGATCGCCTGCGTCTGTGAGAAAGTGAAACGCCGCGCGGTCGTGCCAGATGTCATAGGATTGCCGCGGCTCCCAGATCGTCACGTCGCCCGCGACCCATTGAACCCGTTTCGCGCGCGCACCGAGCCGGGCCTTGGCCTTCGCCAGCGCCGCCTCCGACAGATCGAGCACGGTGACGGCGGAAAACCCGCGTTCGACCAGCGCGTCGACCAGACGCGACGCGCCGCCGCCAATGTCGATAATCTCAGAGGCGGGATTTGCGCCTGCGCGTTCGATCAGTTCCAGCGAGGGAGCCGGGCTTTCCTGAAACCAGCTGACTTCGTTCTCGCCCTTGCTGGTGTAGACCTTTTGCCAGTGATCGTGACGGTCTTCGGTGCTCATGGGTTACCTCAAACGGCGCTGGAGCCGGGCAAGCCATCATATTAAATATTAAGCCATCATATCGTGAGCCGATCGGACGGCATGCCGAGACTTTCAAGCACCCGACAATCGGCCACACAGCCGCCGTGGCAATTGTCGAGCATCCGAGCGAGTTCGTCGCGTAGCGCGGTGAGCTGTGAAATGCGTTGATCGACTGCCGCCAAGTGACGGGCGGTAATTTTGTCGGCGTTCTCGCAGGGTTTTTCAGGCTGGGCGCTTAGCGCCAGAAGCTCTCGAATGTCGTCGATCTCGAAGCCCAACTCGCGGCCATGCCGGATAAAATTCAGTCGCGTGATGTCGGTTGCGTGATAGCGCCGCTGCTTGCCTTCGGTACGAACGGGCGCGGCAAGCAGGCCGACTTGCTCGTAATAGCGTATCGTTGGCACCTTCACGCCAGTCCGTCGCGACAATTCTCCGATTGAAACATGCATTTTTCGCTTGAACCTCTAGTCGCTAGAGGTTGTACGCTCTTTTCGAAATAATGGGATGCGTCAGGATGTCCGAACATTGTTGTGGCTCACATGGCAAGCCTGATCCGCAAATTGATGCGGCCACGGCCCGCGGCGCGGATAGCTGCTGCTTAGGCGGCGTGCCGGCATTTGACGGTGTAGAGCCGCGTTACAAGCGCGTGCTGTGGACGGTGATCGGTATCAACGGTTTGATGTTTTTCACCGAAATGTTCGCCGGCCATGTTGCGGGTTCGCAAGCCCTGAAGGCCGATGCGCTCGACTTTCTCGCCGATACGGTCACTTACGGCTTAAGCTTGGCGGTCATCGGCGCCAGCATGAAGACGCGCGCCGTGGCGGCGCTCTCTAAAGGCGCTTCGCTAAGCGCGATGGCACTATGGGTGTTTGGTTCGACAGTTTACCAAACGCTCGTCCTTGGCGTGCCCCGTGCCGAACTGATGGGCGCCATTGGGGTGCTCGCGCTGGCCGCCAATCTAGCGTCGGTGTTGCTCTTGATGCGTTACAAGGATGGCGATGCCAATGTGCGCTCGGTCTGGCTTTGCTCCCGAAACGATGCGATCGGCAACGTCATCGTCATGATTGCTGCGCTCACCGTTTGGGGAACTGCCAGCGCTTGGCCGGACCTGGCTGTAGCCGGCGTAATGGCTGCCATCTTCCTTACTTCGTCGGTGCAGATTTTGCGGCAGGCCTGGGCGGAATATCGCGGAAGCAGCAACGCGCCATGGGCCACCTCGACGGGCGCTGGCGCCGGGTGAGCTAATATCCAGCGAGCCCTGCTTGATCGATTTCGCGCCCCCGCGAACAGTGAATCGAGCTGGCCTTCCCCGGCGATAAGCGTCGAGCACAGCCACGTTGCTGCGGGCATCTGTCGCGTCCAATCGCCTTGGCGCGGCACATTCTTTGCTGCCTATTGGCCGCTTGAATACAACCGCCCTCGCACCGCCTAACTCTTGAGCACCCGGATTGGTTTGAAATGCGCTGCCTTGTCGTTGCCGATCTGCATTATTCATTGCCGCAATTCGATTGGCTGCTCAGCGCCGCACCGCAGTTCGACCTGGTGATCTTTGCGGGCGACGCGCTCGACATCGGATCATCGGTCGACTTCCGCGCCCAGATCCTGGTGGTGAAGAAATACCTCACATTGTTGTCCGCCATCACCCGCGTCATTTTGTGCTCGGGAAATCACGACCTCGACGAACGCAGTCCCGAGGGCGAGAAGATCGCGCGCTGGATCAGTGACGTCCGAGCGCTCGGCATTGCCTGCGACGGAGACAGCCTGACGATCGGCGACACGCTGTTTACGGTCTGCCCATGGTGGGACGGACCGCTGGTCAAAGCGCGCATCGACGCGCAGCTTGCAAAGGACGCCGCCAGCCGGCCGACGCGCTGGATTTGGGCGCATCACGCACCGCCGGCGAATTCCCCGACGAGTTGGGGCGGCAAGCGCTTCTTCGGTGACGTCGAACTCGTGCAATGGATCGAGCGCCATCAACCCTCAATGGTGATCTCGGGCCATGTGCATCAATCGCCCTTCATTCCTCAGGGCTCGTGGTTCGACCGGCTTGGCGCCACCTGGATCTTCAACGCCGGGCTTCAGCCGGGCCGTCCGCCGGTCTACATCGTGCTCGACATCGACGATGGCACGGCATTCTGGCTATCGGCCGGCGACGGGCAACACATCGATCTCGGCGCGCCGTTGAAGCGGCCCGCGGCGCCGATCACCGACGCGCCCGGCTGGCTCAAATCCTTGGGTCAGATTGCCGATCCGAGCCTGGCGAGACCTGCTGCCGCGGCAGGCTGATCATGCTCTGCAAAATCTCGCCGACCATTTCGAGGTGGGTGCCGTGACCGGCATATTGCTTCATCAGGTCAGCCAAATAGGTTGTCGCGACATTGAGCCGTTGCGCCAACAACCGGGCGATCAACAGCGCCACCGCCGGCTGTGCGTTGAGAAAGGACGCAGCGTCGTCAAATTCGTAGATCGTCGAGTCGGACGCGGCGCGCACGGTCGCGGTATGCGGCCGATCGAGCAGTAGCGACATTTCTCCGGTCACCGCGCCGGGTTCGGCGAGCACGGCGACCACAGCGTCGCCGCGGATGATTTCCAGCCGGCCTTCGATCAGGACAAACAGGCGTCCGGTCTTGGTACCCTCTTGGAGGACGACGGCACCTACGGGCACCTTTCGCTGGTTTCCTCCCGTGCAATAGTCGAGAATCTCGCGCATCCGATAAAACCCCCACCCTAGACTAGGCGTGAGGGTTGCAGGCGTCGAACGGATAATGTGGCAGGGATGCCTAAATTGTCACCATCGCAGCGCTCAGCTCTTCGGCCAAGCGCGGGAGATATCACGCGGGCGCGGAGCTCGCCGCCCGCAGGAATTCGGCGACCGTCTCCAGGAACAGTTTTGGCACTTGCAGTTGCGGCACGTGGGCGCAGCCCGGAATGATCTTTAGCCGCGCATCCGGCAAGAGGGCGGCGAGTTCGTGCGACATCGGCGGCGGCGTCGCCTCGTCATGTTCGCCGACCACGACCAGCACCGGCACTTTGACTTTTGCGAGCTCCGGCCTGAGATCGAGTTCGGCGAGTTGCGCGCAGGCGGCGCGAAACACTTCCGGATCGGTCTTCAAGAACGCTTCGCGGCGGTCGCGCATCAACGCAGGGTTCGCTTGCTGAAATTCCGGCGCGAACAGCCGGCGCATCGCGGTATCGGTGATTGCCGCAAGCCCCTTGGCCTTGGAGGCCGCCGCCATGTTGCGAAAGGCTTCGCGCCCTGCTTCGGAAAACGCCGCGCCACTGTCGGCCAGAATGAGCCGCGTCGCGATTTGCGGATGGCGAATGGCCATCTGCAACGCGACGAAACCGCCATAGCCATTGCCGAGCACGATGGCGTCCTCGGAGCCGGCCGCGTCGCTGACCGCTCCCGCCATGCGGTCGGCGATATCGGCGAGGCCGCCGCCCACCGCTTGCGACCTGCCAAAGCCGGGCAGTTCCGGGACGATGACGCGAAACGATTGCGACAGTTTCGGCGCGACCGCGTCAAAACTCGTGCGGTCCGACAACAGCGAGTGCAACAGGAACAGCGGCGGGCCCTCGCCCGTTTGCGCCGCATTGACGGTGCCTTCAGCGAAAAGCCGATCCATCGCACTCTCTTTTTCCAACGACTTCTTCAAATGACGGCGCAAGACCCAGTGAAAGCCTGCGCCGGCCCACTGGATTGATAGATTAAACTTCGCGCATTTCAAGCGTTTTCGACTTGACGTGATATTTCACGACTGCAACATACCGGCCGGATATCGAGGAGATATCGATGCTTTTGCGCGATAACGTCTATGAAAACCTGCGGTCTGATATTCTGACCTGTCGGCTGGCGCCAGGCGATGATATGCGCGAGCAGGAGCTCGCCGAGCGCTATGCGGTGAGCCGCCAGCCGGTGCGCGAGGCGCTGTTGCGGCTGGAGCGCGAGCACCTCGTCACGGTGCAGCCGCGCCAGGGCTATCGGGTCAATCCGATTTCGCTGGCGGACGCCCGCGACCTGTTGCGCTTTCGCCTCGCGCTCGAGCCGGCCTGCGTCGCCGAGGCGATCGAGCACGCCGACGACGATGCGCTGAAGGCGCTGAATCGGTTCCGGCGTTTTTCCGGCAACCACGAAGACTTCATCGCCTATAACCGCGCCTTCCATTCGGCGCTGGCGCACGCCTCCGGCAACCGCCGGATGGCGGCTTCGTTGTGCGACCTGATCGGACAGGCCGATCGGCTGGTGCGGGTCAGCGTCGCCAATGTGAAGGGCCACAACCCGGCGCAGCTCGTCGCCGAGCATGTCGCGCTGATCGAAGCGATGCAGCGGCGCGACCGCCGATCAGCGTTACGCATCATCAAGGCCCATATCGGGGCGACCGAAAAACGCGTGCTGCCGGCGCTGAAGCGCCATGCCGTCATAGTTGAAGGAAGAGAGGCATGAATATTCCTGCGAAACCAAAATCGATCGAGGTCGAGATCCACGGCAATTTCGTCGACGGCCGCGAGGTCGAGGCCACAACTTCCGAGATGCTCGACGTCCGCAACCCCTCGACCGGCGAAATCATCGCAAAAATTCCGAATTCGACCGCCGAAGATATCGACCGCGCGATGCGAAGCGCACGCACCGCGTTCGAAGGCAAGGCGTGGGGCGGCCTGGACATCCGCGCCCGCGCGCGGCTGGTCAATCGGCTTGCCGACGCATTCGAGGCCAATCTGGAATCACTGTACCGGCTGGAGACGCTCAACAACGGCCGGCCGCTGAACGAGACACGCGCGCAGCTCTCGCGGCTGCCGGACTTTTTCCGTTACTTCGCGGGGCTCGCGCTGTCGCGGCGCGATGCCGTGATCCCGGTCGAGGGCGCCTATCTCAACTATACGCTGCGGACGCCGATCGGCATCGTCGCCAATTGCACGCCGTTCAACCATCCCCTGATGATCCTGTGCAAGTCGCTCGCCCCGGTGCTCCGTCGGGATGCGTCACAGTCGTCAAGCCGTCGGAATACACGCCGCTGACGACTCTCAAACTGGCGCAGATTTTCACCGAAGCGGGGCTGCCGCCCGGCGTGTTCAACGTCGTGCTGGGCCTCGGCCACAGTGCCGGCAAAACGCTCGCCGAGCATGGCGACATCGACAAGCTGGTCTTGACCGGCGGCACCGAGGCGGGCCGCATCGCGGGCTCGGCGGCCGCAAAGGTGTTCGCGCACCAGACGCTGGAGCTCGGCGGCAAGACGCCCGTGATGGTGTTCGATGATTTCGACATCGACCGCGCCGTCAACTATGCGGCGTTCGGCGCCTTCATCGGCGCCGGGCAAACCTGCATCTGCGCCTCGCGCCATCTGGTACAGGCTTCGATCTACGACGCGTTCGTCGAAAAGCTGAAGGCGAAAACTGAAACCATCCGGATCGGCGATCCCTTCGATCCCACGACCCAGCTCGGGCCGGTGATCTCGGCCAAACAACGCGACCGGGTGCTGTCCTATTGCGTGCTCGGCCGCGAACAAGGCGCGCGGCTCGTGGCCGGCGGTTCGGCCGCGAACGTCGAAGGCCATGAGAACGGCTATTTCGTCCAGCCGACAGTGTTCGCCGATGTGAAATCCGAGATGCGGATTTTCCAGGAGGAAGTGTTCGGCCCCTTCACCTCGGTGACGCCGTTCAAGGACGAGGCGGACGCCTTGCGGCTCGCCAATGATTCCCCGTTCGGGCTGGCGGCGGCGATCCGCACCCGCGACGTGGCCCGCGCCCATCGCGTGGCCGCCGCGGTGAAGAGCGGCATCGTCTGGATCAACGATCATCACCGGCTCGATCCGGCCTCGCCCTGGGGCGGCGTCGGCGATAGCGGCGTCGGGCGCGAATGCGGCAGCGAAAGCTTTGACGACCATTTCAACGTCAAGAGCGTGATGGTCGCGACCAATGACGCGCCGTTCGACTGGTATCGCGACACGGCAACCCAGCGGCGGCTGAACTAGAACGAACCGGAACAAACAGAACAAACCAAAACAAAGCATGGGGGAGGAATTTCAGATGGGTCACGCAGTCAACGCCGGCGCACGCCTCGACCGGCTACCGGTCTCGCCGTTTCACTACCGGATTTTCGCCCTGGTCGGCGCCGGCATGTTTTTCGACGGCTACGATCTCTATGTCGCCGGCGGCGTGCTGGCCTCCGTGATCCAGACCAAATTCTCGACCGTGCCGCAAAACCTGCAATTCATCTCGCTGACCTTTGTCGGCATGACGGTGGGCGCGCTGATCACCGGATTTGTCGGCGATAGTTTTGGGCGCCGCTTCACCTACCAGATCAATCTCTTGATCTTTGGGCTGGCGTCGCTGGCGGCGGCGTTTGCGCAGGACATGAACCAGCTGATCGCCTGCCGGTTCGTGCAGGGCTTGGGGCTCGGTGCCGAAATCGTGGTCGGCTATTCGACCCTGACCGAATTCGTGCCGCCGAAGACGCGCGGGCGCTGGCTGTCGATGATGGCGTTTCTGGTGGTGGCGGGTTTCCCGGTTACCGCGCTGCTCGGCTATCTGATCATCCCGGCCTTTGGCTGGCGGCCGATGTTCATCCTGGCCGCTGTCGGCTCGCTGATCGTCTGGTATCTGCGCAAGAACCTTCCGGAATCGCCACGCTGGCTCGAGCAGCAAGGCCGCGACGAGGAAGCCGAAGCCTTGATGCAGCTAATCGAAAAGGAAGCCGCCGGCGGCAAGACGCTGCCGCCGGTGGTGGTGCCGCCTGCCGTCGCCCAGGTCTCCGCCTCGGACATGCTAAAGCCGCCGCTGTTGCAACGCATGATCGTCGGCTCCTGGGTCTTGATCACGATCAACACCTTGATCTTCGGCTTCGTGATCTTCCTGCCGCAATTCTTCCTGCGCCAGGGGCTGACCATTGCCAATTCGCTCGCCTATACGCTGGTGCTCTCGGCGGCATCGCTGGTCGGCTGCGCGGTCGGCGCTTATCTGTCGGATGCGATCGGGCGGCGCGTAAGCATCATCGGCGCGTCGGTCGTGACCATCATCACCGGCTACATCTATGCCCGCTTCAATGCCGGTTCCGATCCGGAGATCGTGCTTTCCATCGGCTTCGTCCTGATCGTTGCGATCTATGTGCAGACCGCGATTTTGTTTGGCGTCTATACGCCGGAACTGTTCCCGACCGAGATCCGCTTGCGCGCCAACGGCATCTGCAACACGCTCGGGCGCGGCGCCACCGTGGTCTCGCCCTTCATCGTAGGCAGCCTGATGGCGTCGTATCAATTGCCGGGCGTGGTCTGGCTGATGATCGCCCTTGTGGTGGTGCAGATCGTGGCGGTGTGGGCCTGGGGCGTCGAGCCGCGCAATCGCGGGCTCGAGGATGTCGCCGCGGCGAAGGTCTAAATACAGCCGTCATTGCGAGGAGCAAAGCGACGAAGCAATCCAGTTTTCCTTCTTGGCTCTGGATTGCTTCGCTTCGCTCGCAATGACGTTCCTACGCGTTCTTCAGCGCGACCCGGAACTCGGCTTCGGTCTTTTCCTTTACCTCATCCAGCGTAACGCCGTCGGCGAGCTCGATCAGGGCCATGCCGTCCTTGCCGTGCTTGTCGATGGTGAAGACCGCCAAATCAGTGACCACCAGGTCGACCACCTTCTCGCCGGTCAGCGGCAAATTGCACTTCTTCAGCAGTTTCGGACCGTCCTTGGCGGAATGCTCCATCACCACCACGACGCGCTTGACGCCGGCGACGAGGTCCATGGCGCCGCCCATGCCCTTGACCATCTTGCCTGGGATCATCCAGTTGGCGAGGTCGCCGTTTTGCGCCACCTGCATCGCGCCCAATATCGAAAGATCGATATGCCCGCCGCGCACCATGCCGAACGAATCCGCTGACGAGAAATAGCTCGTGGTCGGCAATTCGCTCACCGTCTGCTTGCCGGCGTTGATCAGGTCGGCGTCTTCCTCGCCCTCGTAGGGGAACGGCCCCATGCCGAGCATGCCGTTCTCGCTTTGCAGATTAACGTCGATGCCGTCGGGGATGTAGTTCGATACCAGGGTCGGAATGCCGATGCCCAGATTGACGTAATAGCCGTCGCGCAATTCCTTTGCGGCACGCGCTGCCATTTGTTCGCGGGTCCAGGCCATTAAGGGATCTCCTGATAAAGGTGTTTACGCGGCGGGACGCGGGCGGGTGTTGCGGAATTCGATGCGCTTCTTGGTGGGGTCGACGGCGATGATGCGCTGCACGAAGATGCCCGGCGTGTGGATGTGGTCCGGATCGAGCTCGCCGGCCGGCACCAGGTGCTCGACCTCGGCGATGGTGACTTTGGCCGCGGTCGCCATCATCGGGTTAAAATTGCGCGCGGTCTTGCGATAGATGAGATTGCCCGCGGTGTCGCCCTTCCAGGCATGGACGATGGCGAGATCGCCGAACAGCCCGCGCTCCATCAGGTATTTCTCGCCGTCGAATTCCTTGATCTCTTTACCTTCCGCAATCAGCGTGCCGACGCCGGTCTTGGTGTAGAAGGCGGGGATGCCGGCGCCGCCGGCGCGAATACGCTCGGCGAGCGTGCCCTGCGGATTGAATTCGAGTTCCAGCTCGCCTGCGAGGTATTGCTGCGCGAACAGCTTGTTCTCGCCGACATAGGACGAGATCATCTTCCTGATCTGGTGGGTTTCGAGCAGCCGGCTCAGCCCGATACCGTCGACGCCGGCATTGTTGGAGACCACGGTGAGGTTCTTCACCCCTGAGTCGCGGATCGCATCGGACAAGGTCTCGGCGATGCCGCACAGGCCAAAGCCGCCGGACATGATCATCATGCCGTCCTTGAGGAGGCCGTCGAGGGCCGATTTGGCGTCGGGATAAACCTTGTTCATGAATTACGACCTGCTCTGAGGAAGCCGGAATTATTACGTGAATTCTTTGCAGTGCGTCAATGATGGGGGCTGCCCTCCTTTCCCTCTCCCCTTGCGGGAGAGGGTGGCGCGATGCGAACGCGGTAAGCAGCGCGACGGGTGAGGGGTCTGCCTCCGCGGAGAGAGACCCTCACCCGGCTCAATCTCGCGGAGTTTGTCATCGGGCGGCGCTTTGCGCCGACCCGTTGGCTCGATTTCGCCACCCTCTCCCACAAGGGGAGAGTGGAAGAAACAGCTGTTCCGGCCGCTGGCAATTGTCGCGTCCTTGACCGGCATTGGCCCCCCTTTGCCACCCCGGAACGCCCCCACGGCCTTGAAAGCGTCAAGAAAACCCATCAAGTTGCGGGGGTTGGCACGGGTCCGGGCGCTCGACCCGTCTCCTTTTGAGAACAGGCCGACAGCGCGCAACCAATCAGGAAATGTCATTGACGATGGCCCACGGAATGAAGCGCCTGGGGACGCTGATTGCAGCGTTGCTCGGTCTGGCGCTGATCGGCCTGATCCTCACCTCCTGGTTGATCAATCGGGAGGCGCTGCGCCAGGCGGTGGAAGCCCAAATCCGTTCCGTCACCGGGCTCGACCTCGTCGTAAAAGGCAATATCGACGTCTCGGTGTTTCCCGGCAGCTACGTCTCTTTCCATGACGTCGGCCTGAAGGGCGGCGACACCACCGATCCGGCGCTCTCGGTCGACGTGCTGACCGCCAATCTGCGCCTGCTGCCGCTCTTGATGCAGCGCTTCGAGATCGCCGACGTGATGATGCTGCGCCCCCAGATCATCGTCATCCGCTCGGCCGACGGCGAGAGCAACTGGACGCCGTTCATCCAGACCATCGCGCGCACCATGAAGCCGGGCGCCGACAACCAGGTGTCGTTCTCGGAAATCCGTATCCAGGACGGCAAGCTGTCCTACGACGACGCCGTCAACCATGCTTCCGAAAAGCTCGACGACATCGACCTGTCGCTGGCCTGGCCCTCGATCTCGCGCTCCTTTGCCGCCACCGGGCAATTCGACTGGCGCGGCGAGCGGGTCGACGGCTCGATCTCGGCGAGCGATTTCCTTGCGGCTCTTTCGGGCGACCGTTCCGGGTTGAAGGCGCGGCTCACCAGCGCGCCGCTGAAACTCGCCTTCGACGGCACGGTTGCGAACCGCACCAGCGCGATGATGGAGGGTACGCTTACCATCGACACCGCGTCCTTGCGCAACGCACTGCAATGGACCGGGCAGCAGGTCCCCGGCGGCAACGGCTTTGGCCGCTTCGCGCTGAAGGCGCGCGCCAATGTCGTTGGCGCCTCGATCGCGCTCACCAATGTCAATGTCGAGCTCGACGGCAATGTCGCCGAGGGCGTGATGACCTATTCCAACAACGGCCGGCAGACGCTACAGGCGACGCTTGCCGCCGACGCGCTCGATTTCACGCCCTATATCTCCACCTTCCGCCTGCTCGCCAGCGGCGCGCGCGACTGGAACCGGCAATTGTTCGATCTCAACGCGCTGTCGACCAGCGATGTCGACATGCGCCTGTCGGCGGCGCGGGTGACGGTCGGCCCGTCAAGGCTCGGGCGCACCGCGTTCGGCGCCAACTTGCGCGGCGGGGCGCTGGCGCTCTCGGTCGGCGAGGCGCAGGTCTATGGCGGCATCGCCAAGGGCTCGTTCGGGATCGCGCGCTCGGACGCGGTCGCGGACGTCAAGGCGCAGTTCCAGTTCACCGATGTCGATCTGCAATCCTGCGCCTCCGAATTGTTCGGCATCACAAAGCTCTCCGGCCGCGGCAATCTCAACGTCTCGCTGATGGCGACGGGGTCGAGCCCGTTTGGGCTCGCGCAATCGCTCGACGGCACCGCGACCCTCACCGGCCATGACGGCGCGCTCGCGGGCTTCAATGTCGAGCAGCTGTTGAAGCGGCTGGAGCGGCGGCCGCTGTCGGGCGCAGGCCAATTCCGCTCCGGCTCGACGCCTTACGACACGCTCAACGTCGCCCTGAAATTCGCCGACGGGATTGCGACCGCCCAGGATATCCGCCTCGACGGGCCGGCCGCGCGCGTGACGCTGACCGGCACCGCCTCGGTGCCGACCCGCGAATACGATCTGAAAGGTATCGCCAGCCTGACGTCAGCCAGCAACGGCGGGACCGGCTTCGAGCTGCCGTTCGTGGTGCAGGGCCCGTGGGATGATCCCCTGATCTTCCCCGATCCGGAAAGCTTGATCCGCCGCTCGCAGGCCGCAGGTCCCCTGCTCGATGCGGTGAAGGACCGCAAGACCCGCGACGCCGTGCGCAGCGTGATCGAGCGCCTGACCGGCGGCGGCATGAAGCCTGCCGCCGCACCGGATGATGCGGTGACGGCACCGGCGGCTCCCGCGGCAGCGCCCGCCGCGGCGGATGCGGGGAAGCAGAACTAGCCACTAAGGTCATTTTGTATCGGCTAGAGCGCCGTGGCAGCCTTCGGAGGCTCCTTCGCGTACCCACTTTCCTGCTGCACAAGTTTGCATGACTTTGTCGGCTAGACAGAATCCTGCGCCATCGCTGAAAGATCGGCCAGCCCACACGCAACCGTTGACCGGAACCGGAAGCGGTATCGGCGCTGCGACAAGTGTCCGCGTCTCTGCGGCCGATGGTGCTGGCTGGGCGTAGGCAGTGGAAAGCAATAAAGTGCTGGTCAAGATTGTTCTGGTAAGCATGGTCAGCATATCGCCCCTCCCGTTGCTGACGCGATGCTACCCTTGTATGTGCGATGTTTTATTACAATCAGCGCGCAGGGCAATTGGCGAAGCGCAATCCGCTGTTCGGCGATGATGGCGCTCACCGCGCCCCCTCACGGCACATTCACCGCCGGCATCGGCCCGGTCGGCCTTGGCGCGAAGTGAGGCTGGTGCGCGCTCACCATGGCGAGCGCGACGACGGCGACAATGAGGATGGTGAGACTGCGCATCCTAACAAAACTAGACCGGAATTGATGGCGGCGCTGTGATGAGCTTCACACGCCTCGGTTCCAGTGTCGGATAGCGAACAGACCGGCCGTCGCCGACTCAGACATCATCGCGCGCTTTGACGTTTCAAAAATCCGCAGGCACCGGGGATGCGAATTTTCGGCGCGTTTCTGATTTTTATTGCGGTCACGTATTTCTGGGATGCCGAATATAACAACGGCAGGCTCACTGACGGCGCGCGCAGCATGGGACGATCGATCCTGCACAACGTGGCGCCGTAGAGCCATCGCGCCCCGGGCACGGCCCCGCCGCGTGGTGGGGGGTGCGTCCTTGGGGGGACGGGCGGGTACCGTGCAGGCCGCTCTACCAGGAGTGACCCGATAAAATAATTCGTGCTTTCGCCGCTGGTTCCCGCAACTTTTGTTGAAGCCGTCCGCC
>Ga0070717_10001943_pt1 | contig 14427 bp, 6 predicted proteins | sample LARL113metaG_FD_71366 | JGI IMG/M metagenome (GOLD analysis project Ga0070717, IMG submission 71366) | Corn, switchgrass and miscanthus rhizosphere microbial communities from Kellogg Biological Station, Michigan, USA - LAR L11-3 metaG | ecosystem: Host-associated > Plants > Roots > Rhizosphere ... | reverse complement strand
GATTTGGCGATTTCTTCTGCGGTGCGACCGTGATAGAGGGTGGCTGGCGAAGCTGTCGTAGGCTCGAGGCTCTTGGGCAGGTTCAGCACCACGCCCCCTTTGCCTGCGTAAATGATGCTACCTCGGCGGTCCTTTAATTCTTCGAAGACGGCGAGGATGCCTTCCGGTTCCTCGATCACGGCCATTAACGTCCACGCGCCGAAATTATCGCCCTTCGCCACATTGACTGGCTGGTGAGCCGTCGGATCGAGCACCGTCAGATTCTGTTTTTCGAGATCGACGCTTTGAATCTGGATGTTCGGGAAAGAGCTATGATCTGCGACAGAAGGGTTGCCAGTCTGCGCCGCTAATGAGCCGCTCGCGAGGAGCAGGGCAGCCGGGATCAGGAGTGTTGCCAGGAAGGACGAAGCCGGAGACTTCCTAAACCGCACATGGGGCGTCTCTAGGCCTGCTGGTTTATCAATCGACACGACCACCGGAGAATAGCTCAAAATCTCCATTTCCCCCTTTCGTTTCCCTATATCCAGCTTGTGATCGTTCAATGCATCCCTGACAACCATCCTCATTGCGCGCTTTCGCGCGCAACCCCGGACGAGGCGTCCGGGGTTACACGCTCCGTGGCGCAACCGGCATGCTTATGTAGGGGCGGACGCCTCGTCCGCCCCGCGAGCGGAGCGAGCGTGCCAGTTTCGTTTTTCCCGGCCGCCTCCGACGAACCACAGCCCACAAAAAAACGCCTTAACGGGCTGCGATGCAGCCCGCTAAGGCGTTAACAAGAAAATACTCCTTGGGGGTCAGCGCTCAGAACTCTATATTCGCCACGAACTCGATCTGGCGAGCCCCCAGACCTACCTGACCAGGATTGGTCTGCACCACGCTTGATTCACCAAACGTCGAGCTCTGGATTGGCGCAGAGGTGTTCTGGATGAAGCCCTGGCTGGTGCTGTTGTAACCGCCAGCCGGGTTCGCCCACACTGGGTGGTTCCATACATTGATAAACTCACTCTTGAAGATGAATTTGACGTTCTCGCGAATGGCGAAAGTTTTCGTAATTGCCAGATCTTGGCTGAACGTATGCGGCCCATACAACCACGGGTGTGCTCCGAAGACGCCCGGGGTCGTGTTGGGTGCAATGAATGACTGGTTGACACCAACGGGCAGGCCGCTGGTCGGATCGAAGTTGAAATACTTTGGGTTGAGCGTGAGGGCATACGGAGCACCTGCAACATGGTGTACCTTCGAGGCCTGGAGATCGGACAGACTGACTCCGTTTAGAACCACGCCGCCGTCTCCATACACATCACCCACCGGAGTGTTGGTTGGGCCATTGACCGTATTGAAGCCGCCGAGCAGCTGATACGGGCCGCCTGTCTGCCAGTTCACAATCGTTCCCACAGACCAGCCACCGATGATCTTGTCCGCAATTCCGCCGTTACTGGCAAACCGTCTGCCTTTGCCGAATGGCAGGTCGTACGTGCCGTTGGCGTGGATCACGTGCCGATAGTCAAATCCAGTCGGTCCGTAGCTATCGCGCAGGTTGCGCATGGTGAACAGGTTGAAGGCGCCAGTCCAAGAGTTGTTCGGCTGAACACCTAAGGAATGACTCCAGGCATAGTTCACGTCAAACTGCATCCCGTGCCAGGGTTTCTGGCGGAAATCGACCTGGAGAGAGTGGTAGGTTCCATAACCGGGGTCGGTCTGGAAACCAGTTGCCTTACCTGCGTTGTAAGGATTCGCCTGGAAAAAGTTGATGGGATAGCCCGCTCCGGTGATTCCTGCGCAGGGCGAGAAGTTGGCGCCGCCTACCAAGTTGCAGAGGTAGGTCGCGCTGCCGGCCACGGCGCTGGCGAAAGCGCCGGCAGCGCCGGTGTTGAGATTCGTAACAAACGTGCCATTGGTAAAGAAGGTTGCGTCTCCCCCGGCAGCGGCGGTCATGATAGGCAAGGGACCCTGCCCCGGGAGATTATTGTTAGCAAAGCTCCCAGCTGTACTTGGACCTTGGGCGTTATTGATTGTCAAGTTCTGCTGGGCCTGTTTGAACTCGGCCAGAAACCCATTCTCGAAGATATTGACTTCGTTCGGGTTCTCGACAATCCACTGGTGCACGCTGCGATTGCCCATGTAGCGGACTTCGATCACGTTGCTAGAACCCAGCGCCCGCTGAATGCCGAAGTTCCACGACATCACATAGGGTTGGTGAATGTGCTGATTCAGGCCGTTTACTCCCGACCAATATCCGAAGAAGGTTTCCTGTGATTCAGGAATCACCGCTTGGTAGGTTGCAGGGCTAACGAAGAAAGGTGCAGGCTGAGGATTCCCGAGAGCATAGCTGCCAGCATAGTAGCCGCCTGTTGGCGGCAACTGCGCGCTGAGAGCCTGCGGCGAGAGCCGGAAGCTCTGGTAGAAGGCGTAACCTTCATTCGAGGCGGAGTTCCAGAAGAACTGATAGGGCTCGGTCATGCGCCGCAGTCCAAAGCCGGCACGTATGACGGTGTTGTTTCCACCGAAGAGCTTACCCATGACGCCTTCGGTCTTCGTGGGATTCCAAGAGATACCAAGCTGAGGCTGCGGAGTCACGTACCATCCGTCATAAACGCTCGACCTGGCCTTGTATACGGGGTTAAGCCCGTTGGGGTCCGAGGTCAGGCTGCCGGGATTGAAAATATTCCCAACTCCAGACGGCCCCCAGATTCCAACGTTATCTGCGCTGTGATAGCCCACGGTCAGGTCTTTCGATGGACTGACAAAATCCCAGCGAAGTCCGGCGTTGATCGTCAGATGCGGCTTGGCGCGCCATGCATCCTGGATGAACAGTCCTGTGCCGTGCTGGAGTTCATCCAAGAAGTACCCTCCTACTGAGGTTGAGTACTGTCTGGTTTTGACGTCGAGCGGGAACCCGGCGCCACCGGGGTTGACACTGTTGATTCTTCCGACCAGCGTTGCGTACATATTCTGGGCGTGGGTCAAATCGGCTGTGGAAGCGTTCGGAAAATTCGCGGCAAAGTAGTTAGTGAACACTCCTCCGGCAGGATCGTTGGTGTCGATACCCATAGTGATGAATGGGAATCCGGCCGGTGAATTGTAGTAATGATCCTGCTCACGGAAGAACGAGAACCCGAAGCTCACCGTGTGCTTGGCCTTTTGCCAAGTCACATTGTCCGATGCATTGAACAGCGGATAGTAGGTGCCGACCGGCAAGTTATTCAGTTCGACGCCGGAAGCGCCGTAGGCAAAAGTAATGGAGGGCTGCGTCAGCCACGCTGGCGTCAGGTCGTACCCGTACGTGGCGCTGTTGTAGAGGTAGCCAGCGCGGAAGGAGTTGAGCACCGATTTTGAAATCGTCCAGTCGTTACCCAGCGCCAAGGTGAAGTACTTCAAATTGGTGGTGCCGCCAAATTTCGAGTAGTACGAACCAGGGAGCGGAGGGATATTGCCATTCTGCTGGCTGCTCTTCGTCATATTCCAAGAGAGGAACCAGCGCAGATTCTCCCGCATGTTGTAGTCGACACGAACGGTGGGGAAGTACTGGGTCAGAGCGGTGGGATACGTCCAGTGCACGTCGACCAAATTGGCGTCGGAGTTCGGAGTAACCGAACCCGCCGACAAGGAAGAGGAGATATTCGAGAAAATCCCTCCAACGGCAGGGTTTACCACGGTGGGGAGAGTGCAGCAAGGATTGACTCCAGAGGCTCCCGCGGCTATCCCCGTAAGGAGATTAACACTGTGAGCTACGCCCTTTGTGTCCGTAAAATTGAACACCCCCGTCTGCGCCAGTGGGCTCATCACAGTATTGCTGTTGGTAGCTCCGCTGGGCTGCTTGGCCATGGCGAAGGTACCAAAGAAGAACAGCTTGTCCTTGATAATAGCGCCACCCAAGCTGCCGCCGAATTCGTTACGGATGAACGCTGCCTTCGGGAGGTCGGTAGCGTTGTTCACCCACGTGTTGGCGTTCAAAGCTGCGTTGCGAAAATCTTCATAAACGCGACCATGAAAGGCGTTGCTCCCGCGGCGGGTGACGAAGTTTACCTGCATGTCCGAGATGCCGTAACCAGTGTTCACATTCAGTTGATCGGTCTGGACGGTCATTTCTTCCATGTTCTCGACGCGGGCTTGGACGAGAGGCTGGGCAGCGCCGGCAAACTTCATGCGCTGTGTGGTACCCACGACCCCATCGACGTTGTTTCCGGTCGCCATATAGGGCAGGCCATTCCAGGTGCCGCCCGCATACCCCACCACCAGTTGGGACAAGGCTGAGATGTCCCGACCGATGAGGGGCAGGTCCTCAACTTGCTTCATGTCGATGGTGTCGGTAATGGCGTTAGACTCGGTCTCGAGGACAGGGACCTCCTCTGCACTGACCTCCACCTTTTCGGACGTAGCGCCCACTTTCAATGGCACGTTGAGGTCGGTCACGCGAGTCGCTGAAACGGTTACCGATTGAAACACCTGAGTCGCAAAGCCTTGCTTGGTAACTGTCAGTCTGTAGTTTCCAGTTGGCAGGCTTGCGAAGGTGTACGTACCTGCCGATCCGGTTGCGCCGCTTCTGGTTACGTTGGTGGCAAGATCTTGGAGCACAAGTTGAGCATCCGAAAGGATGGCCCCGCTTGGGTCTGTGACGGAGATGGAAATGCTTCCTTGAGTGATCTGTGCCCAGCTTGATACGGTGCCAAGCCCTACGAGAACGCACAGAGTGCAGAACGCACAGAGACGCAGACGACGAGAAAAGTTTTGAGACATAGTTCCACCTCTCGTTCGAAACCAGCATTCATTTACGGCTGCCAAGACTAGGGTCGGAATGTCCTCCCATTGGGTCGACCGCACGAGGACCTCCCACAAACGAGTAAACGTTTACAGAACTGGGGAACACAAACCCCGCTCACGATGCCGGGTTTTGTATACTTTATTCGCTGGCGTTGTCAAGGAAAACTTTCTGCTCCCTTTGGACCGGTTTTGGGTTCTGCACAGCGGGAACGTATGGATCCGCAGTTTTGCGGGTCAAAGTGCGGTGATACGCTACATTCGCTCGTGAAAGGACAGGGAAGTGCGAGTGGTAGTTCGCTTACGGATTGTACTTACGGAGGTTGCGCTGATGTCTGTGTGCTCAGGTTTATTAGCGCAAGCGGGGGAAAGCCGGAAAGTCCAGCCGCCTCAAATCCCAACGTCTCAATCCTCGAGCGATCTTCCGGATCGCAGACCAGATTCTCACGCTGAGGAGGAACTTCAAAAGGGAACCGCGCTCACAAGGGCTGGTTCGTTTGCCGAAGCAATTCCGCATTTGCGTGCCGCAGAGGGACGAGTTTCGAACGAATACGCTGCAAGATTCAATCTCAGTCTGTGCTTAGTAGCAACTGGCCAGCCGAAGCAGGCGATTCCGATTCTGACCGCTCTTCGCAGTGGCGGACATGACAATGTCGATGTCAATAACCTGCTGGCCCAGGCGTATGTTGGCGACGGGCAAAACCAGCAGGCGCTGGAAGCGTTGCAAAAGGCATCAAAGCTCGCGCCAGAGAACGAGAAACTGTACCTATTTGTGGCCGACGCATGCATGGAGAAGCAGGAATACGCGGTTGGTCTCGAAGTTGTGGACTTGGGTTTGAATCACTTGCCTGATTCTGCGCAATTGCACTACCAGCGTGGGATGTTTCTGACTTTGCAGGATGGCTTCGATGCCGCTAAGAAGGATTTCGATCAAGCGCGCGTGCTCGCGCCTGACACTAATATTGGCTTCTTGGCTGGCACGCAAAAGGCGATGCTCGACGGAGATGTACCGGAGGCCGTTCGCATTGCGCGCGAAGCAGTCAAAAAGGGAGATCAGGATTACAGGCTGCTGACACTATTGGGCGAGGCGCTGCTCCGCTCTGGGATTGCACCGGGGGAAGCAGAATTCAAGGAGGCGGAAGAGGCTCTCGAAAAATCCATAGCCGAGCGCCCCAATTATGCCGGCGCGCAACTTGCCTTGGGGAAACTTGATTTGTTGGACAATCGCATCGACGACGCGATTGCGCATTTGGAAACAGCGAAAAAACTTAACCCAAATGACGCTTCGGTCTATTCGAATTTGGCTAGCGCGTATCGCAGGCGAGGCGATCTTCAGAAAGCGCAGGATATCCTGGCTGTGCTTGCAAGCATGAACCAAGCCCAAGCCGAGAAGTTCAGGTCAGCCCCTGGAGACCAGAAACCTGGCTATGCAGCGTCTGGAAAGTCGCAATCGGGACCGGCGGAGCATCCCTAATTCGGCCACTCGCACGAATACTTATTTCCAAGACACGCGAGGGAAATGCCGCTCGACAATTCCGGTTCCTTCCTTGATTGCGACAATCTGATCACTCTTCAGGTTCGAGAGCTTGGTCACGATTCCACTGGGCCAGGTGATTTCAATCGCATCGATGGTAGAACGCTGACCGAGTCCAAAGTGGAGCCGGGGATCCTGGGCGGATTGGTAGCTCATGCCGCCCTTTCGCTGATCGTAGAGGACGAGATCACCGGCCGACACTTTCACCCGCGAGCCGACACCGTCTCGATTCGACTTCGTCCCAATGAGCAGAATCTGGAGCCAGTGATTGGCATTGCCGCCATCATTACGGAGCAATTGTGGGCGTTGGCCGTTGTTGTTAACGAGAATGTCCAGATCGCCATCATTGTCGAAGTCGCCAATGGCGGCACCCCTGCTCACGCGTGGCAGTTGGAAGTCAGGGCCTAGGCGGTCGCTAACGTTCTCGAAAATGCCATGTCCGGTGTTGCGGAACATCAGCTTGGGTTCAGCGTAACGGGTATCGGCGTGGTAGCGTTCAATGTTGTCAAGGACGTGCCCGTTCGCCATAAACAGATCGCGAGCGCCATCGTTGTCGTAATCCATAAAGCGCGTCCCGAACGTGCTGACGTGGTAAGTAGAGTAAGCAATTTTTGAGCGGAAGGTGGCGTCTTCGAATGTTTGATCCCCCTGGTTCTGGTAGACGCGCGCCAGTTGCATGTCGAGGTGCGCGACGATCAGGTCCAGTCGCCCGTTCCCCGTTGTATCGGCGGCGTCGGTTCCCATGCCAGCCTCGAACTGTCCGTCAGCACTGACCGCCACTCCGGCGAGATATCCCACTTCGCGAAAGGTACCGTCACGGTTGTTGTGAAACAGGAAGTTCGGCATGTGATCGTTGGCGATGAAAATGTCCTGCCAGCCGTCATTGTCGTAGTCGAACGTTACGACGCCCAGTCCGTTACCTCCTTTAAGTCCAACTCCGGAGGACTTGCTGACGTCGGCAAAGGTCCCGTCGCCGTTATTGTGATAAAGCGTTGGCGGCTGACCGTGGAAGTCGTCAGGATGGCAGTAGCTGCGCATGCCCGGTCCAGGATCGCCACAGTAGAAATTGTGCTCCGGGGACCAATCGACGTAATTCGCAATTACCAGGTCCAGCTTGCCGTCGTTGTCGTAATCGAACCAAGCCGCACTTGACGCCCACCGACCGGAATTCTCCACACCCGCGTGTGCGGTCACGTCAGTGAAGGTTCCATTTCCGTTGTTGTGGTAGAGAATGCACCGTCCGTAGCCGAGTACGAGCAGATCGGGAAATCCGTCGTTGTCGTAGTCTCCTACGGCTACGCCCATTCCGAACAGACCTTCGGCGCCTACCCCCGCCGCGGAGGTGATATCGGTGAAAGTGCCATCACCGTTGTTGCGGTAAAGCGCGCTTCGCAGCGGTTGCTTGGGACTGTACACGCCAGTTGCCGCGCCATTTACCAGGTAAAGATCAAGTAAGCCATCCTGGTTGTAGTCGATCCAGCCGCAGCCCGCGCCCATGGTTTCGATCAGGTACTTCTGGGGGGATGCAGCGTTGTCGTGGTGAAAAGTGATGCCAGCTTGCGCGGCAACGTCGAGAAAAGTAATGGGACTGGTTCCGTTCGCGGGCCACCCGAGGCGCCCTGTGGCGAGCGTGGCACCCAAAGATCCGAAGCCCTTCAGCACGTCGCGACGGGAGATAGTCAGGAAAGGTTTCACAAGCGTGCGCAAGAGTTGAGGAACGCCCCAACTACGCTCATTCTAGGAGATTCTCCATTCGAGCAGCCCGAACTCGCGCCATTGCGTGTCTTTCTCAATAAACATGGCAGCCGGCGGACCGATCTGGCCGGCTTTGTAGAACTTTGTTGTCGGCTCTATTTCTAGACGCAGGGCAATTGTTGTTACGGGAGCAAAACTTACTGAATTGAATTTGTCCTTGACCACGGCGTAGGGATCGATATGCGCGACTGGCTTCCAGGTATCGCCATCCTTATAGAGGACTTGCCAGGACGTGGGTAGCCGGCAGAATCGTCGATCGTCGAACCAGTAGACTTGCGCAGAAGAGACCTTTGCCGGCGATTTGAATTCGTATTCGACCCATGCCACGGTTCCCGGCTCCGGACGCATCCTGTAATACAAGTAAGATTCGTCCGCGGAACTGAGTGGGTCCTTGCCGTCATAGATGGCGCCGATATCGTCGTTTTGATCGTTGTAGCCAGTCCAGACTTTTTTAAGTCCGCCCGAGGAACGAACCGTGTTTATGGGATCGGGAGGCAGTGGCGAGACCCATGCTTTTTGCGGCTCGGTGGGCATCCAAACTGCCATCTCCCCTGGCCCTCGGTTGGACCAGGCAAAATAAGGAATCGCCACCATCTGATGAGTTTGCTGCTTCAGTTCACCGCCCTCGCCCTCCCGCAAAGCTTCAATCTTGCCGGTTACGACTTGGACCCCGTTCAGCAGCTCGGAACGCCATTCGCTGTCAAACTTAGCGTTCTCGGGGACGATGAGGTTTAAGGCGTGTCCGTTATTGTCCGGCCACTCCACGCAATACACGAGCGGACCGCGCTGCAAGGCCACCATTCCGTGATCTTCCTGCACCTGAGGGTTAGCCTTCACGCGGCGGACAGGCATGGGCAAATGGATCTGAATCTTATCTCCCTTTTCCCATATGCGTTCGATGCGGACATAACCACGTTCCGTCATTAACTCGACAGGCCGACCATTCACGCTGAGCGTCGGTTTCTGTTCGACCCTGTCGGCGTATTCATAAAGGTCGCCCGGAAGGACTTCGTTCCGTGCCCAACCTGGCATCCGTACCTGCATGGCGAACGATTCGGAGCGCTCGGGATCGAGTCGGATGCGGATGGTTCCTTCCCATGGATATCGGGTCTCCTGTTCAATTACAACAATGTTTCCATTGGGAAGGCTCACCTTTGCTTTGCTGCTAACGAAGAGGTTGACATAAATCGAATCAGAGCTCTGCGCGTAGATGTAGCTCGGTAGCGAAGCCACGAGACGCACTACGTTCGGAGGACAACAAGGAACGTCAATCCACTCGAAGCGTTCGTAGTTGCCAAAAGAGCGCAGAGGGTTCTGATAGAAAAAGCGATCTCCCTGGAGCGAGACCCCATCGGCGAATCCGTTGTAAAGAATCCGTTCCAGCACGTCGATGTACTTGGCGTCTCGATGCGCCTGGAACATGCGTTGATTCCACACGACATTTCCGTAAGCCGCGCAAGTCTCATTCCATGCGCTTAGATTGGGAAGCTCATAAGCGCTGCCGAATTGCTCATGAAAGCGAATGGAACCAATGCTGCCGGTCAAATAAAGTTTGTGGTGGACAACGTCTTCCCATATCTTGTCGGCAGCTTCCTGATACTCCGGGTTTCCCGTCAGCGCCGCGAGATCGATGAGCGGGATGTATAAGAACATCGCGCGAACGCAATGACCTACTGCCTCGGCCTGTTTCACCACCGGTTCTTGGTCTTGCGCGTAGGTGCGGTCAATCGCATATTCGCCACTGCGCGGATAACTGTCTTTGCCACGTTCGTCCATCAGGAATTTGGCAAGCTTGAGATATTTCTCGTCGCCGGTTTGACGGTAGAGAGCAAGCAACCCGATTTTCTGACCTTCATGTTCGGAAATGTAATCTCTTCTGCCGGGACCGAAGTTCGCATTGATTACGTCCGCGTCTTCGAGAGCAGCATCGAGCATCTTCCGCTTGCCAGTAGTGGCATAGTAGGCGACTGCGGCCTCCAGAAAGTGGCCGGGTAGGTGCACCGCCTTATCAGGATCAGCGAGGCGTGGGGTTAGCTGTGTGACGAGCGCGTCGATCACTTGATCCACATATTCCTCGAGCTTGGGATCGGGACGTTTGGCCAACATGTAGGCAGCCGCTTCGATCAGTTTGGGAGTGCCAAAGTCATCAGGTTTCTCCATCTTATTGAAGCAGTGCCATAGGGAAACTTTGCGATTCACTTCCATGCGCGGCGCCCAAAACTCATCAAGAACGTCGACCTGTGTAAGCGGAACTGGCGTTACGGTATACCCCCTTGCAGTTATTGCCGCGGAGTTAAACGCCTTCAAGAGACGCATGCCTGGGATCAGAAAACAAGTGGAGAGCAGCAGGGAGCGGCGTGTAACTTTGTGCTCGACGAAGATGCTCATTGCTCCTCCGAAAAAGGCGGACTTGATGGGTCCGCGGTGCAGTTATGCGATCCGGCGCCGGCACCGGTTAAGGCTGCTTTGGGCCGAATGCCCGTGTTCTGTCAGGGACCATCTCCAACTCCATCAAGGAAACTGGAATCATGCCTTCGTTATTGAAGCGGTCCATGAAATCGCGTAGCACAAACGACTTGCCGGACAGGTCCTGCTGACGGGCGTAGCCGGTGATTAGTTCGTCGACAAGCATCTTGCCAGTGATGTAGCAGCTGCCATAGCCGAGCTGGCGGAGATACAGCAATTGCTCAAATGTGGTGAGCGAGTCGTTTGCCCTGGCCCATCCGCGCGGGGTCCATTCCGCTTGGAACCGTCCAGCCTGCTCGAGGGTAAATTCATTGGCCTGCACGTAAAGGGAGGCAAGGCCGCGCGCAGCACGATTCGCCAGCATGATCCAGACGAGTTCCCTTGCGCGCGGATTGTCGTCGTAAAGGCCTACGTGCATCATCAATTCTTCGAAGGCCGTTGCAAAACCCTCGGCACGGTTGTCCCAGATGTTTGAGAGCAAGACCTCGCGGCGAATCAGGCTTGGATTCGGCTCGTCGCGCATCCGACCCAGGTCGATCCAGTGATAATCGTGGGACAGAAGAAGCATAGGTTCGCGGTGTGTGACTTGGGTGAAGAACACCCTCTTCTCTGGCGGAGTGAACTGACCGAGTTCTTCCGCGAGCGCCGACATAATGTAAGGCTTATCCGGAATGATCTCCTGCTTGACCAGGAAATCCACGAACTTAAGCAGCCGATCATGCGTCATCTTGTCGAAAGCGGCGGCATCCGCAGCGGGCTCAAGAGGCGGGAGGTTGCGGTTATGGTGTTCCTCGAGACGCAAGGCGGAGTGCGCACGCTCCAGTTCCCGGCGCAGCAGGACGACTTCCTCGTCCCAGGTGTAGGGAATGAAGTGCACATTCTGTTGATACCACGTGTAGTTCTCCCTGCCTACGCCGGAGTCGCCAGTTTTGGTTGGCGCCAGCTTTTCCAACCATACGACGAATTCGTCGGTCGCCTTGCGCGCGCTCGCCACGGCTGCCGGTAACTCCTCGCCCGTTCCGGTCAGATCAGCACGTTGATGTTCGGCCAATGTACGGACTGTGAGTGTCCCGGCTTCAAGCGAAGCTAATGCGCGAGACTGATTCCGAAGCTCCTCTGCGCCATAGACCCAGAGGTCGCGCGCGTTGCTGGCTACTAGATTTTCTTTCGCCTCGGCAAGAAGACCGGGGATCATACGGAGCTTCGCCAGCAAGTCCTTTTGCGTGTCGGTGTCGAGAGGAAAATGATAGTCGTACAACTTGATCTCGGGATAAACGACGGGACCTTCGCGCGACGGAACATCGCTCCGGGATGGAAAGACGTTCACATAGAAAGCCGGGTCGCGCGCCCAGGGACGAAGCACCCTGAGGTTGAAGACGAGCCCGTTCATCTCAGCCTTTACCAACTTGTAGTCGGTCTGCTGCTCAATGGGCCACGACTTGGGATCAATTTCTTCGAGCCGCTTGCGCCACCGGGGCAGCGCCGCAGCCTTAACCGCCATCGCGCTCGCGCTGTAGTCTGGAACACTGTTTTTCATCGCCGGATGTTCGAATTCCCGCCACTGCTGAAAAAGCTTGACCAGTGCGGGATAGCCGCCAGACTCACTCGCCGCTGTTGCCGAACCACTTAGTTGCACAAAAAATAGGGATGCAACTGCCATCGCGTGACAGAACTGGCGACACATGCTTACTGAGCGAGACTTTTGGTCGGAATCGCCCATTAAGGAGATCTCCTGATGATCAAATTGAACGCCCGAACAAGTGGAGTCGGCTATCGCGCAAAACACAGGCAGATCTAAGTCTTCAGCGACACGTAGGTGCTGTAATTCTCTTTATCAATATTCATGAAAGGACGCATCGCTATTTCACTTCCGTCGACCGATCTTGCGATCCAGTCTCCCTTGGCGTTGTTCGTTGGTTTTGCCTGTAGTAAGCCGTTCCTGTCGAAGGTTGGCTGTGCGTCGGCCACGGCAAACAGAACGAGAGGCCCGTACAACAAAGCCACTAATCTCGGATGATTGGCATCGACTGGCTCAAGACACAAGCGCGTCGGTAATTCAAGTTCGATGCGGTCGCCATCATTCCACGTGCGCTTGATCGCAGCAAACGTACCTGGCTGCACGCCTTCAGGAGCCCTCTTGCCATTCACCGACAGGACAGGATCCACCGCCCAAGCTGGAATGCGGACATGAATCGCGAACTCGGCGGGTTGAGAGACAGCCACCTGCATCTTCACGGTGTTTTCGAGGGGATACTCCGTAGTCTGGGTTAACGCAAACCGGCCGCTTGCGTTGCTCCACTGCACTTTGGAGGGCGTGAAGAGATTGACATAGAGTCCATCGGAAGAACGTAGGTAAGTGCTGATGTGATAGTCAGCAGCCAACTGCGGGAAGGTTCCCGAACAGCACGGCCATTTCGGGCCATACCAGACTTTCTTTCCTGTGTTGGCGTAGTCCGAATAGTAGAAAGAAGTACCATCGCCCTGAATCGGCCAGGCTCCCAGAATGGTGTTGTAGAGCACGCGCTCCATGCTGTCACCGTATTTCGGGTCCTTAGTGACACGCAGCAGGTAGCGCGTGATCTTGAAATGACCGTAGGCGCCACACGGGGTTTCGAAGCTGGCATGGGTGGAAGAGAGACTATCCCCCAGTTGCCCGCGCCCGGGTTCACCGAAAGACTCGTCCGGGCCCCATCCGCCCGTAACAAAACTCTGCGTGGTCTGCAGCATCTCAAAACCCTTCTTGGCCGCCTGAAGATGCTTCTCGCTGCCGAGGGTGATGTAGGCCTGCATGGCCGAACTGAAGGCGTTCACGTGGCTGTAAGCGTGTTCGAATGGAAGAACGTTGTTCCCCTCGGAAAGCGGGTTGAAGTACGTATCGTCTTCAAGATATTTTTTCGCCATATCCCGGTAGAAAGAGTCTCCACTACGCTGGTAGGCGAGAAAGAAATTTTCCGGGAGAGTATACGTTTCGTCCCATGTATAGGAAGTGTCCTTATGAGGGCGCGAGCGCTGTTCTTGGCGCGAAAGAGCTTTCTCTGGCAAATACGCCACCATGGCGTGCGTGAGTTTTTTGTGAATCTCCATGGCCATCGGGTCACGGGCAAACTCATATGCATCAATGAGGCCACAGGACAATTTGTCGTAGGTGTAGGCGGGAAGGCGGTAGTCCACGAAAAACTTAGCCTTGGGATCGAGGGTTTCGCCATACCCTTTTACGAGTCGGTTCACTTTTGCTTTGGTTTCTTCCGATCCGGTGACAGCATAGGCGCGAGCCAGTCCGGACACGTATTGTCCGAAACTATGGCCAGCGATAAAGCCATTCCACTCGTTATGCACCAGGCTGAAGCCAGTGAGGTCGTACCAGCCACCCATATCCTCTCCCGGAGCGGGCAGTCCCGCGACCTGGCGGAAAACTTTCAAAAGGCGGTCGTCTTCGAGATTGAGGAAACGGGCGTGATTCTCTTCAAACTGACGCTTCAGCCGACTATCAAGCAGTTGCACATCAGAGTAAGGAAAGGTCGAGAGAGGCGGGGTGATCGCTACGGAACCCTTGGGCGAAGGTGACGATGCCAAGGCAGGAAGTGAAGTGACCGCGTATGCAGAAGCCGTGACAGCACCCGCTGCCTTGAGGAAACCGCGACGGCTAACGGAAGAAGCCATGCTTACCCTCCTTGTCTCAGGAAACGTTTTCCGACAGTCTGGTGGAACCGCTTCACGTTTGTCAAACTTGACAACAGTCTGTCGGGCGACTATAAGGCATTCCGATTCGCACAGAAAGCGTTTACTCAGCCGCTGCCACTGTCGTTCAGTGGTCGATGTGAAGAGGATGAAGCTTTATGTCAGAAAAGGGAAATATTTCACGAAGGCAGTTCGTCGCATCGGTGGCGTCAGTAGCCGCTGTTTCATCGCAGCCG
>Ga0070717_10001942_pt1 | contig 14428 bp, 8 predicted proteins | sample LARL113metaG_FD_71366 | JGI IMG/M metagenome (GOLD analysis project Ga0070717, IMG submission 71366) | Corn, switchgrass and miscanthus rhizosphere microbial communities from Kellogg Biological Station, Michigan, USA - LAR L11-3 metaG | ecosystem: Host-associated > Plants > Roots > Rhizosphere ... | reverse complement strand
CTCACTGTTCGCGGCCTCATCCTCGGCGCGCTGATCACGACGGTCTTCACCGCCGCCAATGTCTACCTCGGACTCAAGGTCGGACTCACCTTCGCGTCGTCGATTCCCGCGGCCGTCATCTCGATGGCCATTCTCAGCGCCGTAAAGGACTCGTCGATCCTGGAGAACAACATCGTTCAGACGGTCGCCTCGGCGGCAGGCACTCTGTCGGCGATCATCTTCGTGCTGCCAGGACTCGTCATCGTCGGGTGGTGGACAGGCTTTCCATTCTGGCAATCGTTTCTCATTTGCGTGAGCGGCGGCGTCCTCGGTGTGGTGTTCACGATTCCCCTGAGACGAGCTCTCGTCACGACCTCCGATCTCCCCTATCCGGAGGGCGTCGCGGCCGCCGAGGTCTTGCGAGTCGGCTCAGGGACCCGCGGCGAGACCAAGGACGAAACGGGTGAGGCGCGGGAGGGACTCGTCGCCGTCATTCTCGGGGCGATTGCCTCGGGCGGCGTGGCGGTAATCAGCGCGACACGAATCATCGCCGGCGGACTTACAGGGTTCTTCCCGATCGGGAGCTTTGGCTCGACCGGCTATGACTTCGCGTGGTCGCTGGCATTGTTAGGCGCGGGGCATCTCGTTGGACTATCCGTCGGCATGGCGATGCTGACTGGACTCATCATCGCCTGGGCGATCGCCGTGCCCATCCTGACGCATCTCCAGCCCGCGGCTGCCGGCGTGGCCCTCGCGACTCACACACTCGCGATCTGGCGGACACAGGTTCGTTTCATTGGTGCAGGCGCCATCGGTGTCGCGGCCCTCTACACCCTCGCGCGCCTGACGCGGCCGGTCGTCGGAGGACTGGTGAGCACCCTCGCTGCCTCGCGACGTGTGGATACGGGAGATGACAGCGACCGTGACATCTCACCACCCTGGATCATCGCCCTCACCATCGTCTGTCTGATCATCGCCGGGTATCTCGCCTATACCTTTGCTCGCTCGACTGTCCTGTCGGGGAGCGCGGTGGGGCTGACGATTGTCGCCGTGCCGTTCGTGCTGTTCGCCGGCTTTCTGATCGCGGGAATCTGCGGCTACATGGCGGGGCTGATCGGAGCGTCGAACAGCCCGATCTCGGGTGTCGGCATCCTGTCGATCGTGCTCTGTGCATCGGTCGTAGTGCTCGTGGTGTCTCCGTCGCCGACGGCGCAGCCGGCGCTAGTAGCTTTTGCCCTGTTCGTGACGGCGATCGTATTCGCCTGCGCCACGATCTCGAACGACAATCTGCAAGACTTGAAGACGGGCCAGTTGGTGGGAGCGAGCCCGATGCGCCAACAGGTCGCGCTCATCGTCGGCGTCGGGGCGGGTGCGGCAGTCATTCCAAGTGTGCTCAACCTGCTCGCCAAGGCGTACGGTTTCGCTGGCGCGGCAAACGTCGGCGTGCTCGCGCCGAATCCACTGCCCGCGCCACAGGCGACGCTCATCTCCGCACTCGCGAAGGGCGTGATCGGCGGAAGTCTCGAGTGGAATATGATCGGCATTGGTGCGCTCGTCGGCGTCGCATTGATCGTACTCGACTCGGCGTTAGGCGCGATGAACAAGCTCCGCATACCACCGCTCGCCGTCGGTATCGGCATCTACCTGCCCATGTCGGCGACGTTCGCGGTCGTCGTCGGCGCCCTGGTATCGCACTGGTATGACCGCCGCGTGCGCACGATGCCGAATCCCGAGCGCGCGGAACGGTTAGGCACGCTCGTCGCATCAGGTTTGATCGTGGGTGAGAGCTTGTGGGGCGTGATCAATGCCGGTTTGATCGTCGCGTTCTCCACCGACGCACCGATCGCGCTCGTACCGGAGAGCTTTGCGCCAGCGCCATGGCTTGGCGTGCTCGCCTTTGTCGGGGTGATCTTCTGGCTCTACGGCTGGATGCTGCGCCGCGCTCGCGTCATGGCGCGAAGCGAAGCGAGACGCGCCGCGTAGTCGACTCTCGGAGCTCTGGTGACCTGGAACCGCAATGTGGGGCTGCAGTGGTATTCGGTCGGGCTCGCCATTCTCGTCCTGTCTCAGTCGTGGCTTGGCGCAAGACTCTTCGAGTTGCGGGCGATGCGGCCGGTGAATGTAGCAGACGCCGCCTGAACGTCGTTCGGCAGGGTGGCCTTCCGCCGGTTCGGGACGGAGATTCAAGCGGCGTCTCGATCGAGACGATCTGTCATCATTACGCTCAGGACCAGCAATGCCCTCAGCAGCAGTTCCCGTCACCCTCGACGAGATGCCTCGAAAGGCCTTCTCGCTCGATCAACAGGCACGCCTTCTGGCCTCGCTCGGCCACGCCGTCATCGCTACCGACGCAGCGGGCTGTATTCGGTTCTGGAATAATGCGGCGGAGCAACTCTATGGCTGGACCGCATCGGAAGTCATCGGACGCGACGTCACGACCGTAACGCCAGGACCCGAGTCCGCGGCGGACGCCCAGGAGATAATGCTTGCGGTCGCCCGTGGCGAGAGCTGGCACGGGAACTTCCCGGTTCGGCGGAAGGACGGCACGACCTTCCTCGCAGAGGTTACGGACTCGCCGGTGTTCGATGATCAAAACACGCTCATCGGCATCGTCGGGGTCTCGGTGGATCTCACAGCGCGTCGTCGCGCCGAGGATCGGGCGCGGTTTCTCGCGGAGGCGGCCCGGGCACTCGCCGTGCCGCTTGCCCCGGACGACGTCCTCAGGAAGCTGACTGAAGTCTCGATCCCGAAGTTCGCGGACTTCAGCATCGTGTACCGCGTTGCCGAGGATGGTAGAGCGCACCGCGTCGCGTCGGCACACGTCGATCCATCGCGCCAGCCGATGATCGACGAGCTCGAACGGCATTATCCCGTCGACCTGGCGATGAACACGCCCGTTGCGCGCGTGTTGCGCGAGCGTGAATCGCTGTTGGAGCGTGAGCCGCACATCGGTGATTGGGACGCGCCCGACGAAGGTTACGCGCAGATCGCTTCTGCGTTCGGACTTTGCTCGTTGATCACCGTTCCGCTCGTCGCCAGAGGCCGCCCGCAAGGCGCGCTCGTCGTTGGAATGACGACGACGCAGGCGGGTGGCAGCAGCCGGCGCTTCGAGGAGGACGATCTGAATGTCGCAGAGTCGCTGGCGGGGCTGGGCGCTCTCGCCTTCGACAACGTCCTGCTCGTCCAGGACGCTGAACGGGCCCGATCCCAGGCCGAGGAGGCGAATCGCGCGAAGTCCGCTTTTCTCGCGTCCATGTCCCACGAGCTGCGAACGCCGCTCAATGCCATCGCCGGATATGTCGAGCTGCTCGAGATGGGACTCCGTGGCCCGTTGAATGACGCCCAGCGCGCCGATCTCGCGAGAGTGCGACGCAGCCAGCTGCACCTCACGGGATTGATTGACGATGTGCTGAATTTCGTACGGCTCGAGACGGGACATCTGCAATTCCGCATCGATGATGTGTTGCTCGATAACGTGATCCAGCATGTCGAGGAGCTCGTGCGGCCGCAGCTCGATCAGAAGGGGGTTCGTTTCAGCAGATGCGGTGCGGACCACCTCGCGGTGCGCGCGGACGCGGAGAAGGTGCGTCAGATCCTGTTGAATCTCCTCACCAACGCGCTCAAGTTCACGCCGCCAGGCGGAGAGATCGCACTCGCGGTGGCCACGCACGATGATCTCGTGCGGGTCACGGTGCGCGATACCGGGATCGGCATTCCCGAGAACATGCTGGAGGCCGTGTTCGAGCCCTTCGTTCAGGTCGGACGACGCTCGAACGCACCTGCTGACGGCGTTGGCCTCGGGCTGGCGATCAGCCGCGATCTCGCCCGCCACATGGGCGGCGACATCAGCGTCCAGAGCGAAGTTGGCGTGGGCAGCCGCTTCACTCTCAGCTTGCGAAAAGCCTGATCCCGGTATTATGAGGAACGCTTGTCTGGCCTAACGACTGAATCGCGCCCGGGCCACTGATCACTTGTTGCAGACCATCTGGTACCCGATCGAACAGCTCATGGCGTGGCGACGCGCGCGAATTGTCGTGCCGTTCGTCGCTGGCGTCGTCACCTGCGCCGCACTGTTCGCCCTGGCCGGAACGCGCACGGCCGACACTGAATCCGTCATCGTTGCCGCTGTCACTCTCGGCGTCCTCGAGACGATCATCGCCTGGGGCGCGGTATGGACGTGGCAGCGAATCTGGCGCGATCCCACGCCAGACGAAGGCACCTGGGGGCAGGTCGTTTATCGTCAGGGCGTCAAACGGCTCGGCGGGATCATGTCGCTCGTTATGCCGCCGCTGAACGCGTTCAGCACCGCATGGGGCGATCTTGGTGAAGGCCGCGGGGTGGCAACGGTCTCCTTCCTGATGGTGCTCTGGGTCGGTTTCTTCGGCTGGCTCGCGATTGGCCCGTGGGCGGGCTATTGGTGGGGTCGGTTCATGGCGCGAGCCGCGGGCATCAAGAAACCAGGGGCTAGGGGCTAGGGCCGGTGAATCAGATCTTTGCGCGCCGCGCCAGCCCCTAGCCCTAGCCCCTAGCCCCTAGACCCTCAATAAGCCATCGTCGCGCCTCCCTATCGCCGGACCAGAGGGCTGGCCCGAGTGGCGAGCCAAGGAAGATCAATGTCCCTCGTCCCTGGCATTGATGAACTGCGACCGGCACCCCCCCGGCGCGGGCAATGACTTCTCCGCCGTGGTGCCTGACGGGTACGACGCGACTGAAGTCGCGCACTTTCACACGGACGGGCCACGTGTAGTCGATGTACGGAATGCCATCCGCAGGCCAGAGCGACATGGGCGCATCGATTTCTATCGCGAACACCGCGCGCAACATCTCGCGATGATCGAGAAATTCACGGGACTGCAGTGTCGCGAACACCGCGCCCGACTCGAGGATGACTGTCGCGCCATTCTCGAGGGAGTCCGACAGCAGGCGCGCCGCGCGCGAGGGAATGCGCAGCGCGCCCGGAACGATCACGAGCGGCGTCTCGCGCGCGGGATGCGAGCGCGCGAATGGAATACTCGCCTCCTTCAGCGCCGACTCGAAACCGGTGATCGATTCGCGGAGCACCGCGTGATCGCCAAGATCGACAATCGCGCACGCCAACGGTTCGATCGTTCCACCTAACGGACGTGCACCAATGCGCCGCAGGTCAAGTGGCAAGGCGAGCGCCGCGACCGTGGCGGCAGCTCGCCCGACGAATGCGCGGCGCGACAGGTCGATCACGACAGCTGCCCGGCGATCAGGCGATCGAGCGCGTGGGCTGTATCATGAAACTGCTGGTCCGGCGCGTAGCGATAGCGCGCCTCCATCTCGGCGACGAGCCATCCGTTGTAGCCAACCTTCGTGAGCGCGGAGCGAATAGCGGGCCAGTTGTTGTCGCCAAGAAAGATGTTGGTGTAGACACTCTGGTCGCCCGAGCGGCCACGATGCTTCAGTACGTCCTTCACGTGAATGCGCGTGATGCGCGGGCCGTGCATCTCGATCCATTGCTCGGCGAAGCCGGTGTCGTGGATATTGCCGACGTCGAGGTGAATGCCGACCGCTGGACTATCGACGTCGTTCAGAAACTGCGCGAACTCGCGTGGACTGAGGAGAAATCGCTGCTCCGAGTTGCAGTTCTCGCAACCGATCTTCACGCCGGCGCGAGCGGCGGTCGCGCTCAACGACTTCAACGACTCGACACAGCGCTGGTATACCTCGTTGTAGGGAACTTCCTCCGTCACGAGTCCAGCGACGACGAGAATGGCATCGGTGCCGAGGAGTTGTGCCGTCTCGACCTGTCGCTCGACGATGCGCACCGCCTGCGTGCGCACCTTCGGGTCTCGCGCCGAGAGCGGCGACGCCCAGTGCAAACCCGTCGATACGTTCGACACGACGAGTCCCGCGCTCTCGACCTTGCGACGCAGCTCGCGAATCTCGCTGTCCGTGGTCGTCATCTGAAACCATGGCATGTCGCCCAGCCACAGCTCGATGCCGTCGTACCCCGCCCTCTTTACGAGGTCGAGGCCGCGCTCGAGTCCCCAGTCCTTGGGGATCATGTTGTCACCGATTGCTTTTTTCATCAGTCGGGGACTATCGACGTAGAAAAGGCCGGCGGGTACATATGCTACGCTCCACGGCTGGAGCACGGCAAGGGATAGCTATTCGTCATGTCACTCACTCCACCTGCCCTCGGCCTCGGTTGCATGCGGCTTTCCACGGCGCCCGAGCGCGACGGCCTCGATGGCGTCGCGGTAGTTCATGCCGCGCTCGGCGCCGGCGTGACGCTGCTCGATACGGCGGATGTCTACTGCCACGACGACAATGATATCGGGCATAACGAGCGCCTCATTGCCCGGGCACTCGACAACTGGCCCGGCGACCGGTCGCAGATTACCGTCGCCACCAAGGGCGGCATGCGGCGTCCTAACGGCACTTGGATCGCCGATGGGCGCGCCAAGCACCTGCGCGATGCCTGCGACGCGAGCCGGCGCGCTCTCGGCGTTGCGACTATCGATCTCTACCAACTGCACGCCGTGGATCCGCGCACGCCACTGGAGACGAGCGTCCGTGCCTTCGCCAAGCTCCAGCAGGATGGGAAGATCCGCGACGTCGGCTTGTGCAACGTGACGGTGAGTCAGATTCGCGCTGCCCAGACAATCGTCAGCGTGAAGGCAGTCCAGGTCAGCGTGTCGCCCTTCGATGACGAGAATCTGCGCAATGGCGTGGCCGAGTATTGCCGCGACAATGGCATTCAACTCATTGCCTACCGTCCGCTGGGTGGTGAGCGGAGACGCCAGCTTGCCCGCGATGTCACGCTGACGACGATTGCGGACAAGCATCGCGTGCCTCACGAATTGATCGTGCTGGCGTGGTTGGCCGATTTCAGTGGCGTGACGCCAATTCCCGGCGCGACTCGAGTGGAAACGGCCGCATCGCTGGGGCGCGTAATCGACATTCGGCTCGATGACGACGACCGACGCGCCCTCGACGCTCGCTACGCGGGTCGATTACTTCGCGTACCGCGGGCCGAGCGCCGCCCTCACCGCGACGCTGCAGGCGAGGTGGTGATCGTCATGGGCATGCCGGGCGCGGGGAAATCGACCGTCGCGGGCGGACTGGCGGCGCAGGGCTATGAGCGTCTCAACCGCGACTCGTTAGGTGGTTCGCTCGCCGATGTCGCCTCGCGGCTCGACGACCTGCTGGCCGCTGATCGTCGCCAGGTCGTCCTCGACAACACTTATCCGACTCGCCAGTCGCGCAACGAGGTGATCGAGACTGCCTGGCAGCGTGGCGTCCCCGTTCGTTGTATCTGGCTCAAAACGACCGTCGCCGACGCGCAGATCAACACCATTCATCGCATGCTCGACGTGCATGGACGTCTGCCCACACCCGATGAGATTCGTGAGCGCGGCAAGGCCGACACCCGCTACCTCCTTCCCGACGCCCAATTTCGTTACGAGCGAACGCTCGAGCCGCCCACATCTGACGAGGGTTTCTTCGCGATCGACGAGCGCACGTTCGTGCGCGAGCCCGACGCTCGCTCGGCACGCGCGCTGATCTTCGATGCCGACGACGAGCGGTTGACGTCCAGACTCGAGCTGCTAGGGAAGTATCGCGATGAGGGCTGGCTGCTCTTCTTCCACGCGTGGCGCCCGGGTGGCGACAGGAGCGACGCCAGCTTCGCACCGCTGCGTGACCTGTTCGGCGATGCCATGCACGTCGCGTTCTGTGTTCACGAGGCTGGACCACCGGTGTGCTGGTGCCGAAAACCGATCCCCGGATCGGTGATCGAGTTCGCGCGTCTGCGCCACGTTGCACTCGATCAATCAGTGGTGGTGGGCGCGTCGGCCGCGGATCGGACGATCGCCGAGCGTGTCGGCGCGCGCTTCGTCATCTCTGATTCCTTCTTTGCCTGAGCAATCACTCCTCCGGCCACCATCGCTTGTTCGAGTAGATCGATCCGAACACCGCGTGGAGTCCGTCGCGCGGGTCCTCCGTGCGGAGCACGGCGTCGAGGCGATTGCCGAGCGGCATCACACGGCTGTAGTCACGGTAACGGCCATAGCCGTGAAAGAAGCCCCAGGGCCCTCCATGAGAGAGCTTGCCGAGCCAGATGTCCGGTAAGAGCAGGAACTCGACGGCATAGAAAGCGTTCAGCGTCTTGAAGCGCGGCAGGTCGCTCTCGATCACGCCATGTGGCAGGGAGCCGTGCTTCCCCCACTGCACGTCGATCGCGGGTTGACCGTTCTGATGCCAGTCGGTGTCGAGAATGGTGCCGTGCCAGTACGTCCAGAGCTTCGTGGGCGACAATGTTTGCCGGTCGTAGCCAACCCACACCACTTCCTCGTCGCTCGGTTTCGTCCAGGGCATCCACTGGCCGTTGACGTCATGACTCCAGAGGAAATGGTAGGCGATGATTGGCCGGCTCGGATGCAGCACCGCGACGACGCGCAAGAGACGAAAGGGCTCGTCGCGCTGGACGTAAAGGATCGGCGCCAGCGATCGCGCGACGCGCTGCTCGGCAGAATCGGCGCCTTGGGGCACGACCATTGGCGTCGGCGGCAACTGAAGATGCCGGCCGCACGCGGCAGCCAGTAGTAGGGGCAGCAACCAACGGACTTTCACGGCAAGATTCCCATGAAGGAATCGGGCCGTGACAAGAAGAGGGGCTAGGGGCGAGGGGCTAGGGCCCGCAAAGAGATGCTGACCCCGGCCCTAGCCGCTAGGCCCTCTTCCATTGTCTTCAATTCCAGGTAAGCGTCACCGCCGCCCCGGCCGGCAGCGTATACCTGAACCATGAGGATCCATCGTGGACGGCAAAGGTGCGGGCGACCGTTGCGGTGTTCAGAACGATCAGCACCTTGGAGGCGTCGTCGGCGTTTTGAAAGGCGACGCTCTGCAGGCCATTTATATCAGTGTTCGAGGCGATGCGGTGTGCGCCAGGCCGCACGAATTTGCTCGCGTGCGCGAGCGCGAAGTACTCGATGTTGCGGGTGACGATCCCTGAAGCGGAGTTGATCGTCACCACGCCCCGGCAATTGCCGCAGCCGCCGGTGTGCGGACCATCGTTCTCGTCGAGCGCCAGGTTCCAGAACAGAACGCCGCGCGACCAGCCGCGGGTCGACCCGATGATCAGCGTCCCGACGAACCACTTGAGATTGTCGGACCACGTTCCGGACCAACCGCCGCCGGAACATTCCGTGAACCACGTCTCCTTGTCGGGATGTTGGTCGTGAACCGCTTGTTGCGCGGAGACGTCGCCTGCGTAACAGTGCCATGCGACACCGGACACGTACTGCGCCGCCTGTGCGTTGGCAAGGACCGTGAGCGGTGCGTTTGGCTCGTCCCAGTTGTGATCCCAGTCGAGGATCTTCACGTTAGGCGCGCGCGTGGCGAGGAGCGGCCCCAGATGCTGCCCGATCACCGTCGCCCGCATCGTATCATCCATCCGCATGCCAGGATAATCGGTTGGCTCGTAATGCGGCTCGTTCTGAATCGTGATCGCCGAGATCGGGACACCTGACGCCTTGTAGGCATCTATGAATCGCGCGAAGTACTCCGAGAAGGAATCGTAGAACTGTGGCAGCAGCGTCCCCTGGATGAGGCTACCCGTCGTTTTCATCCATGCCGGCGCGCTCCACGGACTCGCCATCAGCATGAGCGACGGATTGATGGCGAGTGCCTGTTTGAGCGCGGGAATCTTGTACGCCGAATCGGGCGCGATGGAGAAATGCGCGAGAGTGGAGTCGGTCTGATTTGCACCGACGTCGTCGTAGCTGTACTGACGGAGCGAGAAGTCCGATGCGCCCATCGGTACGCGCATGAAGCTCAGCCCGATTCCCGGATTCCGACCGAAAAGATCCTGCATCAATGCGTCGCGCTGCGTCGCGGACATCTTCGTCTCGATCAGATAGGCGGACGCATCGGTCATGGCGGCACCGAAGCCGGCCATGGTCTGATACGCCGTCGACGCATCGACCGTCAGCACCGTCGACGTGGTGTCGGTGCCGGTGGAGATGTGAATTCCGCCCGGCTCCTGCGAGAAGATGCGCGCCTGATCCGCGGTCGTGACCCAGGCCTGCGCGACCGGACCATTGTTGGTGGTGCTGGTCGTGTCGACGGGCTTGGTGATCGCTGACGGGTGCGCGCACGCGGCGCAGGCTGCCGCTACGAACAACATTCTACGACACGCGTGGCGAGATCCACCACTCATAGACTTTATCGTTTGTGGAACCACAGAGGACACGGAGATCACTGAGAACAACCGAATGGTTTGTTTTCGTCTCCGTGGCCTCTGTGGTTTCAATTAACTGCCGTGCTACCGGGGATTCTCACCAGCCAGCATTCTGCGTCAGCTGATGATTGTTGTTCAGCTCCGACTGGGGGATTGGAAAGACGAGGCTCTTCGCGCCGTGTACGCTCGTCTCGCCAGGCTGCCAGGTCTGCATGTTCTGCGTCTTCGCCTGAATTGTCGCATCGAGAATATTCCACCGCTGGAGATCGAACCAGCGCGAACCCTCGAAGGCAAGCTCTCGCCGACGCTCGACCCGAATCGAGTCACGCAGCGCACCCTGTGACAGGCCTGTCACCGTCGGTATACCGGCGCGGGAACGCACCAGATTCAGCGCCGACTCGGCCGTGCCCGCGGTCGCCGTCCCGCCCTCATTCACCGCTTCCGCGTACATGAGCAGCACATCCGCGTAACGCGTGATGATCCAGTTGCTCGGCATCTCCTGCCAGGCACGCGCCGTCATGTCCTTCGTGCTTGTTTCGTCGAGCCACTTATGGAACGCTGGCCCGTTCGGCACACCCCATGACGTCGTGCGTCCCATCGCGTCGGTGTATGGCGATTGCATGAACGTCGCGCCATTGCCGCGCTGGTCACCGGGAGCATAGAGCGCTACGAGATCTGGCGCCACCTGCATCAGGCCATACGAGTCGCCACCGGGGAATCCGGACGGAAGTGTGAACAACAGATGCACGCTGCCAACAACGCCCGCGACCTGGTCCGGTGAGCCATAGTTGATCTCGAAGATGCTTTCCGGATTGGTCTCCTCCGATGAGACGCGGAAGTTGTCCTTGAAGTTCGCGTTCAATGCGTAACGACCGCTCGTGATCACCTGCCCTGCCCACCTGGCCGCATTGGTGTAGTCGTGTTGCTGGAGGTATGCCTTGGCGAGCAGCGACATTGCTGCACCCGATGTCGCGCGGCCGATGTCGTTCCCCGAATATGACGCCGGCAGGTCGGTCACCGCCGCCTGGAGGTCGCTTTCGATCAACGCGTAGACCTGCGCCGCCGGTGACTTTGGAATCTGCGCCTCGGCAACGGAGTTCACTTCGTGCTCGGTGAGTGGTACGTCGCCAAACATGCGCACGAGCTCGAGGTACATGAGCGCACGCAGGAAGTGCGCTTCGCCGAGCACGCGATCGCGCTGCACCGTGTCCATCACGATCGACGGCACGCGATCGAGCACGATGTTCGCCCGATTGATCGTGTTGTACTCGTTGCTCCACTGATTGTCGAGCGACCAGAGCGTCGGGTCGAAAGTGTACGACGCGAGCTGGTGCCCGTCGGTGCCGAAGTTCGCCGTCGCGAGGACATCGTCGGTCGCGATGTCCGACTCGTACCAGTAGAAGAAGTAGACCCACTGCGTCTGCGAGTACACGGCGTTCACTGCCGCGACCGCGTCCTCCGCCGACTGATAGAAGTTCTGCGGCGCGAGAACGTCGTTGGGTTTTGGATCTAGGAACTCTTTGCACGATGCACTGAGCACCAGGGCGGCCAATGATCCGGCCACCGCCAGCGCTCGGCGAGTGCGACTCCAGTGTGTAATGGTCGACATAAGGTTGCTTACTCCGCGCGCCTCAGAAGCCGGCGCTGAATCCGATGGTGAACTGCCGTGTCTGCGGATACGTGCCGAAATCGATGCCCTGCGCCAGTACGCTCGTCGCGTACTCGGTCACCTCGGGATCGAAGCCGGTGTATTTCGTCACGGTGAAGAAGTTCTGAATGCTGGCGAACAGTTGCGCGTTCTCGACGTTGCCGATGCGCGCCCGCTGCAGCAGGCTGCTCGGCACCGTGTAGGCGAGCCGCAGGTTCTTCCCGCGCAAATACGAACCATCCTCCACGAACAGCGTGGATGGACGCGTGTCGTAGCTGTTGCCGAGCTTTGGCTGCGGAATGCCGTTCGCGCCGTTGCTCGACGCCGCGAGCACATCGGTCAGCTGATTGCCGTTGCCGGCGTTGTTCGTGAGCAGGGCCCGCGTGATGTTGTAGATCTTGTTGCCCTGCGAGAACTGGAGGAACACGTTCAGCGAGAAGCGGCCCAAGGTGAACTCGTTGGTGAAGCCGCCGGTGTAGTTAGGCTGCGCGTTGCCGATGATGGTCTGGTCATCCGTCGACACCTGGCCGTCGCCAGTCAGATCCTTATACGTCGGCTGGCCACCCACCATCTTGTCGTAGATGTAGCCGTAGAAGGAGTTGATCGGCTGGCCAACCTTGAGCACCGTCGGGTTCTGGTTCGCGCCCGCGCCCACCCCTACTGGCCCGACCTGGATCGTGTCGGCGCCGATGTTGAGCACTCTGTTACGGTTCCAGCTGAGGTTGAGCGATGAGGTCCATCCCAATCGGCCGGTCAGATTCACCGTGTTCAGCGAAAGCTCGACGCCTTTGTTGCTGACACTGCCGACATTCTGCAGCTGGCTGGAGAAGCCCAGCGTCGCCGGAACGGCAACGTCGAGGAGCAGCCCATTCGTTCGCTTCGCGTAATAGTCGGCGGTGACGAGCAGCCGATTGCGCAGGACGCCGAAGTCGAGACCCGCGTCGAACTGATCGGTCGTCTCCCACTTCAGGTTCGGATTTGGGAGCGCGTCCGGCGAGTAGCCGATGACCTTCGTCCCGTTGAATAGGTAGGTCGAGGCGCCAAGCGTCGCGAGCGCGCGGTAGTTGCCGATGTCCTGGTTGCCCGTGCGGCCGTAGCTCACGCGCAACTTGGCGTCGTCGAAGTGCGACGTCAGGGCGTGCAGCATCGGCTCGTCCGAGAGGCGCCACGCGAAGGCCGCTGACGGGAAGAACGCATAACGATTATCCACGCCAAATTTTGACGAGCCGTCGTCGCGCGCCGTGACGGTGAACAGGTAGCGATCGAAGAAGTTCCAGTTCGCGCGAGCGAAGAACGACTCGAGCGAAGAATGCGGCGCCCCCGTATTGATGCCAACGAAGGTCGTGGCGCTTCCCAAGCCGTTCTGCGCCAGCGCGTCCGTGACGAAGTTCTCACCAGTCCCCGAGACGTTGTCGCTCAACGTGCGCTGGAAGGTCACGCCGCCCAACAGGTCGATCGCCCGGAAGCCTCTGAGCGAGCCTAACGTGTAGTGCAGCGTATTCTCGTTCAGCCACGTCGTCGTCTGGAGCGTGCCGCGGCTGCCGTAGCCGCCGTAGACGATGCCCGGAAAGGTCGTGCTCGGCGAATAGAAATCCTGGCGATCGCTCAGGTAGTCCATGCCGAGCGACGTGCGGAAGGTGAGATCGTGCAGCAGATCGTACTCACCATACGCGTTGCCGATGAGCCGGTTCTGCTGCTCGCTGTTGGTGATGAGATCCGCCGACGCAACCGGATTCGCGAAGATGCGGCCGTTCGCGTCATTCAGCCCGACGAAATACTGGCCACCCGAGCCCTTGATGGGGAGCGTTGGAGGGGCCGTGAGCGCGTTGAGCAGCACCGACGACACTTCCTGTCCGCCGCCACCGTTAGGCATCACCTGCCCCTGCGAGCGGTTGAAGGTGAAGCGAGTGCCGACGCGGAACGCCTGATTGACGTTCTGATCGAGGTTGAATCGCAGCGAGCCGCGGTTGAGGTTTGTGTTCTGTACCACGCCCTGCTGCTGCATCAGGTTCCCCGACAGGTAGTAACGCGTCGCGTCCGTACCGCCGGAGAATGACAGGTCGTAATTCGCCACCGGCGCGTTACGGAAGATCGCGCTCTGCCAATCGACGCCCGGACCCATCGCGTCGATCTGAGCCTGCGTGTAGAGCGCCGGCTGACCGGCGTTAGTTCGCGCGTCGTTGGCTACTTGCGCGAACTGCTGCGCGTCGAGCAGCGACAGCTTGTGGCGAACACTCTGCTCGCCGTAGTACGCGCCGAAGTGCACGGCGTTGGTGCCGGCGCGTCCCCGCTTCGTGGTGATGAGGATGACACCATTGGCCGCACGCGCACCGTAGATCGCCTGGGCTGATGCATCCTTGAGAATGTCCACCGACGCGATGTCATCGGGGTTGATGGAGGCGAGCGGATCGAGCCCGCTCACGCCCTGCACTTCGAGTGTGAAGGTGTTCGAGCCGTCGGGGCTCGACTGAACGGGCACACCATCGATGACGTACAACGGCTCGTTGCCCGCGGTGACGGAATTGCCGCCACGGATGCGCACCGCTGCCGGCGCGCCCGGCTGGCCGCTGGCCTGCGTGATCTGCACGCCC
>Ga0070717_10001941_pt1 | contig 14430 bp, 12 predicted proteins | sample LARL113metaG_FD_71366 | JGI IMG/M metagenome (GOLD analysis project Ga0070717, IMG submission 71366) | Corn, switchgrass and miscanthus rhizosphere microbial communities from Kellogg Biological Station, Michigan, USA - LAR L11-3 metaG | ecosystem: Host-associated > Plants > Roots > Rhizosphere ... | reverse complement strand
TGAGCTTGCGGTTGAACTGCAGCGCCATTCGAATGCGCGAGAAATCGTCTGGGTGCAGGAAGAGCCGGCGAATATGGGCGCGCTCAACTATATGCTGCCGCGCTTGCGGCATCTGGCTGGGGAACGTCCGGTGTTGTCGGTGAAGCGTTCCGCCAGCCCCAGCCCGGCCACGGGATCCTCGAAAGCTCACGATGTGGAGCAGAAGGCGTTGCTCTCGCTGGCCCTGACCGCCAATGGCCACTGATACGGCGCTTGTGCGGAAGCGGCACGGCCGGCTCAGCATATTTCTGATTCTGTTCCTTTCCTTCCTGGTGATGATAGCGGTCGCCGATGTGATCCTCACCGTCAGCGTTAATAATTATTGGCAGGGAGTCTTAAAAGATGAAATCACTCGCGATCTGACTGCCGAAGCGCGAATGTTTGCTGCCCGCGTCGATACCGATCGCCTGCATAGGATTCAAGACATCACATCCCAGGAAGGGCAGTACGCGGCAGCGCGGGCCACAGTGATTGACGTTAATGGGAAGGTGATTGCCGATTCCGAAATCGCTGTCGCAGCCCTCGAAGACGAAGGCAAACGCCCGGAATTCGCCGCCGCATTACGCGGCCAAACTGGGGTGAAGTCTCGCAAGCGCAATGTCTTCGCCGTGCCGGTGCTCTATGTAGCGGTCCCCGTCTCAGGCGGCGCAGTTCGGTTGGCGTGTCCGCTGGCCGACGTCGATATCGCAACCGCCCATGCTCACAGACTTATGTTTCTTGGAATTGCTGCGGCCGTTGTTGCCGCGTTGCTGGTTTCGGCTGTTGGCACAGGACTGATTTACAGAAAAACCTCTGGATGAGGCAACGACCCCGCGGACGGTCGAAAAGAGATTATTATGTGTCCCGCCCTATCTCACGCTACGGTACGAAGCTTGCCAGGCACGAAGTGGTACGGCGGCCAAGGACCGCTGACCGAAATCTCACAATCTTTGAATTGCTTAGCGGCGTTGGTGTAGCGGTTCTGGTATTTTTCGACCGATTTCGAATCAATCAGGTGGGCGATATCGATCAGCATTCCGTCGGTGTTTACCCTTTTGCAACTGACTTCTTCCTCGAGTGGGCTGAATAGCCGGTGAACCTGCACTGAAAGCGCTTTGGCTTTGGTTTGCCGTTCGCGATCGGCGACGGCCTTTTCGCGCAGCTTGATCAGATACTCGCCGCCGACGGTATCCGGTATGCGAATGTCCTGAAACGGCTTCAGAGTCCCATTCCGGACCAAAAGCTTCACGTGCATCTCCGCTTTGCCCTTCAGCCGGGCAACGCTCTCGCCAAAGGTGCGCCGGTTATTTCGGACGGCTTGCCGCAGGGACTCGTCACTGTCAAAGATCGTGCCAAAACGGAACGGCAATACAGTTCCCTGGCGGAAGCAGACGCTTACCACCCGGGCGTGCTCGAGCACGTGTTTGTCGTCCAGATTACCGGTGCTTCGGTCAAATTCGCTGACGATCACCGAAAATTCGCCGCTGGGATAGCTCAGGATGGTCGCGCCATTCACTCCCTGAATCCCTTCCACGATGAAAGGGCGCCGGGTGCGGGTTCCGTTGGTGTGATTCTGATGTTCAGTGAGGCAATACGCGTACCAGGACATAAGAGGTCTCTCCATGCTGGTCGAGAAGCAACTGGCCCGCTTCTCTTTTTTGAGACAGCTCGTTAGTTAAACCTAGGAAGTAAGGGCAGCTTGCACAAAAGACGTCGAAGGGCGCGTCCAGCTTCATCTTATCCCGGGTGAATCAAAAAATGCAACAATTTCGTTGCAGTGGGCAGCGAGCCGGATTTTAAGGTAATTTCCAGTCGTCGGCACACCAGTGGTGGTTCAAAAGCCCGCCGGTGTTTACAATGTGTTTTCCCTTAGCTGAGTTGCACTTATGAACCTCGCCTCAATCCAATCGGCCCTGCGTGAGCGCAACCTCGATGCCTGGCTCTTCTATGATCACCATCACCGCGATCCGATTGCCTACCGGGTGCTTGGCCTCCCCGAGAAGCTCATGGTCAGCCGTCGCTGGTTTTATCTGATTCCCGCCGAGGGCGAACCTCAAAAGCTTGTTCATAAAATTGAAGTCGGACATCTCGACTCTTTGCCGGGCACAAAGCGTTCCTATGCGGCCTGGCAGGAGTTGTTCGACGGACTCAAACACTTGCTGGCCGGTCATCGTGACATTGCCATGCAGTATTCGCCAAATAACAGCATTTTCACGATATCGCTTGTGGATGGCGGGACCCTGGAGCTGATACGCGGGTTGGGTAAGAACATCGTCAGCTCGGGCGATCTCGTCGCCCTTTTCGAAGCCACGCTAACCGAAGAGCAGATTAAAACCCACTTCGCGGCCCGCGATGCCCTGGACAAGATTACCGCCGCGGCCTTCCAAGAAATCGGCCGCCGTGTCCGCACAGGCGGCACTAATGAATTTGGGATTCAGCAATGGATTCTGGAAGCGTTTCGCAGAGAGAATCTGGTCGCTTCGGATGGCCCCGTGGTCGCCGTAAACCAGCACAGCGGCGATCCACATTATGAGCCAACCAGTGTCAATGCCGCTCCGATCCGCGAAGGTGATTTCGTTCTGCTCGATATCTGGGCCAAAAAAGACGTGCCCAACTCGGTCTACTATGACATTACCTGGACAGGGTTCGTGGGCAAAGCGCCATCTGATCGCATGCAGGAAATGTTTCACGCGGTGCGCGATGCCCGGGATGCAGGCGCAAAATTCGTGCAGGAATCCGTTGCCGCTGAAAAGACCATCGCCGGATATCAGGTAGACCAGGCCGTCCGCAGCGTCATCAAGCGATCCGGCCTGGGCAGTTACTTCGTACATCGAACCGGGCATTCGATCGGTACCGAGGTCCACGCCAACGGCGCAAACATGGACGACCTCGAAATCCACGACGAGCGCCGCATCCTTCCGAACAGTCTTTTTTCGATTGAGCCGGGCGTTTATTTCCCCGAATTCGGCGTGCGCAGCGAAATCAATATGCTGGTGCGCAACAAGAGCGCTGAAGTAACTGGTAGAATGCAAAATGAAGTCGTACTCATCTAATATTTTTGATTAAGCGAGATGGGCACCCAGGCCTGCTTCTAACCAACTATGGCAACTACCCCCGCGAGAAGAGATCCAGTTTCAGCAAAGCACGCGTCCGCGGCTTCGCCGAGCACCATGTCAGTGGTCGCTCCGGCGTTCGGGTGGCTCATTCCCGGGGCCGGCCATCTCATTCAAAGGCGCTGGATTCGCGGCCTGCTGTTGATGACGTCTATCGTCCTCATGTTCGTTCTCGGCCTGCTGATGGACGGCCGTATTTATCGTCCTAATGGCGGCGACATTCTAGATATCCTCGGCTTTATCGGCGATCTCGGCGCCGGCGGCATGTACATAGTGAGCCGGGCTCTGGACCTCGGCCACACCATCGTGCCGCACACTACAGCGGATTACGGAACCAAGTTCATCATTGTTGCGGGCCTGCTGAACTTCATCAGCGTGGCTGATGCATATCACATCGCGATCGGTAAGAAATCTTAATGGTCCTCTCTCACTTTAATGCTGCCCTGCTGTTTTCAATCTTCGCGTCCGTGGTGTTCGGGATCACGGTTCGCGACAACTCTCGCGACCAGGTTCGTTACGGCCTCTACTGCTTCGCCATGTTCATGGGCGGGTTAATTGTGGCGGGGTGGATTATGTGGGCGTTGAGGCACTAGTTTGGCGTAGCTTAAGGCTTGCAAGTTACGGACAGTTGTATCAGGGCACGTCTTTAGACGTGCCAATAGGCCGACCAAATCTCTGGGCTTTAGCCCCTGAGGAACATTATCCAATTCAGATCCGCCGCTCAGTCATTTGTAACGGTGAGCTTGAGAACGACGCTCTTGTGGTCACCTTCCTCTACCTTCAGCGTTTTTCCCGATCCTTCGTGCTTCCTGATGAATTCTGGATCCATCATCTCTTCAATTCCGTCCACGTCATCGTCCAGGGCGAAAACTGTATATTCGCCAGGGTTCAGTCCGCGCAGCTTAAAACGACCTTTTGCATCCGTCCGAACGTCTTGATAAAGATCTCGCCGTTTCCGCCGAGTTGCATTGGGAATGCAGACAACGTGGACATCAGAGACAACCTGATCTTTGTCGGCGGTTACGATGCCCTCGACAGTCGCGCCGTTTGCGCTGAGAACAATGTCCAATGAGTCGCTGGCGCCTCCAACTCTGAAGCCTGGGTCGCTTACGTCCTTACCACCAAGATCGACGGCTTTGACGAAATAATCCTGCAGCGCCTTGCTTGAAGAGGTTATCCACACTCTGTAGGTCCCAGCGACCGCAAGAGTTTCAAAAGAGCCGTCCCTTTGCACCTTCGCAGGGAGCGGACCTGTGCCGAGGGAAAACAGCCCCGTGCTTTGCGTGGCTTCTTCGGTGTAGAAAAAGACGGTCAATTGAGTCCAGTCGATCTTTTGGTCAGTTTCCGTCCGAAAGCGGCCTCGGATTTGGCCGTTTGCAATAGGCATCAACCGCAAGTCATCCACGTCCGTCGTGTCGACAGTAACGGTTGGATCCATACGCATGACCTGAGGGCCTGAGGGATCCTGCAGTTCGAGGATGCTGCGAGCGACGGAGGGGACCACGAAAACGCTGTAGGAGCCCGGCAGCACACCTTCGATATCGAATGCGCCGCTCTTATCAAGCTTTGCCGTCTTGAAGTCAAAGTCGTTCTCGTCATTTTGGGGCTGTAGGAAAATCTGGGCGCCTTCGCTGCCAACCCATGTGGGCAAGCTGGTAACTCGACCGTGCATGTGAAATGTGCGCGTAGTGGCCAGAGCTATCTTTACGGGTGCTTCATCACCGAGGTGAAGTTCAATGGGCACAGCCATGCCCTTTTCGGTCGTCCCTGGATAGTAAGTCGTGGCATAGGCAGCCGCGTGCCTATCGTCATTGTTAACGCCCAAGGGCTCAGGAGATCCAAACCTTGGCTGCGCGGCAACAAGATACCTTCCTGCGGGAAGATCGCTTATGCGACACTCCCCGAGGTCGTCGCTCGAGCACTGACCAACATTGTTCAAAAGTCTGGAGCGCGGAGTACCGAGAGAAGGACTGCCATAGGCGATTGCCAAAACTTCAACGCGAGCTAGCGGATCGCCGTCGCCATCAACTACCTTCGCTGTGATTACTGCAGCCGGAGCGACGTGGAGCAGCAGGTCTTTGATTTCCTGCCCATGCGTAAGCGAAAGCAGCATTCCAGAACCGTGGTGGCGCTTTTCAGCATCGACAAAGCCTGCGTGCCCGAAGGACAAGCGATAACTACCAGGCTTTATGTTTTCGATCCTGAAACGTCCGTCCGCGTCAGTAACGGTTTTATACCCGGACTCATCGCTGGCGTCATCACCAGTGGCAGACAATTCGATCTGTGCTTTTCGAATTGGCACCGCGCCTGGCTGTTGAACGATTTGACCCTGGATGGTGCAATTCTCTAATGTCGTCTGAGGCGGCGTCTGTCCGTAAAACACGGCGCAGAGCACTACGCACGAAAGAAGCGCGACCCAGAACCTCATCTCGACTCCGAAAATACCTACTCCTAGCCCTCCCACACAAACGCGTCAAACACCCGTTTCGTCTCAAATCCCAAATGGTGGTATAGCTCAACTGCGCGTTTGTTGGCCTCGGTGACGGTTAGCGAGAGCGTCGAAAATTTTCTCTGCTTCAAATTGCGGATCGTTGCCGCCATCAGCAACCTTCCCAAGCCATAAGCTCTATATTCCGGAAGCACACATACCTGGGTCACGTGGCCAACGTCGTGGCGCACACGCGAGCAAAGAATGATGCCGGCCAGTGAGCGCGACTCTCTATCCACTGCGACAAACGACGATTCCGGATCAAACGTGCCGCAACCGGGAAAGCGCACAATGTTGTTGAGAAACCGCAGCGAGCCGCTGAGTGTGCGGTACTGATCGTTGATTTCGGAATCTACGTGACTGCGATAGGCGGCGGTGATTACGCCCGCTGAGGCCTGATAATCGTGCTCCGTCCAGCGGCGAATCTCGAATTCCGCAGACAGCTTGTCGTGACCATTTGCTGGGGGTCCCAAAGGCAATGTCATGAACAGGCGGGCATGGCGGCTGAATCCTTCGTCCTCAAACGGCTTCGAGGCAGACCCTGCGTCGTGTGCCAGCAGTTGTGCCTCGATGCGGTGAACTCCTGGCGATTGCTGCAGGGTCTCGATCACATGAGTGAGCAGGCGGCACTCGACCTCTCCGCGGTCCATCCCGTTTTCGCCTTCGCGCACGAAGAGGTCACCAATGACTCCTTTGTTGTTTTCGTAAACGAAAAACGAATAGCCAAAAACTTTGCCGCGCGAAACGGCAGCGTAGCCGGGCAGAAACTTCGCATCCATATAGCGGAGAATCATCTCGGCTGACCCGGTGTAGTCCCAGCAAAGCAGCTCCGCCCACACCCGTATTTCATCGTCCAGCAAAGGACGCAGATCGGCCGAAGAAAAATGTCTTAGGTCGAGAATCTCCACTCGTACTCCTGCGAGAACGCTCACGGTAAGATCCGGGGCGAAGCCGCGCGCAGCAACCCATGAGTGTAGTAGGAGAGAACGGGGAGTATCAAACCGAGGGAACAATGAGCGGCAACCAGTTACCGGAAGACGCAGACTGGCGGTACATTTTTTGCTGCTTTCGGTTCATAAAGACGGCCTTGATATAGTTCGCGATGCTGCCTATCGCCCCAGTGGCAGAATGTGAAACGCTGGCATGAAAATGCCGGGTCGAGATCGAGACAATAGAGCCGGCTACGCACTAATGCGCCGCGACGTAAAAATATTCCAGCTTCTGGGGTGCGAAACTTCCCAGGTATGTAACTTTTCTGCCGGTCTCCTTGGCGATGCTTTTCGTGAAGCCTTGTGCGGCGACCACCAGATGCTCCCCTGGTGGAATTTGGCCAAGCTGATAGTTGGAAATAATCTGATTGCGATAAAACGCGAGACCGAATTCCGTGTCGCGGGGAACTAAAAATAACGCGAGAGGAAGATGATGCGGATCAAAATTCGCCAGTTCTTTCGCTACCGGTCGCGCAGAAAGTGTTTCATCCAGCGGCTGAGCGCCGAACCGCAATGCCAAGGCTAGCGCCAGGATCGCCGGAACCAGAGTAGCCATTCGCAGCGTCCGCAAATCAGATTTCATGAGCAGCACCGAAATTGCGGCGGCAATAACAATGGCAATTGTGAGCGGGACCCCGGCAACATTCCACGGAACACGATGTTCGAGCACCAAATATTGAATGACTAAAGCGCAAAAAACCAGCGCCCCTAATAACAGGGAGTGCAAAGCGGCGACAACCAGTCGCAGAGAAGGCGCGATACTCTCCGGCGATGACCTCCCGCGCAGAAATTGCGCCGCCAGAATCGCACCCGCGGGGATCGCCGGCAAAACGTACCCTGGCAGCTTGGATCGTGAAATGGAAAAAAAGATCACAATCACGCCCACCCAGATCAATAAGAACGATCGTAGGCTGTCGCCACCTGGGTTTCGCAATTGCCGCATTGCTGCGATCAGCCCGACAATGACAATGATCGACCATGGCACCCAGCCCAGCAGCGTGACCGGCAGGTAATACCAGAACGGCTCGGGGTGATGATAAAGGTTAGTCCCAAAGCGCGCCAAATTATGCTCGACGATGAATTCATGGAAGAACTGCGGATTCCGCAGCTGCAGCAGCACGTACCAGGGGAGAGCGATTGCGCAACCGAGCAGTATTCCGGGCACGCAAAGCGTCCGCAGCGGAATGCTTGCGCTCCTCTGCAGCGCCGCGAAAATTACGATGACTGCAATCCCCAGAAACGGCGCCACCGGTCCTTTGGCCAGTGTTGCCAAGCCCAGAAAACCATAAAAAGCAGCAAGATATTTTTTGTCGCCACTCTCGAACCACGCATACCACGCCAGCATGGCGATGCTGAAACTTGCCGTCAAGGGCATGTCCATGGAAGCGGCGCGCGCAAAACCGGCAATGCCTGCCGTAGTCCCCACAATTAGCGCACCATCGAGTTCCAGGCCAGAACGGAAGCGGCGCAAAAACCAATAAACTGCGAGCACCAGCAGGAATGCGTCGAACACCGAAGGCAGCCGCGCTGCCCAATCGCTTACGCCGAACAAACGATACACAAACATCGCCTGCCAGTAGTAGAGCGGTGGTTTTTCCAACCATGGAATCCCGCCGAGAGTCGGAGTCACCCAGTCATGTCGTACCAGCATTTCGCGCGCGACCTGCGCGTAGCGTGGCTCGTCGGCGCCGATAAGGCCAAAGGCGGCAAGTTTCCAAAGAAAAAAAAAGGCAGGAACAGCAACGAGTAGGAGCCAGTCGGTGAGACGTGAACTGTTCTTCAATCTGGGCGCGCTTCCTCTGTCTAATGCTGTATCCTCTTGCTTCAGCTTTTCACTCTAGGCACAGAGAACACAGAGCTCCACAGAGGAAAATCTTACAGGAAATTTTGCGTGGCTCTGATTCTTCCCAGGATACCCTCCACCGCTGCGTGCAAGGGTCCATCGACCGCGCAACCGCTGGCGCAGGTATGGCCGCCACCGCCGAATTCCTCCGCGATCTGGGAAACGTCAAGCTTGCCCTTGCTGCGCAGGCTGACCCGAAAGCGTCCGTCGGGCAGTTCGCGGAAGAAGGCTGCGACTTCCACGTCGCCGATGGCCAGAGCGTAATTCACGAGGCCTTCACAGTCTTCCTCTTTTGCCCCCACTCGCTCCATCTGCTCTTGGGTCGCCCAGATCCACGCCAGCGGGCCTTCGCGTTGCAGAGCGGAAAGTGCGGCGCCGAGCAGTCGCATCTTTGCTGTTGAGTGCCCAAAGTAGATATGACGCGCGCTTCGTGCCGGGTCAGCTCCCGCCAGCACCAGCTCCCGGGCTAGTTCGAACGTATGGTCACTGGTACCTTCGAACATGAAGGCTCCGGTATCGGTCAACACCGCGGTATAAAGGCAGGTCGCAATCTCCGAAGAAATTTTTACTCCCGCTTCCCGGGCCAGGCGATAAACCATTTCGGCCGTGGCCACCGCTTTCGGATCGATCCAGTTCACCTGCGCAAACGGCCGACCGCTCTTGTGATGGTCAATGTTGATTAGGAACTGGTGTTCGAGTCCGTGCAGCCGAGTGCGCTGAACGCTGTCACATTCGAGAAGAATGGCAGCATCGAAGTTCCCGTTCACACGCTCAGATTGGATTACAGTTGCTGCAAACGGCAGGTGCTGGTATACGCGAGGCACTCCGTGGCGCAAAACCACCTCTGCGTGTTTACCCATGCGGCGCAGAATTTCCTGGCAAGCGAGACTCGATCCAACCGCGTCACCGTCGGCACGGTCGTGAGAAGTGAGCACGAACCGCTCGCGGCGTCCGATCTCGGTTAGCACTTGGTCCAGCATTGGAAATCCGTTGGGTTTTGAAAAGGCAGCTTCCAGCCGCGCCGCTCCCGAATTTAGACGACTCTACAGAGCGGCTGGAAGCCGAGCCCCAAAACCCAGATCAGCTCTTTTTCGTTCGCTTCAACAACTGGTCCACTCGCGCGTTGAATTTATCCGAGCGGTCAAGAATGAAGAGCAATTCGGGAGCACGCCGCAAATGGAGCCGCTCCGCGACTTCATGTCTGATGAAAGCCGAAGCGGCGATTAATCCCTCCATGCTCTCCTGGCATTCTTCGTCGCTTCCGTGGACCATGACCAGCACGCGCGCGGAACGCCCGTCCTCGGCCATCTCGACCGCTGTCACGGTGGCAAGCCCGATGCGGGGATCGGCCAACTCACCTTCGACGATCGTCTCAATCTCCTCCCGCAGCGCCTCTCCCAGGCGCTCCCGATGATATTTGGCCCCTCGCCGTTCCACGCCTCGCCTCGAAATAAAACCGATGAGCATATCAGAAATCGACGTTAGCGGCTTGTCAAACGAACATACGCCGAAGGTGATTGAGGACTACTCCAAAAACTCCACAAACGAATCCGACACCTCCGCCCCGGCATTATTCGCAATGCGCATTGCCTGGCGCTCGACGTGCTTCATTAAGCCATCGAGATAATCGCGCGAATTAGAGACGCTAACCACGCCGATGGTTGCGCGGTTCCACAGACCAGATGCATCCATCTCGGCGGTTGCTACGTTGAAGTGCGCGCGCAGGCGGTCTTTCAGGCTGCGCACAACTTGTCGTTTGTCTTTGAGGGATTGCGCGTGCTCGATGTGGAGTTCGAGGGTGAGGAGGGCAACCATTTAAGCTGTCAGCCTTCAGCCCTCAGCAAATCCAAAACGCAGCTTGCACGAGGACTCGTTCGGTCCCGGCTACTCAGGCTTTAAATCAGCAACAACGGAACTGACGGCTGAACGCTGACGGCTGAACGCTGACGGCTGTTTACGCCATCACTTCGGCGGCCACGCGCTCAGTCACGAAGGCCTCGATGACATCCCCGACCTTAATGTCGCCGTAGTTGGCGATGGAAATGCCGCACTCCATGCCATTCGTCACTTGGCTGGCATCATCTTTGAATCGCCGCAGAGAGCTGACTTTTCCTTTGAACGCAACCACGTTGTCGCGCAGTAGTCGGACTTCCGAATCGCGCTTGATGAGCCCATCGGTAACTCGGCAACCCGCAACCGTTCCCACCTTCGGTATGCGGAAGGTTTCGAGTACCTGGGCGCGACCTTGATAGGTTTCTTTAATTGTGGGCTCGAGCAGGCCGGTCATAGCGCGTTTGATCTCATCCTGCAGTTCGTAAATGATCGAGTGCAGGCGGATATCGACTTCTTCCTGCTCCGCCAGTTCCTGCGCTTTGCGCTCTGGGCGGACGTTGAAGCCGATAATGATCGCGTTCGAAGCTGACGCCAACAGCACATCGCTTTCGGTGATCGCGCCCACTCCCGAGCGCAGCACCTTGAGGCGAACTTTGTCGTTCGACATTTTGGCGAGAAGATCGCCTAATACTTCTATCGAGCCGTGGACATCGCCCTTCAAGATGATGTTCAGCTCTTTGGTGCCGGCGCTCTTCACCTGTTCAGCCAGGCCTTCGAGCGAAACGCGGGAAGTCTTGGCCAGTGTGGCTTCGCGAGATTTTTGCTCGCGATAGTCAGAGATGCCGCGGGCCTTATCGCGATCGGCAACAACTACGAACTGATCGCCGGCTTGGGGCAAGCCTTCCATACCGAGAATTTCGACGGGTGTGGATGGCGGTGCTGCGGTGAGCTGCTGGCCGCGGTCATCGAACATGGCGCGAACTTTGCCGTACACGTTGCCGACCACGAAATTGTCTCCGGTATGCAATGTGCCGTTCTGCGCCAATACGGTGGCAACCGGGCCGCGTCCGCGATCGAGTTTGGCTTCGAGCACCACGCCGGTCGCAGGACGATCCGGATTCGCCTTCAGCTCTTGCAGGTCCGCAACCAGGCAGATCATTTCGAGCAGCAGGTTCAAATTCGTCTTTTGCTTCGCGGAAACATCGACGAAAACAGTCGTTCCACCCCAGTCTTCCGGCATCAGGCCGCGATCGGCAAGCTGCTTCTTCACGCGATCCGGCAGGGCGCCGGGTTTATCGATTTTATTGACCGCAACAATGATTGGCACTTCGGCGGCGTGCGCGTGGTCGATAGCTTCAATGGTTTGCGGCATCACCCCATCATCTGCTGCAACTACAAGCACAACGATGTCCGTGGCCTTGGCGCCGCGCGAGCGCATGCGGGTAAACGCCTCGTGGCCGGGTGTGTCCAGGAACACAATCTCCCGCCCATACGCGGGCGAGCTTTTGTCTTGAATCGAAACCTTATAGGCGCCAATATGCTGCGTGATCCCGCCCGCCTCGCCTTCCGCGACGCTGGTGGAGCGGATGGAATCGAGCAGGGTGGTCTTTCCGTGATCGACGTGGCCCATGATTGTGACTACGGGCGGCCGTGGAACGCCTTCGCTAGCGGCGCCTTCCTCGGTGGTGGTAGTTTCAGCAGCGTCCTTCGCCGCCTGTTCTTCGAAGCTGATCACATTGGTCTCAGCTCCGAAAAAGCGAGCCATTTCGCTGGCCAGTTCGGTATCAAGATTCTGATTGATGGTTGCGAATACGCCTTTCGCCAGCAGTCTAGCGATGAGGTCCTTTGCGCGAATCTCCAGCTTCTCAGCTAGATCTTTAACGCTGATTCCTTCGGTAATGGTGATGTTCCGCGTAATCGGCAGCGGCTCATTCGAGAGCGATAAGCGCGGTGGTGGAACGAAGCCCTTCATCGGGCCTTCCTTCACACCGCGAGGAACGTAACGCTGTCCCGGCCTGCGTGCCGGGCCACCCGGACGGCTCCCGGGACGCGTCGATCCTGGCGGTGGAAGACCTGGGCCCACTCCAATCGGACGCGGGCCAGATGAACCTTGCCGCGTTGGATGCATTGGCCGTCGTTCGCCGGGGCGCACAGGCGGACGAGTGCCGGGTGCGGCAGCGGCTGGGCGCGGACGCTGAAAAATTGGCTGTCCTGGCACTGGCCTGCCCGGAGCCGGACGCCCAGAGATCGGACGTATTGGTTGTCCTGGCTGCGGCCCGGCCACTCTCGGCGATGCTGCTGCGGGCCGAGCCGGCGCTTGATAAACCGGACGGGGACCCGTCTGGGGCACGATCATGCGCGGTGCCGGAACTTGCGGGTGAGCGGGCGCCTGAGCAGCGGGTTTTTGGGACTGTGCTGCTGCAGCAGGAGCCTGATTCTGAGTGGCTGGCGGGGCGGAACTCGCTGGAGTCGAAGGGGTGCGGGCTGCTGGAGGCGCGGAAACCGGAGGAGCCGCAGCAATCGGTGAAGCAGGCTTCGGCGATGCTGGAGCAACTACTCGCGGAGGCGCACTTGCGGCCGGCGCGGAGGTAGCGGCAGCAGGCGGCTTTACGGCGGGAGCTGCCGGCTTTGTTTCCTGCGCTGGCGTCGGTGTGGGCCGCGCCGGAGCATTCGGAGCTGTAGCCGTGCCCTGTTGCTTGGCAAGTATGGCCTTCAGGACATCGCCGGGCTTAGAGATGTGGGAGAGATCAATCTTGGGCTTGATTCCATCGGAATCAGGACGCGCCGTGCGACCTGATTTCGCACTTTGGCCGTTGCCCGAGCCTTGTAAAACTGCGCGGACCTTATCCGCTTCATGGTCCTCAAGTGAACTGGAATGCGTCTTCTTCTCGGTGACCCCCACTTCGGTCAGCACATCGAGAATCGCTTTGCTTTTTACTTCCAGCTCTCTTGCGAGATCGTTAATTCGAATCTTACTCATCCGCCTCTGTGTGCCTCCGGACTGCCTCGCTAGCGTAGAGACGTAGGTTGCTGCGTCTCTTTTAAGGCGTCACGAGCGACACCTTTACCAAATGCCTATTCTTTCTGTTCTGCAGGCTCGGACGATTCCTCGCTCTCGGCAGCTTGCTCAGGTTCTTGCTCGGTCACATCGCCGTGATCTTCAGCAGCAGCTTCGGTGTCGACTCCCGCCGCTCCGGCATCGGGCTCGGCTGCGGGTTCTTCCACTTCCTCCGTGGCAACTGCTTCGCCCTCGTTCTCCGGCAAAGCCATGGCTTCGCCACCCTCGAGGGCAGCGAAGTAATTATTGACCGCAACGCTGATTTTTTCCACCGTTTTGGGGCCGATTCCCTCAATCGCCTCCAACTGCTCCGGCGTCATGTCAGCCAATGCTTCGACGGTAGAAATACCTGCGGCCTTGAGCTTCTCGACCAGGCCTTCACCCATGCCTTCAACGATTTCGAGCGGAGTGGCCGTGGCGCTGGTCAGCTCGGCCATCTGCGCTTCCACTTCCTGGCGCTTTTCCTCTTCGCTCTTGATGTCAATCTTCCAGCCCAGCAGCTTTGCAGCCAGACGAACGTTTTGTCCTTTTTTGCCGATGGCGAGCGAGAGCTGGCTATCGTCCACCACCACTTCCAGATGCTTATCGGCGGAATCGACTACGGTGACGCGGCTGACTTTGGCCGGCTGCAGCGCCTTCTCGGCAAAGGTCACCGAGTCCTCGTGATATTCGATAATGTCGATTTTTTCGCCGCGCAATTCGCGAATGATCGATTGCACCCGCATGCCTTTCATGCCTACGCACGCGCCCACCGCGTCCACTTCTTTGTCCTTGGACATGACCGCGATTTTGGTGCGCTCGCCGGCCTCGCGGGCAATGGCGCGAATGACGACCGTGCCATCATAAATTTCGGGGACTTCAGTCTGAAACAGGTGCTGCACCAGCTCCGGCGCAGCACGCGAAACTACCACGCCCGGTCCTTTGGACGCTTTTTCAACCCGCGCGATCACCACTCTTACACGCTCGCCCATCGCGAAGGATTCAAGCCGCGATTGTTCTTTACGGGGCATGCGCGATTCGGCTTTGCCCAGATCGAAGATCACATCCGGGCCTTCGATTCTCTTGACCGTGGCGTTTACGATTTCTCC